>OWIY01000958.1_pt1 | contig 10612 bp, 10 predicted proteins | sample 1732841 | NCBI WGS metagenome assembly OWIY01 (sample SAMN05065760, study PRJEB22554) | human gut metagenome | biome: ENVO:2100002; feature: ENVO:00000062; material: ENVO:00002003 | host: Homo sapiens | place: USA | reverse complement strand
TTTATATGTGCATTATAATTTGAAATTTAAAGCGGTAGGTTTTTCAGTGCCCTCGAGCATCTTCCGGTGGTGCACTTTGCATGTCTTCGGTCACCTCAACTCCAACCTGTTTGCTTTCGCCATCATCTTGGTTCTGTTGGTTCTTGCTGGAAGCTCCTCCACCGCCACAGGCTGTGGCTGAGAATACCATGATACCAGCCAGCATAAGGGCTATCATTCTCTTTTTCATTTTGCATTCCTCCATAAACTTTGTGTTAAGGTAATTATAACATTTTACCAATTAAACATCTATTGTCGTTTTCGTTTTTGTGCATTTTTGTGGAATACGCCGTATTTTTATTGTATACAGAAAAACAAGTCTTTCATGGACGGATTTTACTACATATATGGACGATATCTGTTTTTCGTTCACACACATTCAGATTGTTAACATTCTACAATTTGGGCATTTTTAACAAATTGTCAAATGTTAACATTTGACTAAAAACAAAAAAAGTAAGACGATTGTCCTACTTTTTTCATCAATCTTTTTGTTATCGCGATAAGAGTACGACGGTTTCCAAATGCTCTGTAAACGCAAACATTTCCACCGGCTGTATCTTTTTTACCTGATATCCTTTTTTTGTCAGATACTTCAGATCTCTTGCCAGTGTCTCCGGATTGCAGGAAATGTACACGATCTTCTCCGGTCCCATCTTCACTGCCGATGCCATAAATTTCTCATCACTTCCGGCTCTCGGCGGATCCATAAACAGCACATCCATACTTTTTCCTTCTGCTGCCATTGCCTCCATAAATTCACCGGCATCTCCCTGGAAAAACTTCACATTCCGGATCTGATTTTCTCTGGCGTTTAATTTTGCATCCTTTACAGCATCCTTATTGAGTTCCACACCAACCACTTCTTTTGCATGTCCCGAAGCGATAAGACCGATCGTTCCGATTCCGCAATAGGCATCGATTACGCTTTCTTTTCCTGTCAGATGCGCAAATTCAATCGCTTTCTGATAAAGGATCTCCGTCTGCACCGGATTTACCTGATAGAAAGACTTTGGTGAAATCCGGAAGGTACACCCGCAGAGTTCATCCCGGATAAATCCTTTCCCATATAACACTTTTTCTCTCTCCCCAAGGATCATACTGGTCTTTCTGTCGTTGATATTCAGTACAACCGTCGTAATCTCCGGATGTTCTTTTCTGAGTGCTTTTACAAAATTATTAGACGATGGAAGGATTGGTGATCCAAGCACCAGAACCACCATGATTTCTCCGCTTTTAAATCCTCTTCTGATCAGCACATGACGGAACAGGCCATAACCTGTATCTTCATCATAGGTCTTGATCTTAAAAGATTTCAAAAGTCCACGGATTGTCCGGATGATCTCCTGACTTTTTTTGTCCTCGATCAGACAGTTTTCAACAGGAACGACTCTGTGGGTCTTCGCTTCATAGGTTCCGGATATGATATTTCCCCTTCGGTCTCTGTCAAATACGGCGTGTACTTTGTTTCTGTAATAATACGGATTCTCCATTCCGATGATCGGTTCTACTTTTCCAAATTTCGACAACAATGCATTTACCGCTTTTTGTTTCTTTTTCAGCTGCTCCTTATAGGGCACTCCCTGATACTGGCATCCTCCGCATTTTTTTGCCACTTTACAGACTTCCGGTTCTGTCTGATTTTTCTTTTCTTCCATTTTTTATCCTCTCTTCTTTTTCATTCTTTTCTTAAAAAAGATCCGGCATATTATCCAGATACAACTCTTCTCTGACCGGGAGATGGTAATATGCTTTTTTATATCTGATTTATTCATTCTTATAATCCTTTAATCGTTCAGATCCGTCTGGAATCTTGATAAATGTTCATACGGCAGGATCAGCCTGCCCCGGTATAATCCGCATCCGTCATTGATCAGACTGTTATTTGCCGCAGCAAACATATTGACTTCCAGATCCTTTAGTTCCAGCTCCAGGAGCCGCATTCCTCTTTCGTATGCCTCATCAAAATAAATGCATTCTCCTTCCGGAATGGCTTCTCTTCTGGCCCTGACTCTTTCCTGCTCCTTCTCATAGGCCTGGTGATTTGCAGCTCCAATCTCCGCTATATCATCCATCTTCTTTGTCCGCAGCTGCACTTCCATGTAGCTTCTCGAACAGTTGTCGTAAAACGTGATGTGCAATGATTGATAGCTGCTTCCATTTCCATTAGAAATATAATCCCGATAATAAGGTTTTACCGCCTCATCCATAAAAGGAGATGTACTTTCAAGCACTCCCTTTGCCGGTTCTGCCGTAAACCCTCTTTCCTCCAGAAAGCCTGGAAGAACATTCGCGATCCTGTATAAATACTTGATTTCCTCTTCCTCTCGCAGTTTGTCATCCCTGATATTGCATTTCGGAAGAGAGATTACCAGACGGTATGCGATAATATCCCGAAAGCAGCTCAGCTTTTCCCTTAGGTCCGGCACCGACGGATAGGTATGATGCTTTTCGTAATAATCATAAATATATTCTACAATATACCCGTTGAATTTTTCCTCTGCAAGGATCAGCGACTTGATCCTTCCTTTAAAAGTAAAGGCAAGCAGAGGATATTCCTGTACCATATATTTATAAAACTCCCTGATTTTCTGCGACTGTGCAGTAAGGAAATCATTGTGCTCAAGCAGTTCCCTGATCTGGATCAGAAAATGGGAATGGATGAGATCTATTTCGTTGTGATTCTTCTTTGCTTCTTTCTTCAGATCCACTGTATAATTTCTTAAAATCCGAAAAATCGTATCACCTGAATATAAATAGTCATTTAATGTGATCATATGCTTCACCCTTCTTTTATCTGACGTTTTTCTTATACAGTATAGCAGAATCCGGCTAAATTTGATACTGCTGTTTCAAATCGAGTGATCTGATTCATCGAATATAAAAACAGGAATTGATCTGCTGCATATAATCCAGCAAGGTCAATCCCTGTTTTTATTACATATTTATAATTTTTATTGTGCAGACTATTCTAATTCCAGAACCACAACTTCACAGCTCCGTAAATTCAACGTATCTGCTTCACAGTCTGCCATTTCCTCTGCCCGGTTCGACAGCCATACTTTTTTTATACCGCTTTTCAATTTGATTATTGCAACATCCTTTCCGAAATTAGCAGCTACAAGAATACATTTGGATTCATTTTTACGATAAAATGCCATGATTCCGTCCACATTTTCATATTCCGGAAGAAATTCTCCATAGGTAAATACTTCTTTCAATTCATCCAATTTACGCAGTGCAACCAGTTTACGATAATAATTCAGAACGGAGTCCATATCCTGTTCCTGAGCTTCCACATTCACATCTTTAAATAAAGGATTTACCTTTAACCATGGCGTTCCTTTTGTAAATCCGCCATTTTTTTCACCGTTCCATTGCATCGGTGTTCTCGCGTTGTCACGGCTCATGCGACTGCATACTTCCAAGGCTTCCTGATCCGACAATCCTGCTTCACGGGCAGTATGATACTGGTCTTTTGTACTGATATCATCAAATTCCTCCATGCTGTTCCATTTGGCATTTCTCATACCGATTTCCTGCCCCTGGTAAATGAAAGGAATTCCTCTGAGCAGAAGACTGACCGTACCAAGCATCTTGATTCCCGCCGGTGTCTGGGCATAAGAAGATAAAAATCTGGATGCTCCTCTTGGCTCATCATGATTTTCAATGATATTCGCCTTAAAGCCATACTTCTGTGTTTCTAATTGTGCCTGAATGATCGCATCTCTCCATTTCGCAAATTCCAGCTTCGGAGCATCATACCATCCATGTTCTCCATCGGTGAGCGTATGGGCGCTAAAATCAAATATTGTTGAAAAATGACCGGTTTCACCAATAAATTCCGGTAATTCATCCGGTTTCATATTAAATACTTCTCCTACTGTAAAGGCATCATACTTTTCAAAAGTTGACTTTTTCAGATCTTCCAGTAGCTTCCCTACTCCGTCTACACTTTCAACCATCTTCCAGCAGCTTGCCAGACCATCTTTCCCATCCGGTGCAAAATCAGAAAAGTCCAGATCCTTCTTGATGTTGATGATCGCGTCGATTCGAAAACCGGAGAGACCTTTTTCCAGCCACCAGTTGATCATTTTGTACAGTTCCTGCCGTAACTTCGGATTTTCCCAATTCAGATCCGGCTGTTCCTTTGCAAACATGTGAAAATAATATTTGTCCGTTCCCGGTACCTTTTCCCAGCAGCTTCCTCCAAAATAAGAGCGGTAATTGCTCGGTGGATTTCCGTTTTTGCCCTTGCGGAAATAAAAATAATCTGCAAACTCTCCATCCGGATCTGCTAAAGCTTTCTGGAACCACTCATGTTTGTCGGAGCAATGATTAATAACCAGATCCATAATAATATGCATGTCTCGTTTTTTTGCTTCCGCCAGCAGTTCATCAAATTCTTCCATTGTTCCGAACTCTTCAGCAATTGCATAGTAATCCGCAATATCATATCCCTGATCTACAAATGGTGATTTGTAAACAGGCGATAACCAGATAATATCAATCCCTAACTTTTTCAGATAATCCAGTTTAGAAATAATTCCTCTCAGATCTCCGATTCCGTCTCCATTTGTATCCAGAAAACTCTTTGGGTAAATCTGATACGCTACTTTGTCATGCCACCACTTTTTTTCCATTTTTATCAACCTCTTTCATATATGATCATCGTATTGCTTCGCCATTGCTTTATTTCTTTGGCTATATTATACTGCTATTATATAATCTTAATCGTAACAAATCTTGTATTATTTTTTCATTTTATAACACAATCCTGCTATTATGGAGGTATTAGAAATATGAAAACACCGCATTCACTTATACCGGAGCAAAAAGAAAACGCAAAACATGGAGAGGTTTATTTTCCGATTCAGAAATATATCTCAAAACTCTCAGCAGATTCTCCTGTCATAACAACGCACTGGCACGAAGAGGCAGAGCTGACCCTCATAACAAAGGGATCCTGTATTTACCAGATCAATCTGATGGAATACGAAGCAGGTACAGGGGATATCCTGTTTATTCCACCCTTACTCCTGCATTCCATTATCCTGAAAAACAGTGCAGAATTCTGCTCGGAAACCTATGTGTTCCATATGAATCTTCTGGGTGGAAATAACGCAGATATCTGTTCTGCCCGCTATCTTACACCTATGGTAAATCACGAATTAGCCTTGCCATATCTCATTACCTTGGAACACCCTGCCTATGATTCTCTCAGAGAGTACTTTTCACAGCTTGTTTCCCTGTACGACGCCCGGATGTTTGGATATGAACTCGCCATAAAATCCTGTCTGCTGCAGACTCTTTTTCTTCTGCTCCAGTACAGTAACGCAAGATCCTCTACAGAATCAGACTCTTCCGATAAATTAAAAATTGTACTTGATCATATTGATCAGAATTATGCAGAAGCTCTGTCGGTTTCTGAACTTGCAAAGCTTTGCTATTTCAGCGAATATCATTTTATGCGCTTTTTTAAAAAGCATATGAATATGACCTGTATCCAGTATATCAACAGTATCAGGCCGGAAAAAGCAGTAGAGTTATTTGAGCACGGAAACACCTCCATATTAGAGGTATCTTTATCCGTCGGCTTTCGTAATCTCTCTTATTTTTACAGGGCATTCAAGACAAAATATCATATGACACCGCTGGCTTTTATAAAGAGATTGGGACCGGATTCTGTATAAGCTCCTTTTCTGGGCAATTTTACAGTTCCTTACAGACATCTACCCACCCGTTCGCTTCTGCTACCAATTCCAATTCAGGAATAGTGAGCTTTACAGCGCTATGATCATTCCCTGCTGCCGGGTAAACCGTATTGAACTTTTTCAGACTTTCATCAAGATAGACTTCTATTCCTTCGTTGATACCAAATGGACATACTCCGCCCGGAGCATGTCCGATGATATCTTCTACTTCCTCAAACGGAATCATTTTTGCTTTTATATGAAAAGTATCTTTATATTTTCTGTTGTCTACTTTTGCAGTTCCTTCCGTTAAAATCAGAACTGGCTTATTCCCTTGCAAAAATGACATGGTTTTCGCAATCATTCCCGGTTCTACCTGTAGTGCAGCAGCTGCTTCTGTTACTGTAGCTGTAGATGCTGCAAGCTCAATCACATGATCAAGGAATCCTTTCGCATTTTTATATATTATTTCCGATAAATCCGAATCATCAAAGGCGTTTCTACCAGCAGCATGGCAACCCAGCCTGCCAGATAGGAATATGGCAATGCTTCAATCCCGAAGTTCCATAGCAAAATCATTGGTGCTGCCGCAATGACCCGGACCGCCATATTGGTAAAACTGCTCATCAGTGTTACCTTCAGGTCTCCGATTCCACGGAAGAATCCCTGGATTGCATTCGTAATGGCCGGAAGTATATACATTACGGCAATCAGATGCAGATAAATGACACCATGCCCTATTACTTCCTCGTCTTTTACGAAAAGTGCCATAAGTTCTCCGGCAAATACCAGGCAAATTACCATAACAGCCACTCCATAAACAATCTCCAGGATCATTCCGCAGCGAAATCCTTCCCGCATACGGTCATTTTTTCCGGCTCCTTTATTCTGCGCCATAAGTGCCGTCATGGCATGGGCGATATTCTGTTCCGGTGTAATAGCAAAATCATCGATCCGATTAACAACTGCAAAGGCGGCAGCTACGGATACTCCCATGGTATTAACCAGTGCCTGGATCGCAATTTTCCCCATTTGGACGGTAGCCTGCTGCATAGCTGACGCCCATCCGTAAGCAATCGTTTTCTTCAGCAGACTGGCATCAAATACCAGCCATTTCCTGCCAAGACGAAGAATCGGTACTTTTTTCTGTATATAAATAACACAAAACAGGCAGCACAGTGCCTCACTAAGCACTGTGGAAATGGCGCATCCATTGCTTCCTGCCTTTAGTACAATGACAAAAAACAAATCTCCGAAAATATTCAGGACTGCACTGATGATCAGAAAATACAGAGGCGATGCACTGTCTCCTAATGCTCTTAGGGTGCTGGAAAAAAAGTTATACAAAAAGGTAAACATTAATCCCATAAAAATAATCCGCAAATATTGCCGCGTCATCTCCATAATAGAAGCATCTACCTGCAAAAGATGCAGGATCGGTACTGCAAATACCACACAAAATAAAGTCAGGAAAAACGAAAAAACGACTCCCGACAACATGGTTGTACTGATCTGCCTGTGCAAAGTCTTATAATCTTTCGCCCCATACTGAATTCCCATAAGGATACTTGCGCCCATACATAATCCATTCAAAAACAGTATCATAAGCGTACTGATCGGATTGCAGATACCAACTGCCGCCAGGGCTTCTTTCCCTACAAAATGTCCTACGATAATACTGTCCACCGCATTATAAGTCAGCTGAAACAGATTTCCTAAAACCAGCGGCACGGTGAAATTCACAAGAATCGGCATGATTTTCCCTGTAGTCAGATCTTTTGTCATATCATTCCTCTCCTTCGTCAAAATTCTAAATTAATTTTCTTCAGATTTCTTTCTTTTCCTTTCAGAAACCCTTGGCACCGACTGAAGTGTAACAGATGGAATTCTCAGGCCCATGATACCCTTTAAAATCCAGGTAAAGGATAACATAACCAGAACCGGAATGGCACAAGTTGTCACGATCAGCACTGCCACACCCTCCAATATCCTGTTTAATCCATCTTCAAAAGCAGAGAGTTTTTCTGTAGTGACTTCACCTACTGTATCAATTGCATCATCTACCTTATCCTTTACATTCTCAAGAAAACCACTGAATGAAAACTTTTTATCTTTCGTTTCTTGTGATTCATCCTTCTTGTCTGTGTTTGAAGAGGTATCACCCTCATCTAATAATTCTTCCGTATCTTCCAGTGAAAAATCAGCTTCATAGGACTTTGCATAGGTTTCATTTACCATATTCGTCACCCACGCACTGGTAGGAACCAGTCCCCACAAAAGAACACCCAGAATGATACTCTTAATTCCGATCCTGTAGATAAATTCTTTCCATCCGTTTTTCAAAAAGTTTCCTGCTGCCAGAAGCACACATCCGATAGGAAATAAAATTTTAAATGCAATATACCCGGTGATAGTCAGTAAATATTTTTCAACAATGATCACTGCATAAACGATCACCATATACCCTGCGACATCTGCCAGCTTATTCGCGATCGGAGTTGTGGCTTCTCCCGGTATTGCTGCAGCACCGGTTGCAAGAGCTGTTGCTGTTCCTGAAAGTCCCAGTGCTTTTTTCTGCAATCCATTCAGCGTTTTGATAACCCAACGGTACGAATCAACCGAAGTTGCCCATTTGGAAACAACAAAAAAGGATGCAAGAGCAATTCCAATACAGATCAGCATCATGATCAAACGATTTCTCAATGGTTGTTTATAATTTCTAACTGCGATTTCATGGCTATCTGCCATCATAGGTTCTTTCATGTTCTTCTCCCCTTCTTTTGCCGAATTAGGAAAGGACCGGGTATACGATCCCGCTCCTTTCCACCTTTACTGTTTTCTATTTGTCCAGAACCGCAACCTGAATTGTCTTTACTGCTTCCTCCATACATTTGATGTCCTCGGCACGCAACTTTATATCCAGACACTTTACGGTATCTTCCACACTGGAAGCTTTTCGCATTCCAACCAGAAGACTCATTCGGTCATACTGAGATAGTGCCCAGGCTTCTACCAGCGTTGCAAAACTGCAATGATATTCCTCACAAAGTGGTTTCCAGATTTCGAAAGCCCTGCGAAGTCCTTCTTTTTTCTCCGGATCTGTCCAAGGTATTCTGGATCGGATATCGGTTTTTGCAAATTCCCGTTCCATAAAGGCAGGAGAAGTCAAAAATCCTTCCTCCAGAACACCATAGGTCTGAAATACCGTGTTATACTTTTTACACAGATCAAAATATTCTCTGCCATGGAAAGGAGAGAGAATACTGAAAAACTCCTGTACAACAGATACGTTTCCGCCGGCTTCCTGATATGCAGCCAGATCTGCCGGCTGACTGTTAGAAAGTCCATAGGTGCGGATCTTTCCTTCACGAACCAGATTCTCCAAAGCTCCAACCGTTTCCTCCACTGGAAAGCTGCCGCATACATAATGTACGATAACAGAATCCAGATAATCAGTTCCCATTCTGCGCAAAGAGTCTTCCACGTCCTTTTTCACTGCTGATGCGCGTGTGTCATTGTTAACGGTATAACCGTCTCGTTCGTAATGGAAATTACCGCCCTCATTTCTCCAGTTCAACGAACATTTGGTCTGCAAAACAAAATCATTTCTTCTGCCTTTCAGTGCCTTACCAAGCAGTTCCTCACTTACTCCTGTACCATATACCGGTGCGGTATCGATGTAATTTACACCATGTTCATGACAAATATCAAGCAGACGCTTCGCATCCTCAACTGTAGAATCTCCGTCTGTCCAGACACTTCCGCCGCCAAGCCCCCAAGTACCTAATGCAACCACCGAAACATCGATATCCGTGTTGCCAAGCTTTTGAAATTTCATTTTAGTTTCTCCTCTTTTTCATTATTCTTTATTACATGATGTTGGGGGCAAAAGGTATTTTGCCCCCTTTGATACCAGATTGCTACGTGCTTTGCACTTTCGCAATCCTCAAAAACATTCGTAATCCGCTCATTTTTCTTTGAAAAATGGCTACTTACTCATGCTTTTGGCGGGTCAAGAGGTCAAAAATCCTCTTGCAAGCAAGCTTGCATCGGCTTTCTGACCTTTTGACCCTGGTATCATTACATTTTAATACATAGGAAATGAGATTTCCTATGTATTAAAATAAAATCACTTTCTGTCCTCCCCACGACTTGCTGAAAATGTATTATAATCAACGATTATTGTTACCTTTTCACCAGGTGTAAGCAGATTAATTTCTCCAAAATCTGCATCATGTCCTCCAATTTCTGATGAAATCAGTTTATAAATTCCCGGTGGGAGCAGAATGGTATCATCACCGTCATATAGATCCCCTTCGTACACATTATCATTTCTCAGAAAAATAATATCATCTTCCGGAACATTTTCTCTGCTAATGTAATTTATCGTCACATCTACATAAAATTTTTCTTTTTCCTCTGGACTCATTTTATCTATACGGTCATCGACATTTTTATCATAATAATCCGCTCTATCGTTAATATCTGTATTTTCGGAATTGAGTTTCTTTTCATCCAGACTCTGATATGTCGAGTCTTTTTGATTGCATCCTGTAACAATCGCTGCTATTAATAAGGTCAAAACTATCCATCTTTTGATTTTCATAACAGCCTATATCTCCTTTACTGCTTTTTAGCATAACTAATAAACTATTTCGATATCTGCAAATCATTTCTCCTTAAAGAAAAAGAGGGAGAAGCCTACAGGCTCTCCCCCGCCTGTAGGCTTCACAAGTCTCTACAGAACGATTACTGCACTTAGTATATGTCTTTTTAAATGTTCTGTCAATATACAAAAATCTTCCGGTCACGTCGTGTTCAGCCTTACTTAATTGCAAAGTTAAATTCCACCCCTCTATGGAATTTAATCCTGCAAAACG
>OWIY01000954.1_pt1 | contig 10634 bp, 9 predicted proteins | sample 1732841 | NCBI WGS metagenome assembly OWIY01 (sample SAMN05065760, study PRJEB22554) | human gut metagenome | biome: ENVO:2100002; feature: ENVO:00000062; material: ENVO:00002003 | host: Homo sapiens | place: USA | reverse complement strand
GTTCGGCATCGGCCGGTTCGACTATGTCTTCGGCGGCGGACTGGACCTGGATCCCGCCGGGACGGAGGAGCTGGTTGTCTCTGCCTGTGAGCTGGCTGCCCGCCTGGCGGCGGAGGCGTGCTGAGCGTGGAAAACCGGGAGCAGAATACGGCCGCGGCACCGAAGATCGTCTGTGTGGTGGGCCCCACCGCCTGCGGAAAGACCACGCTGGGGGTGCTGCTGGCCAAGCGGTTTCATGGGGAAGTGGTCTCCGCCGACTCCATGCAGATCTACCGGGGCATGGTGATCGGCACCGCCGCCCCCACGGCGGAGGAGATGCAGGGCGTCCCCCACCACATGATCGGCGTGGCGGACCCCACGGAGCAGTGGTCTGCCGCCCGGTACGCCCAGACGGCGATCCCCATCGTGGATGACATTCTCGCCCGGGGCAAGCTGCCCATTCTGGTGGGCGGTACCGGCCTCTGGATGGAGGCGGTGGTCCGGGGCCACGGGTTTGCCGGAGGCCACGCCGGCGGCGCCGTCCGCCGGGAGCTGCAGGAGCGTCTGGAGCGGGAGGGCATCGCGCCGCTGCTGGAAGAGCTGCGGCAGGTGGACCCGGAGGCGGCGGAACGCCTCCATCCGGCGGATGAGAAGCGCATCCTCCGGGCGCTGGAGGTCTACCGGGAGACGGGAAAGACCATCTCCGCCCACAACGCGGAGACAAGGGACCTGCCGCCCCGGTACGACGCCGTGTGGATCGGCCTCCAGTTCCGGGACCGGGCGGACATGAAGACCCTGATCGACCGCCGGGTGGACGCCATGGTGGCGGCGGGCCTGCTGGAGGAGGTGGGGCAGCTGCTGGAAAGCGGCCTGCCCCGGGAGGCCACGGCTCTCCAGGCCATCGGATACAAGGAGTTCCTGGGGGTTCTGGACGGCACCGCCACGGTGGAGGAGGCCGTGGCGGAGGTGAAGCTCCGCTCCCGGCAATACGCCAAGCGCCAGCTGACTTGGCTGCGGCGAAATCCGGACATTCACTGGATCTGGTGGGAAAAAGACCGGGATTTTGCCCGGGCCCTCCAGGTTTCGACGGAAATCCTGGCCGCCGCTGGCGTATTCTAGCGGTGAGCGGACGGGAGACAGGGAAATCGTCCGACTCATACAGAAAAAAGGAGCGGACATATATGCAGACAAAAGCGAATTTACAGGACCTGTTTCTCCTCCGGGCCAGACGGGACAAGCTGCCCGTCACCATGTTTCTGATGAACGGCTTCCAGATGCGGGGCACCATCGCGGGGTTTGACGCCTTTGTGGTGGTGCTGGACAGCGACGGCCGGCAGCAGATCATTTACAAACACGCGATCTCCACCATCGCGCCGGTGCGGCCGGTGGATCTGGAGGGTGAGGAACCGGCCGTCGCGGGCGCATGAGCGGCCTGCGGACCCGTTTTGAGGCCCGCCGCCTAAAGGGCGGCGCTTAGGCCGGGATCACGTTTTGCGGACCAAAACCTTGAGCACGGCGGGCTTTGCCCGCCGTGCCTGGGGAAATGAGAACTGGCGGGCAGAAAATCATTTCAAGCACACGACCTCCGCCATCGCGCAGGTGCGTCCGGCGGTGGAGCTGAAGGTTGCGGAGGCCTGCGCCTCCGCAGAGGGTCCCGCATGGGGCCGGGAAGGCTTCGCGGACAGAGACAAAGAGGTAACCATGAAAGAGAAAACCCTTGGCACAAAACTTTTGCTGGCAGCGGTCACGCTGGGCGTGCTGGCCTATTTCTCGATTCAGGCGGTGCGCTATTTCGGCGACCCGCTGACCACCACCATCGCCTACCAGTATCAGGTGGAGATGTCCACGGTGCTGTCCGGCTATGTGGTGCGGGACGAGGCGATCCTGACGGACGACACCAGCGGCCTGCTGCAGCTGCAGCGGGCGGAGGGCGAACGGATCAGCGACGGCGGCGTGGTGGCGCTGGTCTACGCGGACCAGGCGACGCTGGACCGCCAGAAGGAGATCCAATCCCTCCATACCCAGATCGAACAGTTGCAGTACGCGGAGGAGGCGGCGCTGGGGGCGGAGGTCTCTCTGCGACTGGACGCCCAGATCCTCCAGACGATCCGCGACTACCGGGGCGCTCTGGCGGCGGACCGGCTGGACACGGCGGAGGACTGCGGAGCCGAGCTGCGGAGCCTGGTGATGAAGCGGGACTACACGTATTCCGACACGGAGGACCTGTCCGCCCAGATGGCGGAGCTCCAGAGCCAGTTGAGCAGCCTGCGGGCCCAGGCGGGAAGCTCTGTCCGGCAGATCACTGCGCCGCAGGCGGGGCTCTATTCCGCCGTGGTGGACGGATATGAGAACATTCTAACGCCGGAGAGCCTGGAGACGCTGACGCCCAGGACCCTGGCGGCCCTGGAGCCGGATGAGTCCCTGCGCTCCAACCGGGTGGGCAAACTGGTGCTGGGGGACACCTGGTACTATGTGACGGCCCTGGAGGAGAGCGAGGCCCAGACCCTGCAGGAGAGCGGGAGACTGAAGCTGCGCTTTGCCAAGGGCGTGGGCCGGGACTTGAGCGTGAAGCTGACCCATATCAGCGAGGCGGAAGGCGGCCGGGTGGTGGCGGTGTTCCAGGGGGACACCTATTTATCGGAGCTGACGCTGCTGCGCCAGCAGAGCGCCGAGGTTATTCGGCAGACCACCACGGGCATCCGAGTGCCCAAGGAGGCCCTGCGGGTGCGGGAGCGAACGGTTACGGATGAGGACGGGAACGAGTCCGTGGTGAGCGAGACCGGCGTCTACTGCATGGTGGGCATGAAGGCCCGCTTCAAGCCGGTGGACGTGCTGTACAGCGGAGATGACTTCGCCCTGGTGCGCTCCACGCTGGACACGGCAGAGGAGGTCAGCAAGACCCAGGAGCAGATTCGCCTCCGGGCGGGGGACGAGGTGATCATCACCGCCTATGACCTGTATGATGGAAAGGTGATTGGCAGCTGACAGAGAGATGGCCGCAGGGCGGCCGCTGGAAAGGAGTATTGGAACGCTGATGACAATTGCGGAGAACATTGCCCGGATCCGGGCGAACATGGCCGCGGCGGCCCGGGAGGCCGGCCGGGACCCGAAGGAGATCCTGCTGGTGGGCGCCAGCAAGATGAACGATGCCGCCGCCTGCCGGGAGGCCGTGGCAGCCGGCATCGACGCCCTGGGGGAGAACCGGGTGCAGGAGATGGTACAGAAGCTGGAGCAGCACGCCTACGACGGCGCCCCCCTGCACTTCATCGGCCACCTGCAGCGCAACAAAGTCAAGCAGGTGGTGGGCCATGTGGCCCTGATCCAGTCCGTGGGCTCTCTGGAGCTGCTGGACGAGATCGAGAAAGTGGCCGCGGCCCGGGGGCTGGTGCAGGACATCCTGCTGGAGGTGAACATCGGCCGGGAGGCTGCCAAGAGCGGCTTTGCACCGGAGAAAGTCCTCCCCGCAGCGGAGGCCGCCCTGGAGCGGACCCATGTCCGGGTGCGGGGACTGATGACGATTCCCCCGGCAGACGCGCAGAGGGATGCCAATTTCCGGTATTTTCAGGAAGTTCAGGCACTTTATGTTGACATGAACCAAAAATTGTTTCATAATGAATTAGAATATCTGTCCATGGGCATGAGCGGCGACTATGAGGATGCGATCCGTGCCGGCGCCACCATGGTGCGGGTGGGCAGCGCCATCTTCGGCGCCCGCCATTACAACTGAAAAAGACCGGAGCGCGGCTCCGATGGGAGGCTATTATGAGCTTATTGGACGAACTGAAAAAGTGGACCCACCCCTACGAGGATGAGGACGAGGAGTATGATGACTTTGAGGAGCCGGTGCGGCAAAACGCCTTTGAGGACCGGAAGCTCAAGGTGGAGGACCGCCGCAACAAGGTGGTGAATATCCACGCCACCACCCAGCTGAAAGTGGTGCTGGTGAAGCCGGAGCGGTTCGAGAACGCCTCCGAGATCGCGGACCACCTGAAGGACAAGCGGACCGTGGTGCTGAACCTGGAGTCCACCAACAAGGATATCGCCCGGCGGCTGATCGACTTTCTGTCCGGCGTGGCCTATGCCGGCGAGGGCAAGATCAAGAAGGTGGCTGCCAATACATACATCATCACGCCCTATCATGTGGATATCGAGGGCGATCTGATCGACGAGCTGGAGAACAACGGCCTCTATTTCTGAGCGGACACGAGGGGGTAACATCGCACTATGCTGACACCACAGGAAGTTTCCACCCACGCCTTTTCCAAGGCAGTGATGGGCGGATATAACATGGCCATGGTCGATGAGTTTCTGGACGAGCTCACCGATGATTACACCGCGCTCTACAAGGAGAACGCGGCGCTGAAGGCCAAGCTGAAGGTCCTGGTGGAAAAGGTGGAGGACTACCGTGCCACCGAGGACTCCATGCGCGCCACCCTGCTGACCGCCCAGAAGATGGCGGACTCCATCGTCCACGAGGCAGAGGCCAAGCGGGACGAGATCCTGGCCCAAGCGGAGACCAGCGCCCGGGAGAAGATCGGCCAGCTGCGCCAGGAGGTGGAGGCCGCCGAGGAGCGGCTGCACCAGGGCCAGCGGGATCTGGCCCAGTTCATTGCCGCCAGCAGGGAGATCTGTGAGAAGGAGCTGAAATTCCTGGAGCAGCTGCCCGAGCTGCCGGTGGAGGCGGCGGAGCCGATTTCCCAGCAGGAGCCGGAGGAGGCCGTCCAGCAGATCGAGGAAAAGGTGCTGGCCGCTTTCAGCGAGCAGAGCGTGGAGGAGGAAGCGGCCCCGGCGGAAGCGGAAGAGGCGTCTCCGGCGGCGGAGGATGACTATCCGGAGGGGGACCCCTTTGCGGCTGATCCTGTGGATGAGCCTACCCGCCGCATCAATCTCAACGATCTGAAGTTCGGCCGCAATTACTCCGGCGGCGATGACTGAACGATCAAAGCGGCTCGCAGGAGCCGCTTTTTTCTTTCCCGGTCCCGGCGCTCAACGTCTTTTGATTGGAGGAGTCAGCCATGAAGCAACAGCCCATCGTGGCCTTTCTGTACGACTTTGACAAGACCCTCTGCACCACCGATATGCAGGACTACGCCTTCATCCCCTCCCTGGGGATGACCCCCGCAGAGTTCTGGGCGGAGGCCAACGGCTTCGGCCGCAGGAACCGGATGGACGGCATCCTGGCCTATATGTACACCATGCTGCGGGAGGCGGCGCGGCGGAACCGTCCTTTCACCCGGACGGACTTGGTGGAGAAGGGGCGGAGCATCGTGCTGTTCCCCGGTGTGGAGGACTGGTTCCGGCGGATCAACGACTTCGGCGCCGGCCAGGGTGTCCAGGTGGAGCACTACATCATCTCTTCCGGCCTGCGGGAGATCATTGAAGGCTCGTCCATCAGCGGGGAATTCAAGGAGATCTATGCCAGCGAGTTTTACTACGATGAGAGCGGTGTGCCCGTGTGGCCCAAGCTGGCGGTGAACTTCACCGCCAAGACCCAGTTCGTCTACCGGATCAACAAGGGCGTGCTGGACGTGTCCAACGACCGGGATCTAAACGCCTCCATGCCTGATGACAGCAAGCGGGTGCCCTTCACCAGTATGATCTACATGGGGGACGGCCTTTCCGACGTGCCCTGCATGAAGATGATGCGGGCCTACGGCGGCCAGGCCATCGCCGTGTACCAGGCCAGCAACCGCGCCGGTGTGGAGGACCTGCTGGCAAAGGGCCGGGTGGATTATATCTTCCAGGCGGACTACCGGGCCGGGTCTGCGCTGGAGGCCACGGTGCAGGACATCATCCGCAAAATGGCGGTGACGGACCGCTTGTGGGAGGAGAATGCCCGCCAGGTGCGCAGCATCGGGGGAGACGTGCTGCTGGGGCAGGTGGGCCTGTTCTGAGCTGGACGGCAAGGAAACAGCGGGGGAAGGCGCCGCAGCGCCTTCCCCCGAAAAATGTCTGAATCCGTGAAAAGTCAATAGCTAAGTGCGAAAAAATCAGAAAAATTTTTATTCACAGTTTCTGAATATCTATCGACAGGGCCCTTGCGTGTTCCGCAATGGCCCTGTTTGCGCTCTTCCACCCCAGCTTCTCCCGCGGGTAGTTATTCATCCAGGCCTCGATCTCTTTCACCTTCTGCCGGGTCAGGTTCGAGAAGTCCGTTCCTTTCGGCAGGAAGCGCCGGATAATCCGGTTGGCGTTCTCGTTGCTGCCGCGCTCGTAGGCAGAGTACGGGTGGCAGTAGTAGACATGGGTGCGGGCGCCGCTTCTCCGGCAGGAGGATTCCATGCCGGCGCAGTCCGCGAACTCCACACCGTTGTCGATGGTGATAGACCGGAACATCTCCCGAAACGCGGCGGAGCCCAGCTTCCGCTCCATCCGGTTCAGCGCGGCCACCACGCTGGCGCTGGTTCCGTCCTTCATCAGCTCGATGATCTCCCAGCGGGTCAGTCGCTCTGTCAGAACAAGCAGCCGCTTCTTGGACCGCCTGGCGGAGACCACAGTGTCCATCTCCCAATGCCCGAACGTCTTCCGGCTGTTGATCTCTTCGGAGCGATCCTCGATCCCGTCCCCTTTCGGCAGCCGAGCCTCCTGCACCTTCCTGTATGGATGCTTCTTTTTCTTCCCCGTGGGCAGGCTTTTGTTGGTGATGGTGGCGAACACGCCCTTGTCAATGTAGCTGTAAAGCGTCCATTCGCTGATCTCCACAGAGAAGATCCGGCCTTCTTCCTTGATCTTGGCTAGTGCCGCCGCCGGGGAATAGTGCTCCTTCCCGATCTTCTCTTCCAGATAGGAGGCCAGGGCATGGTCATTTCCGATTTTTAAGTCCGGCCCCTTGGCCTGCAGGTTCTCCCGGTATTTCCGCTCCGCGGTCTCCGGGCAGTATTTTTGCACATACTCCCACTCACTGGTCATTTGCCACGTCTGCCCCCGCTTGATCTCCCGGTAGATGGTGGAGGTGTGCACGTGGAGCGCATCGGCGATCTCCTTCGGCTTGCGCCGTTCATCCAGCATCCGCCTGATTTTCAGCCGGTTTTTCCAGGTCAAGTGACTATACTGCCGCTCCATAGCACGTCCGCCTCCTTGTCAGTTTAATTTAATAATCCATAAAAAGCCGGAATTTGTCAATCCCTTCCAAGTCATAAAAAAACGCTCCCATAGGCTTATAGCCTATGGGAGAAATTTTTTCGTTCAGATCATATCGCCGCACAAAAACCAGTCAGCGGAGACGCCCAGCACACTGGACAGCGCCCAAAGCTCATAATCCTGCACCATCCGGTCCCCGAGTTCGATCCGGCTGATGGCGTCCTGCTCCAGGACCACGCCTTCGGTCTGAACCTTCGCCACCAGCGCCGCTTGAGAGAGGCGCATGGACAGCCGCTTCATGCGTACCCGCTCGCCTGAGATATTCCGCCGCCCTTCATAATCGTTTGCCTTCACGCCGTTCCCTCACTTTTATGGGAATCTTCTGTATCTCAGTTGACTTTACCATTATTTGGCGATATAGTCATGGTAATATCCCATAAAACATCAGAAAAAGACAGAGGGTGGTGGAGCAGCAAACGCACCTGTGGTCACACGCATTCTTTTCAAAACATGAAGGAGTTGTGAAGTTATGAAAAAGAGGCTATTTGCGTTCATATTGTGCATCACTTTACTTTTCAGTTTATTTACACCACAAGCATTTGCGTCTAATTTGCGGGATACTTCTTTTGAAGAGTCTCTTGCAGAAGATTTAAAGACGCTTGATCTGTTCAAAGGCTATACAGATACCGATTTCGGCCTGAATGAGAAGCCATCTCGAGTGCAAGCGCTGGTTCTCCTCGTCCGATTCCTAGGAAAAGAGGAAACTGCCATTTCCCGTGATTGGGAACACCCATTTACCGATGTTCCATCGTGGGCAAATAATTATGTTGGGTATGCTTACAAAAATGGTCTGACAAACGGGATCTCCGCCACTCAATTTGGGACTGGTGATGCAACAGCTTCGATGTATCTATCTTTCATGCTGCGTGCGCTTGGATATTCCGATAAAAATGATGCGGACTTTTCAGTCAAAAATCCATTTTCGCTTGCCGCATCCATCGGAATACTTCCGGATTGCGTTGATACGGACGTCTTTTTGCGGGCGGATGTGGTTTCTATTTCCTATGCCGCACTGGGCGCAAAAATGAAAAACTCCACTATGACGCTGTCAGATTCCCTGATTTCTTCCGGCGTTTTTTCAAGGGAGTTATTTAATTCCTGTTATAAGCCCTATGCATTCTCGGCCAGCAACCCAACTCATGAGACTTCTGAAATTGAGTGGACCTCCGATGAACGGCAAATGTTAGCGTATACTTATTTGCGGGCTTGGATCGACAGCAACTATAACGATTCTCTGAATGGGAACCATTCATATCAGGAAACTACATACAGCAGTTCCGGCAGTGAAAAATTTGCGGTCATTTTTGATAGAACATACGATGTGATTACTGTGTATATGAAAAAAGAATATCAGGGCACCGTAAGTTATTCTTACACAAGTCTCACATCAGACGGCGATCTCTTCCTCAATATGTTCTCGTATTATGATTCCCCATACTCCTATACACCCGTTTTCAGTGGGACCTCCGAAATAGATCCTTCTACATTTGGTGAATATAGTACATACCACTTCTCGGAGTCTGAAGGCGACGTATTTCTTTTGTCTAGCTATGAAGAACTATCAAAATTAATGACACTTTCTGCACTTGGGTTTGCAGATTATGTGTTTGAAAACTATGTTTATGGAGACTACTCCCTGACAGACTTCGGATTCTCTCTGTAACTTGAACAACCGCAGGATTAATTAGCCCCCGGGGATCATCCCCGGGGGCTCTCTTCATCATTCCTCGTCCTCTTCGTGCATCCGGTCGTAGACCTCCCGGCCCACCCGTTTGTCGAAGGGGTTCTTGTTCCATTTCCAGGACTTGTTCTGGAGCTGCCACAGGATGGCCCGTTCCCGGTTGTCCAGGCCCGGCATGTTCTCGAGCGCCTCCGCCGCCATATCCTGCGTGACGCTGTTCCCGTCGCCCTTCAGCCGGTCGATCTCTTCCGCCGCGGCTTTCCGGCTGCTGTCGGATACCCCGTATTCCTGAGCCAGAAGGATCTTCTCGCTGGCCTCCGCGGGGATCATCTGCCAATAGCGCAGTGCCTCCTTGACGGTCTCCGCCTGGTCCTCCGTGTAGTTCTGCCGGTCCACCCAGCTGGCAAACTCCGTGGCTTTCTCCGAGGCCGACAGTCTGTCGGCCTCCGGCGTATCCTCGTCGCTGTTCAGGAATTGGTACTGGTCGTATGCCTCCATGACCTCTTCCCAGGAGAGTCCGGTGTCCATCATCGCCCGGAAGTGGTCCGGCGTGCTGCTGTCCGCGTCGCTCAGTCCGCGGTACAGAGCCAGCTTCTGCTCTTCTGTCAGGTCTGCCTCCGTGATGGCGTCCCGCTTGGCAACGCCTCTCCCGTAAGAATTCAGGTCCTCGTCGTTCTCTGCGGCCCGCCACCCCTGGATCGCCTGATAGACGGTCTCCGGGTCAGCCCCCATGTCCACGATCTGCTCGTATGCCTTTGTCTGGTTCGCGGAGAGGCCCGTCTGCCCGGAGGCGTAGAAGTCTCGGCTTTCGTCCAGGGCAGACCGCCCGAACAGGGTTCCCCGCACAATACTCCAGAAATCCTGCTCTACCGGGAACTGCAGCCGCCGGTTTTCTCCGCTGCCCCTGTAGTATCCGCCGTGGAGCAGTGCTTCCCCGCCTTGGATGGACTTTTCGATTTGCCGGCCGCCCGGCAGAAAATCTCCGGCGAGGCCCGCCAGCTGCCGCGCCACCTCCCAGGAGAACAGGCCGTCCTCCGCAATGGGCCCCGGCAGGTCTGCCAGGTTGCTCAAATCCGGCATGGGCAGCGTCCGGTCGCCCATACCCGCCAATGCCGCCACGTTGCTTGCGAACGGAATCTCATTGAGCCCGTTCCACACAAAGTCATCAAAGGCGGCAGCGGCGTCGAATTCGTTCAGCTCCGGGTCCGTGTCGAACAGCCGTTCTCCGGTCAGCCGCTCCCAGCCGTTGTCCGCCAGGGTCCTCAGCAGGTCCATCTGCGTCAGCCCCAGGCCGCCGGCAAAGACGTTTCCCGCAAGGCCCAGAACGTCGAACGGCGCCGGCGTCCCGCTGTACAGCTCCTCGTCGATCCGGTTCAGCAGGAAAGCCCCCAGTATGATCTTTACCAGGACAGCCGCCAGAGACCCGGCCGCCGCCCGTTTCCCCTTTGCCCGGGCCATTTCCCGGAAGTCCCGGTTCCCCAGGTCCTGAATGACGTGCTCCCAGTTGTTCAGGGCCTCCAGCTGGAACATGTGTACCATCTGGTTGAGAAAGTCCTTGGACCGGAACGCCAGAGGCACGCTGCCCTTGGCCCGGCTTGCCATGACCTCCCGGCCAAACCGGTCCGCAAGGCGCATGGCCTCCGCCGCGCTCTTCCCGGCCCGGACCTCCTTCAAATACCGGCTCCGCACCGCCAGGGTGGATACGATGCCGTCCACGATTTCCAGCGGCTTGAAGGCTCCGGTGATCGCCCGGTCCTTCCAGCTCGTCACGATGTAGTTGATCCCCCTGTCTCTTATACACATCTCCGAGCCCACGAGACTAGCGCTCATCTCG
>OWIY01000928.1_pt1 | contig 10782 bp, 12 predicted proteins | sample 1732841 | NCBI WGS metagenome assembly OWIY01 (sample SAMN05065760, study PRJEB22554) | human gut metagenome | biome: ENVO:2100002; feature: ENVO:00000062; material: ENVO:00002003 | host: Homo sapiens | place: USA | reverse complement strand
AGCGTCAGATGTGTATAAGAGACAGGGCCTGATTGATGCCGGTGCGGATCTGGTACGCCGTGGTGGTTACATTGACTGCACCGCCGGTGCTGATGATGTAGAAGTAGAATCTGATGCAATGAAGCTTTTCGAGCTCTTACACCGCGAAGGCGTGAAACTGGATCATGTCACCATGTCCAGTGACGCATTCGGAAGCCAGCCACGCTTCAACGAGGAGGGCGAGTGCATCGGCCTGACCTACGCATCTCCGAAGTATCTGCACCGCACCATTCAGATCCTGGTAAGAGAAGGCATGCCGCTGGAGGATGCCTTACAGCTTCTGACCAGCACTCCGGCAGTGCTCCTTGGTCAGGAAGGAGTCAAGGGCTGTGTAGCAGAGGGCGCAGACGCAGATCTTCTGGTACTGGATGAGAATCTCGACATCAACAGCCTGTTTGCCCGTGGCCAGGTAGCTGTATGGGAGCAGGAAGTGAAGATGAAAGGCAGATTTGAGCAGTAATGTTTTTATGATATGAATTGAAAGAAGCGAAGACCATCATGGTTGATAGGTTTTCGCTTCTTTTTATTTATTCATTTTTAATTTAATTATATCATTTTATGAAAAATGATATAATTAAATTGACGTTGATACGATTAAACGATATAATGAAATACAGATGAAAACCAGAATCATAGAAGATGGGTAAAAAATATGAGAGAATATGATTATCGTCAAAAATGGACAAAGCTGTTGACCCCGGAAATTGTATCTATGCTTACACAGATTCACGAATATAAAGGGGAGCAGACACTGTTTATAGAAGCGAAAGCAGATACACTTACGCAATTGGTGGAAATTGCAAAGATTCAAAGTACCGAGGCATCCAATAAAATTGAAGGAATTTATACATCGGATGAGCGGCTACGTGCGCTGGTGAAAGATAAAACAAGACCAAGAACACGGAATGAACGGGAGATAGCAGGATATCGGGATGTGTTAAATACCATTCATGAAAGCCATGATCACATTCCGGTAAAACCATCGATTTTATTACAGCTTCATCGGGATTTGTATAAATTCGAAGGATATGACATCGGCGGTAAATATAAAGAGGCTGACAATATCATTGAGGAATCCGATCAGAATGGGAATAAGCGCGTGCGTTTTCAGCCAGTTCCGGCCTGGGAGACTCCAGAAGCGGTAGCGGCCCTTTGCAGGGCTTTTGAGGAAGCGCTTGCAACGGAGCAGATTGATCCGCTGATTCTGACTCCGATGTTTATCCTGGACTTTTTGTGTATCTATCCATTCCATGATGGAAACGGAAGAATGAGTCGCCTTCTGACCTTGCTTTTACTGTACCGGGCTGGTTATATTGTGGGAAAATACATCAGTATGGAGCATTTGATTGAAAACACAAAGACAACGTATTATGAGTGTTTACAGGCAAGCTCAGAAAACTGGCATGAAAATCAAAATGACTATGAGCCCTTTGTAAAATATATGCTCGGTATTGTGATTGGCGCATACCGAGACTTTGCATCAAGAGTCCAGCTCTTGATGACGAGCGGCATGTCAAAACCAGAACGGATCCGCCAGCTGATTCGGCAAAAGCTCGGAACCATAACAAAAGCGGAAATTCTGGAACAATGTCCGGATATCAGCAACGTCACTGTGCAGCGGACACTGGCTGAACTGGTGGCTTCCGGGCAGATTTTGAAGATTGGTGGAGGCAGATATACAAAATATACATGGAATCGGGAAAAAGAATAGGAGAAGAAACTTATGATTACCGGAGAATTAAAAAACAAAATTGACAGTATGTGAGATGCCTTTGCAGCGGGTGGTCTGGTAAATCCGCTGGAAGTCATTGAACAGGTTACCTACCTGATGTTTATTCATGATCTGGATGACGCAGATAACAAACGGGCAAAAGAAAGCGCAATGCTTGGATTGCCGTTTCAAAGCATTTTTGCGGAAGAGGTGAAAATTGGAGATCGCGTGATTGAGGGAACACAGCTGAAATAGGCTGTTTTTCGCGATTATCCGGCAGACCGTATGTATAGCATTGTGCAGGAATGGGTATTCCCATTTATTAAAATCCTTCACAGTGATAAGAACAGTGCCTATTCCAAATATATGGATGATGCCATCTTCAAATTACCAACACCACTTCTGCTTTCAAAAGTAGTAGACCAGCTGGATGGAATATATCAGATTATGAATGAACTTCAGTCCGCTGATGTAAGAGGCGATGTATGGAAGCATTTTCTGATTACCTGACGAATCAGAACCTAGACAGCAGGCAGATTTATTTTGTAAATCAGATTATTGAGTATATTGTTCACAATGGAATTATGAAAGATTTGTCTGTATTGCAGGAGCCTCCCTTCACGGATCAGGGAAGTATTTCAGAAATTTTTACAGATTTATCTGTATGGCAGGAAATTCGTGGTATAATAGAGCACATCAATCAAAATGCGATTGCATAAGACAAAAACAGAGAATACTGGAGAAGTGACATGACGGACTTATACTTTTTTATTCTGACGGCCATCAATCTTTTTGTTCTGCTTTTTATGTGCGTTCTGATTCATTTGAGCGAAAACCTGAAACCCAGACAGGCAAGGGGGTTCCAGATTACGTTTATTCTGATTGGATGTATCTCGATTCTGGAGATGATTTCGGTATTGGTGAATGATGGTCCGGTCTGGCTGCGTTGGCTGAATATTCTTTCGAATTATCTTGGATTTGGCCTGACACCTGCAGTTCCAGTCTGCCTCATTTATACATTGCAATCTTCTGACCGCATTTCGGCAGGCTTGAAAGTTGCTGCAGTGGTGGAAATTTTATATTTTCTGCTCTTGACAGTATCCATATTTACCGAAGGCCTGGTATTTGCAGTAGATGAAGCAAATCATTATTCCAGGCAGAATGGATTTCAGATTTACATGGTTATGTACTATGCTGGAATCGCCTATTTGATGTTCTGTTCGCTGGAAATGGCTCGAAGCTTTCAGAATCGTGGGAGAGAACTGATTTATGGGCTTGCTGGATTTCTCGCAGCAGGAACACTGGTTCAGATTTTGATTCCAGAGATCCATATTACCTGGCTTTGCGTAACATTGATTGCAGTTCTGTATTTTCTGTACTGCAATGAGATGTGGAACCAGCTGGATGGACTGACAGGACTTCTCAGTCAAAAAAGCTATATCAACCGTACCTTGAATCTTCGCCCGGAGGATCGTATGCTGATCGTGCTGGATCTGGATGATTTTAAATACATCAATGATACTTATGGTCATTTGGCAGGGGATCGGTGTCTGAAAGAGATTGCCAGATGTCTGAAGCAGGCATACAGCAGTTATGGAAACTGTTACCGCATTGGAGGTGACGAATTCTGTGTGCTTTTGCAGGAATTGGAAAAGGAAGAACTCTGTAAGGAAAAGCTTTTATGGCTGATGGAAAAACGCAGAAAAGTAGTGTCGATTCTGCCGTTTGTCTCTTATGGAAGCGCCGAACTTATGGAAAATGAATGCATTCGTGACACAAAGATCCGGGCTGACCAGAAAATGTACGAGGATAAAAAGGAACACAAGGAGAGAAAATGCAGATGATAAACAGCCCCATTATTGAGTTTGACGTGCATGGAATGCGCACAGAGGAGGCAGTTGCGGCTATTCAGAAACAAGTGGATCAGGCCGGCTCTGCGGTGTATAAGATTCGAGTCATTCACGGCTATAATGGTGGCACCCGCATTCGCTCGGCTATCCGGGAAGAGTTCAGTTATGGCCGGGAGCCGAAGGTAAGGCGCATCACAATGGGCGCAAATGAAGGAATTACGGAACTGATTTTGCGGGAATTATAAAAATAGAACAAGAGCGGTGGTTGTGGAATGAAATTCATTTCGCGGCCGCCGTTTTTTTCATTTTCGTCATTTTTACCTATAAAAATGGGGCAGAAGTAGCGGAGAAAATTCGTACAAAAATCTTGTACACTTGTCGACAAGTGTACAAGGGACGTAGAGAAAAATGGTTGGCATGAAGCAGTTGTCAAAATAATAACGAAATAAAAGACAATTTGGGAGGTAGAATCCGAGTTTTAACAGACATAAAAATATGTTTATATTGACATGTTTACACTGCAGTGATGTAATTTGCGCATTTTTCTGATTTTCTGTCAATATCTTTTCGTTATTTTGAAATGGATCAACCAATTGCACTTTGTTAAGAAAATTACGCCCAAAAACAGTGCGATTTTCTTGTAAAAGTTACATATTGAACAAAATTGACAGTCTAAATATAATCTGATTATCGAAAATGACCGCTGAGGCATCAAAAACGTAACGAAATTTCAATCTCAGATTTACGGAATGGTTTGGCAAATGATGATATTGGTTTAGTAAATTTGGGAGGTGTTTCTATGTTTTCATGTTTCTGCTGGATCTGATCCCTCAGCGCAGCTTTATCAAAATCAACAAGGCAACAATTTCTGAAAGGGAGGAATTAGAATATGAGTTACATTATTTCTGAGGATGGCAAGGAGCTTTTAAAGGATGTCCGTGATTTCTGTGTAAACGAAGTAAAAGAGCAGGTAAAAGAGTATGATATTTCCGGTGAGTGGCCGAAAGAGATTTACGACCAGGCCATCGAGATGCAGCTTCATATGATGGATGTGCCGGAAGCGTACGGCGGACTGGGACTGGATCATATGGATCAGGCAGCCATCGTAGAGCAGATCGCCTGGGCAGATGCCGGTGTGGCAGTTACCTTAAACGGCAACGGACTGGCATTAAAGCCGGTGCTTCTGGCAGGCAATGAAGAGCAGAAAAAGAAATGCTGCGATATCATCATCAATGGCGGTTTTGGTTCTTTCGCGCTGACTGAGCCGAATGCCGGATGTGATGCAGGCGCTGGAAAGACCACTGCAGTCCGTGAGGGTGATGAGTATGTATTAAATGGAAGAAAATGCTTTATCACCAATGCCAGCGTGGCAGATTTCTTTGTAGTGACCGCCATGACTGCAAAAGATCAGGGAACCAAAGGTATTTCCGCTTTCCTGGTATACAAGGGAACCCCGGGCTTAAGCGTTGGCAATCATGAGAATAAAATGGGTATCCGCTGCTCCACCACCAGTGATGTGATCCTGGAGGATGTGAGAATTCCGGCAGAGAACCGTCTGGGTGAGGAAGGAACCGGATTCATTACTGCCATGAAAACCCTGGATCTGGCACGTACCTGGTGTGCAGTCATCGGTGTCGGCGTAGCCCAGAGATGTATTGATGAGGCCGTAGCTTACTCCAAACAGCGTGTGCAGTTCGGCAAGCCGATCTGCAAGAATCAGGCAATCCAGTTTAAGATTGCTGATATGGAGATCCGCACTGAGGCATCCAGACAGCTGATCGCGCATTCCATCCGTCTGGCAGATATGGGACTTCCGTTCAGCAAAGAATCCGCAGCAGCAAAATGCTTCGCAGGTGATTCTGTCATGCAGACTGCAATCGACGCGGTACAGATTCTGGGCGGTTACGGTTACAGCCGTGAGTATCCGGTAGAGAAGCTGATGCGTGACGCGAAGATCTTCCAGATTTTTGAGGGAACCAATGAGATTCAGCGTATGGTAGTCGGCAGAGCCGTAATCGGAAAGTAAGATAGAAAAAACGTTTCCGACAGAGGCCGGTCGAACTGGCCCGGAGGAAAGACATAGTAGGAGGATATAGAATATGGATATTCTGGTATTTGTAAAACAGGTTCCGGATGACAGCGTGGAGATCCATCTGGACGGGGCTGGCGTACCGGCAGTAAAGGATGTAGAAAAGATAACCAATGCGTTTGATACTTACGCACTGGAGCTTGCAGCACGCTATACCGAGGCAAATGGCGGTGAGGTTACCGTTGCAGCTATCGGTACCGAAGACTGCACCAGCATGATGAAAAACCTGCTGGCAGTAGGCGCAAAGAAAGCATATTTATTTAAGGATGATGTTTTTGCAGGGGCTGATGAGGGTGCTGTCGCAGCATACCTTGCAAAAACAGTAAAGAAATGCGAAGCAGAAAACGGACAGCCTTACGGCATGATCCTGTGTGGCAAGGAATCCACCGATGAGATCAGCGGACAGGTAGGTGCCCGTCTCGCAGAGATTCTGGGAACAGGCTTCGTATCCAGCGTGATTGAGGTGGAGCCGCAGGATGAGAGCTTTGTGGCAAAGCAGGAGACCGAGGAAGGCTACATCCGATACAGCGTGGCACAGCCGGCAGTCTTCACCATCGCAAAACCGGCCTATGATCCGCGTTATCCAAACATTAAGGCAAAACTGGCAGCCAGAAAAGCCATTGTTCCGGTATTTGCCGCAGCAGACACAGATGTTTCCAAGGAAGAGGCGAAGGTATCCTTAAGGGGTTACAGTGAACCGCCTAAGAGAGCAGCAGGCGTTCGCATCAAAGAAAAAGAAGCAGCGGAAGCTGTCCGCAAGGCAATGGAAAAGCTGCTTCAGGATAAGGCATTGTAAGGAGGAGAGCGCAGATGAAAGTACTGGTATATATCGAAACAAAAGAGGGAGCACCGGTTCAGGGAAGCCTGGAACTCCTGACTGCCGCAAAGGAGCTGGGAGAGACCTGTGCCGTTGCGATAGAGGACAAGGAGGCCGCTAAGAAAGCGGCAGTTCTTGGCGCAAAGGTTACCGTATTAAAGACCGGAGACGCTTCAGAGGACGCGCAGACTGCAGCGCTGGAGAGTTATATCAAAGAAATTCAGCCGGAGCTGGTTCTGTTTTCCGGCACCCAGCTTGGAAAAGACCTGGCACCGCGTCTGGCACAGCGTTTCGGCGCAGGCTGCGTGACCGACGCAACTTTGATCAAGCCGGGTGAGAATGGTGTGGAATTTGTACGTCCGGCCTATGGCGGAACCGTTCTGGAGCGTATGACCGTGTCCGGCCCGATTCAGTTCGCGACCGTCCGCAGCGGAAGCTTTGCAAAGCCAGAAGCTGCAGAGGGCAGTGTGGAAGAAAAAGACGCGCCGGTTGCTGCAGATGCCCTCAAAGCAAAGGTGATTGACGCAGCGAAAGAGATTGCGGAAGCTGTTGACCTGGAAGGTGCCGAGGTCATCGTAACCGGCGGCCGCGGCATGGGAAATGCAGAAAACTTTAAGCTGGTAGAAGAGCTGGCATCCCTGCTGGGGGGCGTAGTCGGCGCATCCCGCCCGGCTATCGAAGAAGGATGGGCATCCCGTGCCCATCAGGTAGGACAGTCCGGCAAGATCGTTGCGCCGAAGCTATACATCGCCTGTGGTGTATCCGGAGCCATGCAGCATGTATCCGGCATCATGGGATCCAAATATATCGTAGCAATCAACAAAGATGAGGCTGCTTCCATTTTCGATATTGCGGATGTAGGCATTGTGGGAGATGTCAAAGAAATTCTTCCGCTGCTGATTGAGGAAATCAAAGCACGGAAATAAACTTGATGATTGGTGCGATTACCCTTATAATATGAGGAGGAATTACAATGGAAAAATATAATCAGCTGACTCCGGAAATCATTGCTCAGATTCAGGCAGTATCTGAGCATGTTCTCGTTGGAGACGATATCAATGTGGATTTCGCAAGAGACGAGATGCCAATCTACGGCACCCATATGCCAGACCTGGTCGTGCAGCCGACTTCCACAGAGGAAGTCGCCGCAGTCATGAAGATCTGCTATGAAAACACCATTCCGGTAACCCCGAGAGGCGCAGGCACCGGTCTTGCAGGCGGCGCGGTTCCGTTGCTTGGCGGTGTGCTCATCGATATCTCCAAGATGAACCGGATCTTAAGCTACGATATGGAGAACTTCGTAGTAGAGATTGAGAGCGGCGTGCTCTTAAATGATCTGGCCAATGACTGCTTAAGCAAGGGCATGATGTATCCGCCGGATCCGGGTGAAAAGTTTGCCTGTGTAGGCGGCAACGTATCCACCAACGCAGGCGGTATGAGAGCTGTAAAATATGGCGCAACCCGTGATTATGTGCGTGCCATGACCGTGGTTCTGCCGACCGGCGAGATCACCCACCTGGGAGCTACCGTATCCAAGACTTCTTCCGGATATTCCCTGTTAAACTTAATGATTGGTTCCGAGGGAACTCTGGGTATCATTACCGAGCTGACCTTAAAGATTATTCCGGCACCGAAGGTTGTGGCATCCCTCATCATTCCGTTTGAGGACTTAAATACCGCGCTTTCCTCTGTGCCGAAGATTAAAATGTCCGGCTTAAATCCGCAGGCAATCGAGTTCATGGAGCGTGAGATTGTATTAAGCTCTGAACGTTATATTGGCCGCAGCGTATTCCCGCAGGAGCTTGAGGGACAGCAGATTGGCGCTTACCTTCTGGTAACCCTGGATGCAGACAGCCAGGATGATCTGGACACTATGCTGGAGCAGATGGCAGAGCTGGTTCTGGACGCAGGCGCTATGGATGTCCTGGTTGCAGATACCCCGGCCAAGATCAAGGACGCCTGGGCAGCACGTTCTTCCTTCCTGGAAGCAATCATGCATGAGACAAAGCTGCTTGATGAGTGCGATGTTGTAGTTCCGGTCAATAAGATTGCAGATTACCTGGATTTTGTCAATAAGACCGGTGAAGAATGCGGACTTGTGATTAAGTCCTTCGGCCACGCAGGTGATGGAAACCTTCACATCTACCAGTGCTCTAACGATCTGGAGGAGGAAGCGTTTAAGTCCCGTGTCGACAAATTCTTCGAGATTATTTATAAGGAAGCTGCCAGCTGTGGCGGCCTGGTATCCGGTGAGCACGGAATCGGTTCCGGCAAGATTAAATATCTGGTAGATTCTGTCGGTGAGACCAATATGGCTCTCATGGAAGGCATCAAGCGTGTGTTTGATCCGAAGATGATCTTAAATCCTGGAAAGGTCTGCTATCGTCTGTAGGAGGATGGAATTTACTTGGAAGAGAAAAACAGCCAGAAAGCATACGAACGGGTATTTGATTATTTTACGGCGGAGATTACCTCAGGCAATCTCCGCCTGAATGATAAGGTCCAGACGGAGCGTGCCCTGTCGGAAACCTTAAAGGTCAGCCGCAATTCAGCGAGAGAAGCGCTTCATGTTCTCGAGATGATGGGGCTGATCGAGTGCATTCAGGGAAGCGGAAATTATGTCCGCTGTAACACCAGGGAATACATGACCAGGCTGATGTCCCTGACTATGGTGCTGCAGCATATCAATCATACGGAAGTATTTGAGATGCGCTGCGGATTTGAGCAGACAGCTCTTGCGGCGGCCATGGAAGGTGCAAATCCGGAAGAACTGGCCCGGATGAAAAAAGTACTGGAAAAGATGGACCAGCCCATGAGTGCCCAGGACAGCGCGGCTCTGGATGTGGAATTTCACAAAATTTTAATGGAGATGTCCCACAACCAGCTGATGATCTTCTATGTAGACCAGATGGAAGATCTGTTAAAGCTGTTTGTGAAGGATTTAAGAACGTCGATCCTTTCCGACCGGCGGCGTGCCACGGTGCTCAGGAAAGCGCACTGGGACATTTATGAAGCGCTGGCGGCCCGGGATGAGGCAGCGGGCGCGAAAGCGTTAAAGAAGCATTTTACCGTGGTGCGCAAGCACCTGGAGAAGCTGATCGAATCCTGATCATAGGAGAGCTTGCGGGGGAGCTGCTTTGCGGCAGTTCCTCCGTTTCTATTTGGGGCGTACGGTTAATCGCCGGATATGTCCGTCTGCAGATAACTGCTGCAGTGTCACGATCGCCATCACATGGTAACCTCCGAAACACGCAATGAACTCTGCCTGGGAGGGGCTTAGCACCGTCGGTTCCAGAATGGAATACTGGCGGCAGAGAAATTTGTTCCGGAAAAACATGGAGATGGCTTCTTTTCCATATAGATGGTAGTCATGCTGGGGTGTGCCGTTGGCACAGTAGTCGCAGTAGTGGCCGTCTTTGGTAAAAAGGTTTCCCAGCCCTTCATAATCTTTATTTTCAATCGCATCGATATAATTTTCAATTGGCAGCATCTGTCAGAATCCCCCTTTTAGTAAACTTTTTCCGTATTTAAGAGTGCATCCGTACCGCCGTCCACAAACATCACGATGCCGTTGATGCCGCAGGCTTTTTCGGAAGCCAGAAAAACAATGGCAAGAGCAATCTCTTTCGGATCCATGAAGGTTTCCTGCCCGTACCGGATCGGGATCGGCAGGGCGTTTAAGGAAGCTTTGGCACTGTGGGACATGGTGGCCGTCATGGCACTTCCCACGTTGCCCGGGGCTACCGCGTTGATGCGTACGCCGTTGGCTGCGTAGGAGGCAGAGTGACGGCGTACCCAGCGGGCCAGGGCGTACTTGGCAGCGGCGTAGATGCTGTTTCCCACACTTAAGTCAGAGGCGTCAAGAGAGGAGACCACGTTTCGGATCTTGTGTTTGTCATCTCCACAGTTATTTAGGAGGTCTGCAATATCCATGCGGGCAATGCCCTGGGAGATGACGTTGGAGGAGACAGCAACACAGCTTCCGTGCTTTTTCTCCAGAAGGTCATAGGTGCCCTTGATCACAGAGACTGCGCCGAAATAATTTAACATAACACAGCAAGAATTCCCCCATCCTCTTTAGGTGGTGGGATGAATTGCCTGCTTTTGATTTCTGATATTGCAATAACTGGCATGATTCGATATTGATTCTATATTGCACATATCTGTGCTGATAGAAAAAGAACTTATGTTCGATAAAACTATGGACATATAGAAAAATATATGGTATAATATCTGTCTCTTATACACATCTCCGAGCCCACGAGACTAGCGCTCA
>OWIY01000919.1_pt1 | contig 10832 bp, 9 predicted proteins | sample 1732841 | NCBI WGS metagenome assembly OWIY01 (sample SAMN05065760, study PRJEB22554) | human gut metagenome | biome: ENVO:2100002; feature: ENVO:00000062; material: ENVO:00002003 | host: Homo sapiens | place: USA | reverse complement strand
TTATGCGATCGTCGGCAGCGTCAGATGTGTATAAGAGACAGTTATGGGCGAGAGCGGTATCGGCAAGAGTGAGGCAGCGCTGGAACTGATTAAGCGCGGTCACCGTCTCGTCAGCGATGATGTGGTCGAGATCCGCCGCGTCAGCGATGAAACCCTGATCGGTTCGGCACCGGATATTACCCGTCATTTCATCGAGCTTCGCGGTATCGGCATTATCGATGTCAAGACGCTGTTCGGTGTAGAGAGCGTAAAGGATACACAGTCGATTGACATGGTAATCAAGCTGGAGGAGTGGGATAAGGACAAGGAGTATGACCGCCTTGGCATGGAAGATCAGTATACCGAGTTCCTTGGCAACAAGATTGTATGCCATTCAATCCCGATCCGTCCGGGACGTAACCTGGCAATCATCGTAGAGTCGGCGGCAGTCAACTATCGTACCAAGAAGATGGGATATAATGCGGCGAAAGAACTGTACAAGCGGGTACAGGCGAACCTGGCAAGAAGAGATTAATGGAACGCTTCACGCAGTCTGATTCGTGTGATTTAGTGCGGAAATCCCGACTTGCAAGGGATGGAGCCGTTATGAAATGAATAAAGGAAAATAGATATGTCTAATTTTTATCAGAAACTTTGTGATGCCATCGGCGCTGCTTCCGTGCGGGAGCAGGAGCCGATGAGCGCACATACGACCTTTCGGGCTGGTGGACCAGCCCGCTATTTTGTGACCCCGGAGGGCGAAAAAGAGCTGGCGGCAGTGCTGGCGGCGTGCCGGGAGGCAGAGAAAGCGTATTACATATTAGGAAATGGAAGCAATCTGCTTGTCAGTGATGCGGGCTATCCGGGCGTGATGATCCTTCTGGGAAGCCAGTTTACAGAGGTGGTCTGTCCGGAGGGCGAACCGGGCGTCTATGAGCTGGGCGCCGGTGTGCTGCTTTCGCGTGCCGCCAGGGAGGCGCAGAAAGATGGAATGACCGGATTTGAGTTTGCAGCCGGGATTCCTGGAACCGTGGGCGGCGCGGCGGTCATGAATGCGGGCGCTTACGGCGGAGAATTAAAGGATGTGCTGGAATCTGTGCGCGTGATGACACAGGACGGCGAGGTAAAAGAGCTTAAAACGGAAGAACTGGATCTGGGTTACCGCCACAGCTGCATCCCGGAGCGCGGATATATCGTTTTATCGGCGCGGATCCGTCTGGAGAAAGGTGATCCGGAAGCGATCAGGGTGCGGATGGATGAACTGGCAGCCAAACGGCGGGAAAAACAGCCGCTGGAATATCCGAGTGCCGGAAGCACCTTTAAGCGCCCTGAGGGCTATTTCGCCGGAAAATTGATCGAAGATGCCGGACTTCGCGGCTATCAGGAGGGAGGCGCACAGGTGTCGGAGAAACACTGTGGTTTCGTTATCAACCGCGACCATGCGACGGCTTCGGACATCGCGGGGCTGTGTGGGACGGTGCAGAAGCGCGTGTATGAGCAGTTTGGGGTGAAACTGGAGACGGAAGTAAAGATGCTGGGCTTTTAAGATATTAAGATATATAGAGTATGGAAAAGGGAGGAACAATATGCGGCTTGTGATCGTAACCGGTATGTCGGGAGCCGGAAAGACGGCGGCACTGAAAATGCTGGAGGACATGGGATTTTACTGTGTTGACAATCTCCCGATCCCGTTGGTGGGAAAATTTGCGGAGCTGGTGCAGAGCAGCAGCGGGGAGGTAAGCTGTGCAGCGTTGGGAATCGATGTCCGCAGCGGCGACGAGCTGGCACAGCTGGAGGGAACCCTGAATGATTGGAATAACATCCAGTTTCCGTATGAGATCCTGTTTCTGGATGCCAGCGATGAGGTGCTGATCAAGCGATATAAGGAAACGCGCCGTTCCCATCCGCTGGCAGGAAAAGAGCGGCTGGACCGCGGTATTGCGAAAGAGCGCCTGAAACTCGATTTCCTGAAAAAGCGGGCGGACTATATTCTGGACACCAGCACGCTTCTGACGCGGGAGCTCAAGGCGGAACTGGAACGGATTTTCATGGGGCGCGAGCGCTTTTCCAGCCTCTTTGTGACGATCTTAAGCTTTGGCTTTAAATATGGGATTCCGTCGGACGCGGATCTCGTGTTTGACGTCCGTTTTCTGCCGAATCCTTATTATGATGAGAATTTAAGAAGCCATACCGGCAATGAGAAGGCGGTGCAGGACTTTGTGCGCCGCGGCGGGACGGCAGACGTATTTTTGGATAAACTCTATGACATGATTGACTTCCTGTTTCCGTACTATGTAAAAGAAGGAAAGAATCAGCTTGTCATAGCCGTAGGATGTACCGGTGGAAAGCACCGTTCAGTTACGGTGGCGAACCGGCTCTATGAGCGCCTCAAGGAGCACTCGGAAATAGGGCTTAAACTGGAACATCGGGACATAGAGATGGATAACCGGACAAAAGGGTAAACGGAGGTAGAGGACTTTGTCATTTTCAGCCCGGGTAAAGGAAGAGCTGTCGCATCAGCTGAGCAAGGCGAGGCACTGCCAGATTGCAGAGCTGGCGGCGATTTTGAGCCTTTGCGGCAAGATTCATATCGATGAAGAGGATCATTTCAGCATACGGATCCACACGGAAAACGTAGCGGTTGCACGAAAATACTTTACATTATTGAAAAATACATTTAATATTAAGGCGGACATTTCGATCCGGCGCAATGCATTTTTAAAAAAGAGCCGTTCTTATACGCTTCTGGTGCGCGATCACGAAAATGCACTCCGGGTGCTGGAGGCGGTCAAGATGGTGGATGCGCAGGGAAATGTCGGGGAAAACCTTTCGGTGGTGCGGAATCTGGTGATTCAGAATGCGTGCTGCAAGAAGGCATTTATCCGGGGCGCTTTTCTGGCAGCCGGATCCTTAAGCGATCCGGAGAAATTTTATCATTTTGAGATCGTATGCGCGTCGCTTGAAAAGGCGGTGCAGCTTCAGAATGTGATTCTGACATTCGACATCGATGCGAAAATAGTTGTCAGAAAGAAGTATTATGTGGTATATATAAAAGAAGGCAGTCAGATTGTGGAACTTCTGGGGCTGATGGAAGCGCATGTGGCATTGATGGAGCTGGAAAATATCCGGATCCTGAAAGAAATGCGAAACAGCGTCAACCGTCAGGTCAACTGCGAGACTGCCAATATCAATAAGACTGTTTCGGCGGCAGTCAAGCAGCTTGCGGACATCACATACATCCGTGATACGGTCGGGCTGGATTACTTGCCGGAGCTTCTTTCAGAGGTAGCACAGGTTCGTCTGGAGATGCCGGATGCAACCTTGAAGGAATTGGGGGAGAATCTGAGCCATCCAGTTGGAAAATCGGGAGTCAATCACAGGCTCAGAAAGATAAGTGCAGTAGCTGAAAGCCTCCGCGAAGAGCGGGGCGAGTAAAGTTAGGTTATTGTTCACAGGCAGGAATTTCCCAGGTGGAAAATTCCGTGCGATACAGTAGTGGCAGCGGATTTTGCCGTTTTTTTCGAGCGGGGCTCGATGAGGAGGATATTATGACAAGTAAGGAAATCAGAATTGGTTTGAGTTCAGGTCTGGAGGCACGTCCGGCGGCGATGCTGGTGCAGGTGGCAAGCCAGTATGAGAGCAGCATCTATGTGGAAAGTGAAGAAAAACGCGTCAATGCAAAGAGCATCATGGGCATGATGACGCTGGGACTGGCAGAGGGCGCGCACGTAAAAGTAACGGCTGATGGCAGCGACGAGGAGAGTGCGATCGAGGGAATTGAGAAATATCTGAGCAATCAGTAGAAATCCAGATTTCTGACCGTTTTTCGGAAAGAGACAGGGGACGCAATAGTTAAACAAGAGCTTTGATAGATGAGGGGGTGTCGTTTCGCGGGAAACGACAGTCCCTTAAAAGATCTGAATGGGAGGAAAAAGGTGGCATTTACACATCTGCATGTGCATACAGAGTACAGTCTGCTTGACGCATCGAGTAAAATAAAAGAACTGACCGCCCGGGCGAAGGAGCTGGGGATGGACAGTCTGGCGATTACTGACCACGGCGTCATGTACGGCGTGATCGATTTTTACCGGGCAGCCAGGGAAAATGGGATCAAGCCGATCATCGGCTGTGAGATCTATGTGGCGCCCGGATCGCGTTTTGACCGGGAGGCGGGAAGCGGCGAGGATCGCTATTATCATATGATTCTGCTGGCGGAAAATAATACCGGCTATCAGAATCTGATGAAGATCGTCTCCAAGGGCTTTGTCGAGGGCTTTTATTATAAACCGCGTGTGGATGACGAGGTGCTGAGAACCTACCATGAAGGCATTATTGCACTCAGCGCGTGTCTGGCGGGCGAGATCCCGAGGTATTTGTCGAGAGGCATGTATGAGGAAGCGTGCAAGTCGGCGCAGAAATACCGCGATATCTTTGGACCGGACAATTTCTTTCTGGAATTGCAGGATCACGGTATCCCGGCGCAGCGGACGGTCAACCAGGGCTTGATGCGGATGAGCCAGGAACTGCAGATTCCGCTGGTGGCGACGAACGACTGCCACTATATTTATAAAGAAGATGTGGAATCGCACGATATTTTGCTCTGTATCCAGACGGGCAAAAAAGTCACGGACGAGAACCGGATGCGCTATGAGGGCGGGCAGTTCTATGTCAAATCCGAGGAGGAGATGCGTGCGCTGTTTCCGTATGCACAGGAAGCACTTGACAACACGCACAAGATCGCCGAGAGGTGCAATGTCGAGATCGAGTTTGGCGTGACGAAGCTGCCGCAGTATGATGTTCCGGACGGATATACGTCCTGGGAATATCTGCAGAAGCTCTGCGGGGAGGGCTTTCACAAGCGCTACCCGAACGACGATGGGACGCTGCGGGAGCGCCTGAGGTATGAGCTGGACGTTATCCATTCGATGGGATATGTCGATTATTTCCTGATTGTGTGGGATTTTATCCATTTTGCAAAATCAAACGGTATCATGGTCGGTCCGGGACGTGGTTCGGCGGCGGGCAGTATCGTCGCGTACAGTCTGGAGATCACGGACATCGACCCGATCCGCTATCAGCTGATTTTCGAGCGTTTCCTGAACCCGGAACGAGTTTCCATGCCCGATATCGACGTCGATTTCTGTTTCGAACGGCGTCAGGAGGTTATCGACTATGTCGTGCGGAAATACGGAAAAGACCGCGTCGTGCAGATTGTTACCTTCGGTACGCTGGCGGCAAAGGGGGTCGTCCGCGACGTGGGGCGCGCGCTCGATATGCCGTATGCACAGTGTGATGCGATCGCAAAAATGATTCCGGGTGATCTCGGCATGACGCTAGACAAGGCGCTCAAAGCCAGTCCGGATCTGCGTGAGGCGTATGAGTCGGATGATTCGGTCAAATATCTGATCGACATGAGTAAACGTCTGGAGGGGCTGCCGAGACATACCTCCATGCATGCGGCGGGCGTTGTCATCAGCCGTGCGGCGGTCGATGAGTATGTGCCGTTGTCCAGGGCATCTGACGGTTCGATCACGACCCAGTTTACGATGACGACGCTGGAAGAGCTGGGACTTCTGAAAATGGATTTCCTGGGTCTTAGAACCCTGACGGTTATCCAGAATGCGGTTCGCCTGGTGGAGAAAACGACCGGAAAACCGCTTGATATAGATAAGATCGATTATAACGATAAAAAGGTGCTGGATTCGATTGGAACCGGCAAAAATGACGGTGTGTTCCAGCTGGAGAGTTCCGGCATGAAAGGATTCATGAAAGAGTTAAAGCCGGAAAACCTGGAGGATCTGATCGCCGGTATTTCCCTGTATCGTCCGGGTCCGATGGATTTCATTCCACGTTATCTGAAAGGCAAAAATGACAAGGCTTCGATTGCCTATGAGTGCCCGCAGTTAGAACCGATTCTAGCGCCGACCTATGGCTGTATCGTCTATCAGGAGCAGGTTATGCAGATCGTGCGCGATCTGGCTGGCTATACCTGGGGACGAAGCGACCTGGTGCGCCGTGCGATGGCAAAGAAAAAAGCGGCAGTCATGGAGAAAGAACGCCAGAATTTCGTCTACGGCAATGCACAAGAGGGCGTAAAGGGCTGTATTGCGAATGGGATCGACGAGAAGACGGCGAACCATATTTACGATGAGATGATCGATTTTGCGAAATACGCCTTCAACAAGTCGCACGCGGCGGCGTATGCGGTTGTCTCCTACCAGACGGCATATCTGAAATATTACCATCCGGTCGAATTCATGGCGGCGCTGATGACCTCGGTCAAGGATAATGTTACGAAGGTATCGGAATATATCATGAGCTGCCGTCAGATGGGTATGAAGATCATGCCGCCGGATATCAATGAGGGCGAGGGCGGCTTCTCTGTTTCGGACGGCGCGATCCGCTATGGTTTATCGGCGATCAAGAGTATCGGTCAGTCGGTGGTGGATGAGATTGTGCGGGAGCGGACCGAACATGGAAAATTCCGCTCGCTGGAAGATTTCATTGACCGGATGTCGGGCAGGGAGGTCAACAAACGCACATTGGAAAGCTTTATCAAATCCGGTGCGATGGACGGGCTGCCGGGAACCCGCAAGCAGAAAAGTATGGTCTGCGGTTCGATGGTCGATCAGAAGAATAAAGAGAAGAAAAATACGATGGAAGGGCAGATGTCACTCTTTGATTTTGCAGCGGAAGAGGACAAGAAGAGTTTTCAGATCACATTTCCGAATGTCGGAGAGTATTCGAGGGAAGAATATCTGGCATACGAGAAAGAAATGCTGGGCGTCTACGTCAGCGGGCATCCGCTGGAGGAATATATCGGCACCTGGGAGAAAAATGTGACGGCGAAGAGCTCCGATTTTGTTGTGGATGAGGAGACCGGTTCGGCGGTGGTTCACGACGGCGCGTATGTGACGATCGGCGGAATGATCACCGAGAAAACGGTTAAGACGACCCGGAATAACAAGATGATGGCGTTCCTGACGGTGGAAGATCTGGCGGGAAGTGTGGAAGTGCTGGTATTCCCGAAGGATTATGAAAAACGGCGCGATATGCTGATAAAGGATGAAAAAGTCTTTATCCGCGGGCGCGCATCGGTCGGCGATGAGCCGGTCGGAAAACTGATCTGCGAGCAGATTATCCCATTTTCGCAGGTGCCGCGCGAGCTGTGGATTCAGTATGCGGACAAGGACGCGTATCTGGCGGGAGAGAAAGAACTTCTCGACCTCCTGAAAACAAGTGATGGAAATGACACCGTGATCATTTACCTGGGACGTGAGCGCGCGAAAAAGGTTCTGCCGCGCAACTGGAATGTGCGGGCAGGCGAGGCGCTGGTGACGACGCTCAGCGAGATGCTGGGCGAGAAGAACGTCAAGGTGGTGGAGAAGCCGCTGGGGAAGATTTCTTCATAAGTGTTAAAATTTGCATTGGACATTGAAAGCTTTGGTAACTGGGCACGTATGTGTGAACAGTAACACGCTTTGGCGACATGTTAAAAAAATATCATAAAAAATCTTGAAATGACCTATAAAATGAATTACAATAAAATTGTTTGAAAATTGTGGTAGCACGCAGTGCAGAACAATTTGGTATCAGAAGGGTCAAAAGATTCGAAAATAAAACGGCTGGTTCACGGTTGGGGATGTGAAGCGGAAAGCCTTAGGACGGAGGAATAAGCGATGGCAAAAGAGGTTAAAACGATTGGTGTACTGACAAGCGGCGGCGATGCGCCGGGTATGAATGCAGCGATCCGTGCGGTGGTCCGGACTGCGATCAACAAGGGCATGAAGGTAAAAGGTATCATGCGTGGTTACGCTGGACTTTTGCAGGAAGAGATTGTGGACATGGACGGAACCAGCGTGGCAGATACGATCGGCCGTGGCGGTACGATCTTATACACAGCCCGCTGTCCGGAATTTATGACCGAGGAAGGTCAGAAGCGCGGCGCAGAAATCTGCCGCAAGCACAACATTGACGGTCTGGTTGTCATCGGCGGCGATGGTTCCTACCGCGGCGCCGGAAAGTTATCCGCGCTGGGAATCAATACGGTAGGTCTTCCGGGCACGATCGATCTGGATATTGCCTGCACCGATTATACGATCGGATTTGATACCGCGATCAACACGGCGATGGAGGCGATCGATAAGGTAAGAGATACTTCCACCTCCCATGAGCGCTGCAGTATCATCGAGGTTATGGGACGCCACGCGGGATATATCGCCCTGTGGTGCGGTATCGCTAACGGCGCCGAGGATATTCTGCTTCCGGAGCGGTACGATGGCAATGAGCAGATGCTGATCAACCGCATCATCGATAACCGGAAACGCGGCAAGAGACATCATATTATCATTAATGCCGAGGGCATCGGACATTCCGCGTCGATGGCGAAGCGAATCGAGGCGGCAACCGGCATCGAGACACGTGCGACGATCCTTGGTTATATGCAGCGAGGCGGCGCGCCGACCTGTAAAGACCGCGTCTATGCGTCCATCATGGGCGCCAAGGCGGTGGAGCTGCTGGAAAAAGGAAAGACCAACCGCGTGGTAGCGTATAAGCACGGCGAGTTTCTGGATTTTGATATTCAGGAGGCGCTGAATATGAAGAAGGATATTCCGGAAGATCAGTATGAGATTAGTAAGCTGCTGATTCGTTAAGGAATTTGATGGCTGCTTGTGAGGTGGGCTGGCATATGAACGGAGAACAGGCTTCTCAGGGATAAAGGGAGAGCCTGCTCTCCGTTCGTGCGTCAGCCCTGTTTGTGGGCAATGGAAAATGAAACAGATGGAGGTGCAAGAAAATGGCAGAAATGCAGAATCCCAATACAGATGGGGACTCCACCGTACTCTGCGGTGCGAATTCGTATGTGGAAAAATATTATCTGAATGAGCAGTTTTCGGGGCTGCCGGAGTCAATTAAGCAGGAATTGCAGATCATGTGTGTCATGTACACAGAGGATATCGGCGGTATTATTTTGCTGGAGTTTATGCCGGATGGCAGACTGCAGTTTAAGGTTGAGGCGGAGGAGAATGATTACCTTTTTGACGAGATCGGAAGCGCGCTTAAAATCAAGCAGTATCAGGCGGAGAAGCGTGAGCTGCTGGAATCGCTGGAGCTGTATTATAAGGTGAAGGTGCTGGGAATCCCGGCGGACGAACTGTTAGACGACGAGCAGATGGAACGGTATCAGGAAGATTAGAAATAAAATGAAGATTGGAAACGTAGAATTAAAAAATGCAATCGCCCTTGCGCCGATGGCAGGTGTGACGGATCTGCCGTTCCGTCTGCTCTGTAAGGAGCAGGGATGTGGTTTGATGTACACGGAGATGGTCAGCGCGAAGGCGCTTCTTTATAAGAACCGCAATACAAAGCCGTTATTAGAGACGCGGCCGGAAGAAGAGCCGGTTGCGGTGCAGCTGTTTGGCTCAGATCCGGAGATCATGAGCGAGATGGCGCTGCAGCTGGAGGAAGGACCGTATGCCATCATCGACGTCAACATGGGTTGTCCGGTGCCAAAGATTGTCAATAACGGCGAAGGTTCGGCACTGATGAAGGATCCGAAGCTGGCAGAGCAGATTTTGACGGCGATGGTAAAGAAACTTCATAAACCGGTTACGGTCAAATTCCGCAAGGGATTTAATGATTCGAATATCAATGCGGTTGAGTTTGCGAAGATGGCAGAGAGCTGCGGCGTGGCGGCGGTAGCCGTGCATGGACGGACGAGAGAGCAGTATTATTCCGGAAAGGCGGACTGGGACATTATCCGTCAGGTCAAAGAGGCGGTTTCAATCCCGGTCTGGGGAAACGGTGATGTATTTACACCGGAAGATGCCAAGAGAATGAAGGAAGAAACCGGCTGCGACGGCATCATGGTGGCGCGCGGCGCGAAAGGAAATCCATGGCTGTTTAAACGGATTCTCCACTATCTGGAAACCGGAGAACTTCTGCCGCCGCCGACTGCGGAGGAAGTAAAGAGGATGATTGTCCGCCATGGGACGCTTCAGACGGAATTTCGCGGCGAGGAGATCGCAATGCGGGAGATGCGTAAGCACGTGGCATGGTATACGGCAGGATTTCCACATTCGTCGGCGCTTCGCAATGATATAAACCAGGTGGAGACGCTGGAGGAGCTGGAACGGCTGGTGGATGAGAGAATTTAAGAGAAGGATGAATGTGTGGAATCAAAACGATGGTTGTGTTACATGGGTGGACGAAATCGGAAGGCACAGAAAAAGCACGAAAATGTAGGATTTTCCCTTGTTTTTAAAGCCATTATGGCACTTTGTGATTCTTGACATTACACCAAGAATCATGTATAATAGTGCGATGCAATTATTAGGGGATTCAATGATGAATCGATAGAAGGAAGGATAGCTGTCATGGCAGAAAAGAAGAACATTTTAACTTACACAGGATTGAAAAAGTATGAAGATGAACTTCATGATCTGAAAGTAAATAAACGCCAGGAGATCGCACAGAAGATCAAAGAGGCGAGAGAGCAGGGCGACCTGTCTGAGAACGCTGAGTATGATGCAGCAAAAGATGAACAGAGAGACATCGAGGCAAGAATCGTAGACCTTGAGAAACTGTTGAAAAACGCAGAGGTTGTTGTTGAGGATGAGATCGATCTGGATAAGATCAGCATCGGATGCCAGGTAAAGGTACTGGACGTCGAAGAGGATGAAGAGATGGAATTTAAGATCGTAGGTTCCACCGAGGCAAACAGCTTAGATGGTAAGATCTCCAACGAGTCTCCGGTTGGTCGTGCCCTGCTTGGCAAGAAAGCTGGCGAGACCGTAGACGTAGAGACACAGGCGGGCGTTATCCAGTACAAGATTCTGGACATCAGAAGAGTA
>OWIY01000905.1_pt1 | contig 10901 bp, 9 predicted proteins | sample 1732841 | NCBI WGS metagenome assembly OWIY01 (sample SAMN05065760, study PRJEB22554) | human gut metagenome | biome: ENVO:2100002; feature: ENVO:00000062; material: ENVO:00002003 | host: Homo sapiens | place: USA | reverse complement strand
GGCCGTCATGGCCGAGAACAAGGCCATGAGCAAGGAGCTGGAGGAGATCAAGGCCAAGGTCGCCGCCTCCAAGGTGGACAGCCTGTTCGACAATGCCGAGGAAGTCGGCGGCGTGAAGATCGCTTCTGCATACTTCACCGGCACCTCCGGCGACACCCTGCGCGGTATGTGCGACTCCATCCGCGACAAGGCCGTGAACCCCTGCGTGGCGGTTCTGGTCGGCAAGACGGACGATAAGATCACCATGGCTGTCACCGTCAATAAGCTGGCACAGGAAAAGGGCCTCAAGGCAGGCAATCTGGTCAAGGAGATCTCTGCCATCGCAGGCGGCAAGGGCGGCGGCAAGCCCGACTTTGCTATGGCCGGCCTGAAGGAGGAGACCAAGATCGACGAGGCTCTGGCTGCGGTCAAGGGCATCGTGGAGAAGCAGCTGGGCTAAGGATAACCTCTCCGTCACGCCTGACGGCGTGCCACCTCTCCTATCGAGGAGAGGCCTTGGCATTCCGGAAAGCTTTCCCTCTTCGCCAGAGGCTCCCCTCGGTAGGGGAGCTGTCGAGCGATAGCGAGACTGAGAGGTTGACTCATTAAAAAATATTGGAAGGAGCGATTCCCATGGAAGATTGTCTGTTTTGCAAAATTGCAGCGGGGGAGATCCCCTCGAAGAAGCTCTATGAGGACGAGCAGGTGGTGGCGTTCTACGATATCGCCCCGCAGGCCAAGGTGCATTTCCTCGTCATCCCGAAAGAGCACATCCCCTCGGCCGCTGCACTGACTGAGGCTGACGGCGCTCTGCTGGGCCATGTGTTCGCGGTCATCGCAAAGCTCGCCAAGGAGCAGGGCCTCGACAACGGCTACCGCGTCATCTCCAATGTGGGCGAGGACGCCGGCCAGACCGTCAAGCATCTGCACTTCCATGTTCTGGGCGGCGAGAAGCTGCCTGTCTGATTCCGGAAAATGAAGGAGATCGTTGAATATGGCTAAGACTTATACCCTGAACGTCGCGGGCCTGACCCGTGAGCTGACCATCTGCAAGGTGGACGACCACTTGGACATCGCAGCCTTCATCATGCTGGGCGACGCCGAGCTGACCGTGGCTGCTGCTGCCGAGCTGCTCAAGAAGTGCCCGGAGTTCGACATCCTGCTGACCGCTGAGGCCAAGGGCATCCCGCTGGCCCACGAGATGAGCCGCCAGAGCGGCAAGCCCTACGTCTGCGCACGCAAGGGCGTCAAGCTGTATATGCCCGACCCCGTCGTCGTCGAGGATCAGTCCATCACCACGGCAGGGAAGCAGAAGCTGGTCATCGACCGCAAGGAGCTGGACAAGATGAACGGCAAGCGGGTGCTGGTCGTGGATGACGTCATCTCCACCGGCGGCTCCCTGAAGGCTCTGGATGAGCTGGCCGAGCAGACCCAGTGCACCATCGTGGGTCAGGCGGCCGTTCTGGCCGAGGGCGATGCAGCACAGCGCAAGGACATCATCTTCCTTGAGCCGCTGCCGCTGTTTTTCCACTAAGCTGAGATGCGACGCCCGCTCTGCGCGTTCTGCCTGAGTGCGCTGGGTGTGTTAGCATTGTGCTCATTTTTGCCGCAGACGGGGCTTTTGCTGCCGTCTGCGGCAATTTTTGTTGTCTTCTGCCTGCTGGTCTGGTGGAAAGGCGGGGCTGCACGAGGCTATGCGGTTTGTCTGCTGCTGGGCGCTTTGGTTGGCGTCGGCATCCGGGAAACCACCGATGCCCGGCTGGCGAAAATACAGGGGTCATACGCCGGACAGGAAGCAGTCCTGACCGCCGAGGTGGAGAGCATCGGCCGCGCCTATGGGGCGGGCCGGGTGAGCGCTGTGCTGCGGGTGGAGACGGTAGACGGAGAAGCTGTCCGGTTCCGTGTGGAGTGTGTCAGTCTGCCCCGATGCGAGGCAGGCGGCCGCATCCGGGGCCGCTTCGCGCTGGACCTGCCGGACGCCACCCAGCGCCTCAGCGACTACGCCGACGGCATCGCCCTGAGCGCGGAGTATCAGTCGGGGATGCTGCGGCTTGGGCCGGGCCGAAGCTTCCGTGCCCGGACGGCCCGCCTTCAAGCGGCCCTGAGCCGCGCCCTGCGCGGCGGCATGGAAGAAAACACCGGCGGCGTTCTGGCTGCGATGGCCGCAGGAGACAAGAGCCATCTTTCCTCCGCCCTCCGCAGCGCCTACCGGGGCGCAGGACTTTCCCATGTACTGGTGGTGAGCGGCCTGCACGTCACCATCTTCTGTGGTCTGCTGGACGCTCTGCCCCGCCGGGAGCGGGAGCGCAGCCGGGCCTATCGGCGGACGAGGTCTCTGCTCCGGGCCGGGACGGCTCTCCTGCTGGTGGGCATCACCGGTGTGACGCCCTCGGTCCTCCGGGCGGCGGTGGCAGTCTGGATCAGCTCCCTCGGGGTCTGGCTGGGAGGCCCGGCGGACACCCTCACCTCGCTGGGTGCAGCGGGCGTCCTCATGTGTCTGGGCAACGGGTACGCTGTCTGTGACGTGGGCTTCGAGCTGTCCTTTGCGGCAGTGCTGGGCACGCTGGCCGGGGGAGTGTGCGCAAAGCGAGGCCGGAAAGCTTACTATAATAAGAAGAAAAGGCAGGAGAAGAAGCCCTCCCGCCCGGTGCTGCTCCTCCGCCGTCTGGAGGGCGGCGTGTGGGATGCGCTCTGCGTCTCCTTCTGCGCCTCGGCGGCGACCTTCCCGGTGCTGGTGCTGCGGGAGATGAGCGCGACGGTCTGGGCCGTGGTGTCGGGCGTGGCGGTCCTCTGGATGGTGGGGCCGATGCTGGGCCTCAGCCTCGGCGCGGCGCTGCTGGGTCTGGCGGCCCAGAATTTCGGATCCCTGCCCTTGTTTGAAATTCTTCGCCGCCCCATAGCCTTCTGTGCCGAGGGGCTGGCGTTTGGGATGAACGAGTGGGCCTTCCGGGTGTCCGGTCTGCCGGGGGCGTCGCTCTGGTTCGATGGTGGGTATGCCGCACTGGTGTGCCTCGTGCTGTTCTTGCTCTGCGCAGCGGCGATGCGGTGGAATGTCCGCCTCCGGGCGGCACTTCCTACGGTCGTTTTACTGACGGCGCTGGCCTTCGGCCTTGAAACGGCCCTGAGCTGGAACGTGGTGAACATTGAGCTTGTGGGCACGCAGGCCGCGCCCGCCGTCATCATCACCCGGCGGGAACAGGCGGTCGTTCTCTTCCGGGGCAGCAGCATCACCCAGCGGGCCGTGGAGACCCAGCTGGAAAAGCGGGGCGTGAAGCGGGTGGAGCTGCTGGTGGACCTGCGGATGCAGCCGGAGACGCCCTGCGATCTGAAAGCCGAAACGCGCATCGAAGCCGCTGCGCTGGCTGCGGACACCACCCGCCGCGCCGCCTGCGGAGGGGTGGACTTGGAGCTTTACCGCACCCGGCAGGGCTGCATCGTCCGGCTGACCATCGGCGGGCAGCGCTTTGTCACGGTAAGCGGCACCGTCCGCCCTGCAAAGTCCATCCGGGCCGAGTGGCTGCTGGCGTCGATGGCGCGGCCGGACAACATCCGGTACACCGACTGCCTGACCCTGAGCCGAAAGTACCGCTGGATGCGGGAGAGCGACGCTGTGCCCGTCTCCCGTCTGAGCCTCCGCCTCGCAGGGTGAGCGCTTTTCAAAGCGGGCGGAGTATGATAAAATAAGGCCATCACCTTAATAGAAAAAGGAGCCGATGATTTGGCAACGGAAACGAAACTCCGGCAGCTGGCCCAAGGGGGCTGTCCGGTCTACTATTTTTATTCCAGTGAGCGGTATCTGGTCCGGCAGGCCGTGGCCCGGGCGTCGAAGCTGCTGGCCGAGGGCGAGGACGAGGAGACGACGGTGCTGGACGGCGCGACGCCGGAAATCGAGCAGCTCATCATGGCGGCAGGCACCATCTCCTTCTTCGGGACGCGGCGGGTGGTGCTTCTGCCTGAGGTGAACCCCGCCGCCTACAGCGACAAAGACCTCGACGAGCTGTGCGCTACGCTGGCCAGCCTCGAAAACGCTGTGGTGGTGCTGGGCAGCGTGTTTGAGTTGGAACGCAATAAGCTCAAGCTGGGCAAGCGGGCGCAGAAGCTCGTCGCCCAGTGCACCAAGGTCGGCTTTGCCGAGGAGCTGGCCAAGCCCAAGCCCTACGAGCTGAAGGTCATGATGATGGACCGGGCCAAAGCGCAGGACACTACCCTCTCCGAGGGCACGGCGGCGGCCCTGCTGGAACGCTGCGGCGAAGACCCCTTCCTGTTGGAAAACGAGGTGGATAAGCTCTGCGCCCTCTCGGGTTATCAGACTGTGACCACGGCGATGGTGGCCGAGATGGGCACCGTGAGCCTTGAGGCCGATGTCTTCGAGATGATACGGATGATCACGGCGAAAAACGCTACCGGCGCGTGCAAAAAGCTCCAGACCCTGCTGCGCTTGCAGCAGGAGCCGATCCCCATCACTGCTGCCATGATCGGCAGCTACGTCGATCTGTACCGGGTCAAGCTGGGCGCGGCCAAGCGGAAAAGTTATAACACCGTGTTCAAGGACTTTGGCTACAAGGGCAGCGACTACCGGCTCAAGCGCTCGGCGGAGACGGCCAGCCACTACACCCTGCCCCAGCTCGAAGCCTGTATGCAGATCCTTTTGGAGCTGGACAAGAGTCTGAAAAGCCAGCCGGTGAGCGCCCAGACCCTTCTGGAAACGGCGCTCTGCCGCTTGGCCATGGCAGGAGGAAGAAGATGAGCGAAAAACAGGAACTGCTGCACACCGACCGTGTGCTCATCGTGGAGGGCAAGTACGATGCCGCCCGCCTGTCTCATCTGACGGACGCCATGATCCTGCTGACGGACGGCTTCGGCATCTATAAGGACAAGAAGCGTCAGCAGCTTTTCAAGACATTGGCCCGCAGGAACGGCCTCATCCTGCTGACGGACTCCGACGCGGCGGGCTTCCGCATCCGCACCTACATCACGAATCTGGTGGGGGAGAAGAACGTCGTACAGGCCTATGTCCCGGCTATCTACGGCAAGGAAAAGCGGAAGGCTCAGCCCGGCAAAGAGGGGCTTTTGGGGGTCGAGGGCGTGGACGACGCCCTTGTTCTGCAGGCGCTGCGGGATGCTCTGGGCGAAGAGGCCGATACGGCCCCGGTGAAGCCGGAGGGGCGGCAGATCACCTACACCGACCTCTACGAGTGGGGGCTTTCGGGCACGGCAGGCTCGGCGGAGCGGAAGATGAAGCTGCTCTCAGCCCTCGGGCTGCCACCCCGGCTCTCGAAAAAAGAACTGGTGGAGGCCCTCAACCGCCTCTACAGCTACGAGCAGCTGGACGAAATGCAGGCGGAGCTGCTCAAAGGGTGAGGATACAGTTGGATTTTTTGAGAAAATATGAAAAAGATTCAAGTGAGACTTCTGGAAAACTTGCCGCAAGCTGTGATATAATCAATACACTGTGCGCCCGTCGTGTACGAAGCACGACGGGCGCAAATCTTTGCATGGTGCAATAAAGGAGACAATCAATGGAACGCGAAAAACTCAAATCGAGACTCGGGTTCATCCTCCTTTCCGCCGGCTGCGCGATCGGCATCGGAAATGTGTGGAAGTTCCCCTACATGGCAGGTCAGGGCGGCGGCGGCGCGTTCGTGCTGTTCTACCTGCTCTTCCTCGTGATTCTGGGCCTGCCCATCATGAGCATGGAGTTCGCCGTGGGCCGCGCCAGCCACAAAAGCCCGGTGCGCGCCTATCAGGCCCTCGAGAAGCCCGGCCAGAAGTGGCACATCCACGGCTACTTCACCCTCATCGGCTGCTATCTGCTGATGATGTTCTACACCACGGTGTCGGGCTGGATGCTCCACTACTTCTACATGACCGCCGCCGGAAAGCTCTCCGGTCTGGATGCCGGTCAGGTGGCAGATGCCTTCACCGAGATGCTGGCAAGCCCGCTCATCATGGGCTTCTGGATGGTGGTGGTCGTGGTGTTCGGCATCTTTGTCTGCGCCCGCGGCCTGCAGAACGGCCTTGAGAAGGTGACGAAGGGGATGATGATCGCCCTGCTGGTCATCATGGTGGTGCTGGCCGTCAACAGCCTGTTCATGCCCGGCGCAAAGGAGGGCCTGCACTTCTATCTTGTGCCCGACTTTGGCCGTATGAAGGAGGTGGGCGTCGTCAACACGCTGGTAGGAGCCATGAATCAGGCCTTCTTCACCCTGAGCCTCGGCGTCGGCGCAATGGCCATCTTCGGCAGCTACATCGGCAAGGAGCACGCCCTGCTGGGGGAGAGCGTCCGTGTCGTGGTGCTGGACACCTTCGTGGCTCTGACCTCCGGTCTCATCATCTTCCCGGCCTGCTTCACCTACGGCGTGGACCAGACCAGCGGCCCCAGCCTCATCTTCATCACCCTGCCCAACATCTTTGCCAATATGTCGATGGGCCGTCTGTGGGGCAGCCTGTTCTTCCTGTTCATGGCTTTTGCGGCCCTTTCCACCGTTCTGGCCGTCTTTGAGAACATCATCTGCTGCGGCATGGAGCTGACCGGCTGGAGCCGTCAGAAGTCCAGCCTTGTCAACCTCTTCCTCATCATCGCCCTCTCACTGCCCTGCGTGCTGGGCTACAATGTCTGGGCATGGGACGGTTTCGCCATCTTCGGCGGCGCAGTGCTGGATCTGGAGGACTTCCTCGTCAGCAACCTCTTCCTGCCTCTCGGCTCCCTCGTCTACCTGCTGTTCTGCGTCACCCGCTACGGCTGGGGCTGGGACAACTACAAGAAGGAAGTCAACACCGGCGACGGCCTCAAGGTGCAGGACTGGATGCGCGGCTATCTGACCTATGGCCTGCCCCTCATCGTCCTGTTCATCTTTGTGTTTGGCCTGTACGACAAGTTCATCGCCTGATCAGATTGGAAAAAGACCCGTGGTGCGGAAAAGCTCTGCACCACGGGTCTTCTGTTATATGCAAAAAGTCCCGTGTTCACACTGTCGTGGGAACATGGGACTTCAGAGCTTGCAGCTTACTTCACATACCGGCCTTCGCAGATGTTCTTGCAGCAGGCGCTGACGGGAAACCAGCAGCAGTCGCGGCAGATGTCGGCGAGGATCTCGGGCGTGGCCTTGGCGTCGATGGCACGGATGAGGTCCTGATAGACGTATTCCTTTTCCTCGAGGCCGAAGTATTCCACTGTCTTTGCGTCGTAGCGCTTGACCTTTTCCTGCGTGTCGCAGAGATCCTCGCCCAGCTTGTTGGGGCAGCAGGAACAGAGCGTGTCGGTGGAGAAGGTGAGGCGGATGGTGGTGCCGGGAACATCCCGGAGCTGGTGCACCACATCGGTCATGTGGGCGACAAAATCGTTGTCGTAGCCCTTGCCGGAGTAGCCCTGTGTGCAGAGCAGATGGTGGGGACGAAATACGATGCTCATGCCTTCAGACCCGGGATACGCTTCCGCAGATTGAGACCGATGGCGCAGGCCAGCACAGCCTTGATGATGGCGGTGGGGATGAAGGGCAGCACGCAGGCAGAGATACCGACGGCGATGGTGCTGTGGGCTACCACCACGAAGAGGGCGACGCCCACCACATAGTTGACCAGAGTGCCCACCACGACAGCGGTGACGAACGCGCCCTTAAAGGCGTTGCGGTGCTCGACGCCGAGGCCGATGATGTAGGCCATCAGGGGGAAGGAGATGAGGAAGCCGCCGGTGGGGCCGACGAACTTGTCAAAGCCGCCGGAGAAGTTGGCCAGCACCGGTACGCCCACGGCACCCAGCGCCAGATAGACCAGCGTAGCGATGGCAGAAAGCCTGGAGCCCAGCACCACAGCAGCCAGCGTGATGGCGAAGGTCTGCATGGTCATGGGGACGCCCAGAGGCATCGGGATGGAGATCTGGGCCATCACTGCGATGACGGCGGCGAACAGGCCCGCGTAGCAGATGTCGCGGACGGAAAACCTGGACTTGCTGGCCGAAGCGGCCTGTGTGGTTTGACTCATAATGAATGCTCCTCCTATACTTGCGGCCCCGAGGGCCGGTGTCTGGCCCAAAGCGGCCATACGCCCAGTATGACAGACTGGCGCAGCGGCGTCAACTTGAGAGTTGCAAAAAGGTTTACAATTCAAAATGAAAAACAAAAACAGGAAAATATACAAAAGATGTCGCTTTTGGTTGTGGAATGTGCTATACTAAATCCAGCTATAGAAAGCACACCAGGAACAACAGAGAGGAGAACATCATGCAGCATGAAACCGTGATCGTGCTGGACTTTGGCGGCCAGTACAATCAGCTCATCGCGCGCCGCGTCCGCGAGAACAATGTCTACTGTGAGATCTATTCCTATAAGACAGATCTTTCCGTCATCAAGGCAAAGAACCCCAAAGGCATCATCTTCACCGGAGGCCCCAACAGCGTCTATCTGGAGGATTCGCCCACCATCGACCCCGAGATCTTCCGCTGGGGCGTGCCTGTGCTGGGCATCTGCTACGGCAGCCAGCTCATGATGCACCTGCTGGGCGGCCATGTCTGCCGCGCACCGGAGCGCGAGTACGGCAAGACCGAGGTCTTCGTGGACAACAGCAGTAAGATGTTCACCGATGTGCAGCCTTCCACCATCTGTTGGATGAGCCACAACGACTACATCGAGCAGGCAGCGCCCGGCTTCAAGATCACGGCCCACACCGTCAACTGCCCGGTGGCAGCGGCCGAGAATGAGGAGAAGGGTCTGTACGCCGTCCAGTTCCACCCCGAGGTGCTCCACACCGCAGAGGGCAAGAAGATGCTGCGCAACTTCGTGTACAATGTCTGCGGCTGCACCGGCGACTGGAAGATGGACTCTTTCGTGGAGAACAATGTCAAGGCCCTGCGGGAGCGCATCGGCGACGGCAAGGTGCTCTGCGCCCTGTCCGGCGGCGTCGATTCCTCGGTGCTGGCCGCCATGCTGGCCAAGGCCATCGGCAAGCAGCTGACCTGCGTTTTTGTGGATCACGGCCTGCTGCGCAAGAATGAGAAGGAAGAGGTCTGCGCGGTCTTCGGCCCCGGCAACGCCAACGGCTTTGACATCAACTTCATCTGTGTGGACGCCCGTGAGCGCTACTTTGCAAAGCTGGCCGGTGTCACCGAGCCGGAGCGCAAGCGCAAGATCATCGGCGAGGAGTTCATCCGCGTCTTCGAAGAGCAGGCCAAGCAGATCGGCAAGGTCGATTTCCTCGCACAGGGCACCATCTACCCCGACGTGGTCGAGAGTGGTCTGGGCGGTGAGTCCACCGTCATCAAGAGCCACCACAATGTCGGTGGTCTGCCCGACACCGTGGACTTCAAGGAGCTGGTGGAGCCTCTGCGCAACCTGTTCAAGGACGAAGTCCGTCAGGCTGGCCGTGAGCTGGGTCTGCCCGAGTATCTGGTCAGCCGCCAGCCCTTCCCCGGCCCGGGTCTGGGCATCCGCATCATCGGCGAAGTGACTCCCGAAAAGGTCGCCATCGTACAGGATGCCGACGCCATCTGGCGCGAGGAGATCGCCAAGGCGGGCCTCGATAAGGAGATCAGCCAGTACTACGCCGCGCTGACCAATATGCACAGCGTCGGCGTCATGGGCGACGAGCGCACCTACGACTACGCTGTGGCCCTGCGCGCCGTTACCACCACCGACTTCATGACCGCCGAGAGCTACAATATGCCTTGGGATGTGCTGGGCACAGTCACCAGCCGTATCGTCAATGAGGTCAAGCACGTGAACCGCGTGTTCTATGACTGCACCGGTAAGCCGCCGGCTACGATTGAGCTCGAGTAATCTGCAAAACCTGAAAAGTATTGATGCAATGCAATATTTTGAGAGCTAAAAGGCTCGGTGATACTGCTTTGATACTATCAGGCGATTATTCATAAAGAGAGACATGAAAATAAGATTGCTGCAAAATAAAAACGCGATAGCAATCTGCACAAAGAAATAGTACAAAATTAGAAACCCGGAACCCTTTTTGAGCCGTTTTGACTCTGAAAAGGTTCCGGGTTTTGTGCAATATTTTTCGAGGAACTATTTTGCAACAGCCCCTTTTCGCATATCCATATCCTTCTCACACACCCGATGGCAGTAGGCCATTCTCCTTCGAGTAGGCATACGCCTCCTCCTTAAAATGCCGGATGGCGAGGGCGTTTAGGTGGTCGGGGAAGGCGCTGGAAATAAGGTAGCAGATGCGCGTCGGGGGCGGGTCGAGAAGCTCGTAAATTTGAACTGGAAACTCACGGGTCAGTTCAGGAAGGTTGCTACGCTGGACGATGGCCCAGCTGCCGGGCTGCTGGAGGAACTGCTTCATCACGTTGCAGGAGTCTACATGGATGAGGTAGTTGCGGGTGCCAAAACGGCTGTTGTGCCATGTGTCGAAAGCGGGATTCCAGCGCTGGTAAATTTCAGCTTTGGGGTCGAAGCGGTCGAGGGTGGTGTGGATGGGTGGGCCGGGCTGCTCGCAGGCCTGCACGACTACATAGTCCAGCCGAAAGAGAGCATCACAATCGACGCCCGGCACCTCGGAGGAGGTGGAGACAAAGGCAAGGTCAAGCTGCTTGTTGGCTACCATCTGGTAGGCCTCAATGCTCTGGTAGACAAGAAGAGACATCTTGGTGTGGTGACGGGAGATGACCCGGTTGCAGATGTCCGGCACGAGGGTGGCGCTGAGGCTGCCAATGGTCGAGATGGTGATGGAGTTGGAGAGGAAGAAGCGCGTTTCGTCTATCTCACCATAAAGCTCTATGAATTTTTGCGCAGTTTTCAGGAATGCCTCGCCGCGCGGGGTGAGAATGATGTTCTTTTTGCCCTTTTCGCGGTGGACGAGGGTACAGCCCAGCTCGTTTTCCAGTTGCTGGATGCGGGCAGAGATGGCAGGCTGGGTCTTGTAGAGCAGATCTGCCGTCTTGGTGATGCTGCCCGTTTCACAGAGGACGACAT
>OWIY01000896.1_pt1 | contig 10967 bp, 9 predicted proteins | sample 1732841 | NCBI WGS metagenome assembly OWIY01 (sample SAMN05065760, study PRJEB22554) | human gut metagenome | biome: ENVO:2100002; feature: ENVO:00000062; material: ENVO:00002003 | host: Homo sapiens | place: USA | reverse complement strand
GTCGGCAGCGTCAGATGTGTATAAGAGACAGCCCAGATGGAGGTCGATGGGCCGCGGGCCCAGTTCGCAGCCCCCAGGGTAGGACAGCTCCACCTCCCCCATCCGGGTCAGCAGCGCCCCCAGGAAGATCACAGAGGACCGCAGCTCCCCCATCAGGGAAGCGGGGATCACCGTCCCATCCAGCTCCCTCGCGTCCAGCGCGACGGTGTCCCCCTCCCTGCTCACCCCGCAGCCCAGCAGGCGCAGGATGTCCAGGGTAGCGGTCACGTCGGACAGGTCCGGACAGTTGTGGATCACGCTCTCTCCGGGGGCCAGCAGGGCGGCGGCCAGGATGGGCAGCACACTGTTCTTGGCCCCTTGAACAGCGAGCCGCCCCCGCAGGGGGTTTCCGCCGTTGATTTGATAACAGCTCATGGAATGGCCTCCAATCCTTATGGATTCAGGTCATTCTATGGAAAAAAGAGGATCTTGGTTACTTCATCAGGGCCCGGAGGGTCCAGTAGATCTTCTCCCCTGCGTCGGGCACCGCCATAGCCGTCAGTGCCCGGACCATGTCATCCCGGCGGCGGCGGTCCCGCAGCAGATGGTCCGCTGCGTCATAGAGGGTGTTCTCCACACAGTCCCGCTCCAGCAGCAGCACCGCGGCCCCCTGGTCGGCCAGCACCCGGGCGTTCTTCTCCTGGTGGTTGGCGGTGACGTTGGGGGAGGGGACCAGAATAGAGGGCTTGGCGATGGCGGTGAGCTCCGAGATGGTGGAGGCACCCGCTCGACACAGCACCACATCGGCGGCGGCCATCACCAGGGGCATATCATAGATGTACTCCCGAACCTCGATGCCCGTGCCCTCCAGAGCCAGGCCCCGGCGGCCGATCTCCTCCTGCATCCAGCCATAGTCCCGCCCGGCCCCGTGGATGTGGTGGAAGGGGGCTCCGTCATAGCATTCACGGGCAATGAACTCGCTCATCTTCCGGTTCATCACCTCCGCCCCCAGGGAACCCCAGTAGGACAGCAGAAGAGGCCGCTCATCGGTCAACCCCAGCTTTTCCCTGGCCTCCTGCCGGGTATAGCGGAAAAAGTCGCCCCGCACCGGGGTTCCGGTGACCACCACCTTCTCCGGGTGGTCATAGTGGCTCCGGCTCTCCTCAAAGCCCACCATCACCCGGTCCACCACCTTGGACAATCCCTTGGTGGTCAGGCCGGGCACGGCGTTGGACTCGTGGATGGCTGTGGGGATGTGCCGCCGGGCGGCCTCCTTCACTACGGGGTAGGAGGCGTAGCCCCCGGTGCCCACCACCAGATCCGGCTGAAATTCGTCCAGGATGCGGGCCGCCTGCTGCTTGGATCGGACCATGTTCCGCACCGTGCCCAGGTTGTGGGCGATATCCGCCGGCGCGAAGGAGCGGTGAAAATTGGTGATGGTCACCGAGCGGATCTCATAGCCCTCTTTGGGGACTAGGTGGTTTTCCATCCCGCCATCCGCTCCCACGAACAGGACCTTGCAGTCCGGGTTCCGCTCCTGGAAGATCCGGGCCAGCGCCACCGCCGGATTGACATGTCCCGCCGTGCCGCCGCAGGTAAAAAGGATATTCATGGTATCACTCCACTCTCTCGTTTAGGCCGAAGGCGCGCGCTCCGACGGGGCTGCCCCGCCGCCTGTCTTCCTCCGGATCAGTCATTTTTGGGTGCAGGGATCTGTCTGGATATGCTCAATACGATCCCCATCTCCGCCAGCTGGATCATCAGCGCTGTTCCTCCGTAGCTGAAGAAGGGGAGGGAGATTCCGGTGTTGGGGATCAGATTGGTGACCACGCCCACGTTCAGGAAAACTTGGACCGCCAGCAGGGTGATAATGCCCACGATGGTCAGTGCTCCGAATTTGTCCCGTGCGTGGAGTGCCAGCCAGTACCCCCGCATGATCAGCAGGGAGAACAGGAGTAGCACCACCACCGCCCCGATGAATCCCAGCTCTTCCGCCACGATGGGGAATACAAAGTCGTTTTCCGGCTCGGGGACATAGAGGAATTTCTGTCGGCTCTTGCCCAGCCCCAGGCCCAGCAGGCCGCCGGAGCCGATGGCCAGCAGGGACTGCACCGTCTGAAAGCCGTCCCCCTGCCGCTGGGCCCATGGGTCCAGCCACAGATTGATGCGGGCCGTCATATAGGGGGTCTGGGTGATGATGAACCACATGGCTCCCGCCACCAGGGTCCCGCCGGCGGCGAACCAGCCCAGGCTGATCCCGGCGGCGAAGAGGACCGAGGCCCCCCCCGCCAGCACCAGGATGGTGCCCGACATGTGGGGTTCCATCAGCATCAGCAGGGCGATCACCATCAGGATGGCCCCATAGGGCACCAGCTCCAGAAAGCCGATGCGGTCCAGCCGCTCCAGCGTCCGGCCGGTGAGGGTGCGGCGGCTCCACTTCTTCTTTTTCTCTGTGTCCCGCTTGGACAGGCGGGTGGCAAAAAACAGGATCACCGCCACCTTGGCCACCTCCGAGGGCTGGAACTGGATAGGGCCGATGCGCACCCAGCGCTTCACCTCATTGAGCTCCACTCCCAGGGGACTGAGGGCCAGCACCAGCAGAAGGATAGCGGCCACGATGCCAGGTACGGACAGCAGTCGGAAAGTCTGGTAGTTGATCTTGGAGACAAGGAACATGACCACTACCCCAGCCGCGGCATAGACCGCCTGGTTTTTGATATATACCAGCGGGTCGCCGTCGTTGTAATAGGCCGTGGCAAAGGAGGCGGAGAACATCATGATGAGTCCCACGCCCAATAGAAGCATGGTCAGCATGAGAAAGGGCAGATCCAGCGGCCCCCGGGCCAGCTGTTCCTCCACCGTGAGGTCGCGCTTTGGTTTTCGGGCCACGAGGACCACCCCCTGTTCTGAGATACTGTGACAGTGACCCGCCGGAGAGAAAAGCGCTCCGCCCCGCCCGTCACATGGGATATCGGTTCATGACGCCCAGGAAGGCCAGCACGCAGAGGACCAGGGTGGCGCCGGAGAAAACGCAGAACAGCTTGGTCTCGCTCCAGCCCCCCAGCTCCAGGTGGTGATGAAGGGGCGCCATCCGGAAAAAGCGTTTGCCGTGGGTCGCTTTGAAGTAGATCACCTGGATGATATCAGAGAGAGTCTCCAGCACATAGATCAGTCCCACCAGAGGGATGACCAGGGGGACGTCCAGGGCAAAGGCCAGACCGCACACCGCCCCCCCCAGGAACAGGGAGCCGGTGTCCCCCATGAACACCTTGGCTGGATGGAAGTTATAGATCAGAAAGGCGGACAGGCCGCCCGCCAGGGCCGCAGACACCACCGTCAGGTCGCTGCGGTTGAACCAGGCAGACACCGCCACATAGAAGAGGGCGACGGGGATGGTGACCCCGGTGGCCAGCCCGTCGATGCCGTCCGTCAGGTTCACTGCGTTGACGGTAGCCACCATGACGAAGGCGGCGAAGATCATATAGACCACCCATGGCATGGCCAGCTCCACATTAAAAAAGGGGATGTACAGACTCGGGGTCAGATATCCGTAGTTGCGCAGCAGCACGGTGAACGCCACCGCCGCCGCCAGCTGGAGGAGAAATTTCTGCAGGGCCGTCAGCCCCTCGTTGGCGTGATGGCGCAGCTTTTGAAAGTCATCCACAAAGCCAATGGCTCCAAACACCAGAGCGAAGAGGTACACGAAGAGATAGATAAAGTTCCCCCGCTGGATCTCTTCCCAGCCCGCGGTCACAATGGCCACCCCGATCCCCAGGATAAACATCAGTCCGCCCATGGTGGGCGTTCCCTGCTTGGACATGTGCCAGGTGGGTCCGTCCTCCCGGATGCTCTGCCCCGCTTTCCACTTGCGCAGCAGGGGGACCAAGATCTGTCCCGCAATAAAGGTCACTCCAAAGGCCACGATAAAGCTGAGAATATATGACATAGCTGCCACCCTCCAGGCATTCTTTCTCTTGGGTATCACACACAGGTCTGTGCTCAATGGCGTATTATTTTACCACATACGCAGGGACTTTTCCACCGTTTTCTGTCCCCTGTCCCTGCTTTTTTCCCGCGCCTTCCCGCTGGCCGCGGAAATAGCCGGCCACGACTTCCCGCTCGTCCAGGTGGTACTGGACGCCGTTGATCTCCTGATAGGTCTCATGCCCCTTTCCAGCCAGCACGACCACGTCCCCCGGGCGCGCCTGGGACAGGGCCCAGCAGATGGCCTCCGGACGGTCGGGCTCCACGTGGCACTGGGTGTCCATCCCCTCCATGCCCGGCAGGATATCCTCGATGATATCCTCCGGCCCCTCGGTGCGTGGGTTGTCAGAGGTGACCACCACCAGGTCAGCCAGCTCGGCGGCCACCGCCCCCATGAGGGGGCGCTTGCCCCGGTCCCGGTCTCCGCCGCAGCCGAACACACAGATCAGCCGGCCCGCAGTGAAGTCCCGGGCGGTGGTAAGGATGTTCTCCAGGGCATCCGGCGTGTGGGCATAGTCGATGATGACGGTGTAGGCCGTGGGGACAGGCACCACCTCCACCCGGCCCTTCACCCCCCGCACCGCACGCAGGGGGGCGGCCGCCTTGTCCAGCGGGATGTCCAGGCAGAGCCCGCATGCCAGCGCCGCCAGGGCGTTGTAGATGGTAAAGCCGCCGGGGATGGGCAGATGGACCCGGGTGATCTGCCCCCGGGCCACCGCCTCGAACTCCACGTGGCCGGGAAAGAGGCGGATGTTCTTAGCGGTCAGGTCCGCCGTATCCTTGTTCTCAGAGTAGGTCAGGGAGGGGCAGGCGATCCGCTCCCGGTACCACCGGCCCGCCTCGTCGTCCAGGTTGAGCACCGCACGCTCCGACTGGCGGAACAGCCTCCCCTTAGCCCGCCGGTAGGCCTCCATGGTCCCGTGGTAGTCCAGATGGTCCTGGGTCAGGTTGGTGAACACCCCCGCCTGGAAGGTCAGTCCCTCCACCCGGCTCTGGGCCAGGGCGTGGGAGGAGACCTCCATCACCACATGGGTGCATCCCGCGTCTGCCATGCGCCGCAGCAGCGCCTGGAGCTCATAGGGCTCCGGTGTAGTGCGGTGGGCGGGCAGCTCCAGGGCGCCGATCAGGTTTCGGTTGGTGCCGATCAGGCCCACACGGGTCTTCAGCGCCCCTTCCAGCATGGCCTTGATAAGATAGGTGGTGGTGGTCTTCCCGTTGGTGCCGGTGACCCCGATCAGGGTCATCTCCTCCCCCGGGTATCCGAACCAAGCGGCGGACGCCCGGGCCAGGGCGGCCCTGGGGTCTGGAGTGGAGAGCCAGCTCCCTGTCCGGGGCGGCTCCCGGCACAGGATGGCGGCGGCGCCCTTTTCCAGCGCCTGGGCCACATACCGGTGTCCGTCTGTCTTGGACCCTGAGAGCGTCACAAACAGGGCGCCCGGCTCCAGGGTCCGGCTGTCATACGATATGGAATTTATTTCCATATTTAGGTCGGCGTTGCCCCCCGTGAGGGGGACGCCGGCGAGCAGATCTCGCAGCTTCATGGTGTCACCCCTCAAGGGTGGGTTTCATTTTCTTTAAGAGGTGCGAAATAAGGAAAGACCGCCGCAAAAAATCAGGTCTTTCTCCGCCTGTGTCTTCTTATCCGTCGTAGAGGTATCCGTCTTCCACCTGAGGTGTGCTGAACGTGACGTCTACGATGGTGCCGATGGCCGCAGTCTCTCCGCCGGCCACGCTCTGGCCCTGAGCCTTGCTGGAGGAGCCCAGATAGGTGGCCGCTCCTGCTGCCCGCATGAAGAACCCGGCGGACTCCAGCTTAGAGCGGGCCGCTGCGAAGCTCATCCCGGTGACGTCGGGCACGGTGCCCGTCTCCTCCGGCTCTGCGCCGCCCAGATAGAGGATCACGGTGCTCTCACCGGGGATGACGGAGCCGGCCGCGGGCACCTGGGCGGTGACTGTCTCGCCCTCACCCACGGTGCGGGAGTCCAGCCCCTTCTTTTCCAGGGCAGCCTCCGCGTCGGCGGGGGTCATCCCGGTGACCTTGGGAGTCTGGAGGTCGGCCAGGGCCGCCTCGTCGGCGGTGTACTCCTTCTCCACTCCCAGATAGTCCAGGATCTCGCCGATCAGCTTGCCCGCCATGGGGGCACCCATGTTGCCGCCGCTGATCCAGGTGCCGGTGGTGCCGATGCTGCTCCCCTCCGCGGACCGGGCTGGGGTGTTGTAGGCCAGCAGGACCAGGATCTGGGGGTCGTCGGCGGGGGCGAAGCCCATGAAGGATACCACCACCTCGCCGGGGACGGTGGTCTCCGAGGTGCCCGTCTTGCCGCCGATGGTGTAGCCCGCCTGGCGGGCATTCTTGCCGGTGCCCTTCTCGGCCATCACCACGCTGGTGAGGATCTCCCGGCACTTGTCGCTGGTCTCCTGGCTGACCACCTGCCGCACCACGGTGGGCTCCGTGTTCTCCACCACCGTGCCGTCGGCGGCCGTCACCGTTTGGACCACATAGGGCTGGAGCAGCTTGCCGCCGTTGATGGTAGCGGCGAAAGCTGTGATCATCTGGATGGGGGTGACGGTGAATCGCTGGCCGAAGGAGCCTACCGCCAGGTCCACGCCGGTCATCGTGTTCAGGGGCCAGACCGTACTCACGCCCTCCCCGTTCAGATCGATATTGGTGGGCTCTGTCAGACCGAAGGCTTGGAAATATTCATAAAACTTCTCGATGCCCAGCCGCTGGCCGATCTGCATAAAGGCCGGGTTGCAGGAGTTCTGCACCGCCTCGGCCAGGGTCTGGGTGCCGTGGCCCGGCGCCTTTTTGGAGCAGCTGATAGGCTTTGGCCAGCCCTCCACCATGTAATAGCCGGGGCAGTAGAAGGTATCGCTCTCTGACACCACGCCTTCCTCCAGTGCTGCGGCCAGCACCAGGGCCTTGAAGGTGGAGCCCGGCTCGTAGGTGTCGTTCACCGCCTGGCTCCTCCACTGCTTGTTCTGGGCCGTGCCTGTGGCGGCGTTCACCGCCTCCTGGTAGATCTCCTCGTCGGTCTTGCCCTCCGCCTTTTCGCCCTGCCGCTTCTCCAGCTCGGCCTGCACATCGGCCTCCACCTGGGCCCGCAGACTCTCGTCCCGGATGGTCCCGTACTGGTTGGGGTCGTAGTCCGGGGAGCTGGCCATGGCCAGCACAGCCCCGGTCTGGGGGTCCAGCACGACGCACCAGCCGCCCCGCTGGACGTCATAGGCCTTGATCCCCTCCTCCAGGATGCGCTCGGCATAGGACTGGATGGTGGTGTCGATGGTCAGGGTCAGATCGCAGCCGTCCTCTGCGTCCACATACTCGGAGTAACTGTCGTACATCTCCACGCCGGTGCCGGTGCGGGTGGTGACCACCCGGCCCACCGTGCCCTCCAGCACATCGTTGTAGATGGCCTCTACACCGTAGGCGCCTCCCTCGCTGTTGCAGAAGCCCAGCACATGGGCCGCCAAGTCGCCGTAGGGGTAATACCGCTTGGTGGTGGGGGTGAGGTACAGGAAATGAGACAGCTTGTTTTCCGTGATAAAGGCGCGCAGCTGTTCCGCCTGCTCCTTCTCGATGTTGGTCTTCAGGACCTCATACTGGGAGTAGGTCCGCTCCAATCGGTCCGCCAGAGCCTCCCGGTCCAGGTCCAGCACGGCCAGCACGCCGTCCAGCACCAGGTCCTTCTTGGCCTGGAGGGCCGCCTGATAGGCCGTCAGGTCCGCATTGCCCTCCTCATCCTTGTATTTGGACTCGTCCACGCTGGCCTCCAGGTCCCTGGGAGACAGGATCAGGTTGTAGACGGTGGCTGACATGGCCAGCACGTCTCCGCTGCTGTCGTAGATGCTCCCCCGGAAAGCAGCCACCTCTACATCCCGTGTCTGCTGCTCCACCGCCTCAGCCTGATACTCCTCATGGTGGACGATGGCGATGTTCCACAGCTGGCCGATCAGCGGGATGAACAGACCCACGCCGCACACCAGCATCAGAAAAACCGTGCGACGGAATATCTTGCGCTTGGAGCCGCTCTCCCGTCCACTGCGGCCGGTATTTCGTTCTCTGCGATCGTCCATCCTGGGGTCTCCTCCTCCGGGTCCGTTTCCCTGCTTTGCCGTGCGTTCCGCTCTGCCTTGATAATCTGAGGCGCAAGAAAAGCTCTCTTTTCTTGCGCCCCCTTGCTCCGGGCGCGGGGGGAGCCCCTTCCGCCCGGTCTATCTCTTTCGTCCACCCATGGATCACTATATGCGGCGGGTCACCGGAAATATTCGATCAGACTGGAGATGATCTCCTCCAGCCCCGCCAGCAGGCCCGGGATGCCGGTCTTGGCGTCCTCCTGCCCGTACACCACCACGCTGTCAGGCTCGGACAGATCGATATACTCCACCTGGTCACCGGTGGGCCGGATCATGGTATCTCCCACAGCTGCCTGGATCCGCTCCATGTCAAATACCTTCTCATACTCTGCGCTGAGCGTAGCGTTCTCCGTCTGGAGGGTGGTCAGTTCACTGCGCAGGGTCACCACCTGGTCAGTCAGCACGGCGTACTGGGTGTAGCTCAGCAGCAGCAGGGCGGCGAACACCCCCACTGCCAAAAAGCCGATCACCGCGAATACCGAGGCCTGCCCCGCCTCTCGGACCTGGACCTGGGTACGGGTGAGGACCCGCTCCCTGGGGCGGACCCGGGGCTTGGGACGGAGCACCTCCTCCCGCCTCGGCGCCCGGACAGCGGTGCCGTCATAGGCGGGGGCGTAGGCCACACTGCCATAGGTTCGGTATGAGCTTAGCTGACTGCGCCGTCGGGTGGCCATGGCATTCACTCCATTTCTCTTCAGTATCCTTTATAACACACATATCACAGACGACCGCAGAGTCGTTTTTTACAGCTTTTCCGCTGCCCGGAGCTTGGCGCTGCGGGCCCGGGGATTGTCCCGGACCTCCTCCTCCGAGGGCAGGATCGGCTTGCGGCTCACCAACCGGATCTGGGGTTTTTTCCCGCATACGCATACCGGAAAATCGGGCGGGCAGGTACAGCCCCGGGCAAACTCCGCCAGGCCGGTCTTGACGATCCGATCCTCCAGGGAGTGGAAGGTGATAACGGCCAGCCGTCCCCCCGGATTCAGCCGGGGCACAGCCGCCTGGAGCATCCGGTCCACCGAGGCGAGCTCGTCGTTGACCGCGATGCGGATGGCCTGGAAAGACCGCTTGGCCGGGTGCTGCTTCTCCTTCAGTGCCCGGGCAGGCATGGCCTCCCGGACAATCTGCGCCAGCTCCATGGTGGTCTGGATGGGCCTGTCCTGCCGACGCCGGACGATAGCGGCGGCGATCTGGGGGGCATACCGCTCCTCTCCATACTGGTATAGGATGCGCCGCAGCTCCTCCTGCGGCCACTGGTTGACCACCTCTGCGGCGGTCATCCCGCCGCTCTGGTCCATCCGCATGTCCAGGGGCGCGTCCGCCATGTAGGAGAATCCTCTCGTGCTGTCATCCAGCTGGGGCGAGGACACCCCCAGGTCAAAGAGCATCCCATCCGCGCCGGACAGGGACAGCTCGTTCAAGATCCTATCGATCTGGTCGAAATTGCTGTGGACCAGGGTCACCCGGTCCCGCCATTGGGCCAGCCGCTCCTCCGCTGCCTCCAGGGCGGCCTGGTCCCGGTCCACGCAGATCAGCCGTCCGGTGGTCAGCCGCCGGGCGATCTCCCGGCTGTGTCCTGCCCGGCCCAGGGTCCCGTCCAGATAGACGCCCTCCGGGCGGATGTTCAGCGCCTGGATGCACTCATTCAGCAGCACCGGGCGGTGGGTAAAGGTCTCACTCATTTCGTCAGAACCCCAGTGCGGCCAGACAGGCCTTCATCTTCTCCGGGGTCATCTCCTCCTCTTCCCGGGCATTCCAAGTCTCAGCGCTCCAGATCTCGGCCCGGTCGTTGACGCCGATGATGACGGCGTCCTTCTCCAAGCCCGCGTATTTTCTCAGCTTCTGGGGGATGACGATGCGGCCCTGGCTGTCCAGCTCGCATTTCGAGGCGTTGGCAAACAGGGGGCGCATGGCGGCCGACTGGCTCATGGGCAGGGAGGCAAATTTTTCCGTAAAGCGGTTCCAGGTCTCCTGGGGGTAGATGGCCAGACACTCGTCCACCCCCATGGCCAGGTAGAAGGTCACGCCCAGCTCCTCACGGAGCTTGGCAGGGATAAAGAGACGGCCCTTGGCATCGATGCTGTGTTCATAGGTGCCGGTCATCGCTCTCCCTCCCCACTTTGATGGATCTTAGCGGGATTTTACTCCACTTTGCCCCACTCTGCCTTTTAGTATAAAAGCACTTTACATAAAATGCAAGACTTTTTTTCAATTCGGCACAGAAAAAAACCGCTGATTTTTCAGAAAATCAGCGGTTTTTCGGCACGGAAACTGTGTTTCCGCCGCCCGATTTTGGTTTACATCTTTTGACCCATGCAAGGCGTTGTATAGACCGGTTTTCAGCGCACAATATGTGGCACCGCCCCTCCGTTCAGGATACACCGGGCTTTCTTTCCTTTCCGGGGCACTCTTTTATCCCCCCTCCGATCCTCCTGTCTCCAGGCGGCTCTTCAGCAGAGCGTTCACCGCCCCCGGGTCCGCCTTGCCCTTCAGCTCCTTCATCACCCGGCCCATGAGGAAACCAAGGGCCTTCTCCTTGCCCGCCCGATAATCCGCCGCAGACTGGGGATGCTCCTCCAGGACCCGGGCCACCGCCCCGGCAATGACCCTTTCGTCCCGGATCTGCTCCAGGCCGTGGACCGTCACCCACTCCTCCGGGTCCAGGTCCTCCGCGAAAATGCCCCGGAACACCTTGGATGCGGTGTTTCGGTTGATCCGTCCCGCTTGGACCATCCCGATCAGCTTAACCAGGGTGGCGGGGGTCAGCCTCATGTCCTTTGGCTCCAGCTCCTCCTCCTTCAGGCGGCGCATCATGTCCCCTGTCTCTTATACACATCTCCGAGCCCACGAGACTAGCGCTCATCTCG
>OWIY01000892.1_pt1 | contig 11017 bp, 16 predicted proteins | sample 1732841 | NCBI WGS metagenome assembly OWIY01 (sample SAMN05065760, study PRJEB22554) | human gut metagenome | biome: ENVO:2100002; feature: ENVO:00000062; material: ENVO:00002003 | host: Homo sapiens | place: USA | reverse complement strand
ATGAGCGCTAGTCTCGTGGGCTCGGAGATGTGTATAAGAGACAGATATAAATCATATTCTTATTTAAGTGTGAGAAGGAATCTTGTTTATGGCGCTGCGGACAGATCCGGCAGCTTCATATAAAACATCTGAATTCAGGAGGAAAATAGTATGGGATTTTTCAGCAAGCTGTTTAAGGGACCGGAGATCGACATGGAAAAGAGCAGGAAGAATGCAGAAAAGATGCGCCTTCTCTTTAACCAGTCAGTGGAAAACGGAGATACTTACCGGCTGATCTTTGGGTATACGGAGGATGTAAGCCGGTTCAATTACGGATTCGTCCATGGAAGCCGGACGAAGATCGGGAATCTGATCGTCGGCTGGAACGAGGACAGCCAGACCATCGCAGTAGTTCCCACAGTACCGGATCTTTCCGGCTGCGGCACTCCGGTCTTTTACCGCCGGTCAGAGATCCTTAAGGCCTACCGGAATAAATATCCGACGGATGCATTCATCATTTATCCGGATAAGAAAGGGTATATCGGCATCAACGCCTACGACTGGCTGGAGGATGAGAAGCTGTATGTGTATGTGGAGCAGGCGGAGGAGCTGACCGCTTTCACAGAGTTTTTTATGAACCGGTTTGCGGGGAAAGATGGGAAAAAATAATCTGTGACCGTTCAGTCATGCAAAGATCCGGACAGGAGGATGCATGGCTGGGTGGTTATGATATTTTTTTGTGTGTCAAGAAAAAACACTTGATATCAATTTGCCAGGAATACAGGAAATAAGCCTGCTCCCGGCATTTGAGAAATGATTTTGTGACAATGTTGTGACAAATTTAATGAAAAAGCATATTGGGATGAAGAAGAAGCATTCGGTGCCTTAATTGGTATCGGGTGCTTTTTTCTTTGTCCATTTTTCTAATTGGTTGATGAGTTTAAAAGATTGTTCTAGCTGAAACACGGCATAATCCCGTATTGATTTTTGCATTCTAATCACATCATCTATGTTAATTTGTGCGCGCCTGCCTTTTGGATCTTCTATCAAATAATAACGGACAGCAGGGGCATTATGTGCTTTATCAAGAATTTGTTCATCTGTATCGTTTGTGTTGATCTTGAGGTATTTAAAGCGCCTATGCATGGATTCTTTTGAACCATCAGGATTTACCTTGAGGTCTATAAATTTATAACCCAGGGCTTCCATAAAGGCAAAACAAGCTAGTTCTTCTTTTACGTTCGATTGAGCTACCGCATATATATACTCGTGTTCGGTCATATAATCGCTCTCTAACAAGAGATACTCAACTTTTACATTTAGTATTCTGGCAAATATTTCGGCATCTTCTTTTTTTAGGCTTACTCTGCCAGTCACAATAGTAGATATTTTTTGCTGTGACATAGTTTTTGTGGCTGTTAGACCATGAGAAGCATAGTATTTATTCACTTCCTGGGCTAGAGTAACGCCGTTCATTAAAGCGTATTCCATGCTATCTGCAAGTCGTTTACCACGTTTTTTGTCTAAATCATAGTTTTTCATTTACTATACCTTACTAAACATAATTAAATACAAAGTTTTGGTGAAAATTTCACTTATATACCAATATATTGGTATAATTATCTTAACACTAGTGGAGAAACAAGTCAACACATAACTCTTGATGGAAGGAATTGTTTATGAGAAAAACACTTGATAGGGAAAATAAGCAGTTTTTGACAGTAAATGCAGAAACGTTGGCCGGAATGCTTAACTGTGGCAGGGCAACGGCAGTTAAGATAGGAACGGATGCAGGGGCAAAAATACAAATTGGGCGAAGAACTTTATATAAAGTTTCTATCGTAGAGAAATATCTTGATAGCCTTTCGGGGGAATAATGAGCGAGATTTTCAAGGCAGTAAATGAAAGCCTGTTAATGGCAGATGTGGCTCGCCATTTTGGATATACGCCAAACAGATCCGGATTTATCAAATCACCTTTTAAGGAAGAACGGACGGCTTCTTGTAAACTCTATCCCCGGTCATTTTATGATTTTTCATCGGGTACGGGTGGTGATATTATCCGCTTTGCCTCTGCCGTTCTGGGATTGAACAACTGGGAGGCTTGCCGTTATCTTATTGAGGCGTTTTCCCTTCCCTTCTCTCTATCAGGTTCATCAGATAACAGAGAGCAGATACAGCAGAGGCAGCAGGAACGGCAGAAGCAGCAGGAGAAAGAACGGAGATTTAGAACGGCGTGGGTGGCAGAGGTGGACAGGCTCAAGATCTGGGAAAGCATTTATCAGAGAGCTATTGAAGAAAAGATATTCCCGCCTATGTCTGATCGACGGGCGTTTACGATCGAAGAATTGCAGAAGGTGTCATATAAGCTGGATATGCTTTGCATACAGGGCAGCAGGCGGGAGCAGGAGGCTATATTGATTGCGGAGGGATGGAAGTTATGAATAATAAAGGGAATAAACCTCTGCTGGTTCCTTTGTCGGATATACAGGAGAAAACGGCTGAATGGCTGGTTCCGGGGTATATGCCGAGAGGGCAGATCAACATATGGGCCGGAGATGGTGGGAGCGGAAAAACAACGGCTTGGTGTGGGCTGGCAGCCGCTATCAGTGCAGGGCGTAGGGTGTTTTTTGAAAATGAGGTTCCAGATGAATTTATGGATAATAAGCCGGAAAAGGTAATTTTCTTTAGTTCGGAGGATTCTTTGGAATACACCTTAAAGGCAAGGCTACGAAAAGCAGGGGCCAATATGGACAATATATATTCTGTGAGCCTTAAAGACGAAAGATTTTCACAGATAAAATTTAATAGCCAGCTTTTAAAAGACCTGATAAGAGAAGTAAAGCCAGCCCTTGTGGTGTTTGACCCTCTGCAAGCCTTTATTCCTCCAGAAATTCAAATGGGACAGAGGAATGCCATGCGGAACTGTCTTAACCCTTTAATCGGTCTGGGAGAAGAATATGGAACCACATTCCTTGTTATCGTACATACCAACAAACGGCAAGGGACTTATGGAAGAAACCGCATAGCAGACAGCGCAGATGTATGGGACATAGCCCGGTCTGTGATGATAGTAGGGCAAACTCAGGAAAAAGACATTCGCTATATGTCGCATGAGAAATGTAATTATGGAGAATTGCAGTCAACAGCATTATTTACAATTAATGATGGGGTGGCAGAATTTATGGAGTACACAGACCATCAAGACGCTGATTTTGTCCGTGAGCGTGATTTTGCAGCTTATCAGGCCCCACAACGACAGGACGCAGAGAAATTTATAATTGATTACCTGAAAAATGGCAAACAGAAAACCGCTGATTTGGACGAGGCGGCGAAAGCGGCAGGAATAAGCAAGAACACTTTGGGAAGGGCAAAAACGAAACTGCGGGAACGGAACATTTTAGGTATGAAGTCCGTGGGATACGGACAAGATAAGGCATTCTATTCATTCTTGATAGCCAATGATTTCTCTTAGAGAGGTTTTTCCTTGGGGTAGTAAATAAAAAAGTCAGTATTTATAAGGGTTTGCGTTTATTCCTCACCTTGGGGGAGTAAAGGGAAAATGAGGAGTAAAGAGATCATTTACTACCCCAGGGTGAGGAGTAAGCAGAGGCCGCATAAAATAAGGGTTTTTCGCTTACTACCCCAACTTTCCCACCTGTCTATGAACTTGGGGTAGTAAGGTGCCGTAAAGAAGAGATGTGATGTCCGCGACACACGGACAAACGAGATGGTTTGTACTTATTAGGTTTGTTACAGAAAGGACGATGCAATAGTGGTAGCGACAAATAAAGAGATGGCAACAGAATTTCAGTATTTCGGGGATGTCTGGACATTCTTCAAGAAGTATTACCATGTACGCCCAGATGATGATTATTGGGATGCAGTTGTGGAAGAAGGTAGCTCTATTGTACAAAAGTATAATAATTTGCCATTGTGTAAAGATTTGGTTCTGGCGGTCATTAGTGAGTTAGAGCGCAAGGAAAAGGCTATGAGGGGGAAGAGGACGTGAGGCAGTACAGATTTTCGCTTGAGGACATAAAGAAGCTACTGAAAAGCATGGTTGTACTGGTGGACAGCAGGGAGAAGAAAAACGGCCATATCCTGGAGTATTTTGACAAGCAGAACATAGCCTATGAGGTAACATCGCTAAACTATGGCGACTATTCCTTTTACATCCCGGCTGAGGCAGCAGGCGAGGACATATATTTTCACAGAGATATTGTGATAGAGCGAAAGGCCAGCTTAGAGGAATTGTCCGGCAATCTGGCGCAGGAACGGGAGCGGTTTGAAAAGGAATTTTTAAAGGCCGGGAATGATGGTTGCAAGATCTATCTGCTCATAGAGGCCCCCGGCGGCTATTCTGATATTATCGGGCATAGATACCGCACAGAGATGAAGCCTGCTGCCTTTGCAGCTTCTCTAAAGACGTGGGAACATCGTTTCGGGGCAAACGTGCAGTTTATTGATAAGCAGTATAGCGGATACCTCATAGCCTCTACATTTCAATATTTCGTAAGGGAGGCATTGAAATAGTCCCCCCTGCCGGAAGCAGGCGAACTCAACGGCAACAGGGGTGGCGGTCTAGCCTATTTCGATTATAAGGGATAGGAGGACGGGACGCAATGCGGGAAATTATACTTGAGCCTAGAAAATACGCAAAAGGGAAGTATCTGCGGGTCAACTTTATCACAGTGGAATGGGACAGGGAGCGCAGGGCCTTTGCTGCTATTGTTATGTTTCATCGGACACGGGACAGGCAGGATAATAAGCCGCTGGGAGCGGTACTGTATGCCAACAATGCGGAAACGCTGGCGAAAATGCTTCAGGAATATAATTTGCTCTATCCTGTCCGGGAAGAAACCACGGTGGAAATACCAGAGCCAGGGGAGGACTTACGGAACCCCACGGATTGCCCCTAAATATCCCTAAAGCGGCAGGAAATAGGGTGGGGAACCTGAAAAAACCTAAGATTTTTCCGGGAATGGGAACCTTACAAAACCTTACATACTCATTCAATAGGCCGGGAACTTAGTAAAACTTAGTATAGTTGCAGATAGTGGCAACGACGGCATGATAGGCATGTCACAGCAAGGGTGTTTTTATCAGGTAGGCCCTTTATGTAGCCGGAAACAGAGCGGATTAGGAGTTTATGAACACGATACGCGCGGGAGAAAATGGACAGAATTGCACACAAAAAGGAATTAGGTTACACGATATGGGCGCGGGGATGAACTCCGAGCGAACTCCGAGAAATTCCAAACAAAAAAGAACTTATTGACACGATACACGCAGGAACGTGAAGCAGGAACGAAGCCAGAGAAAAGGAGATTTGAGCATGGGAAAATATCATCAATCAAAATATGAGCAGGAAGTAACCATAGGCTTTAATGCGGCAGAGGGTACAGCGGAGATTTACACGGCCGACCCTGTATGGATTCGTAAAATGGACAAGCTGGTGCAGCAGAACCCGGAGCAATTTAGGCTGGGAAGGGTAGAAACCTATCAAGGGGAGATTGTGGCGAAGCGGTACACGTTCCCGAAAAGGTTTGTTTCTATCAGGTCAAAGGATGTAAAGCAGGTATTGACGGACGAACAGAGAGCAGAAAGAGCGGCAAGGCTAGGCAGAGGACAGCAGGACGGCGTTTAAGCCGAAAACTCCCCAGAGGAATAGGGAGCGGAGACATTGAAATTATCCAAGGGTATATTTTATAGGATAGAGGGACGAAAACGGCATTTTGCCAGAGCAGACAGGGAAAATAGAATAATGTGATTGAGAAGCCGGAAAGAGTGTGCTATACTGGGCAATACGGAAAGTCAGAGCGCATAAAGGCGGCCTACCCTCCTATCATCGGAGGGGCTAACCCTCCAGACGAAAGAAAGGAGGGCAAGCCAATGTATGTTACATATCAGGACCTGGTTCAGATTGGAATATTCATTGTAGCCCTCGTAGGATTGTGTTATACAGTCTTTCGGGGAAAAAAATAGCCGCCACTACTACCAATAGTGACGGCTGGCCTCGTTTGAGGTAAGTCATTTGCTGTTTATGGGTAGGCCGTGTGTCTCTGGCTTTCCCTTTTCTATTATCAATATAGCACATCTGGCGGCGGGGCGCAAGTAGAAAGCTCAAATTTGAGCAGTTGGCGGTTTTGGTACAGCCTGCTCACGGCCTCTGCCCTTATACCTCTTAAGAGATACCTACACTTGACAATTTAATACTTATCGGTAATACAAAGAAACCGACGGCTGAATTTTCAACTGTGAGATTGCGCTTCTCTTGTGGCGTGTCCCTGGCTACGGCTCGTCATGCAGGAAGAAAACCCACGGCAGCAGGACAGGCCCGCAGGGGGATAATTGATGGTTTTAGGGGGTGTTATTCCTTATTAGGTGCTTTGTTAGTAACAGGCTTCATAAAAGCGATTATTGCGGATTCCCTCGGTCATAAAGTGGCAAATGCTGTAATCACAGTCGGTATATTGTGTTTGAAAGTGCTTGTCAATCATAGCGTGATACATTTCAACATCTGGCCCATAATCTCCTATTAGGTCAGTACCACACTGAATGGCGGTAACGACGCTGTCCATAGATTGCTTGGATAAGCGAGGGTGTTCCTCATGGAAAGTAATCATATATGACAGATAATAGTATTCGATAATTTCAATATAGGGCTGTGGGTCATCGGTTGCTGCCCTGTTACAGGCGCCAATAATTTGCTTTTCCAGGATAGACCAGTCAAAAGGTGTAGGTGTGCTACGCTTTAGCGTAACACCATTTAACACCTTGAATGAAGTCTTTTGGGTAATCTCTGTGTATTCTATGGTATTGGTTGTACCATTTTGGTGTGTTCCGTTGAACCTATTTGGTGTAACGAACGTACCATTTTGGTATGACGAGATAAGTCTATCCAGTGCATGATAATCAATGGAATACCACTTTGTTTTATCAAATCCGGCTTGATTGTAATTACCGGAAATTAAAATGCCTTTCTTCTCCAAACTGGAAAAAGTGCGTTGTATGGTATTTCGGTGCCAGAAAGGGAATTGTGCTTGCCATTGTTTATAACTGTTATACACCCAATAATGACCGTCAATATAGTCCTGCTGGTTCTTTTCCTTGATTTTAAGCCAGTAATGCACCTGTTGCAATACGATAGATTCATTTAATCCTATAATGGTTGCCAGGGTAGGCATGACTTGTAAAGGGTGTTCATCAAGAAGTAAGTTGCTGATATTATCGCCTCCATTTGTTCCTATTGGGTTTAGGGGGTACTTTGGTGTATTCACTTTCAAAAGCGTAGTCAATCCAGTAGTGCAAAGCGTAGTCAATCCAGTAGTATATTGCGTACTAATTTGTCTGTCACCTGATAAAGAGGAAAGGCAGCGGGAGCGGCTTAATGCTGGCGTTACGCTATGCTGGGTGTTATTCCTTATCAGGTATATATTCCATTAGGTCCCCCGGCTGGCAGTTTAACAGTTTACACAGCTTTTCAAGTGTTTCAGTCCCAAGATTTCCCTTTCCATTTTTGAGATTGTAATAGGTTTGCTGTCCCATTATTTTATTTTGGCGTAGATAGTAAGTGCTTATGCCGTGTTCCTCCAGCAGCTTAAATAATTTATCGTAGCAAATAGCCATGTTTTACACCTTCTTTCTTTTAAGTAAATGGGGCGGCGTGATAAAGATATACCTTCTCCATTATAGTTTTAGTATAGCACATAACATGCACTTTTGCAAGTGTATGTTATGGACAAAAAGTAGTGTATGATATGGTCAATAAATTGTGTATAAAGTCAATAGATTATGGTCAAATAATAGTGTATAATATAATCATCAAGAGGAACACAGAACAGCCGGGAGACCCGAAAGGCTCCGATACTTCAAACCATATACCTGTGAGGAGGTGCCCACGGCGAGGCGAACAATAGACAGGAAGATGATTGAAGGGCTGGGAAGGTACCTCATAAGATGAAAGGAGCTTAAAAAACATGAAGTACAATTTGAGTAAAATCATGTCTAGAGCGTGGAGGATTTACCGGGAGAGCAGGGAACTTTCTTTCGGGGAGTGCTTACATCGGGCATGGCTTTCCGCAAAGGCAGAGGAAGTCAATGCAAAGAGGATTGAGGCGGCAAAGGCTACGGCAGGAGTTGAGGAAGAAACCAATACATGGAACGGCTGGAAAAAGCTGGGCTATGAGGTTATCCACGGCAGCAAGGCCTTATTTGGTACAGACCTGATCTGGGGCAGCAGAGGAGACAGGGCAACATATAAAGCCCGGTTCTTTGGACGGTCACAGGTACGGGAACTGGCAACAGCATAAAGAAAAAGCCCATATCAGAGCGGCAACTCTGATACAGGCAGTAACCCAGAAACTCAACGAAATCGGGGTATGCAGGAAGTATAACACGCCTGCTGCCCCCTGTAAAGAAAGAGGTAAATAAATTGTATAGTAAAATAGAACTTTATGGAGCCATGAGAGAGGCTATCCGCTTAGGGGAGTATGTCGATTATGAGGAATACAGATTCTGCCGGAAAATGGCTGATGCTTACGGCTGCACTCCATTGCAGATAGACGGAGACAACCTCTATAAATTCCTTCAGACGCTTTATCATTATGGCAAGGTACAGGGAATACGACAGGAACGGGCTAAGAGACGGAAGAAACAGAAATCAGATCATGAAGTGATTGAAATTGCAAGAATATTAGCTGAAAAGCCTTTGCTCTATCAGGTGATGGAAACGGCGGCTGAGGTGCAGTCGATCAAAGCGATAAAACAGGTAACAGGCTTTTTGAAAGGGGCAAAGAAGAATGAAGATTGATGATATTAAGATTTTTCCATGCTTTTCGGCACATCCGTCGAAGCAGGAGAAAATGGAGAGCAAGGAGAAGTATTTCAGGGAAACGGGATGTTTACAGTCTGAAATTATTTTGGACGGGGCCGGGAACCTGATAGACGGATATACAAGCTATTTGCTGGCAAAGGCCCACGGGCTGACTTCTGTCCCTATCAGGTATGGCCGTAGGCAGATTATAAGGGCTTCTCACAGGAAAGGCGGTAAGATGTACGCTTGGGAGTTGCCAGGGTTTCTGGTAGATCATGTGAATGCCGGGGAAAAGCTGACTGTCAGGACCTCCAGAGGGCTTAGAACGGTCACAGTGGCAACGGTGCAGGAATATGCCGGACAGGTGCCAAAAACGCTTAGAATGGCGATTAGAAAGCCCAGAACCAGAAGGGAGACGGCATAATGGCAGAAGAAGAAAGACACGAGAGCCTTGCAACGGACTGTATAGCAGAGGCCGGGCGGGAAATAGGACAGCTTAGAAAGCTGCTATTCCTGTCACTGGTGGTGAATGTGGCCCTGTCCGGGGCTGTAATTGTTGCAATAGTGTTGAAATAGAGTAAAGACGGCGGTGGACCTTATGGGCCTGCTGCCTGTCCTGATATAGAAAGGTGGTGCGATATGACAGAAAAAAGAAAAGATGCACGAGGGCGAAATCTCCGTACAGGTGAATATTATGATGCTAAAAATCAGCGTTACATATTCCGAAAAATGATAGACGGAGAACGAGCTTCTATTACTGCGCCTACCCTGGCAGAACTTCGGCAGCAGGAGAATGAACTATTATGTCGGATAGATATGGGAGGAAGCCTTAAGAATAGGAATCCCAGAATGACGCTGAATGAATATTTTGATTTCTGGATGGAGACGTTTGCAAAGAGTGGTCGAAAGGCAACCACTTGCATCAATTACAAATCTTATTATAATACCCATATAAGACAGAGCATTGGAAAGAAACCGATTGCGAAAATAACAAAAGTGGACTGCCAGAAGATTATGAATGAATTAGCAGATAAGGGAAAAGCACATTCTACCTTAACTAATTTGAAAAGCTGCATGAATATAGTTTTTGAATGTGCCTTAGATGATGAAATAATCCTAAAGAACCCGGTCAAAAATATAAAACTCCCGCAAGCGACCAGAAAAAAGAGAGGAGCGATCAAGGAGCGGCAGATTCGGATTTTTATGGATTATGTGAAGAACAGTCCTCAATATTCATATACATATCCGGCCTTTGTCGTTCTATTTAATATGGGAGTCAGAATTGGAGAAATGGCAGCATTGACCTGGGATGATGTGGACTTTAAGAAAAATACGATATCCATTAATAAGACTGTAAATCGGTATCGAAAAGTCGATTATGGCTTTACAATGGCAGTTGCATCTCCTAAGAGTGAAACGTCTGAAAGAACGATTCCTATGAACCGTGTGGTCAAAGTTGCTCTGATGGAATTAAAAATGCGGAATCCTATTTCAAATGTGAAACTTCCTTGCGTGGATGATGCAGGCCGTGTCCGAAGGTATATGGCTGGTTTTATCTTTCATAATTCTATTGGAAATGTCTGGAACGAACCGTCTTTCCTGTCTCTGATAAAAAGGATCATAGTTCGTCTGAACAAAGAAGCTGAAGAACGAGGAACCGAGAAGATAGAAGATTTTTGCCCTCACATGGCCCGACACACTTACACAAGCCTTGCCTATTCGGCAGGGGCAGATATAAAAGCAGTCAGTGAAATTCTTGGGCATGCTTCAACCTCTGTAACATTAGATACCTATACACACCTAACAGAAGAAAAAAAGAAGCAGCAGGAGGCTGTAATGCGGATGGTTAAAATCTCATAATCTTGTGGCAAATTTGTGACAAATTCGAGAAAAATGACGAGTAAAGATGGGCTGTGATAAAACATCAGAAAGCAGGCAAAAGGAAGTATTACATAATGATAAAACAAGACAAAGAAAGTCGAATGTATGTTTGTAAAGAAAAAACACTTGACAACCCCCGAATTTTATAGTATCATATGCGAGGTGACCTGATATGGAAAAAATTGTGGAACAGGGCCTGCTGTATGATTTCTATGGAGAGCTCCTGACGGACCACCAGCGGCACGTATACGAGGACGTGGTCTTTAACGATATGTCTTTGAGCGAGATCGCCGAGGAACAGGGGATCAGCCGCCAGGGAGTTCACGATCTCATCAAACGG
>OWIY01000887.1_pt1 | contig 11041 bp, 9 predicted proteins | sample 1732841 | NCBI WGS metagenome assembly OWIY01 (sample SAMN05065760, study PRJEB22554) | human gut metagenome | biome: ENVO:2100002; feature: ENVO:00000062; material: ENVO:00002003 | host: Homo sapiens | place: USA | reverse complement strand
AGCAGCTGATTTGTAATCAGCAGGTTATCGGTTCGAGTCCGATCATCGGCTTTTTAAAATGGATGGGTTCCCGAGTGGCCAAAGGGGGCAGACTGTAAATCTGTTGCGTCTCGCTTCGGTGGTTCGAATCCACCTCCATCCATTTGGCTTTGTGCCAGTCATGAGTAATCATGATGCCGGCGTGGCGGAACTGGCAGACGCACAGGACTTAAAATCCTGCGAGGGTTAAACTTCGTACCGGTTCGATTCCGGTCGCCGGCAGTATCGGGAACAGTTTTTAACTGTTCCCGATTTTGCGTTATACGGACGTATTTGCAGCGTTGGTTTATATCAGGATATAGAAATCCTGTCATAAACCGGCGCTTCTTTTGCATATAATACAAAGCAAAGGAGTGAAAACATGTCTGCATATCATCGGTTAATATCATATATTTATGCATACGAGGGCGGAATCAAAGGGAAAAATACGGGATTTGCGAAATTGGAGACGCGGGGAACTTCTTGTCGGATTCAGGTCAGCGTCCGCCGTGTCTTTGCGGGCGGCAGCCCGATCGGCGTATACCTTCTGGCAGGGCAGGAAGAGATCCGTATCGGCACCCTGTTTGTCCGTGGCGGAAATGGGGAGTTCCGTGCCGTCGTCAATTGTGAAAATATTGAAGGAAGCGGCTGCAATATGGAAGAGTGCTGTGGTCTGACTCTTCATGAGACGGACAGCGCATGGCGTGCCTATACGACGATCTGGGAAGATGCCGTCGCGCATGCGGCAGAGGTTGAGCTGGCGGATGTGACTGCTGAGAAAGTGCGGGAGCAGGAAGCGGAGAAGGAAGAGGCAACGCGGAAACTGGCAGAGAATGTATCTGGGGAAGTGAACAGCGCGTCTGTAGGGAAAGAAAAATTGGATGAGGCGTCAGAACTTACACGGTCGGGAGAAATGGAGAGTCAGGACACATCCACGGAGACAGAGAAGAAAGAAGCTGTGAATATAAACGAAACGGACTTCGGAATCAGCCAGCCCCAGCCAGAAAAGCTGGAGGATTCAAACCTGGAGATTTTCGAGGACACGGAAACCATGGAAGCGGTTCCAGATATCTCAGAAACATCCGATCATCAAGAGGCAGAAGTTGTTCAGGAAGTGCAAACGGAGACACCGCAGGAAAGTTCTCGGGAATCCAATCAGGAAGTGCAAACGGAGACACCGAAGGAAAGTTCTCAGGAATCCTATCAGGAAGCACAGACAGAGGCGCGACGGAAAGATTCTCAAGAATCCACCCGGGAAGTCCGGAAAGAAATGCCTCCAGATTCTCCACCAGACCATCAAGAGGCATTTCAGTCAGACTCTCAAAATCAAAAACAGCCGCAACCAGATTCATCCAAGGAATTTTCGAAAGAAGATCCCGCCGAGTCCCTCTGGAACCGTCTGCGTGCTGCCTATCCCAAAGTAACCGCCTTCGAATGCACCGACGGCTGCGAGATTCTGGTAATCAAACCGCAGGATATCGGGCTTCTTCCGCGGGAAAACTGGGTGTATGGAAATAACAGCTTTCTTCTGCACGGTTACTACAACTACCGATATCTGATTCTGGCGAGACTGGGGAAATCTGGCGAACGGGGGCGCTACATTCTGGGCGTGCCGGGACATTATGGAAACAATGAAAAATATATGGCGGCGATGTTCGGCTTTGACCGCTTTGTCCGTTCCACCCGCCAGCCGCCGCGCGACAGCCGGTTCGGGTATTGGTATACGGATTTGAATTTTACATAAAAGCCGGTCGCTCCTTTTAGAGAAGGCTTGACAAAGGATAGCTTTTCTGGGTAGGATGGACACGGGTCAAATGCTTTCAGGTGTTTGGTTGGTAGCGGATCAAACTTGTCGGGAAACTGGGATAAGGATGTCTGTTGTTGGAAGCGGATGAATTTGAACGGAGGAAAAAACAGTGGCAGCAAAATTGACACGGGAAGAGAAATATATGAAAGCGGCGATCCGCGAGGCGAAGAAAGCCTGGGCGCTCGGAGAAGTGCCGATCGGCTGCGTGATCGTGTATGAGGACAAAATCATCGGCAGGGGTTACAACCGCCGGATGGTCGATCATAGCGCGCTGGCACATGCGGAGATCGCGGCAATCAAAAAAGCGTGCAAGCGCATGGGCGACTGGCGCCTGGAAGAATGCGAGCTGTACGTGACGCTGGAACCGTGCCCGATGTGCGCAGGGGCGATCGTGCAGGCGCGGATTCCGAAAGTTTACATCGGTTCCATGAACCCGAAAGCCGGTTGCGCCGGTTCGGTACTGAATCTTCTGGATGAAAAAGGATTCAATCATCAGGTGGAGACAGAAGAAGGACTTTTGGGCGAGGAATGTTCGATGATGTTGAAAGAATTTTTCAAAGAATTGCGTGAAAAGAGAAAAAAGAAGAAAGAAGAAAAAGCTGGTGAATGATTTCCACCAGCTTTTTTGCATTCCATATTTCCCATTCAAACCGAAAAATACAGTCCTTATTTGATTACGTGGATCCAGCCCTCCGGAGCTTTGATGTGACCCATCTGGATGCCGGTCAGTGTCTCGTAGAGTTTCTGGGTAACCGGCCCCATCTTCTCCATACCTGCCGGGAAGCAGATTTCCTTGCCGTGGTCAACGATCTTGCCAACCGGGGAGATAACAGCTGCGGTACCGCACAGGCCGCACTCTGCGAAATCTTTTACTTCGTCTAAGTATACTTCACGCTCTTCGGTCTCCATGCCAAGGTAATCTCTTGCAACCTGCAGGATAGAACGGCGTGTGATAGACGGAAGGATGCTGTTGGACTTCGGAGTTACCAGCTTGCCGTCTTTGGTGATAAAGATAACGTTTGCGCCGCCGGTCTCCTCGATCTTGGTACGTGTCTGCGGATCCAGGTAGATGTTCTCATCGAAACCGTTCTTATGAGCATCGACGATCGCATGCAGGCTCATCGCATAGTTTAATCCGGCTTTGATGTGACCGGTTCCGTGAGGTGCTGCACGGTCGAAATCGCTGACGCGGATGGTGATCGGTTTAGCGCCGCCCTTGAAGTACGGGCCAACCGGTGTACAGAATACACGGAACTGATAGATGTTTGCCGGTTTAACGCCGATAATGGAATCATAACCGAACATATACGGGCGGATGTACAGGGTTGCACCGGAACCATACGGCGGTACGAATGCTGCGTTGGCTTCTACTACTTTTGTGATGGCGTCTACGAAGCGCTCCTTCGGGAATGGCGGCATTTCAAGACCTTTTGCGGAATTCTCCATACGCTCGCCGTTTAAGTCAGGACGGAACGTAACGATATGGCCGTCCTCGGTCGTATACGCTTTCAGACCCTCGAAGCAAGTCTGTGCATACTGCAGAACACAGGCACATTCATTCAGGGTAATATTCGGGTCGGAGGTAAGGGCGCCTTCGTCCCAGGAACCATTCTGGTACATGGAAACATAGCGGTAATCCGTTGGCATATAGCCGAAACCGATGTTGCTCCAGTCGATATTTTTCTTTTCCATAATCGTTGCTCCAATCTTACAGAATTTTATGATTTAGTAACTGTTTGACTTTTTGCAGTCGCTAGATTTATACCTATTATAATAATTTCTTTCTTCTGTTGCAAGATTCTGGGATAAAAAATGATAAAAAAACAATAAAATGTATTCTTGTGTATTTTTATACAATGCTTGTTAGTCAAGCTCCGGCTTGACAAAACGGCGGCTGCCATGTATACTAAACAGGCTGACGGTCTGCAGGTCATTCCGTCATATAAGATCAAGTCATAAAGTTTCCGCACAGCCGGGGAGTTAGCGGTGCCCTGTACCTGCAATCCGCTATAGCAGGGGTGTTGTCCGACCGAGGGCGTTTTTACTGTGGGGCTGCCCCTGAAAAGTGGCGTTGAAGTCTGGGTCTTGCGCAACAGAAATCTGTGAACCGTGTCAGGGCAGGAATGCAGCAGCACTAAGCAGAAGCTTCTGTGTGCCGTAAGGCAGCCTGGACCGAGTTAACTGTCAGGGTAACGTCCATGGCATACGTTCGAAGCCGGGCGTGCGGATTTTTTTATTTCATAGGAAATTGCTTCCTATGAAATAAAAAATAGAAAATAATAGATACAGAAACAAGCATTTTTGCAGGTGTGTGAATATAGCCGGGATATGTGGAATTTGATTTGCCAAGGGGTAGGAATACCGTGCCGGAGCAGATTAAAAGCGCGTATCCCGGTATTTTTATGTCTATGATATTTGTAAGGAATTTTTTCTTGCCCGCGGGATATGATTGTATTATAATTACAAAATGGGTGTAGTTTATCCTGATATGGGGGTTGTTGGAAACTTAGAATAAGGGTAACTGTGAAGGTACTGGACGGTTATGAAGAAAGGGAAAGCGCTCATGAGAAGAATCGGTATGTTAACCAGCGGCGGCGACTGCCAGAGCTTAAATGCGACGATGCGAGGCGTGGCAAAATCGCTGTACAAGATGTTCGATGACATAGAGATAGTTGGATTTGAAGACGGCTATAAAGGTCTTATGTATGCAGACTACCGGATTATGAAACAGTCGGATTTTTCCGGGATTCTGACACGCGGAGGTACGATTCTGGGAACTTCCAGACAGCCTTTCAAGCTGATGCGGACGCCGGACGAGAACGGTCTGGATAAAGTGGAAGCGATGAAACACACCTATTACAAGCTGAAACTGGAATGCCTCGTCATTTTAGGCGGCAACGGCAGCCAGAAGACGGCAAATCTGCTGCGGGAGGAAGGACTCAATATCGTTTCTCTTCCGAAGACCATAGACAACGATCTCTGGGGCAGCGATCTTACGTTTGGATTCCATAGTGCGGTTGATGTAGCGACCAATGCCATCGACTGTATTCATACGACGGCGGCGTCTCATGGCAGAGTCTTCATCGTGGAGATCATGGGTCACAAGGTGGGATGGCTGGCGCTCTATGCAGGCATCGCGGGCGGAGCTGACATCATTCTCCTGCCGGAGATCCCGTATGATATTGATGTGGTGGTAAATGCGATCCGCAGCCGTACTAAAAATGGCAAGAATTTCACGATTCTGGCGGTAGCAGAGGGCGCGATTTCCAAGGAAAATGCAGCCCTGACCAAGAAAGAATTAAAAGAAAAGAAGAAAAATGGACCGGTTTATCCGTCGGTCGCTTACGAGCTGGGCGCCCAGATTTCCGAGCGGACGGGGCAGGAGATCCGTGTGACGGTTCCGGGGCATATGCAGCGCGGAGGCGAGCCATGCCCGTATGACCGCGTGATTGCGACGCGCCTCGGCGCGGAGGCAGCAGAGATGATCCGCCGCAAAGAATACGGTTATATGGTCGCTTTAAACAACAATAAGATTGAAAAAATTCCGCTCGCGGACATTGCCGGTAAATTAAAGATGGTCGATCCGAAGAGCGATATTATCCGGGAAGCTAAGGATGTAGGCATCAGCTTCGGCGACGAATAGTAAGGAAGTAGTAGTTTATGTCATATACAGCACTGTACAGAAAATGGCGTCCGACGTCCTTTGAAGAGGTCCGGGGTCAGGACCATATCGTAAAGACCTTGAAAAATCAGATCAACTCCGGGCGGATCGGGCACGCGTACCTCTTCTGCGGGACGCGCGGAACCGGTAAGACGAGTATTGCCAAGATCTTTGCACGGGCAGTCAACTGTGAACATCCGGTGGACGGCAGCCCCTGCGGCGAGTGCAGTATGTGCCGCCAGATTGCGGAAGGAGCTTCCCTCAATGTGGTGGAGATCGATGCGGCATCCAACAATGGTGTGGAAAATATCCGCGATATCCGGGAGCAGGTGCAGTACCCGCCGACGGATGGGCGCTACCGCGTCTACATCATTGACGAGGTTCATATGCTTTCGATCGGCGCGTTCAATGCGCTCTTAAAGACGCTGGAAGAACCGCCATCCTACGTTATATTTATCTTGGCGACGACGGAGGTCCACAAGATCCCGATCACGATCCTGTCCCGGTGCCAGAGATATGATTTCAAGCGGATCTCGATCGATACCATCGCGGGACGGCTGGCGGAGCTGACGCAGGCGGAGCAGATCGATGTAGATGACCGGGCACTTAGGTATGTGGCACGTGCGGCGGATGGCTCGATGCGAGATGCGTTAAGCCTTCTCGATCAGTGCGTGGCGTTCCATTTCGGGGAAAAGCTGACGTATGACAATGTGCTCGAGGTGTTGGGCGCGGTCGATAACCGCGTGTTCAGCAAGCTGTTTCAGGCGGTGCTTGCAAGTGATACGAAGGCGTGCATCCGTGAGATTGAGGAAATGATCATCCAGGGGCGCGATCTTTCGCAGCTCGTCAACGATTTCGTCTGGTATATGCGAAATCTCCTGATTGCCAAGACGACCGACGAACCGGGCGATATGCTCGATATGTCGGAGGAAAATCTGGCAGTTTTAAAGGAAGAGGCGGCAGGCGTTGATACGGAAACGCTGATGCGTTACATCCGTATTTTCTCGGAACTTTCCGGGCAGCTGCGCTACGCGTCACAGAAGCGGATTCTGGTGGAGATTGCCTTTATCAAGCTGACGACGCCGTCGATGGAACAGAATCTTGATTCCATTTTACAGCGGATTACGCTATTAGAGCAGAAAATGCAGGAAATGCCGGACAATCTACAGAAACTGGCGTCCCTTGCACCGGCAGCGGGGCAGGCTGCATCCTCCAAAACGGCTGTGGTGGAAACGCCGCCTGAGCCGAAGACGGTATCCCTTCCACCGGCACAGTACGAAGATCTGATGCTGATGCGGAAAGAATGGGGACGGATTGCGTCCCTGAGCCAGCTTGTGGGTTCGATTAGGCTCAGTCTTCCCAAGACAAGTGTAGAACCGGCGGGCGAAGGCTGCCTTTGCATTGTGTGTACAGATGAAAATACGTTTGGAATTATCAATCGGGAGCCTGAGCTTAAGAATTTGCAGGAAGTAGTGCAAGAAAAATACAAAAAGACTCTGCAATTTAAGGTCCGTTTAGAATCATCTGCTGTGCCGCAAAGAACGGTTTATGTCAGTGATGAGGATTTAAAGAACGCAATCCATACCGATGTGATTGTCGAAGAGGATGATTCCGTGTAGTGGAGCTTGCCAAAGATGAGCCTTGTTTTGTAATGCAAGAAGCTGTGATTAAATGCAGATAAATGATATTAGTGGGTTTATATGATATATAGAACCGGCTGCAATCGGCAGCCAGTCTGAATATAAATAAAAAGAAGTGAAAGAGAGGAATGACACCATGGCAAAACGTGGCGGTTTCCCAGGCGGTATGCCGGGCAATATGAACAATTTAATGAAGCAGGCGCAGAGAATGCAGCGCCAGATGGAAGAGAAGCAGAAAGAGCTGGAGGAGAAGCAGTACAGCGCATCCGCAGGTGGCGGCGCTGTAACCGTGACCGTATCTGGTAAAAAAGAGGTTCTTTCCGTGAAACTGTCTGAGGAAGTAGTGGATCCGGATGATATCGAGATGTTAGAGGATCTGATCGTGGCGGCGACCAACGAGGCATTCCGTCAGGCGGAAGAGGACAGCAGCCAGATGATGTCCCAGTTGACCGGTGGCCTTGGCGGTCTGGGAGGCGGATTCCCGTTTTAAGCGATGGATTATTACAGCAGCCAGATTAGCAAGCTAATCGAAGAATTGTCAAAACTTCCTGGAATCGGAAGTAAATCGGCGCAGCGTCTTGCATTTCATATCATCAATATGCCGGAAGAACAGGTCAGGCACTTGTCTGGCGCGATTCTGGAAGCCAAGCAGAATGTGCGTTACTGCAAGGAGTGCTGCACATTGACTGATAAGGAACTGTGCCCGATCTGCAGCAGCGACCGGCGAGATCATGAGACGATCATGGTGGTGGAAAATACGCGCGATCTGGCGGCATATGAAAAGACAGGAAAATACAACGGGGTCTATCATGTGCTGCATGGGGCGATCTCCCCGATGCTGGGGATCGGGCCGGGCGACATCCGGCTCAAGGAGCTGATGACTCGCCTGCAGAAAGAAGAGGTTCGTGAGGTCATTATCGCAACCAACTCAAGCCTGGAGGGCGAGACGACCGCGATGTATTTGAGCAAGCTGATTAAGCCGACAGGGATCCGGGTGACGCGAATCGCCAGCGGCGTTCCGGTCGGGGGCGACTTGGAATATATTGATGAGGTAACGCTTCTACGCGCGCTGGATGGGCGTACAGAGCTGTAGCCGGTGAGCAAATAAAACGTTACCGGGCATGTATGCGTGAACAGTAACAATAAAACTTCTGCCGCGGCAGGAAGTTAGGAGATGCATAAGATGGATAAATACGAGTTTAACATCAAGGTAGAGCAGATTAAGAAACTGGTCAACAAGGGAGATTTCGAGACGGCGATGAAGATCGCCGATACCATCGACTGGCGTCGTGTACGCAGCACCAGCCTGCTTACGATGATTTCCCAGATTTATGAGAAAAATGCAGAGTATCAGGATGCCAAGGATATTTTATTACTGGCATATGAGAGAGCGCCGCTTGGAAAGGGGCTTTTATATAAGCTGACTGACCTTGCATTGCGTGAAAATAATATTCAGGAGGCAGAGGCATATTACCGGGAGTTCTGTGAGCTGTCCGGCGATGACCCGCGCCAGTATCTGCTTCGTTTCCTGATTCTGGAGGCGAAGGATGCGCCGTTAGAGCAGCAGATCAATTCTCTGGAGAGATATTGTCAGGAAGAGCTGGATGAGAAATGGCTGTACCACCTGGCAGAGCTTTATCATCAGGCGAACCAGGCGGACGACTGTGTGCGGATCTGCGACAAGATCATGCTGATGTTCGGTCTTGGCAAATATGTGGACAAGGCAATGGAACTGAAACTTCAGTATGCGCCGCTGACGAAATATCAGATGGATCTGGTGGAAAACCGCGAGAAGTACGAAGAGAAGCTGCGTGCGGTGGAAGAAGAGTACAAGAACGGTACATACCGCAAGCCGGAGCCGGAAGAAGAGTATCTGGATACGGATGAGCCGGAGGCAGAGCTGGACGACGAACCGGAGAATGAGCCGGAGGGACAGCCAGAGCAGGCAGAGCCAGAAGAGAAGGCTGGAAAACCGAAAGCTGAGACAAAACCGGCGGACGAGAAGGTAGAAAAGGCTGCGCTGGACGAGGATGTAGTAGCAAGCCTTCATGAAGCACAGGCGGAAGAAGCGCTGGCAAAAGAAGTGTCCAAGATCAAGCCTTACGATGAGGAAGAGGGCGCATCCGAAGGGGAGACACGTGTTTTCAGGAATCTCCGCGACCTAGAACCGGCAGAGGCAGAGGAAAAGAGCGAGGAAGCTCCGATTCATGAATTTGAAGAGGAAGAGGAAACCATAGTGGAAGACTGGGATTTCGAACCGGAAGAGGAAGAAGAGGAGATCAAGGAATCGAATCATCTGATGATCGAGGCGGAAGATCCGGCAGCCGGTCTTGCGATGGCACTTGATTCCCTGAAAAAGATTCACCGCGAGCTGGGGACCAAGCATCCGGTTGCCAAGATCAGCGGCGCAAACCTTTCTCATCGCGGCATCGCATCGGTGGCGGAGCGCCTGGCAGGCAAGGATCTGGTGGTCGAGCATGCAGCCGATCTGGACGATTTGACGGTGGAAGAGCTGGAAGAACTGATGACACAGGATGAAACCGGCATGGTCGTTGTTCTGATTGATACGCAGGCACGTTTAGAGCAGATGCACCGCGCATATCCGGCATTAGCAGAGCGTTTCCAGTATATCGGCTGTGAAAACCAGAAAGACGATGCAGCGAAGCTGGCACAGGCGCGTGAGGAAGAGCTGAAACGCCAGCAGGCGCAGCAGGAAGCAGAAGCAGCCAGAAAACGCCAGGCAGAGCGTGAAGCGGAGATCCGCCGTCAGGCAGAAAAAGAGGCAGAGGAAAAACGCAGACAGCAGGAAGCAGCAGCCCGCCGTGAGGAAGAAGAGCGCGCCAAGGCAGAAGCACAGGCGCTGGCAGCCAAAGAGGCAGAAGAAGCGCGTAAAGCGGAGGAAGATCGCCGTCTGGCAGAGCGGCAGAGAGAAGAACTGCGCCGTCAGGAAGAGGCAAGACGCGATGACGAGCCGGAGTATGAAGACGAAGAAGATCACTACGAGAAGGACGAGTATGAGCCGGAGGATGATTATGCGCGTGGCGGCTATCGTGATGATTATAAGGACGATTACAAAGACAGCTATAAAGACGAACGCGAGGACGACGAGTATTCCAATTATCCAGAGGATGAGCCGGAAGAGAAACCGTCCAAAAAGTCCGGCGATATGGATGTTGAGGAGTTTGTTCAGTACGCCTGCAAATATGCATCGGAGATCGACTGCAGTATTTCGGGAAAGAGCATGCTGGCTTTGTACGAGCGCGCTGAGATGATGGAGGAGGACGGAGAACCGCTTACCAAGACAAGTGCCGAAGATTTGATCGAGGAAGCTGCAGATAAGGCGGAGAAGAAATCCTTCAGCGGACTGTTCTCATCGAAATATGATAAGGATGGACTTCTGATTCTGAAAGAGAAACATTTCTTTGATTAATTAAAACAATTCGAGAAATTTTAAAATTAAAACTAATTAGTAAAAGAGAGCGCTGCGGGGGAATGCTTCCCGGCAGCGTTTTCTGGTAGTGGACAGTAAAAGGAGATACGGGAGAGAAAGATGGGAACACGGTTAATAGCCCTCGATTTAGATGGGACACTGTTAAATGAAAAAATGCACGTGTCGGAAAAAACAAGACAGGTGATGGAACTGTGCGCGCAGCGGGGGATTGAGATTGTCCCGGCGACCGGGCGCGCGCTCCCGGCAGTGCCAGAGGAGGTTTTGAGCCTGCCGGGCGTCCACTATGGCATATTTACAAATGGGGCGGTCGTCCGGGATTTCGGGAAAAATACCTGGGTGTCGGAAAGTTGCCTGAGCTGGGAAGAGACGATCCGGGTGATTGAGGTGCTGCGCCGGCATCCGGTTATTTACGATATGTACTGTCTCTTATACACATCTCCGAGCCCACGAGACTAGCGCTCATC
>OWIY01000879.1_pt1 | contig 11077 bp, 9 predicted proteins | sample 1732841 | NCBI WGS metagenome assembly OWIY01 (sample SAMN05065760, study PRJEB22554) | human gut metagenome | biome: ENVO:2100002; feature: ENVO:00000062; material: ENVO:00002003 | host: Homo sapiens | place: USA | reverse complement strand
AAATAACACGGCTTCCAGCATCAGCGGTTTGGAGTGCGCCGGGAGGGAGGAGTCCTCTTCCAGAAAAAACACGGCGCGCTGCGGAAAATCCATGGGTTTTCTCCTCCTTGTTCGTTCGTATTTTTTATTATAACAAATATCTTGGGAAAATCCAGTATTTCCGGCGAATTTATAAAAGAAATTTCCTCCAGATTTTTCTTGTACAGGGACGTTTTTTTGTGGGAGACAACAGATCCGCTCCTGCGGCGCCCCCTCCTTCTGTCATTTCCGGCATTTTGCAGAAATCCAGCTGGATTTGTCGTGATTTTTTCTAAAAATCCGGTTTTCTTCACACATTACAGTTGAATTTGCCGGGGCGACGCGGTACAATGTGTTTTGACTGCATGAAAAGAGGGGGACAGCTGTCTATGCTTCATATCGTACTGGTGGAGCCGGAGATCCCACAGAACTGCGGCAATGTCGCCCGCACCTGCGCCGCCACCGGCAGCCAGCTGCACCTGATCCGCCCCCTGGGCTTCGACATCTCGGAGAAGGCCGTCCGCCGCGCTGGCCTGGACTACTGGAACCTGGTGGAGGTTTTTGATTACGAGAATCTGGAGGACTTTTTCCGCCGCCGCCCCGAGGCGGAGCGGGACCTGTGGCTCACCACCACCAAGGCGCCCCGGTCCTATCAGGAGGCCCAGTTCACCGCCGACAGCTGGCTGTTCTTCGGCAAGGAGACCGCCGGGCTGCCTCTGGCTCTCCGGGAGCGGTACCGGGACCGCTGCGTCCGCCTGCCCATGGTCAGCGAGGCCCGCAGCCTGAACCTGAGCAACACCGTGGCCGTCTGCGTCTACGAGGCGCTGCGGCAGAACGGCTTTCCGGGCCTGCTGGGAACCGGCGAGATGGCCTGGGGCTGAGCCCCGCCGGGCGGCGCCGATTCCGCTGGGGAGGCCCGGCTGCTTTTGCAGGGCGCGGAGCGGCCTTGCATTGCGGGGGGACGGCCGGGGGTGAATTTTATCCTTCGGTCCATACTAGTCCCTGAACGCGCTGACACCGCCGCCGAACGCCTCTGCGGCTTCGGCTGCGTTGGAATGAATCATGAGGAATCCAATGGAACGAGATCAGATAGGAGGACATCTCAGATGAATACCCATAAAAAGACGGTCCGGGATGTGGAGGTGCGGGGCAAAAAGGTCCTGCTCCGCTGCGACTTCAACGTCCCCCAGGACAAAGAGACCGGCGCCATCACCAGCGACAAGCGCATCGTGGCGGCGCTGCCCACCATCCAGTATCTGCTGGAGAATGGGGCGGCGGTCATCGCCTGCTCCCACCTGGGCAAGCCCAAGAACGGCCCCGACCCCAAGCTGAGCCTGGCCCCGGTGGCGAAGCGCCTCAGCGAGCTGCTGGGGCGGGAAGTGATCTTCGCCCATGACGTAGTGGGCCCCGACGCCCAAACCAAGGCGGCCGCCCTGCAGCCGGGACAGATCCTGCTGCTGGAGAACACCCGCTTCGAGCCCGGCGAGACCAAGAACGACCCGGAGTTGGCCAGGAAGCTGGCCGACATGGCGGATCTGTATGTGTCCGACGCCTTCGGTGCCGTGCACCGGGCCCACGCCTCCACTGCCGGCGTGGCGGCGTACCTGCCCGCTGTCTCCGGCTTCCTGATCCAGAAGGAGCTGGAGTTCCTGGGCGGTGCCATCGCCGATCCCAAGCGGCCCCTGGTGGCCATCTTAGGCGGCAGCAAGGTCTCCTCCAAGATCGGCGTCATCAACAACCTGCTGAACATCGCCGATACCATCATCATCGGCGGCGGCATGGCCTATACGTTCTCCGCCGCCCAGGGCGGCAAGGTGGGCGACAGCCTGCTGGAGGCCGACTGGGAGAGCTACGCCAATGAGATGGTGGAGAAGGCAAAGGAGAAGGGCGTAAAGCTGCTGCTGCCGGTGGACACCGTCTGCGCGGACGCCTTCGCCCCCGACGCCAAGAGTCAGGTGGTGAAGGCCGGGGAGATCCCCGACGGCTGGCAGGGCCTGGATATCGGTCCGGAGACGATGAAGCTGTACTGCGGCGCCGTGGCGGACGCGGGCACCGTCATCTGGAACGGCCCCATGGGCGTCTTTGAGTTCCCGGCCTTCGCCAAGGGTACTGAGGCTGTGGCCGAGGCCCTGAGCCGTACGGACGCCATCACCATCATCGGCGGCGGCGACAGCGCGGCGGCTGTGGAGCAGCTGGGCTACGCCGACAAGATGACCCACATCTCCACCGGCGGCGGGGCCTCCCTGGAATTCCTGGAGGGTAAGGAACTGCCCGGCGTGGCCTGCCTCCCGGATGCTTAAAGAGGGGGACTGTGTCCCCCCTTTACATTCCTCCTCACCAATCTGCGGACTGGTGACACCGCCCAGGGCGGCTGAGGCAAAGTATTTTCGCCACGCGCGCCCTGAGGCGAAAATGAATTTGAATGTTGCGGCCGCTTGCGGCGGCCGCGCCGAATCCGTCCCCAAACGCGCTTCATTTGACTTGACAAACGGGCTGGAATTCTGTATAAAAAAAAGGGCCTTTCGGGGAAAATGCCCTGGAAACGGCCAAAACCTGCGCATCAGATCGCGGAGAACGCGATTGCGGATAGATGAAGACATAAAGGAGAAGAGATCACCATGAATCGCAGATATCGCAAAACGGTTATCGCCGGAAACTGGAAAATGAACATGACCGCCACTGAGACGAAGAAATTCGCCGAGGAGCTGAAGAAGATCATGCCCCGGGCCAAGTGGTGCGACACCCTGATCTGTGTCCCTGCCTGCAACATTCAGACCGCCGCCAAGGCGTTCAAGGACCTGCGGATCTCCGTGGGCGCCGAGAACGTGTATTTTGAGGAGAAGGGCGCCTACACCGGCGAGATCTCCGCCGACATGCTGAAGGACCTGGGCGTGAAGTACGTCATCGTGGGCCACAGCGAGCGGCGGCAGTATTTCTGCGAGACCGATACCACCGTCAACAAGAAGGTCCACGCCGTGCTGAACGCCGGCATGAACCCCATCATCTGCGTGGGCGAGAGCCTGGAGCAGCGGGAGACCGGCATCACCGACGAGTGGATTGCCCTTCAGGTGAAGAGCGCCCTGTACGGCGTGCCCGCCGACAAGCTGCGCCGCTGCATCATCGCCTATGAGCCCATCTGGGCCATCGGCACCGGCAAGACCGCAACTGCCGAGCAGGCCGGCGAGGTCTGCACCAACATCCGTGCCACCATCCGCAGCCTGTACGGCGCCCGGGTGGCCCGCAGCGTCACCATCCAGTACGGCGGCTCCATGAACCCCAAGAACGCGGCGGAGCTGCTGGCCCAGCCGGACATCGACGGCGGCCTGATCGGCGGTGCCGCCCTGAAGCCCGACCAGTTCGTGGACATCATCAACGCAGCCAACCAGGAGTGAGCTCCGGCAGAGCGGTTTTGTGAGAAAGCGAGCGAGACGAGATTTCAATGAACAAAACACCAACAACCCTCATCATCATGGACGGCTTCGGCCTGCGGCAGGAGACGGAGGGCAACGCCATCCGCGCCGCCGCCACGCCCCGGCTGGACCAGTTTTTCCGGGAGTATGCCCACACCACGCTCCGGGCCTCCGGCCTGGACGTGGGCCTGCCGGACGGGCAGATGGGCAACAGCGAGGTGGGTCACACCAACATCGGCGCCGGCCGGGTGGTGTTCCAGGACCTGCCCCGGATCACCAAGGCCATTGCCGACGGGAGCTTTGATGAAAATCCCGCCTACCGGCACGCCATGGACGCCTGCCTGGAGAAGGGCACGTCCCTGCACCTGATGGGCCTGCTGTCCGACGGCGGCGTCCACTCCCACCTGGAGCACCTGTTCGCCCTGCTGCGGCTGGCGAAGCGAAGGGGCCTGGAGCATGTGTATCTCCACGCCTTTCTGGATGGGCGGGACGTATCCCCCACCTCCGGCGCAGACTTTGTGGCGCAGACCGTGGCACAGTGCCGGGAGATCGGCGTGGGCAAGATCGCCACGGTCATGGGCCGGTACTATGCCATGGACCGGGACAAGCGCTGGGACCGGGTGGAGGCGGCTTACGACGCCATGGTGTACGGCGAGGGCGCCGTGCAGAATCCAGACCCGGTGGCCGCGGTACGGGAGTCCTATGACCGGGGCGTCACCGACGAATTCGTGGAACCCGTGGTCTGTGATGCCGAGGGCACCATCTCCGACAATGACAGCGTGATCTTCTTCAACTTCCGGCCCGACCGGGCCCGGGAGATCACCCGGACCCTGGTGGACCCGGAGTTCGACGGCTTCACCCGCCAGTTTTTCCCCGTGACCTTCGTGTGCAACACAGAGTACGACGCCTCCATGCCCAATGTGGAGGTGGCCTTCCCCCGGGTGACGGTGCGCAATGGCCTGGGGGAGTATCTCAGCCAGATGGGCATGACCCAGCTGCGGATCGCAGAGACGGAGAAGTACGCCCATGTGACCTTCTTCTTCAACGGCGGGTCCGAGACTGTGTTTCCCGGTGAGGACCGGGTACTGGTGCCCTCCCCCAAGGTGGCCACCTACGATAAGCAGCCGGAGATGAGCGCGGCGGAGGTGACGGACAAGTGCGTGGAGCGCATTGAGTCCGGCGCCTATGACGTGATCATTCTGAACTTTGCCAACTGCGACATGGTGGGCCACACCGGCGTCTATGACGCGGCGGTGAAGGCCGTGGAGACCGTAGACAGCTGCGTGGGCCGGGTGGTGGACGCCACACTGAAGATGGGCGGCATCGCCATGATCACCGCCGACCACGGCAACGCCGAGCAGATGGCGGAGCCGGATGGCAGCCCTATGACCGCCCATACCACCAATCCCGTACCTTTCATTCTCTGCGGCGCGGGGACCGAGCTGCGCCCCAACGGCCGCTTGGCGGACATTGCCCCCACCATGCTGGACGTGATGGGCCTGGCCTGTCCAGAGGAGATGGACGGCAAGACGCTGATCGTGAAGTGACCAATTTCTGAGAGAAAAGAGACCGCTTTCCAGCGGTCTCTTTTTGTATAATTCCTGGAAATCCTGCCCATACTTCCCTCAGACCCAAGATCGAGGGAGGTATGATACATGGCAAATAAAGTCAAATCCCTGCTGGGCGGGCCAGGCTTTTACGCGGTCCTAGCCCTGTGCGTCCTGGCGGTGGGCGTGGGCGGCTACTTTCTGCTGTTTGGGGAACCGGCCCAGACGGAAGCGCCCACCGGCCCGGACACGGCAGCCTCCGCACCGGTGGAGGACCTGCCGGAGCACGAACCGGTGGTGGAGACCGTGCCTCCGGAGGAACCGGAGGAGGAGACGGAGCCCGTCGTCATGCCGGAGGTGACCATCCCGGTGGATGACACGCCCGTGGTGGCAGAGGAGCCCCATGTGGTGGTCCTGCCCATCCAGGGAGAGGTGCTGACGGCATTCTCCGTGGACCAGCTGCTGTACAATGAGACGCTGGACGACTGGCGGACCCACGACGGGGTGGATATCGCCGCGGCGGAAGGCGATGCCGTCCTGGCCGCCTGCGCCGGGACGGTCTCCTCCATCACCGACGATCCCCTGATGGGCACCACCGTGGTGATCCAGCACAGCGGCGGCTATGAGACCACCTATGCCAATCTCCAGGCGGAGCCCGCCGTGGAGACGGGCGACACGGTGTCCGCCGGGCAGACCATCGGCGCAGTGGGAACCACCGCCGCGGCGGAGGCCGCCCAGGGCGCCCACCTGCACTTCTCCGTTGCAAAGGATGGGGAAGCTGTGGACCCGGACGCATTTCTCAACAGCTGACGCAGCAGCGGCGGAACGGCCTTTGCCGTTCCGCCGCTGCTTTTCTCTGGAGTCAGGCCGCCCGGCTGCCGATCCGCTCGGCAACGGCCCGCATGGTCCGGCGCAGGAAGATAGCGCTCAGTACCAGGGACACCAGTTCGGAGATGGGGAAGGCCAGCCACACCAGCGTCAGGACGCCGGTGTGGGACAACAGCCATGCCACCGGCAGCAGCACCACCAGCTGGCGGCACACAGAGGTAATCAGACTGTACAGCGGGTTGCCGATAGCCTGACACACGGAACCGGCAATGATGTCGAAGCCCGCCAGCACGAAGGACACGGAGATGATCCGCAGAGCCACGGAGCCGATGGAGAGCATCTCCTCCGAGGCGTTGAAGAACATCAGCAGCTGCTGGGGGAAGAGCTGGAAAATCAGGCATCCCACAGCCATGATGGCCATGGCGGTGCAGATGGTCAGCTTGATGGTCCGCTTCACCCGGGGCAGGCTGGCGGCGCCGTAGTTATAGCTGACGATGGGCACCATGCCGTTGTTCAGGCCGAACACCGGCATGAAGACGAAGCTCTGAAGCTTGAAGTATGCGCCGAACACGGCGGTGGCCGTCTTGGTGAAGGAGAAGAGGATCTTGTTCATGCCGAACACCATGGCGGAGCCGATGGACTGCATGACGATGGAGGGGAAGCCCACCCGGTAGATCTCCGCCGCCACCTTGCCGTGCCAGCGGATCTCCCGGGGCAGGATGTGGATGTCCGGATTGCATTTGAGGTTCAGCACCAGGGCAGCGGCGGCAGCCACAATCTGCCCTGCCACCGTGGCAATGGCGGCGCCGGCCACCTCCATCCGGGGCAGGCCGAACCAGCCGAAGATCAGGATGGGGTCCAGCACGATGTTGATGAGGGCGCCGGTAAGCTGGGTGCACATGGCCAGGAACGTGCGGCCGGTGGACTGCAGCAACCGCTCAAAGCAGAACTGGCTGAAAATACCGATGGAGCAGCCCAGGCAGATGGAGGCGTAATCCACGCCGTAGTCGATAATCACCTGTTCTCCCCCGGCCTGCAGCTCAAAGAAGGTCCGGGAGAAGAAGATGCCGATCAGGGCGAATAGCGCGAAATTGCACAGGGCCAGAAAGATGCCCGTGTTGGCAGCCCGGTCCGCCATGGCCTGATTCTTCTCTCCCAGGGACCGGGAGAGGAGCGCGTTGATGCCCACAGCGGTGCCTGCGCCGAAGGCGATCATCAGGTTCTGCAGGGGGAAGGCCAGGGACACGGCATTCAGGGCATCCTCGCTGATCTGTGCCACGAACACGCTGTCCACCACATTGTAGCAGGCCTGGACCAGCATGGAGATCATCATGGGGACCGCCATGTTGGTCAGCAGCCGTCCGATGGGCAGCACGCCCATCTTGTTCTCCTGGGGCGCCGCGCCCTGGGGGAATTTTTCTGCCATGGAAATTCCAACATCCTTTCTCATTCAGAGAGACGTGACACGGAGACCACCCCGCGCCACGTCTCATATTTTGATTTCTCTATTAGGTTGCGGCTCCGGAAAGCCGGGCATCCGGAAGGATGCGTGGACGATTTATTTTTTCAGCTCACCGGTGGCCAGCTGAGTGAGATACGCGTTGATGAAGCCGTCCAGATCGCCGTCCATGACGTTGTCGATGTTGCCGGTCTCATAGCCGGTGCGGGTGTCCTTCACCATCTGGTAGGGCATGAACACGTAGGAGCGGATCTGGCTGCCCCACTCGATCTTCATCTGCACGCCCTTGATATCGGAGATCTTCTCCGCGTGCTGCTGCTGCTTCAGCTCCACCAGCTTGGCCCGCAGCATCTTCATGCAGTTGTCCTTGTTCTGAAACTGGCTGCGCTCCTGCTGGCTGGCCACCACGATGCCCGTGGGCTTGTGAATGAGGCGCACGGCGGATGAGGTCTTGTTCACGTGCTGGCCGCCGGCGCCGCTGGCCCGGTAGACCTGCATCTCAATGTCCTCCTCCCGGATCTCCACCTCGTCGTCATCCTCGATCTCGGGCATGACCTCCACCGCGGCAAAGCTGGTCTGCCGGCGGGCGTTGGCATCAAAGGGAGACACCCGGACCAGCCGGTGGACGCCGTTCTCACTCTTCAAAAGGCCGTAGGCGTTGTCCCCCTGGATGGCGATGGACGCGGATTTGATGCCCGCCTCGTCGCCGTCCTCATAGTCCAGGATCTGATAGGTGAAGTCGTGGCGCTCCGTCCAGCGGGTGTACATCCGATAGAGCATCTGGGCCCAGTCCTGGGCCTCCGTGCCACCAGCGCCGGGGTGGATGGTCAGGATGACGTTGGAGCTGTCGTACTCGCCGGTCAGCAAGGTCTGGAGGCGCGCCTCCTCCATGTCCCGCTCCAGCTGGGCAAAGCCCTCCTCCAGCTCCGGCACCAGGGACTCGTCCTCAAACTCATTTCCCATCTCGCACAGAGCCATCAGATCGTCCCACTCCTGACAGCGCTTGTGCTGCTTATCCACCTTGTTTTGGAGGGTCTTGATGCGCTGCTGTACCTTCTGGGCTTTTTCTAAATTATTCCAAAACCCATCGGCGGCAGACTCCGCCTGGAGCATATCCAGCTCCCGCTCCGCCCCCTCCAGATCCAGGGCCTGGCCCAGCTCCTCCAGGGTGGGAGCCAAATTATTCAGCTTGACCTTATATTCGTCGAATTGAAGCATAATGGTCCTCACTCTCATTCCATCTCAGTTATTGAAAATCCAAATTCAGCCCAATTATTATATCCGAAGCCGAAGAAAAAGTAAAGAAGCAGCCGGACGAAAAAGGCAGTTTCCCGTTTCCACGGTCCCGATCCGGCCGCATTTGGCGACAGCGGGATCTATTCTCCCTCCGCCATCCGATAACCCACTCCGACCTCTGTGAAAATATACTGCGGTTTTCCTGGATTTTTCTCCAGCTTCCGGCGGATCTTGGCCATATTGGCCCGCAGATTCTGTGTATCGCCGGTAGCCTTCTCTCCCCAGATCTCCCGAATGATGAAGTCATAGGTCAGTACCTTGCCCGCATACCGGGTCAACAGTGAGACGATCTTATACTCACTCTGGGTCAGGTGGACATCCTGCCCTTCCAGCTGCACCAAATGCCGGTCAAAGTCGATGCACAGCTCTCCAGCACGGTATACTCCAGTCTGGGTATAGCTGGGCCCCGCCACCTGGTTCCTGGCGTGCCGCAGCGCGGCACGGACCCGCGCCAGCAGTTCTCCGCCCCCAAACGGCTTTGTGATATAGTCATCCGCCCCCAGATCGAGGGCCTCGATCTTATCCCGCTCCCGGGTCCGGGCCGAGACTACCACAATGGGCGCTGTACCCCGGCTCCGAACGCGGCGGATGATGTCCACCCCATCCATATCCGGCAGTCCCAGATCCAGCAGGATCAGGTCCGGACAATAGGCGTCCAGCATCTCACAGGCCTCTGTTCCCGTATAGGCCTTGATCACGTCATAACCATTGGCCGTGAGCACGGTCCCCAGAAGGTAGCTGATGCTCTTCTCATCCTCGATCACCAATATTTTATCCTTTATGAGCGCCATGCTGCCGCTCCTCCTTTAGTGGGAGAGTAAAGCAAAATTCTGTGCCGCCCTCTCTCAGATTCCGTGCCTCCATGGCTCCGCCGTGGACCGTCACGATGTCACGGCACAGCGCCAGCCCCAATCCCATGTTTTGCTTTTTGTCTCCTCCGCCGCGTTCTGCCAATTCCATATAGTCCCCCCATAGCAGCGCCAGCCGCTCCTGCGGGATCCCGGTCCCATCATCCCGGACAGAAAAACGGGCCCAGCCCTTTTCCCGGGATACCTGGAGGATCACTGTATTTGCCTCTCCATGGATCACAGCATTTTCCATCAAATTATAGAGGACCTGCTCCACGAGCATCGCATCCATCGGCACCTCCAGCCACGCCTGGGGCAGCACCACTTCCACTTCGATGTGCGGAAAGTGCTTCTGAAATTTTCCAACAGCCTCCCCGATGACCTCCTCCGGAGCCTCCATGCTTTTTTGAAGATGACAGGCACTCCTTCCCATCCGGGTAATGGACAACAGGTTCTCCACCATTCGGATCAGCCATTCCCCTTCGCTGCGCACATTCTCCAGCAGGGTATGCTCCTCCTCCGGTGTAAAATGGTTTTCCGGATCCAGCATTGCCTCCGCAGAACCGATGATGGACGTCAGAGGGGTACGCAGATCATGTCCCACGGCCCGCAGAAGATTTGCCCTCAGCCGCTCCCGCTCCGCCTCGATCCGGATCTCCTCCTGCTCCTTGATATGTGTTGTCAGGGTACTGGTTACAATAGAGACCAGAAAGAGAGTGGCAAAGGTCAGGAGATAACCTGGCTCCTGGAGTTCAAACTGATAGTAGGGGGATAAAAACGCATAGTTTACCACGATCGCCGCCGTCAGGCTGGCAGCGATCCCATAGAGGTAGCCGTTTGTGTACCGGGCGACCAGGAGCACTCCTGCCACAAAAATCAGCGCAGCGTGGCTGTCATCCGCCCCCACAGGCTGAAGCAGCAGACCCATATCCAGGGCAATTGTCATCACCACCACGAGGATCACAGTATCCTGCCAGCAGACAGGGCACAGTTCCTTCATCTTCCTGCGCACCGCTTCCACCCTCTCCTGTTTTGTATAGTGTATCATGTATCCTCTCCGCTTTCAAGCAACGGCAGCCCGTGTCCCACACAAAAAGAACGGGACTGCAAGCAGTCCCGCTCTGTTCCTTCCTTCATTTGTTCCAACTTTACAGGGTCTCGATTTTGGTATCCAGCTTGGGGCAGCGCACCCGCACAGTCTTCCAGTCGTTTACCACCTGGCTGATCTGGATGTCACAGGTGGCGCTGAGCAGGCGGTAGGCGTCCGGAAAATCCAGCCCCAGCTTCTTCTCCAAAAAGGCCGCCGTATCGGATACCGCCAGGCGGATCGACTCCTCCAAAGTCTCCGCGGAGGCCACGAAGTACAGGGCATCCGCCGTTTCAATGACAGGGCGCTCCACAGGCCGGTCCCGGTATACCGTCGTCTTGATGCAGATCCGGCCGGGGGTCTCGATCCCCGTGCCGCTCAGCTCCCCGTCGCCCATACAGGCGTGGAGGTCGCCCACCGCCAGACCGGCCCCCGGGACCGCAACGGGCAGATAGACCCGGGATCCCACCTTGATCATCTTGGTATCCAGGTTGGAGCCGTGGTCGCCCGGCACCGCGCAGTGCACGTCCAGCCCCGGCTTGGGTGCCACACCGCACAACCCCCTGTCTCTTATACACATCTGA
>OWIY01000878.1_pt1 | contig 11086 bp, 8 predicted proteins | sample 1732841 | NCBI WGS metagenome assembly OWIY01 (sample SAMN05065760, study PRJEB22554) | human gut metagenome | biome: ENVO:2100002; feature: ENVO:00000062; material: ENVO:00002003 | host: Homo sapiens | place: USA | reverse complement strand
GTTATAATGCTTTGGTAGCCCAAAATTGGATATGCGCCCGTAGCTCAGCTGGATAGAGTGTCAGACTCCGACTCTGAAGGTCGTGCGTTCGAATCGCATCGGGCGTACCAAAAAGAAAGACATCTGCTTGCGCAGATGTCTTTCCTCTTTTGCTTCCGCTCCTTTTGCTCTCCCCCCTTTTCCGGCTCTAGGGGCCGGGACGGACTTTTGCCGGGGACAGCCGGAAGATCACAGCCCTGCCCTTGCGCTCTGTGCTTCCTTTAAAAATGCCGGATGAAAATATCGCTCTGCTCCAAAAATTCCTCCACCGTATCAAAGCCCAGCAGGCGGAGCAGCTTGAGGACATAGGGGTTGTCCAGCGGAGTGCCGAACTCCGCCTCGTCTCCGTAACGGTCTACATTCTCCCGCCCGGTCTCCCGGTCCAGCAGGACCTTCGGCCCGCCTACGCAGCCGCCGGTACAGCCCATCCCTTCAAAGAAATTCGCCTGGTGCTGGCCGGAGCGGATGTCCTCGATCATCGCCCTGCACGCCGGCACGCCGTCTGCCTGCCGGGTCCGGACCTGGATAGGCCGCTCCGGGTGCAGACGGGCCACCGTGGTCCGAACCGCCTCGCTGACTCCGCCGGTACGGGCGTAGATCCGCCCCGCTCGGGAGGAGTGGTCCCGCTCGCTCTCCTCCAGCAGCTCCGGGTGGATATCCGCCGCCTGGAAAATATCCTGCATCTCCTGGAAGGTAAGCACATAGTCCACTGCGCCGGCCAGGTCTGCCTCCCGGGCCTCCGCCTTTTTGGCAATGCAGGGCCCCACAAAGATGGTGACCGCATCTGGGTGCAGCTTTTTTACCGTCCGGCCGGCGGCGATCATGGGGGATACCGCCCCGGGAACGTGTGGCATCAGCTCATGATACAGCTTTCGGATCATGCCGATCCACATGGGGCAGCAGCAGCTTGTGAGCTGGAAATCCGTCTCTGTGTGAATGTTCCGGTCAAACTCCAGCGCCTCCTTCAACGTCAGCAGGTCCGCGAAGAGGGCCACCTCCACCATCCCGGTGAAGCCCAGCAGCTTGAAAGCCGAGCGCAGCCGGCCCGGCGTCACCACAGTGGAGAATTGGCCCAGGAAGGCAGGGGCGATCAGGGCGTAGACGGGCCCTTTGGCATGCTTGACTGCGTCCAGGGCAGGCAGCACGTCCCGGCTGGCAGTCAGGTTTCCAGACTGGCAGGCCTGGATACAGGCGCCGCATCCGGAGCAGCGGTCCGGGTCCACGGCAAGCGTGCCGTCGTCCCTGCGCACGATGGCGTCAAACAGGCAGGCGGCGGCGCAGTGTGTCTCCTCTTTGGGACAGGTGCAGGGGTTGAGCGGCCAGACCAAGGGGTGGTCCTGAGGGTGGAGCAGGCAGTCCAGATGCCCGGCACTGGCCTCCAGATCATCTGCCTGGACGGAGCCCTTCTCAACAGCCTGCTTCAGCATAGTGCGGTAAAGTTCCTCAAAGGTCATGGTGGTCCTCCCCTTCTGTCGATACAGTGGTCAGTATGTCCGTTTTGGGAACAAGCAAACCCGTTTCCCTGTTGTTTCCCTATTATATCACAGAGGGACTCGGCCGTCATCCCTATTCCCCGGGAAACAGGGCAGAGAAAAAGGGAGAACCCTCTGGACAGAAGTCCCGGCAGGAGGTATGATAAAGAGGTAAGCACTGCGGGCCTCCTGGGGTCCGCGCACACTGAGATCAAGCATCTGCCCCGGGTCGGGCAGAGCAGCGAGGATTTGATATCATGTATCGGAGAGAAACTCCCTGGGACATCGTAAAACCGCTCCTGTTTTTCCTGGGCTCTATCCTCTGGCTGGAGGGGATCTACCGGGCTTTCTATGTCCGGCCCTTTTTTGATGTGGGGCTGGTCTATATCCTGCTTTTCTCCCTGCCGCTGGCCGGGATGTGTGCCCTTTTGACCTCTCTCTGGGGCAAGAAGGGGAACCGCAAGGCCGGCTTCGCCGTGCTTGGCGTGCTGACCCTGTGGTACATGATCCAGTCGGTGTACCACACGATCTTTGCCACCGTGCTGGTCACCAAGTCCTTCAACATGGCAGGTCAGGCCCTGGGCAGCTACTGGAAGGAGACCCTGCTGGGCATCTGGGAGGCCCTGCCCGCCCTGCTCCTGCTGGCCGTCCCTCTGGTGGTGTACTTCTTCCAGCCACGGTTCGCCCTCCTGAACCGCCCGGACGGCCGGGTGCTGCTGGGAGTGATCGGCGGCGTGATCATCGTGCAGGCCGCAGCAGTGCTGGCAATCGCCCTGCCCACCGGCGGGATCATGACGACCCGCCAGATCTATCGAGAGACCTTTGTCCCAGACCTGACGGTCTCCCACTTCGGCCTGGCCACCACCCTGCGGCTGGATATCGAGCAGACCCTCTTTGGCCTGGAGGAACCCAGCCGCCCCGACCCGGGTGAGGGCTCGGTCTCCACGCTGGCCCCGGGGAATGTCTCTGTCCAGCCGGAGGAGCCGGAGGAAGGGGAGACCCCCGCTGCCTCCGGTCCCAATGTCATGGACATCGACTTCGACGCCCTGATCGCCAACGAGACGGACAGCACCCTGAAGGACATGCACGAGTATTTCCGGGACCGGACGCCCACGGAGAAAAATCAGTACACCGGCATGTTCCAGGGCAAGAATCTGCTCCTTTTCACCGGCGAGGCTTTCTGGATCGGCGCAGTGAACGAGCAGTACACCCCCACCTTATACAAGCTGGCCCACTCCGGCTTTGTGTTTGAGAACTTCTACAACCCCCTGTGGTATTACTCCACGGTGGATGGGGAGTATGCCGCCACCACCGGCCTGATCCCCACCAACCAGGTCAATGCCTCCCAGCGGTATGCAGGAAAAAACGGGGTCTCCATGTACTTCTCCATGGGCAACCAGCTCCGGGCCTTGGGCTATCCCACCCTGGCCTACCACAACAATACAGCCAACTACTATGACCGCAACCTCTCCCACCCCAACCTGGGCTATGATTTCTACGCCTGTGACACCGGGCTGGATGTGGCCATGACCTGGCCCCAGTCCGACCTGGAGATGATGCAGCTGACCCTCCCCCAGGCTCTGGCCGGAGAGAAGCCCTTCCACAACTACTATATGACGGTGAGCGGCCACATGAATTACAGCTTCGCCGGAAACGCCATGTCCGCCAAGCACCGGGATGAGGTGGCGGATCTGGACATGAGCGAGGCCGCCCGGGCCTATCTGGCCTGCAACATGGAGTTGGACCAGGCTCTGGAGTACACCCTCAAGACGCTGGAGGAGGCCGGCGAGCTGGAGAACACCGTGATCGTCCTCTCCGGGGACCACTACCCCTATGGCCTGGACGGCACCGGCGCCATCGACGAGCTGGCGGGGGAAGGCACGGAGGCCGATCCCTTTGAGAAGTACCGCTCCACGCTGATCCTCTGGTCCGGTGACATGGAGGAGCCTGTGGTAGTGGACAAGCCCTGTTACAGCGTGGACATCATCCCCACCCTGTCCAATCTGTTCGGCCTGGAATATGACTCCCGCCTGCTGGCCGGCCGGGATATCCTCTCCGACGCCCCCGGCCTGGTCATCTTTAACGATTACAGCTATCTCACCGAACTGGGGCGTTACAATGCGGACACGGACACCTTCACCCCAAATGAGGGGGCGCAGGTGCCGGAAAACTACGCCCAGGACACCTACTGGGAGGCCCGGTATATCCGCAGCTATTCGGAGAAGATCCTATTCAATGACTACTACCGCAAAATCGGGCTGGAGCCCCCGGCCGGTCCGGAGGAGAACTGACCAGACGCAGAAAGGACGCGCCTCAATGCGAGGCGCGTCCTTTTAGAGATATGTATGGATCAGCAGATCAATAGTTCTCCGCCTTCAGCTGGAAGTAGTCCCGGGGATGAGCGCAGACGGGGCAGACCTCCGGCGCCTGCTTGCCCACATGGATATGGCCGCAGTTGGAACACTGCCAGATCATATCGCCGTCTCTGGAGAACACCAGGCCCCCCTCCACGTTGGCCAGCAGCTTGCGGTAACGCTCCTCGTGCTCCTTCTCGATCTTGGCAACTTCGGAGAACAGGAATGCGATGTGGTCAAAGCCCTCCTCCTCGGCCTCCTTGGCCATGGTGGCGTACATATCGGTCCACTCGTAGTTCTCGCCCTCAGCAGCGGCGGCCAGGTTCTCCGCAGTGGAACCGATCCCGCCCAGCAGCTTGAACCAGATCTCAGCATGCTCCTTCTCATTGGCGGCGGTCTCCTCAAAGATCTTGGAGATCTGGACAAAACCGTCCTTCTTCGCTTTGGAGGCAAAATAGGTGTACTTGTTGCGGGCCTGGGACTCCCCAGCAAAGGCTGTCCACAGGTTCTGTTCTGTCTTGCTTCCCTTCAGTTCAGGCATGATGATTTCCTCCTTTAGTTTCTTAATGAGAATAATTACTGTTTAAATTATACCATATCCTGCCCGCCTCGTCAACTCATTTTACAGATCTTTGGAACCATCCTGTGTCTTCGACCGGGCCCGCATCTATTATACTCTACTCCTCCAGTCCGGGCAAGCGGTCCGCCAAATTTTGCAGTCAAAAACATCGCCCGCAGAGCGGCCCCAACTGCAAGCTCAGCACAGCGGATTCGATTTGTAAAGGATGAGCAGCAAAATGAGTGCGCTCTGACTTATAAAATAAGTCGGAGCAAACGATAGACGTTTGCTCCGACTTGGAGCAGGTGAGGGGAATCGAACCCCCGTGTTCAGCTTGGGAAGCTGACATTCTGCCATTGAACTACACCTGCATGGGTTTCAGCCTGTATAATATACCACAACTTGGCGTGCAATGCAAGGGGAAAATCCAGACTCACAAAAGTTTTTTCAGACCAGCCGGACCAGCGCCCCCTCCTCCCCCGCCGCAGCTGGGGAGGAGGGGGCGCGCCGCTGGCCCCAGGCCGTGAAGAGCAGAGACATCGGGCGGACATCCGCCGAAGATCCGCACACCAGCGCTGCGGCCTGGTTGGTAAAGCGGAGGGACAAGCCCTTCCGGACCAGATCGATCATTATGGAGACCGCTCGACTGATGGCGGTAAAGACCGCCGGCCGGTCCGGAGACTGGAGTCCAGGTCTGTCTGTGCGGGCCCGGAGATAAGCCGGCCCAGGCAGTCGAACCGAGAGCCGTGGCAGGGGCAGTCCCAGGTCTTCTCGTCCGGGTCCCACTCCAGCTGGCAGCCCAGGTGGGGGCAGCGGATGTCCACGGGGTGGAGCGCCCCCGACTCGTCCCGGTAGACCCCGGCCTTTTTCCCGTTGAGGAACACGATCCCGCCGTGTCCGGCCGGGATATCTTTGGCCGCCTCCGCTGGGATCTGGAAGAATCGCTTGACCATACTCTTGACGGCCTGCCCGCCCTCCATCAGGATGCCGGGCAGCGCCGCGGGGTCCAGACGGCTGGGAGAGAAAAGGCCGGCATAGGGGTTGTCCCTGCCCTGGATCATATCACACAGGAGGGTGGCGGCCGCCATGGAGGAGGTCATACCCCACTTCTGGAACCCAGTGGCCACATACCAGCCGGGATGGCTGGAAGAGTAGGGGCCGATATAGGGCACATGGTCAGGCGGTATGCAGTCCTGGGCAGACCAGTGGGCGGTCTCCTGGCTCTGGGGGAACCACTCCCGGGCCTTCCGCCGGAGCAGGTCATACCGGCCCCCCTCGGTGTTCTCGCCGGTGCGATGGCCTCCGCCGCCCAGCAGGAGCAATTCCCCATAGGTGCGGAGAGAGAAGGTGTCCCGTCCCACTCCCAGAAACATGCCGTCCACAGGCGGAGCGCCCTGCAGGGCCAGCACATAGGAGCGCTCCTGGTGCATCCGGGCGAAATACATCCCCGGAAAGTTGACAAAGGGAAAATGGCAGGCGAAAACGATGTGCTCCGCCTGGACCGAGCCCAGCTCTGTGGTCAGGAGGTCCCCCTCCGCGGTGAGGACCCGGCTCTGCTCGTAGATGGTCAGCTGGTCCACCAGCACTTTCAGGAATTTCAGTGGGTGGAACTGTGCCTGCCCTTCAAAGCGGACCGCCCCATCGTGGGGGATGGGGATAGAGACCTCCCTGGTGAACGAGGCCGGCAGGCCCAGGCGCCGGGCGGCCTCCGCCTCCTCCTGTAAGACAGTGACGTCAGGGCCGTAGAGATAGGCACATCGCTCCTCCCAGTCGCAGGAAATGCCTTGGACGTCGATCAGGTCCTGATAGGCCCGGACCGCATCCTGGTTAGCTTTGGCATACCGCCTGGCGGTCTCCTCCCCAAAGGACTGGATCAGCCTGCTATAGATCAGGCCGTGCTGGGAGGTGATCTTGGCCGTGGTGTTTTGGGTCTGCCCGCCGGCGATCCGGTCGGCCTCCAGGACAACGACTGAAAGCCCGGCCTGCTGGAGGGCATAGGCCGTCAGCACCCCGGCCATCCCCGCCCCTACCACCGCTGCCTGAGTTTTCAAATGCCCCCGGAGGGGCGGCCTGCGCCCAATAGAGCAGGTCTGAGACCAGATAGATCCCATAAAAGCCTCCTTTGATCCTCTACAGTGAATGTCTGCTTTATCCATGCCCAACGGAGCGGCTTTTATGTGAGAGAATCACTTATAGAAAAGGCGAAAAACATCGGCAAGGAGAATGAGCTGCGGACAGGGCTTCCCGATGCATCATTGTATTCGTCCCCTTTATATGCAGCGCACGATGCCCCCAGCGTGCCTCCGCCCTGGAGGGGCAGGCCGCTTTTTTGTCTCTGAGAAAGGGGCAAAAGACTTGCTGGTGACAGGATAGCAATTCACAGAGATATTCTGCCTAGCGTTCCATCTCAAATATCGTCGGCTCTTGTGGCAGGAACGCACAGCCTTGAAAAATCGCTTCCACAAATCCCCGCTCATCAGGCACGCCGGTATGAATTTCCGGTGCAGAGGGGGAGAAATAAAAAGCAGGGAACCGAAGTCTCCTGCTGGGGCGGGGGCATGTTCTGCTGTTGCTGCCCGCTGGCTGGACAGTGTATTCCGAGATGGAGGGCGGCACTTCGGGTACATTTGCCGCGCTTAGCTGGTTCACCCTCCCCGGGGCCTTTGTTCAATTTTTCATCGGCTATTCACCAACCTCCTTTTCGTGAAAGTTGCACAATTTTGCTGGTTAAATTTCTGTAATTATTTTTCCGCCTCCTTCCGGTCTATCCACGCAAAAAAGCCGCCCGATTTGAACGCCGGACGGCTTTTTGTGTAATGTGATAGATCAAATATTATTTTTTGTGGTTCGTAGGCTCCGAAAAGCCTTGTATTTACAGCGTTCCTAATAGGAAACAATCATATGCTTATGGTAGACGGACCTTTACAATTCATCCGTCAAGATACTGGAAAACCAGAATTTGCTGATATGTTTTATAATGTTATAGGTGTATCTAAAAGTTTTGATCCAATGCTTCCAACTTCTAGCAAAAGTAAACGTGGTGGAACGCAAATAGGTGCTGAATTATTGAAGTTAGAATATGGACAGAGAACACCTGTTTTCTTGAAGGAAAATAATAGACACCGAAAATTTGGATGCTGGTATCTAAGAATACGCCCGAAGAATAGGGTAGTGGGGCCACTTGAGGGAATTATTAAAATTGAGAAAATGGCTGTTGCAGAAGATGAGGATGGATTAGATTCTTCTGTAGTAGATAACATTTCCCGTTGGTTACTTAACGAGGGGTCTCCCACATGTTATGGGCGAGATATTCGTTGGGCAAGTCATTTATATCCAGTATATTTGACAGAAACATTGATTAAAGCTTCATTTGAAAGTGATTTTGTATTTATCAGTAATTTTAAGCGTAATTTCCATTAGTGGGGGAAGAGAAGTATGAATAATAGAAAATTAATTGGTAGAGTATCCGCTACAGAAAAATATCCGTCATCTTGTGATGATTTTCAGTTTTGGTTATCAGATGATACAATATTAAGTCCGTTCGATATTGTGCGAGTGGAAAATAAAAGTGATGATTCTGTAACATATGGTGTGGTACAAGATATTTTACATATTACTGATGGAACTGGTCATCTTAGTAATTATGTTTCTTCGGATTTTGGTAATGTAGATACTGTACCTATGACTAGACGTTTGTCTTTGTCATATGCAAAAGTATCAGTTATTCATAATACAAAAGAAAATTTTATGCCAGTTTTTGAAGGCTCTCCGGTGTATACGGCAGATAATAACGATATAGAAGTTGCCTTAGGGTTAGATAATATTGATGAAAAAAGCGCTATACCCGCTGGGTTAATGAAGGCTAGTAATAATGTTGCGGTTCCAATTAAATATAATGGAGATTTTTTGATTGGCCCAGAGGGTGCACATATGAATATTTCTGGTATTTCTGGTTTAGCAACCAAGACTAGTTATGTTATGTTTTTATTAAAAGCAATTCAGTATAAGTACAAAGATGATGTGGCTATTATTGTGATGAATGTTAAAGGAGATGATTTGCTTCACATTCATCAACCAAATGAAAAGATTACTGCTTCGCAGCGAGCTGAATGGGATACATTAGGAATTCCTTGTGAACCATTTGAAAATGTAAAGTATTTGTACCCATTCCGTAAACGGAAAGATAAATTTTATGCGAATACGGCACTTAGTACAGAAGATTTAGCTGAACAATTTAACGAAAAGAGAGCAGCTAATTTTGTTTATACTTTCGAACATGATATAAGTAAAGTTGATATGCTTTTTGCAAACGTAGATGATCCTAATCATACAATAGAATCGGTTTTGAATTATATTGATTATGGTGCAGAGTTTAGAGATGTTTCTAGTTGGGAAGAGTTTAAGGATGAATTAAAGGAATTTTGTACAAAGGGAAGTGGAAAAAATAATTCTTCTAATATATTGATTCAATCCTGGCAACGTTTTAGACGCTTGATTAATAATTCTATTAATGATGATGTTTTTGTGAATGCTAGATCACTTGCAAGTGATTTACAACAAGTGTATTTGTCGGATGAAGTTTTGAATATTAATGGTGGGCAAATGTTAGTCGTTGATATTGCAGGTATAACAGAACAATTGCAATGTTTGATTTTTGGTGATATTATTCGTTCTGTTTATTCATTAAAACATGGTGATTATGATACTGATGATCGTCGAAGTGAGAAACCTGTACCGAAGAGAATTATTATCTTTGTGGATGAGTTAAATAAATATGCACCATCTACACCTAGTAAGAATTCTCCTCTATTAGCTAATTTACTTGATGTTACTGAGCGTGGTCGTTCAGAAGGGGTTGTCTTGTTTTCAGCCGAACAGTTTAGAAGTGCAATACATGAACGCATCAAGGGAAATTGCGGTACAAATGTATATGGTCGCACTAATGCAATTGAAGTGTCTAGATCTGATTATAAATTTGTACCTTCGGTATATGCTAATATGATGACTAGACTAAAAAAGGGAGATTTGATTCTTCATCATCCTGTATTTAAAACATTACTAAAGATCCAGTTCCCGTTTCCATCTTACAATCAAGGAGGTAATAAATAATGGGTGAACCTGTAGCTGGTAAATTTTTACTGGAAATATTAACAAGAGGAATGTATTCCAATCCAATGCATGTATATCGAGAATATATTCAAAATAGTACAGATGCTATTGATAAAGCGGTTAAGATGGGAATTATATCTAAATCTGAAGCAGTTATTCATATTCAAATTGATAGTGCCAAGAGAGAAATTACAATTCGTGACAATGGATGTGGCATTTGTGCTGGAAAAGTAAATGAAATTTTATTAAGTATTGGTCATTCGAATAAAGATGTTAGTATCGAGAGAGGTTTTCGTGGTATTGGACGTTTGGCGGGATTAGCTTATGCTGAAACAGTTCAGTTTATTACATCTGCTAATGGTGAATTGACTAAGTCTATTATGACTTGTGATTGTAAAAAAATGCAACAACTTTTACAGAAGACAAATACAGAAATTGTAGATGTTATGGAGACATTTAAGGCAATCAGTAGTTTTGAAAATTTAAAGACAGAAAATAAAACCGAACATTATTTTGAAGTACGTATGCTGGGGGTTCCACTTTCTTCGGGATTACTTGATGAAAGCAAAGTTTGGAAATATTTATCGGAAACTGCACCAGTTGATTTTAATAGTCAGCAGTTTTCTTTACCAGCGCAAAAAATTCGAGACTACTTTGAGGCAAAGGCGTATCCAATAGCTTGCTATAAAATTCTTCGTGGATCAAGAAAATTACCTATATATAAACCTTACTCTAATACATTATCGACTGGTAAGCAGATTAAGACAAAGAATACGGATCATGTACGGAATGTGGAGTTTGTATATGCAAAGGCTTCTGATGGTCAACCGTTATATATTGGATGGCTTGCGTTGACAGATTTTTCTGGTATGATTTCAGATGAAGCGATACAAGGTATTAGACTTCGAAAAGGTAATATTTTAGTTGGTGATAATACAACGTTTGCAAAATATTTTCCTTCTGAGGGGCATAGTGCAAATCGCATGTTTGTTGGTGAAATTCATGCATTACATATTGATTTAGTTCCAAACTCTCAGAGAGATGATTTTGAACCGAATGCAATTTATAGTGAATTTCGAGAGTCATTAGGTAAATGGGCTGGTGAACTTAATAAGAAATACCGCCGTGGAATGTCAGAAGCTACGTCTGCTCTCAGACGATTGGAACAGCTGAATACGACTCAAAAAGAATTAGAAGACAAAATAAATAGTGGTGCAATTACGTCTGATGAGCGGCGAGAACAAATCGCCGAGCAGCTTAGAACAATTGTGAAAAAACGTGAGGGTGAAGAAAAAATTGTCCGAAGGGCGCAAGAACGAGGGACATTTGATGTCGATCGCAAAGAAACTATAGAAAAAATTTTGCAGCAAACAGAAACGGCAGCTAAAAAGATAACTTCATTAAATAAGAAAGTAGTCGATGCTGATTATGCAACAAAAAATGATTTGCCTTCTTCATATAGCCGTGAAGAACGGAAACTATATCAACGGATAATTAAAGTGATTGATCTGTCTCTTATACACATCTGACGCTGCCGACGATCGCATAAGTGT
>OWIY01000875.1_pt1 | contig 11097 bp, 7 predicted proteins | sample 1732841 | NCBI WGS metagenome assembly OWIY01 (sample SAMN05065760, study PRJEB22554) | human gut metagenome | biome: ENVO:2100002; feature: ENVO:00000062; material: ENVO:00002003 | host: Homo sapiens | place: USA | reverse complement strand
TACACTTATGCGATCGTCGGCAGCGTCAGATGTGTATAAGAGACAGAAATACTCCACACCATCCATCCGACGAATCTTTGCAGGAAGTCCTTCCAGGCATCTGCCAGTAACAGGAACAACCAGGATTCCTTTCTGAATCGCAAGTTCCAGGGCCAGCTTCGTCTGCTCTGTCATCTGATGTCTGCTGTTTACGACAGTTTCATCCATATCTACTGCCAATAATTTGATTTCCATATCCATACCCGCTTTCTTCTTTTAATTTTCTATTTCCTTTTTCTTCCAAAACGGAAGCAAACCTAACAATGCTCCACCTGCCGCCGGCAACATCCAGCCAAGATGCAGTTCATAAAGCGGAAGCTTTTTCGCCCACTCCGTCAGCATCCCCAGCTCAATTCCCACACCTTCCATCGCATTGATAAATGCGATACCAAATGCAACAACCATACTAAAAATATAGACCATCTTTCTTCTCCCTATCCATTTGTGTCCAAAGGATAGAACGATCAACACAATCAGTACCGGGTAGATCATCATCAGCACCGGCTGAGAAATGGTAATCATGTAAGACAGCCCTACATTGCTGACTGCAAAACTGAACAGACAGACAATTGCCGTGATTCTTCGATACGAGAGCTGCGGAATCAACTCGTGAAAATAATTGGCAAAAGATGTCGTAAGCCCGATTGCCGTCGTCATACATGCCAAAAATACTGACATTCCAAGTACAATCCCACCTGCCGGACCAATCAGATCACTTGCCACTGCATGAAGAAGTGCTCCACCATTTGCAAAAACAGTCTGCGTCGTTGCACCGATGTATGCCAGCATATAGTAAATCCCGCTTAAGATCAATACCGCACCCATTCCTGAAAAAATCGTATATTTTACAATGCTTTTTCGTTCTCTCACCCCAAATCCAGTAACTGCATTGATAATGATGATCGCAAATACAGGCCCTGCCGGACCGTCCAACGCATTATAACCTTCTATCATCCCTTTAAAGAACCCAATATCCTGATATTCTCCGGTCGACTGAACCGCTCCATACTGTATGACATTACCCGATTTATCTGCAAACAGACATACAAAATACAACACGGTAATGCTGAGAATCAAGATTGGAGTCATATACTGTCCGATAATATCAACAATCTTTTTCGGATTTCCACTGAAATAATAAGTCAGCGAAAAAAATACCGCCGTCACAAGCAGAGAAACCAACCACACATATTCTTGTGGAATATACGGGCGGATTGCCAGTTCATACGATACACTTCCGGTTCTTGGAAGTGCAAAGAGCGGTCCGATCAACAAATATACTGTCACTGACAAACATAATGAAAATCTTCTACTGACCAGATTCCCTAAATCTGTGATCCTATTTCCAAGTAAAACAACTGCAACAATCCCAAGCAGAGCGATTCCCGCATCTGTCAGAATAAACCCTGCAAGTGCCTGCAAATAATTTTCTCCCGCAAGCTGTCCCATCGCCGGCGGAAAGATCATATTGCCCGCTCCAAAAAAAATAGCAAACAAAGTCAAGGTCAATGACGATATTTGCTTCAGATTCAATTTTTCCATATATCTTACTCTCCTGTTTCCTCTTCTCTTTTCCGATTCTAAATCCGAAAATTGTTTCTAAAATATCATCAAATCTGATATTTGTCAACTGTTAGCCACTTCGTTTATTCTCTTCAAGATAATCATACCTCATATAAAATAACTGTTGCCACACTTTTCTGAAACTGTTATAATAAAGACCGAAAGAAATGACGATGAATTTCACAATAAGAAAGGACAACCAATGAAAAAGACAACCTGGAAAGTACAAGACCTCACTTTATGTGCACTTTTTACTGCGCTGACTGCAATCGGCGCATTTATTCAAATTAATATCCCCGTAGAACCCATTCCGATGCACTTTACACTGCAATTTTTCTTTGCACTGCTGGCAGGATTTTTGCTCGGGGGAAAACTTGGCAGTTTAAGTATCGGCATCTATCTGATGATTGGACTTTGTGGTGTTCCGATCTTCGCATCCGGTGGCGGACCATCCTACCTGTTAAAACCAACTTTTGGATTTTTGCTCGGATTTTTCTTTGCTGCAGGTGTTGTTGGAATGCTGACCGACCGATTTGCCCCGAAGCGGTTTCTCACTTACTTTTTTATTTCCATGGCAGGGCTCTTTGTGATGTACTTATCCGGCAACCTCTATTTCTACTTTGTCAGCAACTACATCGCACACATCACCGTATCGTGGAAAATTGTTCTGATCAACTGCTTCCTTTTAACTGTAGCCGGAGATTTTGTCCTGTGTGTGCTATCAGCAATTGCTGCGCAGCGGCTGACCATTATTATGAGAAAAATTTTACATTAAATCCATTCAGGCTGAGGTATCATTCCTCGGCTTTTTCTCCATAACAATACTCTATCGAAGATCTACTCACATTCTTCTATCTGATATACAAATCCACGTTCCATATTCGGATAGTAATGTACAAGAACGAAATCTCCTTCTTGAAAACCTTTTGTACTTCTTTCACCGATTACAATTTCCTTCCTCTCATTCCCTCTTATGTATATTGTGTCGTTTGTAACTTTGAAAATCGTACCTGTATCTTCTATATATTTGCCACTTACTACCAGTGGCAAATCCTTCATAGACGGAATTACGATTTCACCTACACAAAGCAGGAAAAAGAAAATCAGTAAAACAAGATATCCCCTCTCGATGCATTTTCTGATTTTCTTTGACGTAATTGTCCGTAATGTTTTCTCCCAGTTGATGAGAGGCAGTTTTTTATATAATTTTTGTACAATAAAAAAAGTTGCCACACAAATAACTGCGTCTAATATGTAATACCATACTACGGTTATGATCATTTTTCTCCACTCACATTATGTAATATCAATTTGCACAATCTCACTATTTGTTCCAATTCTTATCGGCATCTGAAAATATCCAGCACCCGAAGAAACAATACTGTGTGTCTTGTTCGTTTTAGAATATCCGTAAAATCCCTGCCTTCCATAAGACCATTTTGTAAATGAATTCGCAGGAAAAAACTGTCCTTTATGTGTATGTCCGCATACTACTAGATCTATGTTGTTTTGAATCCCATCTGCAATTCCCACCGGATTGTGATCCATCAATATTTTAGGCTTATCTGAACAAATTTTCTGCACAATTTCTGTAAGGGCCTTACGTTTTGGATTTGAATTTATATCATCACGCCCGATAATTATAAAATCTTCTGTCTCTATGATTTCATCGACAAGCAATCTGATCTTGCTTTTTTGAAAGAATTCCCTCATTCTGGCATCTGTAGAAACAGGATCATGGTTTCCCAGTATAGCGTATACTCCTTTCACAGCCTTTAATCTTTGCAATTCCTCTTCAATTTCAGAAAGATTACAATAGTCAAATGCGTCTACATCAAACGTATCACCGGCTATCAGAACATAATCACATTGCATTCTATTTGTTTGATCTATGATTTTTCTCAGCTGCCTTTTGTTTACAAACGTTCCCGTATGGATATCACTCAAAAAAGCAACCTTAACAGGATTTTTCCTATCTTCCAACGGAATCGCATAATGCTTTATATAAATGTGATTCGCATGCAAAAATCCATATACAGTCAACAAAACAGAGACTATGATTGCCAAAATATATACTTTACTATCAGAGAAATGGATAAACATTCCTATAAAATCCTCTGCCAGAAGACAAAGGACCAAATTTAGCAAAAAACTCAAAACCACACTGCATAACTCGTAAAAGCTTCTTGTCTTTTTAATCTTCCTTTTACTGGTATGATACAAAAGCATATATCCAAAAAGTAACAAAAAGATGCCAAACAGCACCCCGTATACTTTGACGGCAAAACAGCATTCCAAAACAGCTCCTATTCTTACCGTAGTATAGCCGACAGAGAGAAAAGATACGATCAAAAAAAGAATCGAAAAAGCTTTTCCCCGGATAAATTTTGCAAATCCCTTATACAAAGATAAAACCACCCTTCATGATCTTGTTGAATTCTTAAAAAAAACAGCGTATTTTATGACTCCCCTCGATGTCTTTCTACCCATGCTTCAAAATCCTCAATCACCGCTTCTTTTGGATCTCTTTCATACCAGTTTTCTGTATAAGGATTCATTCCCATTGGTACTCCTTGATATTGCAGTATCTGTTCCAACTGTGCAAAGGCATCTTCCACTTTTTTCCGCTGTTTTCTAATCTTCCCTTCATCCTGCCCTTCTAAAAGACTTGTAAAATATCCAAGCCACTCCCCGATAGCATCGCGCAGAGCGCCTGTCGACTGCACATAGAGAGCCTCCCCTTTGGCTATGAGATACTGATTTTCCTCCTTTTCTTTTGGATGTATTTTCAGCTTTTCAAACACTTTTAACTTCGCCTCTTTTTCAGCTTCGGTCATGGAACCATCCTCCTTTTGGATGACCATCGTCTGTCTCTGACCGGTCTCCGGCGTATGTAACTGTACTTCCAAAAGACCATTAATATCGTAGGTAAACCGGATATCAATATAAACCTCTCCCGCCCTTTTTGGAGGAACATGAAATTTGATCTGTCCGAGAGGCAGATTGTCATCTGCGTAGTAATTTTCCCCCTGATAGACATTGACGACAACCTCTGTCTGATTGTCATGGGAAGTATAGTACCGTTTTTCTCTGCTGGCAGGAAGAGAAGTATTCCGCTCAATTAGTATGCTCATCATATCTCTGTCACTTCCATCATAATTCCGAACGCCGACTCCAAGCGAAAACGGACAGATATCTGTCAGAAGCATATCTTTGATTTCATCGTCCCGCTCTTTGATCCCGACGACAACACCAAGCCCCCGCGCAATCATCCGGTCCGGATCGCACATCTCAATCTTTCTTCCTTCCAAAATATAGCTTAAATACTGCTTTACAATCTCCATTTTGCAGGAACCGCCCACAAGAACGACCTCTGTCAGTTCTTTTGGCGAAACCTTTCCATCTAGCAGAACACGCTTCACCGGTTTCTCCATCCTTCGGAAAATCTCTGCTCCAATATGCACTACATCTTGTCTGGTCAGACTCAGATCCCATGACTGCTCCTCATATCTTACCCGCATCACTGCATCTTTCGCAGCTGTCAGTTCCATCTTGCATCGCTCCGCCGCTTTTATGATCACTGCGCTTAACTTTTCATCCAGTGAATCCCACAACAGATTCTGTTTCTCGCAGAAATATTTTGCGATCACACTGTCAAAATCACTTCCTCCAAGATGATTGTCCCCGCTGACCGCCTCAATCTGAACAACATTGTCAAAACATTCTACAAGGGAGACATCTAAAGTTCCTCCTCCAAAATCGAAGACAAGAATTGTGGCATCTTCCCGTTGTTCTATATTTTGGCAGGCAAGCGCTGCTGCAGATGGCTCGTTGATGATACGCTCTACCCGTAGTCCTGCCAGCTCCCCGGCACGCTTTGTGGCAGCTCTCGCTTTATCGTTAAAATATGCCGGAACACTTATGATTGCCTCACCGACTTCTTCCTGCAAAAATTCCTCCGCATCTTCTTTCATCTTCTTTAACAAAAATGCAGAAAGTTCTTCCGGACGAAACCGTCGACCGCCGAGGGAAAACTGCTTATCCGTCCCCATATATCGCTTAAATACACTTGCCGTCTCATCAGGATGTGCGATCATCCGCTCCTTTGCCGTCTTTCCTACATAAATCCGATCTCCATCCACGCTCACAAAGCTCGGTGTCAGATATTCCCCGCTGCTGTCCGGGATCAGCACACTCTCCCCATTCTGCCACACGGCTGCCAGACAGTTCGTTGTCCCTAGGTCAATTCCAATCGTTCTCATTTTCCTCCACCCTTTCTCTCATAGACTTCCTCAATCAGTTGATAGGCTTCTTCTTTTTTTGTTTCTGCTTCTGCTCCCGTCACAATAATTCCTTCCAGTGCAGAGACCTTTCCTTTTTTATAAAGCATCGTCACCGGCATCCGTTCTTCCGGAAGGTACAATGCCACTTCCAGCTCTATACTGTATTTTTCTTGCAGCTGCCAAAGCGCTGCCTCATACCGGGCAAACTCTTCTACCCTCGTCGGCATCACATTCACATAGTTTTCCAATGTTGTCCCCACGGGATCCTTCAGACAGAATACAAAATAGTCATTACAGTATCTTGTATTCTGATTTTCTCCGGCAAATGCCTCCATCATCTGATCACTTCCCGGCTTCGTCAGACGATACTGTTTCTCCTGCTTCCAGAAGCTTTCCAGATCCTGCTCAAATTTTGTATGATATCCGGTCTGTCCCAGCCATGGCACCTGCAGTTTCCCATAAGTGCTGTTGATCTCTGCCACTTCTGTTTTTACAAATGCTTCCTCACTTCCAGTTACTGCCACAACTTCCGCCTGCATGGCTGCTTCCACCGCTTCTGCCTGCAAAGTGTCAAAGTATTTCTCTCCATCTTCATCTTTCCATAACCACGCAAACACTTTCTCGGTCCCTTTCTTTCGCAGTTCTACACCCATGTAAGTATGATCCCATCCCGAAACCGAAGAAACATAGACATGATATTCCGGAACGCTAACTTCCGTACCCGCATATTTTTCCGTAAGATACGTTAACAGCGACTGTTCCCCTTCCTTCTGCAGTTCCTCTTTTGCGAGCTGAAGGTCATGTTCGGCAGACTTTGTATCCTCGATCAGCTTATCTGCTGCATCCATAGTTTCTGCCAGCTCTTCTCTCTGCTGATCCCATGTTTCACTGTCCTCCCTCGTTCTTGGAAGAATCAGGAATGCAAGCAGACTAAATACTGCCACTAGCAGATAGATCATTTTTCGGATGTTTCCATTGTGCTTCTGAGGTTTCTTTTTCCCTGTCGGAGGAAGTTTCCTTGCTGCTTCCAGTGCACGCGCAACTCTGTTCAGTGTCTGATTCAGTTGCTCTAGATGTTCCGGAATATACCCGGAGGACTGTAGTTTCTCCTCCAGCTCTTGTCTGGTCAGCGCAATCTGTCGACAGATGATGTGAAATGACTTTTCAGAAACATTCCGTTCGGCAAAAATTCCTCCACAAAGTTCCCATAACACCGGCTGAAATTGATTTTCCCGAAAAACTGCAGACTGAAAAAACACATTCCACAACACTGCTTCCTGTTCCGGTTCCTCTCTTAACGGTTCCAAAAAGGTTAGAAGCTCCTGCAAGATGCGGTCCTGCTCTTCTTTCTGAACTTTCTCCAGTTTTGAAAGAATATGCTCAAAATCAAAAGCAGTTTCCTCTTCCTCGATATCCTTTGACTTTTCCAGGGAAATCGCCTCCGGAACGCTTTCCGGCACAGCATCTTTGTCTATATATTCTTTTTCTGCGCTTACTTCTACCGCAGTCTTTTGCTCTGTGTTTTCTTCCCAAACAACAATAGAATCAGCTTCTGCTCTGTTCTCCAAGCCACTGAAAGAATCACTTTTTTTCTGCTCTTCTTCCTCTGTCCAAGCATCTTCCCCGATTGCGGAAGCAAACTGTATTGCTGCTTCGTATGCTTCGTGGATTTCCTGCCATTTCTCCGGGTATTCTTCCGGGTGGTAGCGCGCTGCTAGTTTTGCATACGCCTTTTTGATCTGTTTTTTATCTGAAGTTGGCTCAATTCCAAGTACTTTAAACGGATTTCTCATGCTCCTTCTCCTGCTCCTCCTCAACACGCATCATTTTCATGCGCCGAAAATAAGAACTCATCTCGTCTGCCATCCCGGAAAGCCGGTTCAGCAATGTAGAGAAATCATTTAACATAATATCATCTTTGAAATATGGATACACAATATCATGGTCAATCTCACTCCACCCTTCCTCAAAGAGCGTTCTTCCCTGAATCTCCACATAATGCCCTTTATATTTGATAATATAGTGCAAAGAACGGTAAATTCCCCCGGAACGGATCTCGATCAGCTGATCATCGTAAATTCGACTGTCTCCCGCCCGCTTATACACTTTTGGCCGCTCTGCAATATAATAGTGATCCGCATCCTCATCAAAATCTTCCAGACGATTTTCCACATACTGGGCAGGATCATTTTCAAACACCGACGTGATATATTGATGAAAATGAATCCAGTCCTCACGGTAGAGGAAGAACACGCGGATACCGATCAAATCCGTAAAATATTTGTGAAAATTCCAGCGGTCGATCCGGTCAAACTTCTGAAAATTTTCTCTTCGTTTCCGGATGATCTTCTCCAGAAGATGTCCCGGTTCCTTCGTTCGGTAGCGGTAAGAATGGATCCCCGCCTTCTGGATGTCATAGAGGTATTCATCTACAAAATCTTTTCCGATCTCCCGGAGCGTCGTCTCCATAGACTGGTAATTCTCATAGATTGCTGTCAGTTCTTCCCAACTGATCTTTGCCTCCTCAAAATCCTGCTCTGAAATTCTGTATTTCTGAAGAAATTCTTTCTTATCTATCATTCTACTCCTCTCTTGTGCATGAAGATGCTGCACGCTTATTTCATTTGCAGCACCTTCCCTGCATCTATTCTGTTAAAACAGTGTTGCCTGCTCATATTCCATTTTTACATACTCAGCTTCTTCTACATCGATCTTGCTGCGATAATCTACAATAACGGTCTGCTGTTTTTGTCCGACCATCTTCTGCCCGAGCAGATAGTTGACATCAAATTTGCCGATGATCGCCGGTGTCGCACCTCTTGTCGGCACGATCAGCTGCACCCGATTTGCTGCAAGCATCGCAAAGATTGGTTCCCAGATATATGTATCCTTCGCCGCACCAAATGGATTGTCGATGAAGATTACTTTCTTTAGAGACTCCTCATTTGCATGGTAGGAATGAATACTTGCAATGTAATTGATGATTGCGATCAAAAACTGGATATAGATTCCCTGCGACTGTCCGGTACTTCCAACTGCCTCCTCGTATCTTAGGTGGCGGCTCTGTTCTTTGATCCGCTCTCTTTTGTAAAGTTCCAGACTGATCCGGTTCATATCTGTGACGATTGCCGAGAACATCCGCTTCATCGACAGTTCTTGAATGAGATATTTTTTCTTTTCCTGCTCGGTCTCGTATTTTTCCAGGTTTTCAATCACTTGTCCAAGATAATTGGAAATCTGCATTTGCTGCTGTTCTTCTCTCACATATGGAATCTTCAACCGGACGATCTGCGTCAGTTTCTCATCGATCATAATACTGCTGAGTTTCGGAAACTTATCCAGTTCCATTCGGATCGTATTACACCGCTGTAAACATTGATTTTCAAAACTACTTTTAATCTTCTCGATATCACGAAGGCTTTCCTCAATCTGATCTCTTCCCATTTGGATCATCACACATGCTTCTTCCAACCGCTTAATCGTCTTATCTGCCTCCTCAAAACTTTGCGGAACCGGGATTTGTTCTTTCATCTGCAGTGCAAAACTTCCTGCGCCAAGTCCGGTCAGCGTCTCTTCACACCACGCCTTTGCCTTGCCAAATGCAGTTTCTGCCGCTGTTTTTCTCGCTTTCATCTTCTGCCATCCACTCATGATCTGACGCTCGGTTTCTTTCCAGTCTAAGATAACAAATCCTGGAAGTGTCTTGACGGACATATCTTTGATGTGATACTCTTCTGCAACCCATGTAATCTTTCCGATCATCGTCTGGATTTCTTCCTGCGCTTTTCCAGTTTCCTTCTGTTTCCGGAACAATTCTGCCAGTTCTCTCTTGCACTGCTGTTGTAGCTCTTTCTGCCGTTCCTTCTCTATCTCAATCGTCCCTGCTGCAATCGGGAGCCGCTCGATTCGGTAGAATCTCTCCTTGATCTGCCCGGCGATCACATCTGCCTGTGACTGGAATCGCGTACATGCAAGTACCAGCTCCGATACTTTTTTCTCACATCTTTGTAATAGCTTCTCTTCCTCCATCAGATGTTCTTTCTGCGCCTCAATCTCTTCGTCGGACACTTCCGCAAGTTTCTGCTCCTCATAGAGCTGTTCCAGCATCTTTACATCTGCCTTTCTGCTTCTTAATTCTCGCAGATAGGATGTAATCTGTTCCCGGATGACCTGAAGTGTCTCGCTTTTTTCTCTTACATCTTTATTTTCCTTTTCAAATGCTGCGATGGCACCATCCAACTCTTCCTCCAGACGTTCCGGAATCGGTTCTTGGATCGGAATCTCTTCTTTATAATAGGCAGCATATCTCTCCCATCCCATCTTCCGTTCCATAATCTGTGCCGTAATCTGCCGGATTCGTCCGTCTGCTTCAGAAATCTCCCGTTCTTTTGCCTGCACCAGTCTCCAAAGTGCTTCCTTTTCCAGTTCCAGCTCTGCTTTCTTTTCCTTCCACTCCCTTTGATTTGCTTCCACAAGATCTGACTTTCTAAATATGTCCTCCAGCCTTTGCAAGGACAGGATCTCCTCTGCCAGTTTCTTAATCTTTGCTGCACTTTCAGGAATCTTTCTCTCCAGCTCTGCTGCTCTTGCACACAGTTTCTTTTCCTTCTCTTTTAACTGTTCCTGTGCCTCCATCACCTGTGCTCTTTTTTCTTTTCTCTCCTGCTGTTCTTCCAGCCAACCGGCATAGTTTTCGAAATAGTTTGTCACATACTCTTGCACGCCATCTGTGTCCGCTGTCAGTACTTTCTGTTGTTCTCTCAACTGTTCCTGCTTTTTATGTTCCAGATCCAATACTTCTTCTGTCCGGTGTATTTCTTTTTCCAGCTGCTCTTTTTCCAGAAAATACGCAGTTTCTTTTCCTGCAAACATCACTCCGTCCCCTGCATCAAACTGTCCATGCTCCAGATATGTCTGATCCACGACCGGGATCATCCAGCTTACATTCTGCCACTCTTCCGGTTTTGGTTCTGCAAGGATCTTCTCGTAGATCCGGTGCCCGACGACAATGCTGTACGGCAAGTATGGAATCCGGCCAAGCACCTCTTCCTTTTTCTCCCCCTGCATCTGCTCTAACAACTCTGTGCCAAGCACTCCATCCCCGTATTTTCGGTAAAGAAACTCTTTCAGCTGCTCTGCTTCCGGAGTTACCTGGAATAAAATTCCTTTTTGAAGCTGCTCCAGCTGTTTTTGCAGCTGTCTCTTATACACA
>OWIY01000871.1_pt1 | contig 11114 bp, 13 predicted proteins | sample 1732841 | NCBI WGS metagenome assembly OWIY01 (sample SAMN05065760, study PRJEB22554) | human gut metagenome | biome: ENVO:2100002; feature: ENVO:00000062; material: ENVO:00002003 | host: Homo sapiens | place: USA | reverse complement strand
GAACAGCTGGAGGAGTTGTATGTGACCGCCAATGAGGACGGGGACAGGATCCGGGAGGATGTGATGCGGATTGTGGGGACGTATCATCCGGCGGGTGTAAAGGCCTAATATCCGGCCCATCGGGAGGGGGAAGGATATTGGAGCTTTCTCCAAAAGGTCGGGAAGCACTGTGGAAAATACAGTTTTCCGCCAGAAATAGGCCCTGGAGCTTTGAAAGTATGACTGGGATAAAAGTACCGGATGGATCCGGAGCTTCATTCCCGGAGTAAAAGTGCAGGGAATCAAACAAAGATAGAAACATAAAACAAATAGGTCCCGTTTCAGAGTCCTTTCCCATAGAAAAACATCCTGTGAAAACGGGATGTTTTTCTATTATAAGCAAGGGGAATGATAATCGTATTTTTCATGCAGAAGATAGGTTTGCGCTATTTGAAAAGAAGGTCTTTTGGTATTTATATAATAGGGATAACTAGTAAAGTGCAAGTATGTACAAGGTTTTTGTTGTGTAGACATATATTAAATTTGCGATCAAAAGTAGTTAATCTTAGGAGGCGTTCTGCATTGCTTTCATAGATAATAAAAGGGGAGGTTGCCAGAGAATAAATACTTTTGGTTGGCTGGACCCCTACTTTTAAATATAAGCTTATGAAAACGTGAGACCTATGTCCATGCGGACATAGGCCTCTATTATGAGAAGGGTATTATTTATCATATAAATTCATTTATTGATAGAACATGAAAATTAATAAATCAATTAAAAGATAATACGGGAGAAAAAGACTACAAGCAAGTTATCATCGGAATCTATTATATTCAGTTGGCCAGATGTATCAGAATTTGAAATCGTGGAGGTTATAAAAACATTAAGGTCGGGTTGGATTGCAACTGAACCAAGAACTAAAAAATCAGCTGAGTATTGTGGAATTAGCAAAGATGCGTACTTGGATTCTACGACAACTACAGAGAAATTAAATTTTAGAGTCTGCAGAATTGGACCTAATGATGCAGTAATGGTGGCATATTGGGATAAACTAAGAAAATTTCTTATTTTATACGGCGCTGTTTGCTCTGAAAATTAGAAAAATCCACTTTCTGGATACGATTGTAAGAATCCAAGGAGGCCTGGATGGCTTCTTGGATTCGTTTCGATTGCTCCACCTGAATATAGTAGAAAATTTTAGTAATAAGGAGGAAAGCAGAGTTTATCATAGTTTAATTTGGATAGTGGGTTCTTTGGTGCATAAAGAAAATGACTACCATATTTTCATCAATATGGATTATAACATAGATAAAATAAATAGGCAAGGATTTTGCCAATTCGGTAAAATGCAGATAAAATATTTAATTTAACACACAGGAGGAACTAACGTGTTTAAGTGCAAGGATATAAAGCCATTTGACAAAAAGGTTTGGCTGGCAAGCCCAACAATGCATTCTGAAGAACTTCGTTATATGACAGAAGCTTATGAAACTAATTGGATGAGTACAGTTGGCGCAAATATCATTGAAGTGGAAAAAATAGCTGCTGAAAAGGCAGAAGTAAAATATGCAGTTGCACTTTCATGTTGTACTGCAGCGTTGCATCTGTGTGTGAAGCTTGCCGGAGAAAGACTATATGGAAAACCAGAGATAAGCCATGGAGTGTTGCAGAATAGACGCGTTTTTTGTAGTGATATGACCTTTGATGCTACCTTAAACCCAGTTGTATACGAAGGGGGGATTCCGATTTTTATAGATACAGATCCGGAATCCTGGAATATGGATCCGGTAGCTTTAGAGAAGGCGTTTGAGATGTATCCAGACGTTAAGTTGGTTGTATATGCTGAACTGTATGGATTCTCTGGTAATATTCGACAGATTAAAGATATCTGTGAAAAGCATGGTGCACTTCTTATTGAAGATGCTGCTGAAGCTATGGGCGCGATGTGGGAAGGCAGGCAGTGTGGCTCGTTTGGTGATTATGCGGCAGTGAGTTATAACGGAAACAAAATCATCACAGGTTCATCTGGAGGGTGTCTGCTCACAAATGATTTAGAAGTGGCAAACAAGGCTCGTAAGTGGAGTACGCAGGCGAGAGAAAATGCCTCCTGGTATCAACATGAAGAGGTCGGATACAATTACAGGATGTCCAATGTCATTGCCGGCGTTATCAGAGGACAGTATGACTATCTGGAAGAACATATTGCACAGAAAAAAGCAATCTATGATAGATATACAGAAGGGTTTAGGAAGCTGCCAGTAAAAATGAATCCAATTGTAGAGGGCTGCGTACCAAACTATTGGTTGTCAGCACTTACGATTGATTCAGAGCATATGTGCAAGCAGGTTAGAGGTGAATGCGACGCACTTTACATTCCTGAAGAAGGAAAAACATGTCCGACTGAAATGTTAGAGGCAATTAGTAGTATTAATGCAGAGGGAAGACCTATCTGGAAACCAATGCACATACAGCCTATATATAGAATGCATGAATGTGTTGGAAGAGGTGGATCCATGAGGGCAAGGACAAATGCATATATTATTGGTGGGGTGACTGATGTGGGAGCTGATATTTTTCATAGAGGTGTTTGCTTACCTTCTGATAATAAGATGACTGTAGAACAACAAGAGCAGATTATTGAAATAATTCATAGATGTTTTGAGTGATGGAGGAAACAAAGATGTCCCACGAAAAAGGATTTTATGAAAAATATATAAAACGCCCACAGGATTTTTTGTGTGCGTCATTAGCTCTTATTATTTTATCTCCTGTGATAGGAATAACAGCCTTGTTAGTAAAGAGAAAGCTCGGTTCTCCTGTTCTTTTCACGCAAGATAGGCCGGGCCTTAATGGTAAAACATTTAAGCTCTATAAATTCCGTACAATGACAGATGCAGTGGATGAGAATGGGAATCTGCTATCGGATATGGATAGATTGCTACCTTTTGGTATAAAACTTCGTTCTACATCACTTGATGAACTTCCAGAACTGGTCAATATTTTGAAAGGTGATATGAGCGTTGTAGGACCGAGACCTCTTCTTGTTCGGTATTTAACACGTTACAATGAGCGTCAGTCTCGTCGTCATGAGGTTAGACCAGGATTTACTGGTCTAGCGCAAGTGCACGGGAGGAACGCAATATCTTGGAATGAGAAGTTTGACTGGGATGTGAAGTACGTGGATAATGTTACTTTTATTGGTGATTGGAAAATTATTTTCAAAACAGTAACCACAGTATTAAAGCGTGAAGGTATCAGTGCAGCAGATAGTGCAACGATGCCTGAGTTCATGGGGAACGAGGTACAGTGATGGATTGGCATAGAATTAGGCACACGATAGGAATGTATTTGTGTTCTACAGCTATTAAACGAGCTTCTTATCTGAAAAAGCATGATATTTTATATCACATTGGAGAGAACTGTATGACGATGTTTCGGAAGATTCCTCTCTATCCGAAACTTATATCAATGGGAAATAATGTCTGGATTGCCTCTGATGTTTTATTTGTTCCACATGATGTCATACATAAGATGCTGAATAATAAGTTTGGAAGAGATGAATTCCTGGAAAATTTAGGCTGTATTGATATCAAGGATAATGTGTTTATCGGATCGAATAGTACAATCCTTCCGAATGTGACGATAGGTCCAGATGTGGTTGTGGCCGCTGGAACTTTAGTTAATAAAAGTATTCGAGGAGGGGTATACGCCGGCGTTCCTGCGAAGTATTTATGCAGCCTAGAAGAGTTTGTTGAGAAAAGGAAACAGTATCCACAAATAGAAATCACTCGTGGGAAGGGTGGTTTGTCAGAAAAAACGGTAGCCGCTTGTTGGAAGCGGTTCAATAATATGGAGCAGAGCAAATGAAAAATCTTGTGATTATAGCAGCAGGAGGCTGTGGAAGAGAAGTCCTTCAGTGGGCAAAAGATATCAATGAAAAGGAAATGAGATGGAATATTAAAGGCTTTCTAGATGATAATTTAAAGGCATTGGGTGGCTTGAAATGCGATGTGCCAATATTATCTACTGTCGATGAATACGAAGTACAGGATTGTGATGAGTTTGTATGTTGCATTGGAAATAGCAATGTACGGAAAATGGTCGTGGAAAAGATGAAAGATAAGGGGGCTGCGTTTGCTACACTAGTTCATCCAAATGCCGTGATTGCGGATTCTTGTACGCTTGGTGAAGGTGTCATAATCTATCCATATGCCCTCATATCTGATAATGCTATAATCGGCGATCATTGCATTATAAATATGTATTCTTCTGTTGCACATGATTCTATACTAGGCGAGTTCTGCACAATTAGCGCTCATTGTGATGTTACAGGAATGTGTAGGATTGGGAATCGTGTTTTTATGGGCACAACATCGAACATGGTGCCGAGTTCTAAGATTGGTGATGATGTGTATATCTGTGCTGGAAGTACAGTTATGGGACGTGTAAGAGCTGGAAATAAGGTACTGGGAAATCCAGCGAAGATTGTGAAGTTTTAAATCATTCTTTAATCATGAAGGGTATGGAATGAAAGTCAGATATGACGGAAAGGAAAAACTATGGAACAGAAATTTTTGGATTTTGTAGCTGAAATAATGGAAGAAGATGAGGTAACAATGGATATGCCATATAAAGAAGGTAAGTGGAATTCTCTGATGATGCTCACGCTCGTTATGGAATTGGAGGCTGAATATGGAGTTTCCATTCCTATGGAGAATTTAGGAAATGTAAAGACATTGGCTGATATGTACGCTTTTGTGAAATAAACTGTGTTCTATTTAATCAACTCACAGTTTGTATGAGCGGGATATTTTGTTGTTATTTGAAGGGAGTACTATTAAGAATGTCCGATTCTAAAAAAAAAGTGGCACTATTATCAAACATAACAGTAGATTTGGTTATTGACAAGCTGCACAGGAAGTATGACTTCTATCAGCCAGAAGGTTTTGATACCTGGGTACAAGAAGCAATAAATCCTGCAGCAGATTTGTACAGCGAGAACTCGGATGCTGTGGTTGTCCTACTAGATGGAACAGAAGCAAGAGGATGGAAGACTGTAGAGACAGGCCTTGAGAGGATTAGCTTGTATAAGCAGGCGGTGAATACGTTAGTATCTAATATTACAACAATTCCCGTATTTATTACCACTATCGATGTCAGAGAGAGTCGGATTAAGTCTTTATCTGAACGGAAAATCAAGTATGAGTTAGAAAATGATTGGTATCAATTTGTACAGAGTTTGGCGGATAAGAAGAAAAATATCTATATTCTCGACATTGCTGATATTATCGCTGAAATTGGACGCAAACAGTTTTACTCTAATAAGATGTGGTATATGAGTAGTATGCCTTACTCACGAGATGGTTTGACTACTGTGGCTAATGAGATTGATAGGGTATTAAGTTCAGCCTTCACTACTCGAAAAAAAATCATTGCGCTTGATCTTGATAATACACTTTGGGGTGGCGTCATCGGTGAGGATGGTACGGAGGGCATCGAGCTATCTGACCACAAGGAAGGACAACGTTACTACGACTTTCAGCGTCAGCTTCTTGAAATGAAGAATCGTGGCATTGTGCTTGCCATAAACAGCAAGAACAATGAAGAAGACGCAGAGGCGGTGATTCAAGGGCATCCGTCCATGCTTCTCCGAGATGATGATTTTGTAAGTAGGAAAATCAACTGGGAGAATAAGGTAACAAACCTTAAGACAATGGAGCATGAATTGAATCTTACAGAAGGTGGCTTCATTTTTATCGATGATAATCCAATAGAGCGTGAAACCGTAAAAGGAGAATGCCCGGAGATGTTGGTTCCGGATTTCCCAGAGGATACGACAGAGCTATTGGGATTTGCAGAGAACATCTGGTTTGACTATTGTCGTCCGCTACGGGTACTAGGTGAAGATCTAAAAAAGACACAGATGTACCAAAACGAAGTGAAACGCAAACAAGAAATGTGTGGGAGCCTTAATCTGGATGATTATATAGCAAAACTAGAGATGGTTGTGGATATTCATAGGATGCAACAGTCAGAACTGGAACGAGTGGTGCAGCTAATCAATAAAACAAATCAGTTTAATATGACTACGAAGCGGTATACAAAAACCGAGGTTGAGGCGATAGCGAAGGATACGAATAATGCTATCTATGTGGTTTGCAGTTCTGATAAATATGGAGACAGTGGTCTAATTAGCGTGATTATTTTGAAAGAGAATAAAGCGGAAGTTGTAATTGATACCTTTTTGATGTCCTGTCGTGTGATGGGAAGGAGGTTGGAATATATCATCCTTAATGAGCTCGCATCAAAATATAATGGAAAAAGATTGATTGGAGAATTTATACCGACAGCTAAGAATACTCCAGTGAAGGATATGTATGATCGTCTAGGGTTTGAAATAATGTCTGATGAGGATGGTCATAAGATGTATGAATTAAAGAATTACAAGAGGCAGGAGTTTGACTCCTATAAAGAGATAAAGTTTGAGGATTGAAGTTATGAAAATTGACCACATTGGCTACGCAGTTAAACGAATAGATAGGGCATTGAGTTCTTTTGAAAACCTAGGTTACGTCTTTGGGGCGGTGATTGACGATGCTGATCGGAACGTGAAGTTGGCGTTTGGGGAAAAAGATGGGTATAGGATAGAACTTGTAGCTCCATTAAATCAAAAGCAAGAATCGCCAGTTGATCAGTATTTGAGCAATGCGATTGGGATTCCCTACCATATTTGTTACCAGAGTGAGGATCTTAATAAAGAAATAAAACAACTGGAAAGTCAGGGATTTAAGATGGTTATCGAGCCAAAACCTGCAGTAGCATTTGGTAGCAGAAAAGTCGTGTTTATGATGAATATTGGATTTGGATTGATGGAGATAGTGGAGACATAATCCGTGTTTGAAGATTGGAGGAAATAGCAGTGATAATGCTGAAGAAGAACTTCGCTTCATTGGAAAGTAGTGCAAGTAATTTATATGAAATGACAGATGAAGATATCGCTCGTATGCATGATACGCTTCTTAGTATTTATGATGACCTGTTTGCGGTTTGCGAGAAGTACGGAATCAAAATGATTGCTGGAGGTGGAACATCTTTAGGTGCAGTACGTCACAAAGGCTTTATTCCTTGGGATGACGATATGGATCTTAACATGTCTAGGAATGATTATGAAAAACTAAAAGAGGTATTTGAAAAAGAACTTGGTGATCGTTATGACCTTCTTGCACCTGGGTACAAAGCAGGCTGCAATTGCTTCTTAATGAGAATTATGAAGAAAAAAACAACTCTTTTAAATATGATTGATGAAAAATCTCCGTATCCCACAGGCATATATATTGATATCACGCCAATAGATTATGCACCAGAGAATAAGTTTGCACTACAGATCAAGGGAATTACTGCTGATTTGCTACGTTTGATTTCGTATAGTGTTTATTGGAAACAGTATAAAAGCGAAAGTTTGAAAGAATTTATGCTTAATTCCGAAGGAAAAACCTATTACAAAGTGAGAATGCTAATAGGAACAGTGTTCTCTTTCAGATCCTCAGAAAAATGGTTTAAGACATTTGATGATTTTATAAAAGGGAAAAAGAGCAATTACATCACTGTGGCTGCTGGACGCGAGAAGTATAGAGGCGCATATTATCCAGTAGAGGTTTTTTATCCTCCTAAGCTTGTGCCGTTTGAAGATAGGCAAATGTATGTAGTCAATGAAGTGAATACATATATGAGTAGGCTTTATGGTGATTACATGAAAATACCCGATAAGAAAAGTCGAGAAAAACATCTATGTTTAAGACTTGATTTTGAAAATAGTCGGAGTTGAATGATGTCGGAGAGGGAGGTCTATTTAGATGAATATAGCTCTAATATTTGCCGGCGGAATTGGTTCTAGAATGGGGAGTGATACTCCGAAACAGTTTCTCGAATGGAATGGGAAAGCTATCATTATTCATACGCTTAATGTGTTTGAAAGACATCCAGATATTGATGAAATATTTATTGCTTGTAAGGAGGATTGGATTGACTTTACAAAAGAACTGATTCAAAAAGAAGGAATTAGTAAGGTGGTCTCTATTGTTCCAGGAGGAAAAACAGCACTCGACTCTCAATATAATGGATTAAAAAAAATAAGACAGATACACCCAAATGGGGAAATAGCTGTTCTTATCCATGATGGTGTTAGACCTCTGGTAGACACCGAAACGGTTAAAAAAAACATTGATTCTGTATGGAAGTTTGGTAATGCTATTACCGTTACAAAAGCTATAGAAACGGTAATTAAGGTAAATGAAAATGGCTCTGTTGAGAAAATACTAAACAGAGATTATTGCAGAATGGCCAAGGCACCACAGAGTTTCAAATTAGATGAAATTTTGAGTGCACACGAAAAGGCTATAGCAGAAGGTAAACATGATTTTATAGATTCGGCATCGATGATGATTTATTATGGTTATACATTACATACAGTTATGGGTCAACCAGAGAATATAAAAGTCACAACACCGTCTGACTATTATATGTTCCTGGGTATTTCAAAAAATAGAGAGGACAAACAGAAAAATTGAAAATTACGGTTCAATCTGATATCAATGAGATAATGAGCAATCAAAGGTTATTGGAAATGTTTGCCAAAAAGAAGGTTCTTGTAACCGGAGCATCTGGGCTTATAGGATCAATGCTAATAAAAACCTTTGAGTGTGCAAATAGAGAATATGAATGTTGCGTAGATATAATAGGTCATGCGAGAAGTAAACAAAAATCCAGGGTTGTCTTAGGTGATGTTGTTGATCGCATAGATATGGTGTATGCTGATGATTTTAATTTTAATGTGAAATGTGACTATATTATTCATACAGCGAGCCCAACAACATCCAAGTTCTTTATAGAGAATCCTGTTGAAACAATTGATACAATTCTTATGGGTACCAAGGCAATGCTTGAACTTGCAAGAAGAGAAAAGGCAGTATTTGTTTATATCTCATCAATGGAAGAGTATGGTGTCCCTTATGAAATAGGACAATTGATGACAGAGGATAAGGTTGGAATCATAGACCATTTGATGCCCCGAAGTTGCTATCCAGAAGGTAAACGTATGTGTGAGTGTATGTGCGCTGCATATGCGTCAGAGTATGGAGTAGACACAAAAATTGTTAGACTTGCACAGACGTTTGGTGCGGGGATACCTCTCTCTGATAATCGTGTTTCTATGCAATTCGCAAAAAGTGTAGTAACGAGCAAGGACATTCTTCTCCACACAGAGGGTAAGTCAGTGTCAAATTTCTGTTATCTGACTGATGCAATAGTTGGCATTCTCACAGTAGCTATAAAAGGTAAAGTAGGAGAAGCTTATAATGTCTGTAATGATAAAGAAGCACGCAGTATTTACCAAATTGCGAGATTGGTTGCTGATGAAGTTGCTGATGGAAGAATAGATGTCGTCAAATATATCCCAGATGGTGTAAACTTTGGTTATGCGCCTGATAATACTATGAGGTTGTGTTCGGAAAAAATCAGGAAACTCGGATGGGAGCCCAAAGTTGGAATGGCTGAAGGGTATCGTAGGATTGTTAGATACATAGAGGAGAATTTGGGTAATGAATGATTTGGTATCAATAGTTATTCCAGTATACAATGTAGAAAAATATCTGGATAAGGCAGTGCAATCGGTTGTTGATCAAACATATAAAAACATAGAAATTTATCTTGTAGATGATGGATCAAAAGATGGATCTGGAAAAATGTGCGATTTGTGGAAGTCTAGAGATGACAGAATTCGAGTTATTCATAAAGAAAATGGAGGATTAAGTAGTGCACGGAATGCAGCATTAGATGTATGTAGGGGTGACTATGTATATTTCATGGATAGCGATGACTATATTGACGAAAAGACTATAGAGCTTATGTTAGAAGTGGCATATAAGACTGGAGCAAGAATGGTTGAGGCACCATTTATACATGTTTATGAAAACAAAACATCAGTAAGAGCTAATTTTGAAGACATAAGAACAATGGATACTGTTGAAGCAATTAAATTTGATTTAGGAGCAGGGGGCGGTGCTGTATCGGCATGTTCAAAGCTTTATGTTAGGGAGATCTTTAGAGATTATAGATTTGCAGAAGGAAAGCTCAATGAAGATCACTTTTCGATAGTTGATTTACTTTCTAAGGCTGAGAATATAGCAGTGGAGCCAAAACCACTCTATTATTACTACCATAGAAAAAACAGTATAACAACAAAAGGATTTTCCCAAAAATCTTTGGATGACTTAGAGGCAGCAAAAAAGAACTATGAAATAATAAAAACTAAATATCCAGAAGCTATAGATGTGGCAGAATTTAGATTGGATTATTCAACGTTGAAAATAATAGATAAAATAATGCTTTCAGAATCTATAGAGGAAAAAGAACTATTAAACAATTTGATAAATAATGTCAAAAAATATAAGAAGCGAATCATAAGAAGTCCATACTTTACAAAAAAAAGAAAAATGTCGTTTTTGCTATTAATGACAAATAAAATGCTCTACTGTTGTTTTTTGAGAGAAAATGAAAAAAAAAGTTTGGCGGTATAGTTGATAATATTAGGCTATCGTTTGTATGATCTACTTGTGGTTCGCATATGGAGAAGAAAGTGGAATTAAGATGATAAATGATGTTAGCGTAGTTAAAATCAAAAAATGTACGAATGTACCAACTATTAGAAGGATGAATTCCTTTACCAGGACGGAGTTATTATTTTATTTTGCATTAATTTTAAACTTGTTATATTCGTTATTTTATCCCGTTTATACATCCTTACATAGCTACTATCATATTATTGTTTTGGCATTTACTGTTGCTATTTATGTGGCAGAGCGTTTTCTTGATATAAATTTGAAAAGAATATTCAGTTTGGCTGGCTTCTTCGGATTAACGATAGTGGCTATTCTGATAAACCACTCGGGATTAGGATTAGTAATAAATATACTCTGGCCGTTGACAATTATCTACGTGTTCAAAAACTCAAAATTAACGCCAAGATATCTTAAAAGAATAAATTTTTTAATGTTAGCGGGATGGTTTGTTGCGTTAATTTCTACATTTACTTATAATGATCAGTTTTTTGCAAACCTTGAAGCAGGAATAGAGGTGG
>OWIY01000863.1_pt1 | contig 11138 bp, 10 predicted proteins | sample 1732841 | NCBI WGS metagenome assembly OWIY01 (sample SAMN05065760, study PRJEB22554) | human gut metagenome | biome: ENVO:2100002; feature: ENVO:00000062; material: ENVO:00002003 | host: Homo sapiens | place: USA | reverse complement strand
CGAGATGAGCGCTAGTCTCGTGGGCTCGGAGATGTGTATAAGAGACAGGCTTCTACCTGATCAAGTTCCTGAATGTCATTAAAGCCGTCGAATACAAGACCACACTCAAATCCTGCCTTAACTTCCTTGACATCATCCTTGAAACGTTTCAGGGATCCTAAATCTCCTTCGAAGATCTGCTCGCCTTCTCTGGAAATACGAACTTTACATCCACGTTCCATCACGCCGTCAAGTACATAAGAACCGGCAATATTACCGACACCGGATGCCTTAAAGATCTGACGGATTTCTGCATGACCGATAACTTTCTCCTCAAATACAGGATCAAGCATACCCTTCATGGCAGCCTCTACATCCTCGATCGCATTGTAAATAACCTTGTACAGACGGATATCTACACCCTCATTGTCTGCGGTAACTTTTGCAATCGGGTCCGGACGGACATTAAATCCGATGATGATCGCATTGGATGCGGAAGCAAGAATAACATCAGATTCGTTGATTGCGCCGACACCACCATGGATCACTTTTACAACCACTTCTTCATTGGACAGTTTCACAAGTGACTGTTTCACTGCCTCAACAGAACCCTGTACATCCGCTTTTACAATAATATCAAGTTCCTTCATATTTCCGGACTGGATCTGGGAGAACAGATCATCCAGTGACATCTTTGCCTTGGTATCTTCGATCAGGCGGTTCTTTTCCTCTGAAATATAAGTATCTGCAAATGATTTTGCTTCCTTATCGGAATCGCAGACAACAAATGTCTCTCCAGCTGCCGGTACACTGTTTAATCCGAGGATCTCTACCGGTGTGGAAGGAGTTGCCTTCTTCACGCGCTGTCCCTTGTCGTCGATCATGGCACGGACTTTACCGTAGCTGCTTCCACAGGCAATGGAATCTCCGACATGAAGTGTTCCTTTCTGAACCAGAACCGTTGCTACCGCACCACGTCCCTTATCCAGCTGTGCCTCAATGACCAGACCTCTTGCATTACGGTTTGGATTTGCTTTCAGTTCCATCACTTCTGCAGTCAGAAGGATCATTTCCAGAAGATTGTCGATACCTTCCTTAGTATGTGCAGAAACCGGACAGAAAATCGTACTTCCACCCCAGTCTTCCGGAATCAGTTCGTATTCGGAAAGCTCCTGCTTTACTTTTTCAATGTTTGCACTCGGCTTATCAATCTTGTTGACAGCAACGATGATTTCTACACCGGCAGCCTTTGCATGGTTGATTGCCTCGATGGTCTGTGGCATAACACCATCATCTGCAGCGACAACCAGGATTGCAATATCGGTAGAATTTGCACCACGCATACGCATTGCGGTAAATGCCTCATGACCAGGAGTATCCAGGAACGTGATCTTCTGTCCATTGATGGACACCACAGATGCACCGATATGCTGGGTAATACCACCGGCCTCGCGGTCTGTCACACGTGTGGAACGGATCGCGTCCAGCAGGGATGTTTTACCATGATCGACATGACCCATAACACAGACAACCGGTGGACGTGGGACCAGATTCTTCGGATCTTCTTCATCCTCTTTTAAGAGTTCCGCGATGACATCAATCTTCTCCTCCGGCTCGCAGATAAAGTTAAACTCCAGTGCGATTTCTTCCGCTGTCTCAAAATCTACTTCCTGATTTACCGTTACCATTTCACCCTTCATAAAGAGTTTTTTTACAATAGCAGATGGCTGCAGTTTCATCTTGTCTGCCAGATCACGGATTGTCATCTTTTCCGGAAGTGTGATCGTCTTGATTACATTTTCATCTTCCTTCGGCTTCGGCTGCTGCTGTGGTTTCTTTCTGCCGCCGTGCTTCTCAAGGTTTACATAATTTTCCTGTTTCTTTCCGCCGAGTTTATCATGATCTTTCCGATGATTATTGTTGTTATTGCGGCGGTCATTATTTCCACGGGAGTCCTTTCCGCGGATTTCTTCCGGTGCTGCAACTGCTGCCGGCTCTTTACTGAAACGGTTCTTTCTGCCGTTATTGTTTCTGTCGTTCTGTGGACGGCTGTTGTTTCTGTCTCCGTTCGGACGATTGTTATTGTTTCTATCTCCCTGATGACGGTTATTATTTCTCTCCCCGCCTCTGTCATTGTTTCTGTCATTCTGCGGTCTGTTGTTTCTCTCGCCACCGGAATGATTGTTGTTTCCGCGGTTTTCCTGGCTGTTGCGGGTATTTGTGTTTTCTGCCGGTTTATTGTTTGCCGGCTTACTTACTTCAAGATCCGCTGTCGGCGAAGGCGTACGCTCACTGATCGGACGCATAGCACGCTCCCCGACCGGACGCGGACGAATGATGCTGTGCTGTGCCGGACGCTTATTGTCCTCCCGTCTTCTGTTATTACCGTTTCCATTTCCGTTTCCACGGTTGTTGTTATTTCCGTTTGCCGGCTTTCTGGACTGTTTGCTGTACTGTGCATTAAATACGGCTGTGATGCTGGATTTCTTCTTTGGACGTTCCTTTCCATCCGCTGGTTTTCCTGCACCAGTCTTTGCAGCTTCCGGTTTTTTTGCATCTGCTGCCGATTTTGTCTCTTTTGCAAAAGCTCCGCGGATCAGTGCCTGTGCTTCATCTTCCATATTGCTGGATGCACTTTTTCCGTCAAACTTTGTATTTTTTAATTTATCTAAAATATCCTGTGATTTTATATTTAACTCTTTCGCGAGTTCATGAACTCTCATTTTTGCCATAAATGAATTTACCTCCGTTATTCAGTTTTATATTTTTATACGGTGTGCTCTTTGAGCTTCTTTTCTACGGCCTTCGCCAGATTTTCATCTGTCACGGCAAGTGATGCACGGAATTCTTTTCCGATGCAGCGTCCAAGTGCTTCCTTACTTCCGTAACAATAGCATGGCACATGGTAAAAATCCGTCATATTACAAAAACTCTTTTTTGTGTTCCCGGATGCCTCCACAGAGACAATCACGAGATATGCATGACCTGTTTTTACTGCTTTTTCTGTAGAAAACTCACCGCTTACAACATTTCCCGACTTTGCGGCTATGGAAAGCATGGATAATACGCTATCATGCAAGTGTACTCATCTCCTTTTCCAGACTCTCATACACTTCCTGTGGAATTGCAGTCTTTAAGGAGCGCTCAAGTCCCTTGTTTTTTCTTGCCAGGCGAAGACACCCAGGATCTGCACAGATGTATGCTCCACGGCCGTTTTTACGACCGGTGGCATCCAGCATAATCTCATTTTCCGGTGTCTTAATTACCCGGATCATTTCTTTTTTTTCCTTCATTTCATTACAGGCGACACACTTGCGCAATGGAATTTTTTTATTTGCCATAATTACTCCTCAAAAGAAGTCTCATCTGCTGATGTTTCTTCTACCGGCACTTCTTCTGTTGATGCTTCTGCTTCGGTAGGAATTTCTTCTGTGGCATCCGGATCTTTGTAATATCCTTCCTCATCATACTCATAATTATCATCATACTCATCGTCTTCATAATCATTTTCGTAATCAAGGAAATCTCCGGACTCTCTTGCCTGCGTCTCACTCTTGATATCAATCTTAAATCCAGTCAGGCGGGCTGCCAGACGGGCATTTTGTCCTTCCTTACCAATAGCAAGCGATAACTGGTAATCCGGAACCACAACTTTTGCTGCTTTCTCGTCAGCGTCCGCAATAACGGAAATAACCTTTGCAGGACTTAATGCATTCTGAATCAAAATTGCAGGATTCTCATCCCATGTAATGATATCAATTTTTTCTCCGCGCAGCTCATTAACGATCGCATTGACACGTGCTCCGTTCATTCCGACACATGCGCCAACCGGATCTACATCCGGATCGTTCGACCATACCGCGATTTTTGTACGGCTTCCTGCCTCACGTGAGATTGCTTTAATTTCAACGATACCATCCCGCACTTCGGAAACCTCTGACTCAAAAAGTCTCTTGACAAGCTCCGGATGTGTTCTGGAAACAAGAATCTTCGGTCCCTTTGAGGTTGCCTTCACTTCCAGAATATATACCTTAATGCGTTCGGTTGGCTGGAAGGTTTCCCCCTTGATCTGCTCACTTTCGGTCAGGAGTGCATCTGCCTTTCCAAGATTAATACTGACATTGCGTCCGACATAACGCTGAACAACACCTGTTACGACTTCTTTTTCCATGCTGAAATACTCATCGTAAATCACTTTTCGTTCTTCTTCACGAATCTTCTGTAAGATCACGTTCTTGGCATTCTGTGTTGCAATACGGCCAAATTCCTTGGATTTTACTTCTACCTGAACGATATCGCCCAATGTATATTTTCCATTGATCATCTGCGCATTCTGCAAAGAGATCTGCTCAATCGGATCTTCCACGGTCTCTACCACTGTTTTTTCCTGATAACAATGATATTCGCAGGTATCCGGATCAATCACAACTTTTACGTTGTCAGCCTTTCCAAAGTGATTTTTGCAGGCAGTTAAAAGGGAATTTTCAATTGCCTCCAGCAGCGTTTCTTTACTGATGTTTTTCTCCTTCTCCAGTATCGTTAACGCATCCAATAACTCATTATTCATGATTTTTATCCTCCATATATATTTATCGTGTTTTCCACATATGAGGTATCGCATAAGCGATATCTCCTGCGCAGTTTACCTCCGCAAAACGGACTTTTCTATAAACTGCTCTATAAGTCATTGTCCTAAAAATCAATTGCTTGTCGGATCAGTGCAATATCTGTCTTTAAAAAGGTGGTCTCTTTGTCGTTCTCATCTGCAATCGTCACAGATGTGTCATCATACGCTTTTAAAATTCCTGTGAATTCCTTGCAGCGGTCGATTGCACGGTAGGTACGGATCTCAATTTCTTTGCCCATATTTCGGACATAATCTTTTTCTTTCTTTAAAGGTCTGCCAAGTCCCGGAGAACTTACCTCAAATGTATAGGAATCCGGAATAAAATCTTCACGGTCGAGCAGTTCATTCATCTCACGTGCCACCGCCTCACAATCGTTGATTGTAATGCCCCCTTCTTTGTCAATATACGCCCGCAGATAATACGTGCTGCCTTCCTTGACATATTCTACATCTACCAGTTCAAACTGCATACGCTCCAGAATCGGAAGAATCAGTTGTTCTGTCTTTGCCTCATAAGTACTTGCCTTTGACATATTACCACCTCTTTTCTTTGACATAAAACACATTTTCACAAAAATTTGAGAGAGGACATCTGCCCTCTCTCAACCTTAGTTTCTATGTTACTTTTGTTATCATATCACTCTTTTTCCCTGATTTCAAGGGATTTTGTGTATTTCTTTCATAAAACAAAAAGTTCTTACCCAATCAGGTAAGAACTTCAGCAGTCCGTACGGGAATCGAACCCGTGTTTCCGCCGTGAGAGGGCGGCGTCTTAACCGCTTGACCAACGAACCGTGTATTATACTATCATAGCACAGGCCATGCGTCAAGTACTTTTTTCAGAAGCCTGGTTATTGTTCCCCGGTTCCCCTGCAAGCAGTAACAAGACTTGTACTTTCTTTCCCATATGTATATAATTTGTATAAAAGCAACTCAGGAGGACATCAGAAATGAAACTTATCTCATGGAACGTTAACGGGCTGCGCGCCTGTGTACAAAAAGGATTTCTCGATTATTTTCATGCCGCAGATGCCGATTTTTTCTGCATCCAGGAATCCAAGCTGCAGGAAGGACAGATCGCACTTGATCTGCCGGGCTACCACCAGTACTGGAATTACGCCGAGAAAAAAGGCTACTCCGGCACGGCAATCTTTGCAAAACACGAACCTCTTCAGGTCACACGCGGCATCGGCACCGCAATCTGCGATACCGAAGGCCGGGTGATCACCCTCGAATATGACAGCTTCTACCTTGTCACCTGTTACACTCCAAACTCCCAGAACGAACTGGCGCGGCTTCCCTACCGCATGGAATGGGAAGATGCTTTCCGCGCTTATCTTCTTCAGCTCGACAGCAAAAAGCCGGTCATTCTCTGCGGCGATTTAAATGTTGCACACACGGAGATCGATCTGAAAAATCCAAAGACCAACCGCAAAAATGCCGGTTTTTCCGATGAAGAACGGGAAAAAATGACTGAACTTTTAAACGCCGGTTTTACGGATACCTTCCGTTACTTTTATCCGGATGCCGAGGGCATTTATTCCTGGTGGTCCTACCGCTTTAAAGCCCGCGAGAAAAACGCCGGATGGCGGATCGATTATTTCATCACTTCCAGACGGCTGGATTCCAGTCTCACCGGAGCAGCTATCCATACCGATGTATTCGGTTCAGATCACTGTCCTGTGGAACTGACCATTGAATTGTAAAGAAGTTTATTTCGTAAAAATCCAGTGTTTTCACGGATGATTCCATGAAAACACTGGATTTTTCATTATGCGTACATCAATTTTTCTTTTGGCACTGGAATTTCCCGCCCAATAGCCTTTGCCGTCTCTATCCATTCGGAAATAACTGTTTCCACATTTTCCAAATCCTCTGCCGCCGTTTCTCCATCATAAACTTTATTTCCGCGAGGATGCGCAGCTCGCGGAGCGTTATTTAATCATAGGAAGGAATTTCCTATGATTAAATAAAAAAATGCTGTCATACGACAACATTTTTTCGGGTTGGGCTATTATATTTATAATAGTAACAGTCCGTACGGGAATCGAACCCGTGTTTCCGCCGTGAGAGGGCGGCGTCTTAACCGCTTGACCAACGAACCGTGTATTATACTATCATACACAATACTCTTTGTCAAATACTTTTTTCATATTTTTATCTTTATATTGCCAGAGTTAGAAGAACTTGCCTTCGACTTAGGCGATATCGTGCCATCCTTTATCGTTCTGGCCTCTTTCTTGTTATTTCTTTATTTTTGCAAGTGTCTTATAAAATGGCTTGAATATCTTGTTAAGTTGCGTTCCATTCTTTGGATATTGCTTTGTGATTTTAGCACTCATAGACTTCTTATCGCCTACTATGTTATTTGCTAGATACCCTGAAAACGATTCTGGAACATCAATATTAGCTGTATTCGTGTGAATCAAGATAAGTTCAATAAATTTCTTTAGTTTAGTATCTTTCTTCCATCGAACCGCAGGTGCTTCGAATTTCTCTTTTTTCAAAGCCTTGTAAATATTCTCACCATTTTTGTTGCCATAAAAGTGTACAAGCGCAAGATGGATATATGATGGTTCATTTTTCCAACACAGTTTATAATGGTATAGAGCTCATTTTTTATCTACACCACTTATCTTTTCTGTCACTTTTACTGATGAAGAGTTGACAACATTCTCTTCAACAGATACAGGCACTTTCTATAGGTTTGAGTTTGATATATTAGAGCGCGGTACTCTACTTCGGTACGTTTTCTATCAATTTCCTGCTCACGATTCTTAAATCTCTTGATGATATCAGTGATATCATTTTCAGACACAACAGCTCTCTTATCATCAAGACTGAAGCCATCAGCCTTCATATCATAGAACCACACATTATCCGTTCCACCATGCTCTGTTTTAGTAAATACCAGAATAGCGGTAGATACACCGGCATATGGTTTAAACACACCGGAAGGCATGGAAATAACAGCCTCCAATCTCTGATTTTCTACAATCTCTGTTCTGATATCCTTATGCGCTTTAGAAGATCCAAAAAGCACTCCATCCGGTACAATACAAGCACATCTTCCACCAATCTTTAAGATACGAAGGAACAAGGTAAGGAATAATAATTCTGTTTTCTTTGTCTTACATACCTTAAGCAAATCTCCAGAAACTGACTCTGCATCCAGACTTCCCTTAAAAGGTGGATTGGCAAGTACCAACGAATACTTGTCCTTATCCTGATTTTGATCAGACAGACTGTCTCTATATTCGATAGATATTTCCATCTATTATAATAATTCCTGTTCTATACTAAAGACATCTGGAAAAATCAGCTTTGCGCCCTTTCTCTGCAACGCTAATACTTTCCCTGCCTTATCCTTCAATTCCTTTTCCAATCTACCATCAACACGAACTGGTATATTGGCAGCAGAGTCCAAATACTCATTTTTCATATATTTTTCTGTAATCGGACACATATTTTGAATCAAAAAAGCCTTCTCATGACCAAGTACTTCTCCAAAAACAATTGTATCGCACCTATGGTACTTTTGCATTTTCTTATTATAAATCCCCTTAAATTTAGAAACCTGTGACGAAAACGGAATCATCCAAAATAGCTGAGTATTACTATCCTGGAATGCGTAAAAACATGGTCTGTCATGCAACTGTCCATTTACTTTTTCCTTATTCTGCATCAAATAAGGATCTGGAAAATCCTTAAAGTACTGATCATCAATATAATAAAAATGTCCTATTTCCATTTCTTCTCCTATCGTTAAAAAGAGGCCCCATTCTCTCGAATGGAACCTCAAAACATTTGAACTCGACCTTTTCTAAGTCGCATATCGAGTAGCGACAAACATTTGAACTCGACCTTGTTTGAGTTGCATATCGAGTAGCAACAAACATTTGCAGTAATCTCTTACTGTACTTAAAATATACATCCAAATGAGCCGCTTGTCAATGTCAAAATAAGTTCAAATCGCAGCTTATGGCTGCATTAATATTATATGTTCATATCCAATTAGATATTCATTTTACACGATATTGCTGAACATTTCAACGATTGCACACTATATAACGATAGCCCTTACATTCTAACGATTGCTACTACCATTAAAATTTGTACTTCTACATCGGCTTGTTTGCATTCCCTCATTCGTAGTATTACCGTAGTCCTTTACTACTACACTTGCCACGATATACCCAAGTAATGCCCCCTAAAGCCTTGATTTTACTGACTTTCCATAGCCCTGCCGTGGCATACGAATAAAACACGAATTGATGTCATAATATACCTCCTGCTGACAAGAAATGCCCTGTTTTGCAAGGTTTCTTGGGTATTTTGTGAATTACTCTGAAAATGCAGAAGGATCTTTCATCCAATCGTAGAATCGTTTGCGAATTTTTTTCAATTCTTCTTTAGCACCAGGAATCTCTTCCAATTTTACTAAGTGCATAACTTTTATCCCCATTATCTCATAGGTAATCTTGTTTCGACATTCTAACCCGACGTTTCGGTTTCATATATGACCATATAAGAAAACAAAAAATCCAGTGCCTACAACAGCTTCCTAAGAATCTGTATAAACACTGGATTTATAACTCAGCAGTCCGTACGGGAATCGAACCCGTGTTTCCGCCGTGAGAGGGCGGCGTCTTAACCGCTTGACCAACGAACCGTGTATTATATTATCATACACACCACGCTTCGTCAAGCATATTTTTCATATTTTTCAAAAATATTCAAACAAATTCGAAAATAAGACTTTTCCCTCTTTTTTAATTAATCCTCATAACCGTTTGGATTGTTCTTCTGCCATCTCCAGGAATCCGCACACATTTCCTTAATTCCGTACTGCGCTTTCCAGCCAAGTTCACGTTCTGCCTTGCCCGGGTCACAGTAACAGGTTGCAATATCGCCAGGACGGCGAGGCTTGATGCTGTATGGAATCTTAATGCCGTTTGCTTCCTCAAAATTCTTTACGATATCAAGCACGCTGTAGCCGTGTCCGGTACCAAGGTTGTAAATGCAAAGTCCGGCGTTCTCTTCAATCTTCTTTAATGCCTTTACATGTCCGTTTGCCAGATCAACAACGTGGATATAATCGCGCACACCGGTTCCATCCGGAGTATCATAATCGTTTCCGAATACACCGAGTTCTTTTAACTTGCCAACTGCAACCTGTGTAATGTAAGGCATCAGGTTGTTCGGGATGCCGTTTGGATTCTCCCCCATGGTTCCGCTTGGATGTGCTCCGATTGGATTGAAGTAGCGAAGCAGGATCACATTCCACTCATTATCTGCCTTGTAGATATCTGATAAAATCTGCTCCAGCATGGACTTTGTCCATCCGTAAGGATTGGTACACTGTCCCTTCGGGCAGTTCTCGGTAATCGGAATTTCTGCCGGATCGCCGTATACGGTTGCAGATGAAGAGAAAATGATGTTCTTGCATCCGTTCTGACGCATAACATCAACCAGTGTTAAAGTTCCTGCAATGTTGTTATTGTAATACTCCCAAGGCTTTGCCACAGACTCTCCGACAGCCTTCAGTCCTGCAAAATGAATACAACTTTCAATCTTCTGCTCTGCAAAAATTTTATTTAAGATGTCACGATCAAGGATATCTCCTTTATAAAATGTAACTTTCTTTCCGGTCAGTGCCTCCACACGATCCAGTGACTTTTCTGAAGCGTTTGACAGATTATCCAGAACAACGACATCATATCCTGCATTCTGCAGTTCCACACAGGTATGACTTCCGATATAGCCTGCTCCACCAGTAACTAAAATTGCCATAATTCCACTCTCCCTTTCTGTGCTTTTGTTTTCTTCTGATACCCCTATTCTATCGCTCCCGGCTCTTAATGTACAGAACCAAATGTAGAAAAAATATGTAAAAATGTTGCATGTGCATAAAAAAACGTATAAACTCAATACTAGAATCGTGTAAGGAGCATTTCCAATGAATGATCAATATAAAAATTCCTACAAAGCAACTGCAAAAGAACTTGTTTCCCTGTCTGTCTATAATGTCGGATACCAGCTATGCGATGCCGGCTATCAGTGGGGACCCGGAATCCGCGACCACTACCTGATTCACTATGTGATCTCGGGAAAAGGCACATACGAAGTCAACAACGAAACCCATTTTCTTTCTGCCGAAGATGCCTTTCTTGTGTATCCGAATACGGAGATCATCTACCGTGCCGATGCAAAAACGCCATGGGAATATGCATGGGTCGGATTTACCGGAAGTGACGCTTCCATGATCTTAAAAGCGACAGATTTTTCAACAGAAAGACCTGTTATCGAGCACACACCACTGGGCGGATCCATTCACAGGCAGATTCTCCATATTTATGACGCCAGAGGAAATGAGTTTGAACACGCTGTAGAGATGACCGGACGCCTCTATACCATGCTTGCACTCTTCATGCATGGAGCAACGACAAACACAACGCAAAACTCTGCTAACAGCTATGTACAAAAGCTGTCTCTTATACACATCTCCGAGCCCACGAGACTAGCGCTCATC
>OWIY01000862.1_pt1 | contig 11139 bp, 12 predicted proteins | sample 1732841 | NCBI WGS metagenome assembly OWIY01 (sample SAMN05065760, study PRJEB22554) | human gut metagenome | biome: ENVO:2100002; feature: ENVO:00000062; material: ENVO:00002003 | host: Homo sapiens | place: USA | reverse complement strand
CACTTATGCGATCGTCGGCAGCGTCAGATGTGTATAAGAGACAGCCGCTGTCCGTCGGCGGCCTGCTGCTCCAGGCCCAGAAGGGTGATGTACAGCGTCTCGCCCCCGGAGACCACCTGGTTCACCGTGTCCTCCAGCTGCCACACCACATCGGCGTTGTCCGCCTGCAGCTCTCCGTCCTTGATCGCGTCAAAGGTCTCCCGCAGAGCGTCATAGGTCTGGTCCAGGGCGTCAGCACCCATGCTGTTGCCCATCAGGACCATCATCCACTGCAGATCGGCGATGTCGTTGATCTGTCGGCGCAAATCATCATACATCAGGTCATAGTCGATGCCCTCGATGCCGCCGATGTTCTCCACCAGGATCAGGGCGCTCAGGCTCCCCTCCCGGATGCGGCTGTCCAGGTTGGCCCAGGTCACTGTCCCCTCCGGGTCGGGCCGGGGATCCTGGGTCTCCTCCGGGTCAGCAGGGACCTGCTGGACTCCCCCATTCTGGGCCCCGGTCTCCCGTGCGTTGTCCTCCCCCGGCTCTGCGGCCAGGGTGGGAAGGCTCAGCGTACCGGCTAGAATCAATACAGCCAGCAGCAGAGAAATTCTTTGTCTCATGGTTGTGCCTCCATCGTCGCTGCGCGTTCGTGCAGATTTTCTAACGGCGGTAGCATAGCACGCTCAGGTAAACTCATTGTAAACTGGGCCGCCCGGGCGGCAGGAAGAAAACGCCGGAAATCCCCCTCTCTGCCCCACATTTTTTAGAAAAACCCACAAAGAGCGACAGGGAGTTTACGTCTAGTTTACCCGAAGGGGCTATGCTGGTCTTCCAGAGGCGGGCTCTCCCTTTGACGGACAGCCCCTGGGACGATATAATGTCTGTGACACCCTATATCCCATGGATGAGATACTAGGCTGTTGTTCTTTCGTTGATTTTTGTTGTGGAACTATCAAAAATAACTCCGGCGCGGGAGAACTGCCCAGAGGGGTCTTCCCAAACCAAGGCCGGGGAAGGGAGACGGCAATGGCGACCATTCTGCTGGTGGAAGACGATACCTCTATGCGCCTGCTCACCACCGCCAAGCTGAAGCACCGGTATGCCATCATCAGCGTCCAGGATGGGGTGGAGGCCCTGGACGTGCTGGAACGGCAGCCAGTGGACTTAATCATTGCTGATGTGATGATGCCTCGAATGGACGGCTATACGCTGGTAAAGACCCTGCGGGAGCGGGGGGACCAGATCCCGGTCCTCCTGCTCACCGCCAAACAGTCTTTCGAGGACAAGCGTGAGGGATTTTCCTCCGGCGTGGACGATTATATGACCAAGCCGGTGAACTACGAGGAGCTGATCTGGCGGCTGGATGCGTTGCTGCGCCGGGCGCACATCGCCAGCGAGCATCGGATCGTGGTGGGGCGGACAGTGCTGGACTCAGGGACATACACCGTCACCCGGGAGGGGGCGGCTATGGAGCTGCCCAAAAAGGAGTTCGAGCTGCTCTATAAGCTTCTGTCTTATCCGGGACAGATCTTCACCCGAAACCAGCTGCTGGACGGGGTCTGGGGCTATGACTCGGAGAGTGGGGAGGATACCGTGAAGACCCACATCAGCCGCCTGCGCAACAAGCTGCGGGACATTCCCGAGTTTCGCATCGTCACTATCAAGGGCCTGGGATATAAGGCGGAGATCACAAAGGAGGGGCAGCCATGAAAAAGCGACGTCCGTGGCGGAACCGCACGCTGGCCTTCTGGCTGTCCATCGAGTCCGTTGTGGTCACACTGGTGACAGTGGCCCCCTTTGCGATGCTCCACATTCTGGACCGGTTCCACTGGCTCCGGGCATCCACGGTCTCGGTGCTCGGAATTCTCGCGGTGATGGGGCTGGTGGTGGGGATCACCGCCACGCTGTTCAGCCGCCAATTCAACCGAATGGTGTCCGGCCTGACCCGGGGCTTAAAGGCAGTGGCAGACGGGGATTTTTCCCAGTATCTGGAGCCGGAGGAGGGCGGCCCCCTCCAGCCTGCCTATGAGGATTTCAACAAGATGTCCAAAGAGCTGCAGAGCATCCAGACCCTGCGCTCCGACTTCATCAACCACTTCTCCCACGAATTCAAGACCCCTATCACCGCTATCAAAGGCTTTGCGGAGCTCCTGCGGGAGCCGGACACCACCCCGGAGGAGCGTGAACAGTATCTCCAGATCATTCTGGATGAGTCCTCCCACCTGGCCGACCTGGCCAACAGCACCCTGCTCCTCACCCGGCTGGAGTCCCAGCAGTTTATTGCTGAGAAGCGCCCCTACCCCCTGGACGAACAGATCAAGCGGTGCGCCATCCTCCTCTCCCCCTCCTGGGAGAAAAAGCAGATCTCCTTTACCGCCAGCCTGGAGCCGGCGGAGTTCGTAGGCAACGAGGAGCTGATGCGCCATGTGTGGATCAACCTGCTCGATAACGCCGTAAAATACACCCCGGAAGGGGGCGAGATCACTGTGACACTCCAGGTCCGCCCGGAAGAGCTGGAGATCTCGGTCGCTGATACGGGCATCGGCATGCCGGAAGAGGTCCGCTCCCATGTCTTTGATAAATACTACCAAGGCAGCCGCTCCAGCGGCAGCGGGAGAGGCCTGGGGCTGGGGCTGTCTATTGTTTACCGGATCTTGGAGCTGTGCGGCGGCCAGGTCCGGGTGGATAGCGTGGTGGATCAGGGCAGCACCTTCACCGTCCGCCTCCCCTGTCCCCCAGCACTATAAGATTCTAGATGCCGTCCTCTTTTTCTCAAAAAATAAAAGACCCACACAGTTAAACTGTGTGGGTCTTTCTCTTTGGTGGAGATAAGCGGGATCGAACCGCTGACCTCTTGAATGCCATAGACCCAGGACGAAAAACACAGTGATACATAAAGCGAAAAAACGTAGAGATTTCAAGGGTTTTAATGGGGCGGCGCTCTTAATGGGTGCCGCCCTGTTTCACTGTTTTTCAGGATCATTCTGGTACGGGTTCTGGTACAGCTTCCCTAAAAAACAATAACACAAATCGTATAGTCCTATTCCCGTGTCACAAACAAATGATTGCTTTCTCCTAAAACCGCTCCCCCAATGATAAGCACCGCACCTAAAATTTGAAGTGGCAGCATAGTCTCATGCAGGAAAATAATAGAAAATATCACAGCGGACAATGGCTCCAAGTATCCACAAATCGCCACAGTCTGCACAGGCAGACGGCTAATGGAAGAAAAATAGAAATAGCAACCAGCTCCAGTATTCAACAATCCGATCCACAAAATAGGCAGCCAATCTCCAGAGGCAATTTCCAAATGAAATCCCTGTTTACAGCCGAAAAATATTGCCACCGTTGAAAAAGTAAAAAGTAGTTGCAGTACAGAGTTTTCTATTCCTGTAACCTGCTTTGACATTTTATTGCAAATCACCATGGCGGCATACGCAACAGCCGACAAGCCCGCACAGAAAAGGCCCCATGCGCTGGCTCCCGCAAACGCGGCCTGTCCCCCAATCAAAAACACCCCTGCAACAGCGGCAATCAGCGCAATCAGTTTTTTCCATGTAATACGCTCTTGAAATATCAGCGGTGACAGAGTTACAACGATCGCGGGCCCACAATAGTTAATCAGCATTCCCATGCTGACACCAATCCGCGCATACGCCTCAAAAAGAAACAGCCAGTCTGCGGCCATTGCCACGCCAGACAGTGCAATGGAAAATGTATCTTTTTTGTATTGCAAGGCAGAGAGCCGATGTCCGCTGAAAAAGAAAAGGATCATCAGCAGCAAACTGCCCAGCAGGGCGCGAAAAAGTACAATTTCATAGCTTGGCAGACTGATATGACTTACCACAATACCGTTTGAGCCAAACAGCAACAAAGCAAAAATATATTTGATGTACGCTTGCCTCATGAGATGCAATTTCCCACGAACAATGTCCCGGCGCAGCCTCCATTAACAATGTCATATAGGGCCTGGGGCCGTTTTCCATTCGTAATGATGGTGTCAATCCCTTGCGCAGTAGCAAGTGCGGCGGCCTGGAGTTTTGTTCTCATTCCACCTGTGCCGCGGCGGGAGCCAGCTCCGCCAGCCAGCGCATACACACGGTCATCTATCTGTTCGATCCGTTCAATTAGTTTTGCCCCTGGATGCAACCGGGGATCACTGCCATACAATCCGTCAATATCAGAAAGAATTATCAGTTTTTTTGCCTTGCAAAGAACTGCGACCACTGCGGACAGCATATCATTATCCCCAAACAGCCGCTCCTCCGATTCGATCTCTTTATAACTGACCGAATCATTCTCATTAACGACTGGAATGATCCCCATTTCAAGCAGAGCGTCAAAGGTGTTCGTCAGATTTTCTTTCTTTTCCTCTTGTTCAATATCCTCTGCATTTAAGAGGATTTGCGCAATGGTTTTATCGTAATCGCCAAAAAACTTGTCATACAAAAACATAATGCTGCATTGGCCGACAGCCGCCGCCGCTTGTTTCAGCCGCATACTGGTCGGCCGACTCTTCATCTTGAGTTTGTTTGCCCCTACCGCGATAGCGCCGGAAGAAACCAGGATGATCTCATAGCCCATATTTTGAATGTCGGACAGTGCACAGGCCAGTCGATCAAAGGAACGGAGATTGCTTTTCCCCATCTCATTTGTCAGAGTGGACGTGCCGACTTTTACAACGATTCGGTTTTGATAAAGTCCCATACTCATACCTCAATAATAGTTGGTGTGTGTTTAACGGCATATAAGAAATCATGGACAATCTGTTCTGTTTTTACCTTCATATAGCCAGTGGTCGTACCATCACTGCATCCATACCATTCTTCTCCAATCACATCTTTGTCAAATACGATTTGCACGTTATTCTCCCTGTCCAGCAGAGCGCTGAATACCGTAGCAGCTCCGATCTTCGTCCCCAGCATGGCCTCCATTTTTTCCGGTGGCGCAAAGGATACACGCGCCACACCCAAAGCGGTGCTAAAATCCTTGGAATGAAAAGGTTTATCCCCGCAAGTGATGAACAGATAGTAACTGGTTTTCTGCCGGTTGCACAAAAACAATGTTTTAACCATCTTCATATCCAGCCTTGCGTCGATTTGAACGCAATCTTCCATCGTGATTGCTTCGTCTGTGTCCACACGCTGAAAAGGGATGTTGAGTTTCGCCAAAGTCTCATAGACCATTTGCTGGAGCGGCGTATGATACTTTTCAGGAGCGGTTTGCTTGATCTCACTGACATAAAACATGGTGTTTACCTCTTTCTCTTGAAGTATTTGCGGATATAGTGTACCATGTATTTACAAAGCACAAAAGCGAATGTTTATCATATAATCTATGATAAATTCAGATAGAAAGAGGCGGTTTGCCATGGACATGAATATTCAAAAGTATATGGCGTTTATTCAAACAGTGGAGTATGGCAGTTTTACAAAGGCTGCGGAGGCATTGAATTACTCTCAATCCGGAATCAGCCGTATGATCCACGACTTGGAAAAGGAGTGGAAGGTGTCTTTATTGGAGCGTAGCCGCGCCGGCATCCGACTGACTTCCGACGGCCTGAAGCTGCTGCCGTACACAAAGAGCGTCTGCGGCGAATATCAAAAGCTCCAAATGCAGGTGGATGAGTTGAACGGTCTGCAATCAGGCTTGATTCGAATTGGTACTTTTTCCAGCGTGGCAACACACTGGCTTCCGAACATTATTAAAGAATTTCAAAAGGACTATCCCAATATCGACTATGAACTGCTTTTAGGGGACTACACCGAAATTGAGGAGTGGATTTTGGAAGGGCGTGTGGACTGTGGATTTCTACGTCTTCCCACACACCCTGACTTGGAGACTATCTTTTTGGAGCAGGACAAACTGCTTGTGGTTCTGCCGGAAAGGCATCCCTTGGCTGGATGTGATAAATTTCCTGTCGCAGCATTATGCATTGATCCCTTTATGCTGCTGGAGAAAGGTGTCAAAGCGGAAGTTTCGGAAATATTCGAACGGTGCAATCTGACGCCCAAAGTACATTTCACAACCTGGGACGACTATGCAATCATGTCTATGGTGGAAAGCGGCCTTGGCATCAGTATCCTGCCGCAGTTGATCTTAAAGCGGATTCCATATCATATTGTTGTAAAGGAATTGGAAGTACCAGCATATCGCAATATTGGGCTTGCTCTGCGAAGCAAAAAAACTGCGTCTTTAGCTGTGAAACGGTTTATGGAGTATTTGGAGTATCGCTGAGTAAAGGCATTTATAGATGTGTCAAAAATATTGCGTCTCAAATGTGGACGCAAAAACCGATAAAAAACTTGCCTCAAATTGAGGCAAGTTTCGACAAAATAAATCCCACCGTGAGACACATTCCCAAGCCTGATCCCGCCTCCAGGCGGGGCCAGGCTGTGTACCGCCTTGCCTGCGGCGGCACAACCGCTGCGGTTCGTCTATCCGCCCAGGAGACGGCAGAACGCCGCCCTCCCACAACGGAAGGAATGCCGGGCATAGCCCGGCATTCCTTGGGAAGTTTGCCCTTGATTACTTTCACTCCGCCACCCAGAGCCGGTCAAGGCCCGGCCCGCCCCCGATGGGGGCGGGCCGGTTCATTTTAGCCTTGACGGGCGGCAGGGCGGTGGAGTATCCTCCCGCCGGGGCAAACGCCCTCACCGCTGGAGCGGTCTGGCGCGGCGGTGTACCGGGGGCTTTTTCTCCTTTTCCGACGTGGGCGTTAACGCGCGGATTTTTGGCTGGATGTCGGGGGCCTCCATTTCTATCCGGGCGCATATCCGTAACTCCTGCCTGTACGTTTGGATGGATTGATTGATGGATTGAATGCGGAGAGAGAGGGTTTCGTTTTGAGGTTCTCGCCGCTTTCGGCGGTAGAGTTCTTTCCTCTGGTCAGCAAGCGCGTCTATCTCCCCCTGTATTGCCCCGGCCAGTGTGTAAAATTGCCCCCAGGTATCCACCTTGTGCTTCATCAGCAGTTTGGCCTGCTCCACATAGCGATCAAACTTGATGACTTCTGCCATGTTATACCGCCGTTTTTTCGGCGGGGCTGTGGGCTTTCGCAGTTTGCCCAGCAGATACAGGTAGTGGTAGTACAAGGCCCGAAAGCCTGTCAGTTTCCTGGGTTTGCCCCTGGTTTTGTAATATCTCTTTGGCGGAGATAGGGGCCGCTGGTAGAGGGGCGTCCGCTCATGGTCGCGGATACGCTGGTGAATCGCCTCCTCCGTGTAGTTGTCCCCCAGGGTTTTCAGCCGCACAAACCGCTCCCGGCCCGGCGGCCTCACCGCTATGTACTTCCCTGTCTTGACCTCATACCCCTGCTTTTTCAGATTGGCGATAAAGTGTTCAAACAGGAAGGAACGGGTAATGCAGGAATCCACGTCCGCTCTTATCTGGCTATACCATGTAGGCTTGCCCTTCTGCTCCGCCTCCCAAGTGTCCCGGCTCATGGTGCGGCCCTGCTCCGGACTTTCTATCACGGACAGGCCATACTCCCGGCAAAGCCGGTCGGAGGTCTGGCGCATGAGGGCGTAGGTGGCCTTGCAGTCGTTGTACTTCTTTCCATCCACAAAGGAGACGGAGTTCAGCACAAAATGGTTGTGGATGTGCTCACGATCCAGGTGGGTGGCTACCACCACTTGAAACCTGTCCCCCCACAGCCTCCGGGCCAGTTCCACGCCGATCTCATGGGCCTGCCCCGGCGTGACCTCTCCGGGGGCGAAGGACTGGTAGCCGTGGTAGGCGATAATCCCGCCCTCCTTGCCGTACTGCTGTTTCACCATCTGCATTTCATCCCTGGCGATCTCCGGGGCGCAGTTGATACCGCTAACATAGTGCTGCCGCTCCGTCTTGTAGTCCTGGGTGGCGTAGTCCATTACGTCCCGGAGGCCCTGCAAGTCCTGGGCGGTAAAGGCGGGGTTTTCTGTCTTGTCCGGGTTGGCGGCGTAGCCCACCACCCGGCCTAAATTGCCCTTGACCTTCCAAATGGCGGTAGTAGCCATCAGATTTTTTCCGGGAGCATAGCCGCCCGCTCCAAGGTCAAAATTTCAGCAAACAGGCGCTGTACTGTAACGGAATACTCCTGTGTGTCTACGGTTCCATGTATCTGGGCTGTATGGGCGATTTGGGCCATGCTCCCGCCGATTTCCCGAAGTTGCCTCATGGCCTCCTGAAATGGCTCTGGCGGGGTCTGCCTGGGCAGATACCCTCGAATGAGCATTCGGAGGTAGTTGGACTTGCTCATGCCGGACAGGGCGACGGCCTGTTCCAAATTTGCAAGTTCCTCCGGGGACAGGCGCAGGGCGATCCGCTCCGTCCTGCTCACTGTCGCACCTCCTCTCCGCCGGGGGTTACAGGGGGACACCCCTGCCCAAGCGGATTTGTCGCACAAATCCAGTGCTTGCTAACATCTCTCACGCACGTCACCCCCGTCCCTCGTCCCCGGTTGTCTGCCGGTCTATCCATGCCATCAGTTTGTCCTTTGGCACCATGAGCCGTTTCCCGATTTGCAGGGCTGGAAAGTCCTTCCTGTGGATCAGGGCATAGGCTCCCGCCCTAGAGATACCCAGGGCCCCGGCCAACTCTGCCGCCGTCAGCATGGCGGGCAGGTCGTCCAGGTTCTTGCAGCTTACGGTCATTTTCGATTCTCCTTCCGTGATAGTTTTTCATCCACTCCTATTCGCTTTCCTTCTTTCTCTTATAGAGTGATATGATATAGTTATATTATATCACTCTTTTTTCTTGGTCAAGAAGAATCATTCCCCAAGATTTGACAGGATATTTTTTGACAAACTGCTATATTTGTGTTACGGTATATTCGTGATATAGTTTCCATAATTCCTATAACGAAAGAGGGCAAATGAAATGCCAGCCTTGAATTTTATACGCTTCCAGGGGGCTGTTCCCAGGTGCCAGCACTACACGCTGTCCGAGTACCAGGGCTTTTTGTATATCATCCCGGAGGACTTGAAAGCGGCCCGCCGCTATGACCCCTTTGTGGATATGGAGGCCCTTCTTCTGGACGTGGTGCGGGCTGGGGCGCAGGTAGTTGCCTGTGACAGTTTCTTTGAATATGCCATATCCCATGATATGCTCCCTCTCCGGGACGCTGAATTCTGGCTCCACGGGGATTTCTTTGCAAAGCACCCCGACGAAGCCCAGCCCGTCCTGGACGCGCTCATGGCTTTTGTGGAACGGTACGGCCTCCCGGCCTGGGAAGTGCAGTCTATGGCCTACGCCGACTATCCGGCCCGGTACGCTCCCCTGCTTATGAGCCGCCGCTATGACCCAGACCGGGGGGGCACAGAAGAAACCCGGTATCTGATTGAATATGAGTTGATGAAACGCAGTTGCCAGTCCAAAGGCTCCCTGCCCGTCTGCACGCTGGCGATCCTGTTGTTAGACCTCTATCTCCGTTTCCTGGAAGGGACGGAACGTGGGGATTTCTTCCTTCGCAATTCCGAGTGGATGATCCACTATGAGCATGAAAAAACACCCAGGCTGAATGCCCAGGTGTTCGATCTGCTGTCCTGTATCAACCTGGCCCATGCTTTCCTCGTTTCCGGGGAGGGCAAGGCCGTCCGGCAGTGCAAGCACTGTGGTAAGTTTTTTATCGCGGAGGATTTGCGTGCGGAATACTGTTCTCCCCGCTGTCGGGGTGCTTATAACTCCAAAATGACCAGAAAGAGGGTGAAGGAGCGGAAACTGCGGGAAGGGCAGTAAATTTGTAATGAAGGAGGGCAGTCTATGCCAGGAAAACGCTCCAATGGGGAAGGGACGCTACGTAAGCGGCCCAACGGCCTGTGGGAGTGTACGATGATGGTGGGCTACCAGGATGACGGCAGGCGCCGCTACAAGAGTTTCTACGGCAAGACCCAGAAGGAGGCCAAGGACAAGGCGGAGGCATATAAGCGGGACACCGCCGCCGGGCTCTACATAGACCCAAACCTGACCTTCCAGGAGTGGGCGCAAAAGTGGTATGAGGGGTACAGGGATTCCGTTTCCCCCACTACCTATGAGAGTTACGGCTACACGCTGAAAATCCTGGTCGGGGCTTTCGGCCCCCGCAAACTGGGCAGTATCAAACCTCTGGACGTGGAGCAGTTCCTAAAGGGCCTCCGGGCCGATGGGAAGTCTGATTCCTACCTGACCAAATGCCGGGGGATGTTGTACCAGATCATGCACAAGGCGGAGGCCAATGACCTGATTCACAAAAATCCCGTCCGCTTTGCGGAAAAGATGAAGGCCCACAAGCCGGTAAAGCGGAAAGAGGCGTTTACCCAGGAGGAAGTCAAGATTTTAATGGAGCAGTTGCCAGACAACAAGGTGGGACATACCATCCGCCTCATGCTGGCAACGGGGATGCGGACACAGGAAGTCCTTGCCCTAGAACCCCAGCACATTGAGCCGGACGGCTCCTGTATCCACATCAGGCAGGCGGTGAACATGGTCAAGGGGAGGCCCCATATCGGCCCGCCCAAGACCGCCAACAGCGTCCGGGACGTGCCTGTGCCGCCCAGTGTGCGAACCTGTGCCGTGTTCCTCCGGGAACAGGCCGGGAAATTCGTGTGGGACAGCCCGATCCCCGGCCAGCCTGTCAATCCCAGCCACTTCCGGGATAAATACCGAAACGCCCTGCTCCGCATTCCGGGCGTCCGTATGCTGACGCCCCACAGTTGCCGTCATACCTACGTATCACAGTTGCAAGCCCTGGGCGTGGACATGGAAACCATTCAAAGTATGGTGGGACACGCTGACATTGAAATGACACAGCACTACCTACACGTACAAGAAGAATCCCGGCGGGCCGCCGCCGAAAAATTCAGTAAGACTTTTGGAATCTCACGCTGATAACGTAGAAAATTCACTGTGTTTTCCCTTATAAAATTCTGGTACAGTACCAGAATTCAAGGGAGCAGTTTATGATAGATGATAGGCTGTCCTATCCGTTATCCTCTCGTGACAGCATATCTATTCTTCATTCTGGTATCATTCTGGTACAGGCAATCTCGCAGGGGTTCACAGCATTCCTGCCAGAAAGCGCAGAAAAGCCCTGGAACCTTACGGTCCCAAGGCTTTCCGCACGCAGTTTCCCCTGCTTTTCATGGTGGAGATAAGCGGGATCGAACCGCTGACCTCTTGAATGCCATTCAAGCGCTC
>OWIY01000861.1_pt1 | contig 11144 bp, 6 predicted proteins | sample 1732841 | NCBI WGS metagenome assembly OWIY01 (sample SAMN05065760, study PRJEB22554) | human gut metagenome | biome: ENVO:2100002; feature: ENVO:00000062; material: ENVO:00002003 | host: Homo sapiens | place: USA | reverse complement strand
GCGCTAGTCTCGTGGGCTCGGAGATGTGTATAAGAGACAGGGATGCCAGCATCAGTGCCCGGACCAGGGAGCACGTTTTAAAGCTGGCCAAGGAATACAACTATGTCCCTTATGCGTCTGCCGCCGCGCCCACGACCCGGACACTGACCATGGGCGTGATCTTCCAGAATACCGGACATGGAAAACGGCTCGTCTCCAGCATCCTCAAAGAGGCTGCCAGCCTGGGATATTCGGTGCTTCTCCGGGAAAGCGGGGATTCGGCGGATATGGAGCTTAAAAATATCTCCGCCATGGCGGCGGCCCATACGGACGGTGTGATCTGGGAGCCCGTCTCCAGTGACAGCCTTTTCCTGGGGGAGAAGCTGGACCGGGCCGGGATCCCCTATGTGGTCATCGGCCCCTATGAGGGTGCATTTCACCTGGATTTTGAAAAAATAGGGGATGCAGCCACCGGGCTTCTTGTAAAAAAACGCCACGCCTCCATTGCCTGTGTGGCCGGAGACGATTCCCTGGCCCAGGAATTTTTCCAGGGCTACCGGAAACGGCTGTTTGACGAAAAACTCCCCTTCCGGCAGGAGCTGGTCTTTCCCGACGCCGGAAGCCTCCCCGTAAGCGGGATCCTGAACGGACTGTTCACGGCGGCTGTATTCTTCAGCCAGGCGGAAGCCCTGAAGTTTTATGAGACAGCCCGGAACCTCCAGTATGAGATCCCTGAGGATCTGTCCCTTCTGACCCTCCGGGATGGCAGCTCCGGCGGAGACCTTCCTTTCCTCTCCTCCCTAGCCGTTCCCTTCGATGCCTTCGGTTCCCAGGCTGCAAGGCTTCTGGTGGCACGGATTGAAAAATGGGAACGTATGCCGGAATTTTCCCCGGATTTCCCGCTAAATGCAGAGGCCACCTTAAGCGTTCCCAGGGATCTCCAGAAAAAACGGGTCATTTCCATTGGGAGCGTCAACATGGACAACTACCTGGCCTTTGACGCCCTGCCCCACAGCGGACGGACCGTTACCTCCTCGGACTCAGCCACCTACCCCGGCGGAAAATGCCTGAACCAGGCCGTTGGCGTGGCAAGGCTGGGCCACCACGTCTCCGTCATCGGCCGGGTGGGCGGCGACGCCGATTCCGACTCCATCTACCAGGCGGTCCGGGACTGCCGCATTGACAGCAGCGGCCTTCTGCGGACTCCCGGACAAAAAACAGGCCAGGCCTATATCTTTGTCCAGAAAAACGGAGAATCCATGATCTCCATTCTTTCCGGCGCCAACAGCCAGGTCTGTCCCGGCGATATCACAGCCGCTGAACGGCTCTTTGACGGAGCCTGCTGCTGCCTGATCCAGACGGAGATCCCCATGGAGGCCGTACTGACCGCCGCGTCCATGGCAAAACGCTACGGCCTCATGACCGTGCTGAAGCCCAGCTCCTGCGGTCCCCTGCCAGAGGAGCTGTTAAAAAATATCGATGTGGCCGTGCCCAACGCCGAAGAGCTGTCCATGATCTGCCCAGGAAGGGGCTCCATAAAAGAAAAGGCCGCCAGGCTTCTTTCCCATGGGATAAAGACCGTCATCGTCACCCTGGGAGCCGGAGGCTGCTGGATCTTCGGTAAGGAAACTGCCTGTCACGTTGAAGCCGCCGATTTCCGGTCCGTAGACAATACGGGAGCCGCCGACGCCTTCATCAGCGCCCTGGTCTCCTACCTGCTCTATGGGTTCTCCATGGAAGCTTCCTGCCGGATCGCCTCCTGTGCCGCCGGCTTTTCCATCACCCGACAGGGCGTCACACCGGCGCTTGTGGATAAGGACACGCTGGAGCAGTATCTGGAGCAGAACTATCCCTCTCTGATAAAAGAAGCAGACCGAAAAAAAGATCGTTAAATTTTTATTGAAATCTGTCCGGAAATGGACTAGAATAAAACTATCCTTTAACTCCAAGGAGGAACGATTTTATGGAACATTACAATCCGCTGCTCACTGGCCTGGAAAGCCCGGAAAAGTTCATCACCGTCGGCGAGATCATGCTGCGGCTGACGCCGCCCAACTATGAAAAGATCCGCATGACCTCCACCTTCGAGGCCAGCTACGGCGGCAGCGAAGCAAATATCGCCCTGGCTCTGGCCAATCTTGGCGTGGACAGTACCTTTTTCTCCGTGGTTCCCAATAACAGCCTGGGAAAGAGCGCCATCCGTATGTTAAGGAGCAACGACGTCCACTGCACCCCTGTGATCTTAAGCACACCGGAGCAGACTCCTACCCACCGGCTGGGAAGCTATTACCTGGAAACAGGCTATGGGATCCGCGCCAGCAAAGTCACTTATGACCGGAAAAACAGCGCCATCACAGAATTTGATTTTGATACCATTGATCTGAAGGGACTTCTGGAGCACTTTACCTGGCTCCATTTAAGCGGCATCACCCCGGCCCTGGCTCCCAACTGCCGGAAGCTCACCATGGAATGCTTAAAAACAGCCAAAGAGCTGGGCCTTACTGTGAGCTTTGACGGAAATTTCCGCAGCACCCTGTGGACCTGGGAGGAGGCCAGGGATTTCTGTACCCAGTGCCTTCCCTATGTGGACGTTCTTTTAGGCATCGAGCCTTACCACCTGTGGCGGGATGAGGAGGACCACAGCAAGGGAGACGTGAAGGACGGGATCCCCTTCCAGCCCAGCTACGAGCAGCAGGATGAGATCTTCCAGACCTTCATCGACCGGTATCCCAACCTGAAGTGCATCGCCCGTCATGTGCGCTATGCCCACAGCGGCAGCGAAAACAGCCTCAAAGCGTTTATGTGGTACGAGGGCCATACCTTTGAAAGCAAGCTTTTCACCTTCACCATTTTAGACCGGGTAGGAGGCGGCGACGCCTTTGCCAGCGGCCTGATCTACGCCATGATGCACCACTATAAGCCCATGGACATGATCAATTTCGCCGTGGCCAGCAGCGCCATCAAGCACACCATCCGCGGCGACGCCAACATCACCGACGACGTGGATACCATCCGGAACCTGATGAATATGAATTATGATATCAAGAGATAGAAAAAGGGAGCTGCGTATCACAGCTCCCTTTTTTACACCACATCTCCAATATCTACGATCTCACACCCATCATAGAAAAATTTCAGAATCTCCTTATAATTTTTTCCTTTCTTTGCCATCCCCTGGGCCCCGTTCTGGCTCATGCCGGCTCCGTGACCGTAGCCGCCGCCGTAGATCGTAAAGGCGGTAACGCCATTTTCATCGGGCCCCTGGTTTTCTATGTAGATAAACCCACTGGGAAGGGTCTCCCACTCTGTGTAGGTGCTGCCGTCCTTCCGATTAAAGACCAGCCTGGTGTTCCCCAGCACGCTCCGCACCTTGCTCTGGCCGGTGAAAGTCTTGGAGCCCTCTGTGCCCACGACCTTCAGAGCCTTCGCCGCGCCTCCAGGCCCCCGTTCTGTCACCGTAAGGCCCGTGATCTGACCGACTCCGCCGATCTTTTCTGCCAGGATCTGGCTGTCCGTCTTTGCGTTCCACCGGAACATGGCAAATTCTGAATCATACGCCTCCACATCCATATTTTTTATGAACGCTCCAAAGGCCTCGTTGGAGGCAAGGTCCATGGGCTTCCTCTTTTCATTGATGGAGACCGCCTTTAAATACGGTGTCGCCGAACCGTCGTTTCCCCACACGGTCCCGTCGGTGCCGTGTCCGCAGGAGGTGGAATAGTAAAGGGCGTCGATGGGTTCCCCATCGTAGGCGGCCATCTGGCCGAAAGTCTCATTGACAGCCGCGTCGGTGGTGTCAAAAACAGAGGTATTATTATACACCTGGAAGCTGGTGCTGTCGTCCACATGGGCGCCGTATTCTGAATACGAGCTTCCCCGGATCTGCCTCCAGGCATAGGTCCGGGCGCAGACGGCCTGGGCCTTCAGGGCCTCCAGCTCATATGTATGAGGCATCTCACTGGGCACTACCCGCTTCAGATATTCCTCAAGGTCCACCTCATTCAGAAGAAGGAGGCCCTCTTCCTCCCCGGTGATCTCCATATGGCCCGGATACACCGGAGTTCCCTGGCTCCGCTCAATATTCCTGACGGTGATCATGCCGCCTTCATTGGCGGACCGGAATACCATACGGCCGCTTTCCAGCCGGGAATCTCCAGCAGAAATGGTCACCGGCTCTCCAGCCGCCACGGACTGGGTCTTTTTATCCTTTTCATCCCCGTATTCCAGCACAGCCATGGAATCGCAGACCAGGGTGATCTCCGGATGGAACAGGGACTTGAAATTGGTTGTCATCAGAAGAACGCGGATATTATCGATCTCCGGCTTCTCTGTCGTCAGGGCCGCGCAGATCTCATCGCCGGCCACCACAAAGGTCTGCATATGATAGCCCACCAGGATATCCGATTTCTTCTGCTCCTTTAAAATGCCGTAGGTACGGTAGATCTTAAAGTCCTCTGACAGGGGCACGGTGCCGTAGCCCTCGATCTCGATCTCATCCTCTCTCACTGAAAGGACAGTCCCGGTGATGGTCTCCTTTTTCAGTACCAGGCGGCTGGGCTTTCCGTTTTTCAGATACAGATCCCCAATCTGGCCGGAGATCTCCTCTTCATTCTTAAGGACTCCCCTTACAGGGAATTCTCGCTGGATATTTCCAATGAACACCGTCACTGTATTGCCGGAAAACCCGGATATCCAGGCGTTTTCATATACGATCTCATCGGAGACCACGCCCTGGACCTTTATGATCCCATCCTCCCGCACCAGGAGCCTTATGGTCTTATCAATATAGGAATCCAGGGAAAGCCCTTCAAACAGGAACTTTCCATCCTTTGTGTAGGCCGTCCAGGGGGACGCCCCGTCCACATTCCCCGGAGTCCCGTAAAGATCTGTTTCGATCTCCTTTACATTCCCATCCGGGTCTGCAAAGGCCCGAAACGCATCATAAAATTCCCAGAACTCCGCTTTATCCACGGCCTTTCCGGCCTTTTTCCCTGCTGCCTCCGTCACATATCCCGCAAGAGAGGGTTCCCCCTCCCCTTTGGCCGCGGTCACCCAGCCGGACAGCTCTCCATAGGTAACGGCCGAAACAGCGCTTCCCTCCGAAGGGTAGCAGGTTTCCGGATCCAGATATCCCTTGGCATAGAGATAATCCATATATTTCACATACCATTGGTCCTGCAGCTCCCCGGGAAAAAAGGAAGTCTCCGGACCTTCTGCACGGACTGCATCCTCACCCGCCAGGGTAAGGGCGATGGCCCTGGAAGCCGCAGCCCGGGATACGCCGCTCCCCCGGGGCTCCATGACCACGATGATGATGAGCAGGGCCACGATCACCGTGGAGATCCCTGCGGTCCAGTTGATCAGTTTCTTTTTTTCGTCCATAGCACCTCGTTATTTCTGTCTGATAAACCTGCCGCTGTCCGCATCGATCTTTTCCAGCTCCATATAGTCGTCCGTATCCTGCGGGAGGTTCTTCTTCTGTAAGAAATGGCACTGGAATTTGGAAAACAGGTCGAACATCACCGCCGTCAGCGGCACAGCGACGATCATGCCCACAAAGCCCCACAGTCCGCCAAAGAACAAGATGGAAAACAGGACCCAGAAGCTGGAAAGCCCAGTGGAATCCCCCAGGATCTTGGGGCCCAGGATGTTCCCGTCAAACTGCTGGAGTACCAGGACCAGACCCACAAAATACAGGCACTGCCTGGGACTTATGAGGAACACCAGCACCGCACTGGGAATGGCTCCTATGAAGGGGCCGAAAAACGGAATCACGTTGGTAACGCCCACGATGACGCTGATCAGAAGCGCAAAGGGCAGCTTAAACAGATTCATCAAGATAAAGCATAAAACTCCGATGATCAGGGAATCGATCAGTTTCCCGATAATAAATCCAGAAAACACCTTATGGATATAGCGGAACTCCTCCACAGTCCCGTTGGCCGCCCGTATCGGAAGGATGGCGTAAACGATCTTTTTCACCTGGGCCGTCAGCGTGTCCTTGATATTCAGAAGATAGACCATGACAATGAGGCCGATCAAGATATTTTTTGCCAGGTTGAAGATGGTGAGCACACTGTTGGAAACTCCTCCCAGGATCTTTTCCAGACTCTCGAAGCTTCCAATGCTCTGAAGGTGGGGGATCAGATTACTGGCCGACCAGTCCTGCACGGCAATCACCGCCTGCTGGTATATCGAAAGCACCATCTCCTCCAGGGGAGGGTTATTGGCAAACAGCCCCGTGAGCCACTCATACAGGTTCTGGATATACACCGGCATGGTGTTTACGATCCCCGCAATGCTGGAATAAAGCTGGGGGATGATCATCATAGCCAGGCTCACGACGATGATGTACAGGAGCGTCAGGCTGAGGACCGTTCCCACGGTCTTCTGGAGAAACGCCTTTAGCTTCTCATTTTTCATTTTCTTTCCCAGCAGCTCGCCCGTGAACCGGACTCCGCCGTTGTATACAGGCGAAAATAAAAACGCCAGCACGGCTCCATAAATGATCGGGGTCAGGATCGTTATGATCCGGCCTCCCAGGGCCAGGATCGCCTTCCGTTCCAGAAACAGGAAGATTACAGCCGTAGCCGCCGCCAGCACCAGCACCGCTGTGATCCCCATATAAAGGTATCTGTCAAATCTGTGGTTTTTCATATCAGTCTCGTCTCCTCGGCAGATTTTTCCATTATGTATCTGTTTTTCTCTTTTATACCATATCACATTTTCCGGCAATTAGAAAGGGCCAGATTGCGGTCCCGGCAAAGGATCCGCTAAAAAACAGGAAAGCAGCGATTTCTCGCTGCTTTTATCTTTTGCAAATCCCAAAATGCCGGTTCCTGCATAATTGACTCCTAGCGTTGCTAGGTGGGCGACCGCACTTAAACTTCTGCCTTCCACTCATACGGAGGCCTGACATCCGTTTAAAAATATAGGAATCCCGTTTGTCATAATGTAGGTTCAAAATAAACAGGAGTATCGAACATTCCAGGAATTGCTGTCCTGTTTTCTTATGGATCTATTATAGCTCATATGTCTGCTTTTTTCAAGTTCCATTTACTGCCGTAATTTTAAATATTTTGTGAAGACCGTTCTGTATTTTTCTTACAGCCCCTTAAGAAGCTCCAGAAGCGTCTCCGGCGTTTCTGTGATCCAGTCCGCTCCGGCCTCTGAAAGCTCCTCCCGGCCTCCGTATCCATAAAGGACACCCACCGAGGAGATCCCTGTTTTTTCCGCTCCCTCAATGTCATGGCGGCGGTCCCCCACCATAATGATCTCGTCCTTATTCTCAAGACCGCAGGAATCCATCACATACTGGATCACCTGGTCCTTTTTCACCCGCAGCTTTTCACCGCCGTCATCCTCTGCCCCGCCTACGAACCGGAAATATTTTGTGAGCCCGAAATGGTCCAGGACCCTTTTTGCCATTTCCTCCGGCTTGGACGTGGCCACATAAAGCTCCTTCCCCGCATCCCTGAGGCCCTGAAGCATGGCCTCCACTCCTGGAAACGGCGCGTTCTCCATCCATCCCTTTACGTTATAATATTCCCGGAACACAAAAACCGCCTCATGGGCGTCATGATCCGAAAAATCATAAAACTCCTTAAAGCTTTCCGGCAGCGGCGGTCCCACAAAGGGCTTCAGGACATTCAGATCGTCCACCTGGATGCCGTAGCGCTTCAGGGCATACTGTACGGCTCTCGTGATCCCCGGCATGGAATCGGTCAGAGTCCCGTCCAGGTCAAAGAAAATATGCTGCTTTCCCATGTCTGCTTTCTCCTCTCTGGCCGCTGGAGCCATGGTTAAAAGGGCGCAGGAGAAATCCCTGCGCCCGGTTTTATTGCTTAATTCAGTTCTTTTACAACTCTCTCAAGGGCCTCAAGAGCGTCGTCCGGAAGCTTGTCGTAGCCTTCCTTGGCAACTGCAAATTCCTTGATCTCGTTGACACGGTCGTTCATGCGGGCCTTTAACTGGCTTACATACTCCGGATCGTTCATATCCGGCACAAAGCCTTCCCAATCCATGATCTCGATATCGGAGAACGGCCCCCACTGATGGAAGTCTGCCTTCTTCTCAACGATGGCTTCCAGGATTCCAAGGGTGTCGGCCGGTTTTACCTTCTTGCCCATGAAATCGCCGGTGTTCACGATATAGCAGTCCACGTTCTTTTCCTCAACCAGCTTTTTGAATTTCTCATAGTCGTTGGCTAACGGATATGTACGGAACGGGTTTGCGTACGGAACCACAACCAGCTTGTTGGGATCCACGCCAGGAGCAAGACGCTCTGCGGAGGATCTCTTTGTTGCCAGGGTAGCGCCCATAACGGAAGCTAAGGAAGCTCCTTTTAATTTTACTACCGGCGGGATGGTCGGGTCCTTCATAATCCAGAAAATAGCGTTGACCGGGGAGTCGATCCTGTCCACACGGTTGGGAGACCATAATTTGGACTTGATGGCGCGGCCGTTACCGTTTCTTACATCCTCTGTCACCAGCTGGATCTTTCCGTCCTCATCCAGGGTCGCAGAGCAGTTCTGGGCGGTCAGCAGATACTGGTTGTCCGGGCAGCCGGTGGGATAATCGGCTGTCTTATCAAAGTATGTGGGCTCCAGTGCAATGGATGCGCAGGTATCGGTGTTGATGATGAACGCATCGTCGTGGAGGACCTTGATCTCGTACTTGCCGCCGTGTTTTGCATGGGTCAGGGTGGACTTACCGGATCCGGACAGGCCGTATACGGAAGCTACGTACTTACTGCCGTCAGCCAGGGTGTATTCCTTCTGTCCGCCGTGACAGGAAGCGTAGCCGTTGCGGTTTGCAATGGCCCATGCCATGGTCAGGGTGCCCTTCTTGTGCTCACCGAAATATCTCATACCAAGGATGCATGCGCAGTTGGTATCGGTATTGAAGTAGCACAGGGTCTTTTTCTGGGGATCAGACAGGCAGTCCAGGGATACGCTGGGTCTGTCGGAGCCGCACCACTGGGGATCGGAGAAGATATAAATATCCGGCTCTTTTCCGTCGCCCACGGGTTTGGATTTTTTGTACATCTTTACGTACTCATCAGACATGTACTGGAAGTTTAACATCCAGTTGTACATGATGTTTTCTTCTCCTTCCGGGATCAGAAGGTGGGCCTTAACCATAAATTCGGGATCCAGGCCTACGAAAACCTCTGCATGGTACATGGTTTTCCAGCGGGACTCGTAGATCGCGTCCATCGCTACCTTGTCAAGAGCTTCACAGTCCACGCCCGGCTCGCCTGCGATGCGGCGTGCAGTTGCGTAACGGCCGGTGATGGCTCCGTCGTTGAATAACAGAACCTTTGCGTCCTTGTCCAGACCAAATTCCTCTCCTCTGTAAACGGGCATATCGGTCACGATCGTTCCTGGAGAATTCTTTGCTAATTCATAAGCCTCTCTCAGGGTATTTACCTTTACCACGTTGTTGCCGTAAAAAGCACCCTCGATGATGGATCTGGTTTTGGAAAAGCCCACTTTTCCTTTACCAATTTCGCTGATTGGGTAATAAGCCTTTGTTGACATTTGAAAAACCTCCTTGAATGTTGGTCACTAGATGGCTTTATTATCCCATCAAAATTGGATAAAGTCAATTCATTTTGCGATTTAATTTATTAGTTTTTTATGAATTTTGCATAAAAACGAAAAACCGGGACAGGTTTTCGTTTCCCATCCCGGTTTTTCACTATTTAAAGAACTCGTGGTTCCCATGTTTGAACAAAAAGTCCAGGTGATTGTCAAACCAGCGGACATTTTTCCTGCTGGACGCCCTCCTGTTCATAAAATACAGAGCGCCGTCAGAATAATCCTCTCCCGCTAGGGCGCTGTCCACAGCCTCCACCGTGGCGTCTGTGACCCGGCACCGGTTGATGGAGCCGTTGCCCACCGGCGAAAACTGATGCCTCTGGTAGACCACGCTGTGGACCGTATCCGGGAAGGTATCGCTTTCCACCCGGTTTAAGATCACATTGGCCACCAGGATCCTTCCGGTCCGGTCGCAGTTTCCAGCCTCTGCCTGGACGATCTTAAGCAGCGTCTGGTAATCCCGGTCTGACAGGGAGACCGATGCCGCTGCTTCCTGTGTTTCCGGTGCAGACGTACCGGAAGCCTCCTGAGCGGCTGCACCTTCCGCAAGCTCAGCGCTCTCTCCGGAAGCTGTCTCTTCCTGGGCTCCAGAGCCTTCCACAGCAGTCTCCGCTTCCTGATCCAGGGTCTCTCCCTCTCCAGCTTCCCCGCCTTCAGACGTCTCCGTGCCGTTCTCTGCCTCCTCTTTTCTGGTTTCTGTTCCGTTTTCCGTGTCCGCGGCCTCCTCAGCCGCCATTATGCTTTCTGGATCACGTTTCTCTTCGTCTGTATTTCCATCATACGTTCCCTCTTCCTGGCCGCCGGTCTCTCCCGGCGTCTCAGCAAAGGCCACCATAGCGCCGTTTCCCGTCTCCGGAAAGCTCCCTGCGGCAAAGGTAATAGCTGTCACCAGAAGGATACCGGCCGTAAGGACTGCCGTATCCCGGCGTCTTTTGGCAGGTGCGCTGGCAGACAGCATTTTTATACTCTGAAAAACTGTCTGAAGAAATGAGTTCCATGTCTGCTTCATCGATTTCCTCTTTTCTCCGTTCTGCCTCTGGAAAGCCTCCAGGCGGCAGATGGTTATTTTTCCGTCTCTCCGGACGGCGTCTGTGATTATAGGAGAACGGGAGGCCAAAAGTCAATAAGGCTTCTGCATTTTTGTTGTATTTCACAGCCTTATTTTTAACTTTTGTCATGATTTTTTAACATTTTGCAAGAACTTTTTCTTGATTTTCCGCGTATTTTTGTTACCATTGGCCCTATGGTCTTTTAACATTTATTACAAATTTGTTAAGTTTTTATCCCCCACTTTAAAGGGGTTTTCCGGCTCTTTATACCTTATGTCAACCACTTTTACATGAGATCTGTCATTTCAGCGCCCACATACCTCCCCAGATCCGCTGGGGAAAGGATCACCTGGACGCCCCGCATGCCGGCGCTGACGGCGATTTTTTCGTACTTCTCTGCCGACCGGTCCAGATAGGTGGGGAATCTCTTTTTCATCCCGATGGGAGAACAGCCGCCCCGGACATAGCCTGTCTCTTATACACATCTGACGCTGCCGACGATCGCATAAGTGTA
>OWIY01000854.1_pt1 | contig 11175 bp, 16 predicted proteins | sample 1732841 | NCBI WGS metagenome assembly OWIY01 (sample SAMN05065760, study PRJEB22554) | human gut metagenome | biome: ENVO:2100002; feature: ENVO:00000062; material: ENVO:00002003 | host: Homo sapiens | place: USA | reverse complement strand
TATAATTAAGGTTAATACTGAATATGTTAGAAATCGAAAGTCCCATGCTTATAAGAGGCCCGGGAAGGGATATAATAATCCTCACCTGGGGTTTGGGGCTGCATAAAATCTTGTCTGAATATTTCTGGAGGATTATCTGCTACCACATCTGCATCATGGATATATATGTTAAAATAGCATTCGGGTTCTCTCTTTTGGTTATATGGCCCTTCTCCCACAAAAGTAAATTTGTAGAAACCGATTTTTTCCCCGTCTTTTCTGACCGTAAGAAACCAGATATTACCAGTACTTATCGTTTTAAATCTTAATCCTTTCAATGCAGAATACCTTTCCTCTATAAACTGCCCATTCAAATATGTCTGTTTTTTACACGTAAAAGGCAACTCAAACTTGCCACCTTCAGCTGGTAGAATAAAGGGATTTTGTTCCGAATGGATTTTATACATAAATGTCAACTCCCCTTTATCTATAATCAGTGGAATTTTTTCTACTTTTATGCCATTAATAGTAGAATAAGAAATCTGTAAATCACCATTCAAAATTTTATCTTCCTTATTAATATTTGAGGTTATATTTAATACAACTTGATCACCCTTTACTTTTGTCTCTATATCAGAAAAAAGAGTTTTATCAAATTCTATCGAAACATCCTTGGGAATAATCGGAACCTCTGAATCTAAAACATCATCTATCAATGTTTTTTGAATAATTGTAAAAGTAATAGTACGTTTCTCCCCCAGACAATTAAATGGTTTAGATACGTTCTCACTTGGTAACACCTGATATTCAAGAATTTTATTATTTTCTTCTTTTTCACAGGAAAATAATGCTAAGGAAACGAATAGAAGAATGAATATTCTTTTCATATTAATGCAGTTTAGTTTTTTTGCAAATTAAAAGATTTTTCCCGTACAATAAAATACCAATTAATTGGTATTTTATTACAAATAACCATTCAATTTCATTATTATGCCCAAAGCATGAAAATAAAAGTATAACATACAAGAGCTGTAAACAAAGACAGAATTATTCGGGAGACTCCCTACTCTAAAAAAGTTAAAAAAAGAAAATGATTTAAATAAATATTAGTATAACAATGTCATCAACAACACAATATCCCCTTTTCAAATTATACAATAAATAATAGTTAAGCAACCAAAGACAGCGCAAAGCCAAACAAGTAATAAAAGAATAAAGTATTAAATAAAGCAAAAACACCCAATTCTACTTTTTAGGGTGTAAAATTGGGCGTCATTCTTGTAAATTGCTGATTATCAGCGTTTATTGCGGAGAGACAGGGATTCGAACCCCGGGTACCTCGCAGTACAACGGTTTTCAAGACCGCCGCAATCGACCACTCTGCCACCTCTCCAAGACTCCTTTTCAGAAGTACTTTCCGTTGAAAGCGCTGCAAAGGTACAACTTTATTTTAAATAAGCAAATAGTTTACCAGTTTTTTTGCTATAAAATTTTCAAATCGTATTTTTGCATTCAGAAGTTACGAAAAGAGTGTAATTTATTGGAAATGAGCGTAGGTTAATTGCTCTTGATAGTAATAGGTTACGATTTAGTTAGTTATCTACTGCATTATCCTTCTGCGCGTTGCGTAACCTTCAAAGAACTCTTCGTATGCAAAAGTAGCTATTTTATCCGAGATTTTGATATAAACTCCCGTTTTTTTATCCCTTCATTCATAAGATTTTTCCGTAAAAGCGGTATTGTCCGTCGGAACACCATTGCCCAAAACGAGTTTTGAACAAACGTGTGCCGATTACCGCATAGCCGGAGAAAAGGGCATTGCCTCACGCCTAAACGATGTTTAGACTGATGAAGCAATGCCCCTTTCTTTTGCGCCTATGTCAAGAGGTGCTTTTACGGGTTTTCAGATGATTTTTCTTTTTTCGCTGTCTCTTTTCGCCGGAAGCGGAAAGTGAATGCAGAGTGTGTCAGCCTGCCCCATGAATGAAACAGGCAGTCACACACAGCGGGCAAACCGGTAAGAATGACTGTTGCCGCCCGGTGGAACAAGTACCATCGGATCGGAAACATTCATACTTCCTTGTCGGAGGTTTGCCCTTTTCACGCTTCCGGTAATGTCTTTTTCTTTTTTGGGTTTTCCTTTTTATGGATTTTCACCTGAAGTTTTTTCTACCCAATCTGCCTCTGTTTTCGTTTACCTCCATTTTGCGCCTTTCAGTGAGCCGCATCAGTCAGTCATTTTCGTTCTGGGCGCAAAGGTAATTCCGGGATTGGACGGGAAAGCAAGGTCAAGCCTCCTGTTTTCGGTAAAAATCTCCAGCCCTGCGGGTAGTATTTTGACCGAAAAACCTTGCATTCCCTAATCCCTACCTTTTCAAGCACCCGAAACGAAAACGACCGATGCGACAGAAAGACGCATAAAAAAAATGTCGGATAAACGAGAGGCAGATAAGATAGTTTGAAACTCAACTCCCTCAGCTCTTGAATCCGCATAAAAAACAAAAAATCAAAAAGCAACGGATATGAGAACAGCAATAGCAACAAAATTCGTGGCATGGGAAGTACCAAGTTTGGAGAACCTGCAAGGCAGCAAGGTGTACGGACTTCGCACCAAACTCAACAACGGAGAAAAGTTGAGCCGTGAGGAAAAGGATTGGCTTACACGCAACGTGAACAGCAACACCTATTTCATGAGCGCAGTACCCCTGCAAGGTTGGAAGTTTGACTTCTCCGACATTCTCCGAACCTACATCGTGAAGCAGTACGGACATTGGGCGGAATACAAGGCTACCGACAAGACCGCACTCCGCAGTTTCCTTTACGGCAGGATTGACAGCATCGTGGAACTTAACAAATGATACGGCTATGACGGCAACGGCAAATTTCAGACAAGTGGCGCAATGCATCGGGTTGGCGATATGCGGCTTGATGATGCGCACCGCCTTCGGGGTGTTCGGCATCCTTTGGGGCATCATCAGAGAGATTGTAAACGGAGTGTTCCGAGTGGCGATAGGTGTAATCGTGGCTATCCTTTCCACCATTGCCTTCTTCGGCTTCATCCTTTGGTTATTCACCCTTTAACCCTTACTGATATGGCAAAAAGAAACAGCAAGACGGCAGCGCAGCAGTGCAGATATTACGAGGTGGACAACATCTTCGTGTATATGGTGGAAACGTACATCAACGGCAACTTCAGCACATTCCGTGAACTCTACCACGAACTGAACAAGGACGCACGGAGGGACTTCATGGACTTCCTTCTCAGCGAGGTAGAGCCGACCTATTGGAGAGAGATACTGAAACAGACAATCTAAAAATGACAGCGATATGAAAGGAACAGACCATTTCAAGAGAACGATACAGATGTATCTGGAACAGCGTGCGGAGGAAGATACGCTCTTTGCGAAGAAGTACCGCAACCCTGCCAAGAACATAGACGATTGCGTGACCCATATTCTGAACTATGTGCAGAAAAGCGGTTGCAACGGCTTCACGGACGGAGAGATATTCGGGCAAGCCGTCCACTACTATGAGGAGAACGAGATAGAGGTGGGCAAACCGATGAACTGCCAAGTGGTAGTGAACCACGTTGTGGAACTCACGGAAGAGGAAAAGGCGGAGGCACATCAGAACGCAGTCCGCAGATACCAAGAGGAGGAACTCCGCAAGTTGCAGAACCGCCACAGACCGTCAGCGAAAAAGGAAACACAACCTCAACCCTCATTATTTGATTTAGGATTATGAAACCGAAGACCAAGATACAGAAAGAGGTTGCAAGACTTTCAGCCAACCTCCGTCCCATATCAACGGCACAAGTTGAATGGGCATACCGCCATTGCGTTGAACATATCGGCTACCGCACCAAGAAAGGGAACATCACCTGCTCCGACTGCGGTCACGAGTGGCACAGCAAGAGCGAACTGTGCGACACCCTTGAAGGCTGCACCTGCCCCAAATGCCATGCCGAACTCAAAGTGCATGACACCCGAAAGCGCACCTACAAGGAAACGCAGTATTTCAGCGTGATAACCACCTGCAAAGGCTATCAGGTAATCCGTGTGGCGCAGGTCAGATGCGAGAGCAGAAAAGGCGAGCCGATGCAATTCTACTGCCACGAGGTTGTGCAGCGTTGGATTTCATCCGACGGCAAGGTTGCGGATATGGCGTTGCTCCGTGGCTTCACATTCTGCTATTGCGATGTGTGGGCATTAGGCAGCGATATGGAGATAAGACCGCACAACAACCTATACGATGATGTTGTGGCAAGAAGCTGTGCATATCCAAAGATGAGGATATTGCCCCAACTCAGACGCAACGGCTTCAAGGGCGATTTCCACGGCATTTCCCCCGTGCGTCTTTTCAAAGCCTTGCTTTCAGACCCAAGAATTGAAACCCTTATGAAAGGCGGTGAGATTGAGGTTATGAAACACTTTCTTTTCAATGCCCGTACTGCCGATGAATGCTGGGCATCCTATCTGATTGCCAAGCGTCACAAGTATCAGATAGACAACTTCTCAATGTGGTGCGACTATCTGCGTATGCTCAAAAAACTCGGTCAAGACCTCCGCAACCCTAAGAACATCTGCCCCCAAGATTTCATAGTGGCACACGACAAGGCAAGCCGAAAGATTGAGGCCATACACGAGAAGGAAAGAGCCGCAGAACGCCGCCGTTGGGAGATTGAAAGGCGTGAGCGTGAGCAACAGCGACAACTCCAACGGAAGAAAGATGCGGAGGATTTCATCACCAACAAATCCAAATTCTTCGGATTGGTAATCACTGACGAGGAAATAATCGTCAAGGTGCTTGAAAGCATAGACGAGTATTACAACGAGGGCAAGGCGCAGCACATCTGCGTGTTCGGCAGCGAATACTACAAGAAAGCCGACACCCTCATACTCTCGGCAAGGATTGGCGGTGAGATAATTGAAACCGTAGAGGTGGACTTGCGAACCCTCGAAGTGGTGCAGTGCCACGGCAAATACAACCAAGACACCGAATACCACGAGCGCATTATAGACCTTGTGAACAAGAACGCCAATCTTATCCGTGAGCGGATGAAAGCGGCATAGCATCAACCCTAAAACAACTTTGATATGGAAGTAAGAATTGAAAGTATGATTTGTGTGTGGGACGATAAAATCCCCACCTTGTTCCTTGAATTTGTAAACCTCCTCACTCTCACAACGAGTGAGGGGGAATTGAGAAAGAGCGTAAAGGAGTTTGCCGAGAAGCACGAACTTGACAAGTTTTTCCTTTACGGCTTCGGCTCACACCATTTCTACCTGCACCAACGCTACACGAGCAACCCCGAAATGGTGATGAAGAACAGAGTTCTGTCAATACATTTTTAGGAACGTAATACATAAGTATATGGACAGAAGGAAGAAACACCATTACTACAAGTATATTGTCAAAAGGCATTTGAACGATATTAGAGTACATATCGGGCAATCCAAGAACGAAATGGAGAGAAGCTATTACCGCACACGCTATGCCGCCCAATTGAGTGTCTATGCCGAAGTACTTGGCGTACAAGAGAGAATTTTGGAAAGATTTATTCAAAAATAGATGATTATGGCAACACGAATGACCATCAACGGAGTAAGCACCTGCACGGAAGCAGGTACGGAGAAATACGAGCGTTTCCAATCGGGTATCGGCAGACGCAGGCGGACACTTGTGCAGTACGACTACCGCCACACGGACGGAGAATTGTTCGCTTGTGTCAAACCTACATTGGACGAGTGCCGAACCGCAAGGGACAAATGGCTGAACGCAAAGCAGGGAAAGGAGGGCAACCGATGAACACGACCTATCAAACGCTGATAGTCAAATTCAGCGAGCCTATCACGGCATTGGACGGCATCTTTGATGATGCCCAAGTGTGGGGAACGGACACCCTCAAAGGGTGGATAGATGATTACGAAAGCACTCGTTTCACCGCCACCGACAGCCATACGGCAGTCATCACGAGCGAGTATAATATGGAATGTGTGAAAGAGTGGCTACAACGGCAGACACCCATTGCCGAGATGCGAGAATTTTGAACGAGTTGGCGGTGTCCGCACCGCCAACACTTAAAACCCTAAAAACAACGGATATGATAGCACAGACGATATTACAGCAGATAGGCGGAAAACGCTTTACCGCCATGACAGGTAGTCGAGATTACATCAATATGGGCAACGGCTTACGGATGAGCCTTGCAAGGAACAAGACAAGTGCCAACCGCCTTGACATCATCTATGATGCAGGGGCAGACCTCTACAATATGCGTTTCTACCGCAAGACATTCAGCAAAAAGACATTCGAGTGCAGGACGAAGGACATTGCCGTACACGAGGGTATCTATTTTGATATGCTGGAAGAAATGTTCACGATGGTGACAGGACTTTACACACGCTTTTGAGTGGCGGCGGCGAGAGCCGCCCTACTTTCTTTCAATGAGCATGATGGCGGACAAAGAAAGTAGCAAAGAAACCTTTGTCCAATCTGCGATACCATTCACAAAAAACAAGTTTTAATCATGGAAACAATCAAGCAGAACGGAAAAATCATCTTGCAAAGCAACGACGGCATAAGCATAAAGATGATTTTCAGAAACCTTACGGGAAAGAATTTTCAAGGTAAGGAGTATGCGGACTATATTCGCCACATCGCAATCAATAGCATGGGATTTACGCCCGGCAGCATCGAACATTGCAGGGACGGTGGTGTGATAGACACGGGAACAATCCCGAATGTATGAAAAGCAGAAAATCCGATGAAGTTGGGGCTTCATCGGATTTTCGTTTCTGGTCACGGGATATACAGCAGTGCAAACTCCGCCTTTCTCCGTTTGAGCAGCATGGCGTGGCGCTTCCCCTTGTAGTTGCAGAAGGCGATATACTCACGGTAGATATTCCTGTCGCCAGCTTCCAACTTCTTGATTAAGGTGCTTTTGGGGATTGTCTTGCTACCCAAAAGCCGGTATGGACCCACGTTGTAGGCAAGCGTGGCAAGTAAAAGTTATCCAAACCCCAGCATTATCCTAAAAATACAGTTTTTTATTCTGTAAATCATTCTGTTATAGGATGAATAGGTTTGGATAATACATTCCTATATCTTTGCTAATGGCACTAAAGCCAATAGGAAGAATATGAATATAGCACAGTTAAAATTAAGCCAGAAGAAGTTACTGGACAACCTCGTTTCCCGTGGTTATGACATTCAGTACATCAAAGGAGTAAAATTTGTTTTAAGACTTCTTTTTGAACATGAAGGATGTTTTCATTCGTATGAACAATTTGCAGAAAAGTTTATCCGTACAAGGGGATATACAAAAGCGACATTGGATCTTAGGATGATGCATTTACGTACTATCCAAGCATATGATGAATTTGGGCACTACCCGGACAAGAAGTCCTTTGTTCCGTTATGCTATCCTTCCAGGTATAATATGCTTAACCCCAGTTTTCAGAAAGTTATAGACATTTACCGGAAACGTGCCGCAGAACATAAAAAGAAGTCCACAGTAAAAATGGAAACCGATGCCGTTACAATGTTCCTTTTTGAGATGCAAAAGTTCCACGTCTCTTCATTGGATGAAATCAAAGAAGAACATGTTTTGTCCTTTTTCCTTAAAGAAGAACAGCAAAAGCGTTCAAGGACATATTGCGGTCACATAGCGTCAGCCCTTAAAGAGTTGGGGGATTTATACGACATGAAAAAAGTATTAGGTTATTTCCCTGATTTGAAATATGAAAGGAAAAACTTCAACTATCTTAAGGATGATGAAATCAATGTGATAAAAAATGCTTTGTCAGACTCTAACAATATTTTGACTTTCAGGGAAAAAGCTATAGTTTCATTGGCCTTATATACTGGCATAAGAGGATGCGACATTGCCAACTTGAAATTGACAGACATAGATTGGAAGAAGGAACGAGTCAGCTTCGTCCAGGAAAAGACTGGTAATCCGATAGTGTTGCCCCTTCTTCCTCATGTTGGAAACTCATTGTTTGATTACATACGTAATGAACGGGACAATGAGGCCGGATCCGTGTATCTGTTTCCCAACAAGAAGAATGCGACAGAAAGGTTGGAGAACAAAAGTATCGGCACCATTGTCAATACAGTCTTTGAGAAACTAAACCTTAGAAAAGGTGAATCCGGGCGTGGAGTCAGCGTATTTCGGCACAACCTCGCCTCTAAATTACTTGGTAAAGGTACCGAGATTAGGGTCATCAGCCATATTTTAGGACATATCTGTTCTTCATCTATAGTCCCATATATAGATGCTGACATCCCTCATCTGAGAGAATGCGGAATCAATATTGAATGTTATCCAATAAGAAAGGAGTTGTTCGAATGAAAACAGATTCACATCTACCCCAATTTGCAGATTTGATGTCTGAATATGTCAATTTCATCTCTGGTATCGGAAAATGTGACTATATAACCCGCATATACCTGAACTCTTTCGCCAAGTACTGTATGAATCATGGCGGAGTGCTGTCGGATGATATTATCTCCGGATGGGCATCAAGGACAGATAAGGAAAGCTATTATACAAACCGTAACCGATGCATTATTTTGAGGCGCTTCATCCGTTATATCCGGTCGAAATATGGGGCACCGTTCAAATTGCCATCATATCCTCCGGACATAAAATACACACCTAAGCCAAAGCGTACTCTTGTTTCAGAACAGCCATACTCTTATTCCGCAATATCCCATATAGTCAAGAAATATGAACTTTACAAAAGAGCCTCTGGAAAATTCAGTAGGCGGACAATGGACAAGATTCGCCGTTTCAATGACTTCTGCGCCCAAAATTATCCGTCAGCCGAAGCTCTTACAGAAGAAATTGTCCTTGATTATTGCAAGAAGAAAAAAACGGAATCCGCAAAGTCATGCAATAACAGAATTGTAGGTGTCAGAGGATTTCTGAAATATGCGAATAGCCGTGGTTTCGTAAATATTCCTCTTCCATCCACCATTCCAAGAGTCAATGTCACATCATTCGAACCACATCCGTTTACTCCAGAAGAGCTTGCAAGATTCTTTAATGAAGCGGACAATCTCGAACCTCCAATAAATTGCCGTGACATGAGGGCTGCGCTTATGAAAGTGGAAGTTCCGGTCTTTTTCCGACTTTTGTACAGTACAGGGATGCGTACAACAGAAGCCCGTCTGCTCAGAGTAGAAGACGTGGACTTGCAATCCGGTGTTATAAATATAAGATACACAAAGAGCATAGATGAACATCGGGTTGCCTTGCACGAATCCATGTGGTCGCTATTGCAGATGTATAATGTCAAAATGGAAAATCTCATGCCCGGAAGAAAGATATTCTTTCCTAACGAGTACGACAAACCATATTCCGGAGAATGGGTAACGGCAAGTTTTAAGAAAGTATGGAAGAAAGTCAGTACGGCACACGCAAGAGCATATGATTTTCGCAGTCACTATGCGGTCGTGAACATAAACGGTTGGGATCACTGCGGCATTGAATGGATGGACAAACTCTTATATCTCAGCCGTTCCATGGGACACCGTTACATTCAAAACACATTATATTATTACAGGCTTGTACCGCTGTTTGCACACCAGTTGGAAAATCTGACAGGAGGTGGGTATGAAGAACTTTTACCTGATTTAAACGACTATTTTGAATATGAAGACTAAAGCAGAACATTCAATTATCGCCGATGCCATCCATGAGTGGCATACGGTTTATCTTCCGTGTATAAGGAATCTGAGCCATAACGCTTTAAAATCATACGGAGAGGGAATGGGAATCTATATAGATTTCCTTGAATCCTCGAAGGGAGTCACATCAAATACCATTTGTGGGGAATGCTTCCGTAAGGACTGGATTGAAGAATGGATTGCATGGCTGAAAGAAGTAAGAAAATGCAGCCCGCAAACATGCAATCATCGTCTCTCCATATTGAAAAATTTCCTCCGTTTCCTTGCGCACAAGAAAATCCAATTCATAAAATATGATTGTGATGCCGCTGAAATAAAAAGAATGCAGCAACCTAAAAAACAAGTGGAAGTAATCACAAAAGATACAATCAAACGGATTTTTGCAAGCATCAATACACGGACATTGATAGGTAAGAGGGATTTTGCCTTGTTCAATCTTTTATATAGTACCGGAACAAGAATAGATGAAATATTATCATTAAGGCTGTCGGCACTGCACCTGGATGAAACGAAAAGTTACATTCTTGTTTTGGGTAAAGGGAATAAACAACGTACCATTTATTTGTTGAACAGCATGGTAAAAATACTGAAACATTATGTGAAGTTGTTCCATCCGGCCAATCCGTTACCTTCTGATTTTGTATTTTTCCCCATATATGGCCATGCAAACAAAAAAATCACTTCAGAAGCGATTAGCAAGCGGTTGAAAATGTATGTTAGAATTGCGTCTCAGGGGCTACTTGAAATTCCTGCGGATTTTCATTGCCATAGTTTTCGGCATGCACGGGCTACCCATTGGTTGGAAGACGGTGTAAACTTGGCGCAGATACAAAAACTATTGGGGCATGAGAGCATCGAAACGACAATGAAATACGTAGGAGTTTCATCAGAACAAATGGTACAAGCTTTATGCTCTATGGAAGACAATCTGACTTTAGGCGTTGAAAAGAAATATAAGAAAATCAGAAATAAAGATTCATTAGCAACAGTTCTTGGATTGAGATAATACTTAGTAATAAATGAGTGACTGTTCTTGAATAATGGAACAATCACTCTTTATTATCTGCTACTAAAATATAACAATTTACTGATATTCAATACAATAAAAAGTCAAGTTGGGATAATATTTTGGTTTGGATAACAGAAGACTGTCTTTTCCGAACTGCCGGAACATCGCGCAGAACTTCCGCATATCTTTTCTAAGTAGCGCGTCCGCCTGCCGCTTCGTCATGGTGCGTGCCGAATACCTTTCACCCGGCAAAATTTTGTGACCCCAACCCACGTATGGGTGGTGCTTCTCCGAGTGCCAGCCTTCAAAATATTTCGTGCAGCGCACAGCCCTCTCGAAAAGTGGCAGACGGTAGATTGCCGCCTGCCCGTCCGTCCCCTCTTGGCGGCTGATCCGTGCAGACACGGAACAGACCGCCAGAAGCGAACAGAGCATTGTCATGAATACACGCATCATTTCAGCAAGGGTCTGAAGTTGCCGATGGGAACGAT
>OWIY01000835.1_pt1 | contig 11281 bp, 10 predicted proteins | sample 1732841 | NCBI WGS metagenome assembly OWIY01 (sample SAMN05065760, study PRJEB22554) | human gut metagenome | biome: ENVO:2100002; feature: ENVO:00000062; material: ENVO:00002003 | host: Homo sapiens | place: USA | reverse complement strand
GGTGCATACACAGGTGAGATCTCCGCAGAGATGCTGGTAGACGCTGGTGTTAAGTACGTTGTAATCGGACATTCCGAGAGACGTGACTACTTCAAAGAGGATGATGTTCTCTTAAATAAGAAGGTTAAGAAGGCAATCGAGGCAGGACTTACTCCAATCCTTTGCTGTGGAGAGACTTTAGAGCAGAGAGAGATGGGTGTAACACTTGACTGGATCAGACTTCAGATCAAATCTGATCTTGCAGGCGTTGCAGCAGCAGACGTTGCAAACATGGTAATCGCTTATGAGCCAATCTGGGCAATCGGAACAGGCAAGACTGCTACATCCGATCAGGCACAGGAAGTCTGTGGCGCAATCCGTGCATGTGTAGCTGAAATCTATGATCAGGCTACTGCTGATTCTGTTCGTATCCAGTACGGCGGATCTGTAAATGCAGGAAATGCAGCAGAGCTGTTCGCAAAGCCGGACATCGATGGTGGTCTGGTTGGCGGAGCATCCCTGAAAGCTGATTTCGGTAAGATTGTAAACTACTAGAATCTGATTTTGTATGGTTATAGGGCTATTCATCTGAATTTCAGGTGAATAGCCTTTGAAATTTTACACATGAAGAAAAAATGTCTGGAATGTGTCGTTCTCTTGTTGTTTATTTTTGCTTTGACACATGGCATCATCCAAAATACACAGCCGCTGAAAGAGACTAAGGAAGTACAAACTGAATATGAGGAAAAAACCTCCCAGGTCACGGAACAATCACAGGAAACCGAGCCGGAAGTACAGGATCTGGAAAACCAGATTTTAAGGACTGCCTCCGGAAAGTTTTTTCAGAAATATCCGGTGGATGAAGCCTTTATGGGATGGATTGAAACGAAGTATGGGAGCGGTGTGCTGCAGAGTCTGTATACACAGCTGGAAAACGGAAATCAGGACCCGGATCTGTGGTATCGGTTTACCGGAAACAGTATGCATGTTCTGTGGCTTATGTATTGCAGGCAGCAACAGTATATGTCGTATTCGTATGAGGATGTGATCTGGAAAGAAGCATCCGATCCAGCATGCATCCGTCTGGATTTTGTCGGGGATATCTGTCTGGATGAGAATTGGTGTACGGGGAAGACGGCAAAGAATCACATGGCGGATTATTTTTCCGATGAAGTAAAAAAGGAACTGATTTCGGCAGATTTTACGATGGCAAACAATGAGTTTGCTTATACAACACGGGGACAGCGGCAGGTTGGCAAAGCATACTGTTTTCGGGCAGATCCCAAAGATGCCGGATTCCTGCGCACACTGGGAATAGATATGGTCTCTGTGGCAAATAATCATGTGTTTGATTATGGTGAGCAGGGATTTTTAGATACGCTGGATGCATTGCATGCAGCGGGAATTCCGTACAGTGGTGGTGGCAGAAATCTGACAGAGGCAAGCGCTGTGCGTTATGTGGTCACAGGTGGACGAAAGATTGCGATTGTATCTGCAACGGAAATCGAAAGGTTTTATCATTTTACACAGAAAGCCCAGAAGGAGAAACCGGGAGTATTAAAGACCCAGCAGGAAGAGGTATGGAAGAAAGAACTGAAGCGTGCGAAGAAGAACAGTGATTATGTGATCGCGTATGTTCACTGGGGAACAGAAGGAAAGATCCATTATGGGCAGGATCAGACAGAGATTGCAGACCTTTGTGTAAAAGCTGGTGCAGACGCCGTGATTGGTGGACATCCGCACCGTCTGCAGGGCGTTGAGTTTATAAAAAATGTGCCGGTGGCATACAGCGTGGGAAATTTCTGGTTTTCTACCGGAAAACTTTACACAACGATTGCACAGATTCAGATTGATGATTCCGGCAGTCTGAAATTGCGGATGATTCCGTGCATACAGGATTCGCTTACGCCTTCGATTCTGACAGAAAAAAAACAGATCAAAGCATTTTATCATTATCTGGCAGACATCTCCAATCATGTGGGAATTGATGAGGACGGATTCTTTTATCCGTATAAAAATGTCGAAAAACCGGGAGTTTCTCCTTATGCCTATACGTCCGGAAGGCGTTATGGACAGTATTTTGATGATGTGGATCTGGATTTAAAATCGATAGATATCGTGGGAAATTTGCAGTGAACACTTGCAATCCCGTTCAAATTATGTAATATAATAAGTGTTTGTGTAACAATAATGAAATACAATAGTATAGGATTGTTACAATGGAAAGAGAGGATGAATTATGAGCAAAAAACCTGTTGTTTTAATGGTTCTTGACGGTTATGGTCTGAATGACCGTACAGAGGGAAATGCCATTGCGCTGGCAAATACCCCGGTGATGGATAAATTAATGAAGGAATGTCCTTTTGTAAAAGGACAGGCTTCCGGCCTGGCAGTAGGACTTCCGGACGGACAGATGGGTAACTCTGAGGTTGGACATATGAATATCGGTGCCGGTCGCATTATTTACCAGGATCTGACCAGAATTACCAAGGCAATCGAAGACGGTGACTTTTTTAAGAATAAGGCACTGCTTGCAGCCATGGATAATTGTAAGAAAAATGATTCGGACCTGCATCTGTGGGGACTTCTTTCCGATGGTGGTGTGCACAGTCATATTACACATCTTTACGGACTGCTTGAGATGGCAAAGAAGCAGGGACTGAGCAAGGTATATGTTCATGCATTCTTAGACGGACGTGATACACCTCCTGCATCCGGAAAAGAATTTATCGAAGAACTGGAAAAGAAGATGAAAGAGATCGGTGTTGGAAAGATTGCTTCTTTATCCGGACGTTACTATGCAATGGATCGTGACAATAACTGGGATCGTGTACAGAAAGCCTATGATTCTCTGACAAAGGGTGAGGGCGTACAGGCAGAAGATGCGGTTAAGGCAATGGAAGATTCCTATGCAAAGGATGTAACAGACGAGTTCGTACTTCCTACCGTAATTACAGAGAATGGAAAACCGGTCTCTGTTGTAAAAGAGAATGATTCCGTGATCTTCTTTAACTTCCGTCCGGACCGTGCCCGTGAAATGACACGTGCATTCTGTGATGACAAGTTTACCGGATTTGACCGTCCGTTCATTAAGACAACATTTGTCTGCTTTAAGGACTATGATGAGACGATCCCGAACAAGCTGATCGCATTTGAAAAAGAGCATATTGTAAATACATTCGGTGAGTACCTGGCAAAGTGCGGAAAGACACAGCTTCGTCTGGCCGAGACAGAGAAGTATGCACATGTTACATTCTTCTTTAATGGCGGAGTGGAAGAGCCAAACGTTGATGAGGCACGTCTGCTGGTAAATTCCCCGAAGGATGTTGCAACATATGATCTGAAGCCGGAAATGAGTGCTCCGGAGGTTGGTATGGATCTTGTTGAGGCTATTAAGTCAGACAAGTATGATGTGATCGTTATCAACTTTGCAAACCCGGATATGGTCGGACACACCGGTGTGATTCCGGCAGCCATCAAGGCAGTCGAGCGTGTGGACGGACTGGTAGGAGATGCAGTCCAGGCGGTGAAGGATATGGATGGTGTTCTGTTTATCTGTGCAGATCACGGAAATGCAGAGAAAATGATTGACTACGAAACAGGTGAGCCACATACTGCCCATACAACCAATCCGGTACCGTTTATTCTCGTAAATGCGGATCCGAAGTATACACTGCGTGAGGGCGGATGCCTGGCAGATATTGCCCCGACCCTGCTTCAGATTATGGGATTAGAGCAGCCGAAAGAGATGACCGGAAAGAGTTTGTTAATCGAAAAATAAAAGAATAAGGAGAGCGAAAATGAAGGAATTTAAACCATTCAAAGAAGGAAAAGTAAGAGAAGTCTATGATAACGGAGACAGCCTGATCATTGTAGCTACTGACCGTATTTCCGCATTTGACAATATTTTAAAGAACAGGATTACGGACAAGGGCGCAATTCTGACCCAGATGTCAAAGTTCTGGTTTGATTTTACAAAGGATGTTGTTCCGAATCATATGATTTCTGTAGATGTCAGGGATATGCCGGAATTTTTCCAACAGGAGCGTTTTGACGGAAACAGCATGATGTGCAAGAAGCTTGAGATGCTCCCAATCGAGTGTATCGTTCGTGGCTATATCACAGGAAGCGGCTGGGCAAGCTACAAAGAAAACGGCACGGTGTGCGGCATTAAGCTTCCAGAAGGACTGGTAGAGTCTGATAAGCTTCCGGAGCCGATTTATACACCGAGTACCAAGGCAGACCTGGGCGATCATGATGAGAATATTTCCTTCGAGCAGTCTGTAGATGTGTTGGAGAAAATTTATCCTGGAAAAGGACTTGATTACGCAACACAGATCAAGGATTGCACCATCGCTCTCTACAAGAAATGTGCAGAGTATGCACTTTCCAAAGGAATTATCATTGCAGATACCAAGTTTGAGTTCGGTCTGGACGAGAACGGTAAAGTCGTTCTCGGTGATGAGATGCTTACACCGGACAGCTCCAGATTCTGGCCACTGGAAGGGTACAAGCCGGGACAGGGACAGCCTTCTTTCGACAAGCAGTATGTCAGAGACTGGCTCAAGGCAAATCCGGACAATGATTTCCTTCTTCCGGAAGAAGTTGTTACAAAGACCGTTGATAAGTACAAAGAAGCATATGAGCTTCTGACAGGTAAGCCTTTTACAAGATAGATATAGGAGATCACAATGATTCAGAATAACAGTTATGATGCGGATACACTTCATGAGGAGTGTGGCGTCTTCGGAATGTATGATTTTGACGGTGCAGATGTAGCATCGACAATATATTATGGACTGTTTGCCCTGCAGCACCGTGGCCAGGAGAGCTGCGGTATTGCAGTCAGCGATACCAACGGTCCTAAGGGCAAGGTTCTTTCCTACAAGGGAATGGGACTTGTAAATGAAGTGTTCGCACCGGAAAATCTTGAGCAGATGAAGGGGGACATCGGAGTCGGACATGTACGTTACTCAACGGCCGGTTCTTCTACCCGCGAAAATGCTCAGCCACTCGTGTTAAATTATGTCAAAGGTACATTGGCACTTGCCCACAATGGCAATCTGATCAATGCACCGCAGCTTCGTAAGGAGCTGGAATATACGGGAGCAATTTTCCAGACCACCATTGATTCTGAGGTGATTGCCTACTATATTGCGAGGGAACGGTTGAATTCCCAGTCAGCAGAAGAAGCTGTGCGCCGTGCGTGCCAGCGTCTTAAGGGAGCTTACGCACTGGTTGTGACAAGTCCGCGTAAATTGATCGGGGCGCGTGACCCATACGGCTTTAAGCCGCTTTGTATCGGAAAGCGTGACAATTCTTATATTATCACATCGGAAACCTGTGCACTTGACACCATTGGTGCAACATTTGTGCGTGATGTGCTGCCGGGAGAAGTTGTGACCATTTCTCCGGAAAAAGGTATTGAGTCCGATATGACCATGGCACTTCCGAAAGAAAAGGAAGCACGCTGTATTTTTGAGTACATCTATTTTGCAAGACCGGACAGTCATATTGACGGGGTGAGTGTATATGCAAGCCGGATCAAGGCCGGAAAGTTTCTGGCACAGGATTCCCCGGTAGAGGCAGATCTGGTGACAGGTGTGCCGGAGTCCGGAAATGCTGCAGCACTTGGCTATTCTCTGGCATCCGGGATTCCGTATGGTACAGCCTTTGTCAAGAACAGCTATGTGGGACGTACGTTTATCAAGCCAAAGCAGAGCAGCAGGGAATCCAGCGTACAGGTGAAGCTGAATGTGCTGCGTGAGGCAGTGGCAGGGAAACGTGTCATTATGATCGATGATTCGATTGTAAGAGGTACGACATCGGATCGTATTGTGCGCATGTTAAGGGATGCAGGAGCAACCGAGGTGCATGTACGCATCAGTTCTCCGCCATTTTTATGGCCTTGTTATTTCGGAACCGATATTCCGGCGCGTGAGCAGTTGATTGCCTACAACCGTACGATTGAAGAGATCTGCCAGATTATCGGAGCAGATTCCCTTGGTTATCTCGGAATCGACCGTCTGAAAGAAATGGCGGAAGGACTTCCGATCTGTACCGGCTGTTTTACGGGTAAATACCCGATGGAACCGCCGAAACAGGACATTCGCGGAGAGTATTATGACAAAGAGATTGATCTTGAGCGCAAGATGAGCCGATAAGTTGTTACCAATGTATTCAAATAAAAGGAGAAGAACATGAGCACAGACAGATATACAAGCCCTCTTTCCGAGCGTTATGCCAGCAAGGAAATGCAGTACATTTTTTCCCAGGATATGAAGTTTTCCACATGGAGAAAACTCTGGATCGCACTGGCTGAGACAGAGATGGAACTCGGACTTTCCGAGAATGGAAAGCCGGTCATCACACAGGATATGATTGATGAGATGAAAGAACATGTCAATGATATTAATTATGATGTAGCAGTTGCACGTGAAAAACTGGTGCGTCATGATGTCATGAGTCATGTGTATGCTTATGGACAGCAGTGCCCGAAGGCAGCCGGTATCATTCATCTGGGGGCTACTTCCTGCTATGTCGGAGATAATACAGACATCATCATTATGAATGAGGCATTAAAGCTCGTACATAAAAAACTGGTCAGCGTGATTGCGGAGCTGTCCAATTTTGCAGAAAAATATAAGGATCAGCCGACCCTTGCATTTACGCATTTCCAGCCGGCACAGCCGACAACAGTCGGAAAGCGTGCAACACTCTGGACACAGGAGTTTCTGATAGATCTGGAGGATCTGGAGTATGTACAGAGTACGTTAAAACTGCTCGGATCGAAAGGAACGACCGGTACACAGGCAAGTTTCCTGGAACTTTTTGACGGGGATCAGGAGACGATCGATAAGATTGATCCGATGATCGCAGAGAAAATGGGATTTAAGTCCTGCTATCCGGTTTCCGGACAGACCTATTCCCGTAAAGTGGATACCCGTGTTTTAAATGTTTTAGCAGGGATTGCTGCCAGTGCGCATAAGATGTCTAACGATATCCGTCTTCTGCAGCATTTAAAAGAAGTAGAGGAGCCATTTGAAAAGAACCAGATCGGATCTTCTGCGATGGCATACAAGCGCAACCCGATGCGGAGTGAGCGTATCGCTTCCCTGTCCCGCTATGTGATGGTAGATGCATTAAATCCGGCCATTACTTCTGCAACACAGTGGTTTGAACGTACACTTGATGATTCTGCCAACAAGCGTCTGTCGGTTCCGGAAGGATTCCTTGCAATCGATGGTATCCTGGATCTGTGCTTAAATGTTGTAGATGGCCTGGTGGTATATCCGAAGGTAATTTACAAGCACTTTATGGCAGAGATTCCATTCATGGCAACCGAAAATATTATGATGGATGCCGTAAAAGAGGGTGGAAACCGTCAGGAACTGCACGAGAAAATCCGTCAGCTGTCCATGCAGGCAGGAAAGACCGTCAAGGAAGAGGGTAAGGATAACAATCTGGTAGATCTGATTGCAGCAGATCCGGCTTTTGGTCTGACAAAAGAACAGATCGAGGCAAACTTAAAACCGGAGCTGTATGTGGGTCGTGCACCGCGTCAGGTGGAAGTATTCCTGCGTGATGTGGTTCGTCCAGTGCTGGATGCACACAAAGAGGAACTCGGCGTTACTGCAGAAATTAACGTATAAATGAACCTATAAACAGACCGGTCGGTTATGCTAAGAAAGACCTCCCATAACATGGGGAGGTCTTTCTTTTTCTTTGGATTTGAATAAATTTCTTTCTTTTTCACACAATAATGAAAAAAGGAGGACAACAGGAATGGGTCTGATGATCAAAATTATTGAAATTCATGGAAGGGAAATTCTGGATTCAAGAGGAAATCCTACGGTTGAGGTGGAAGTGACCGCGCAGACAGAGACAACGGGAAAGAAGACTACGGGCAGGGAATCTGTGCCATCCGGAGCCAGTACCGGAAGATTTGAGGCGATTGAGCTGCGGGATGGACAGGAACGTTATTTTGGGCTTGGCGTACAGCGCGTTGTGGATCACATCAACACAAAGATCCGCAGGGAGCTGTTGGGAATGAATGTGCTGGAACAGGTGCAGATTGACCGCAAACTTGTGGAACTGGATGGGACAGACAACAAAGGAAATCTGGGGGCAAATGCTTTACTTGGTGTTTCTTTAGCCTGTGCGCGCTGCGCAGCGGCAGCACTGGATATGCCGTTGTACCGTTATCTGGGAGGACCGAATGCAAAAAAATGGCCGATGCCGATGATGAATGTCATAAATGGCGGAGCTCACGCAAAGAATTACCTGGATTTTCAGGAATTTATGATTGTACCGGTCGGAGCCGAGTCGTTTCCGGATGCACTCCGGATGGGTGCGGAAATTTATCATTTTCTGAAAAAAATTTTGCAGAAAGAAGGCAAACTGACGGCAGTGGGGGATGAAGGCGGATTTGCACCGGATTTTTCCAGTGCGGGAGAAGTGTTTGCATGTCTGCAGCGTGCCGTGGAGGAAGCCGGATATAAGGTGGGCAGCGATGTTGCATTTGCCATGGATGCGGCAGCATCCGAGCTGTACAGTGAGGAAGACGGAATGTATCATTTTCCGGGAGAAGCGCAGACACATGCAGAGGTGGATGTCAATCTGCGGCGTCCGGACACGCAGGGAGGTGCCTATACATCCGAAGCACATGTGAAAACGCAGGAGATCACCGAAAAAAAAGAAGTCCTGCGCAGTGCACAGGAAATGATTTCACTGTATGAAGAACTTACCACGGAATATCCGCTGATTTCCATTGAGGACGGTCTGGATGAAGACGACTGGGAAGGCTGGCAGGAATTGACAAAGCGCATGAAAGAACAGGTGATGCTGGTAGGGGATGATCTGTTTGTCACGAATGTGAAACGAATCCGGTGCGGAATGGATCTTAAGGTGGCAAATGCTGTGCTGATTAAGGTCAATCAGATCGGAACGCTGACGGAAGCCATGGATGCGATTGAACTGGCACAGAAGAACGGCTATAAGGCAATTATTTCACATCGTTCCGGAGAAACGGAAGATTCTTTTATTGCAGATCTCGCGGTGGCGGTAAATGCCGGCTGGATCAAGACAGGCGCTCCGTGCAGAGGAGAGCGCACTGCCAAGTATAACCAGCTTCTGCGGATCAGTGAAACATTATAAGAGATTCAGACGTTTGGACATGATCTCCGGATTGACCGCTTCCGAGATGGCGGTGTGTTTGTCGATTCGTCCGTCTTTATAAAGCTGTAAGATGCTGCTGTCCATGGCGATCATATTTTCTGCGGCAGAAGTGTAGATAATACCGTTGATCTGGCGCAATGCAGCACGAAGTGCCGTCAGATAGCTTGCGGTATCGGTATTGATCTCCCGCTGGGAAACAATGCTTTCCATTTCGCCGGTCCGGGAACCGATTACAATCCAGCTGGCGTACATCTGGGAAAAGATGCCGGACAGCAGCAGTGCTTTGTCGAATGATTCCCCGTGGCGGATATTCTCGTGACATTTGTCGATAAGTGCCTGCATATGCGGATTATTGACAAGTTCGCGTGCCATGGTAAGACCGATATTACTGTCGAGTCCGCTGGAGAGAACCAGATACAGGCAGTTTGGAACGCGTCCGGAGGCAACCGTCATGGCAAGTTTCTGTCCGAGGAACAATACGCGCCCGAGATCGGTGTGATATAAAATCATACAGATGATAAGCAATACCAGAAAGGCAATGATAAATCCAAGCATATAATGATTGAGAATGGTACTGATGTGCAGAAGCGTCCGTGCGGTATGTGTAATGATATAATTATATACACTGCTGATGATGTCCAGATCGCTGGAAGCACCGTCTGCAAGTTCTTCGGCCTTGGCCACAGGGAGAAAATCGGCGGTGAAGTTCACGTACTGGTTCGGATACAGATAAGGCTTCAGCGGATCTGTAAGTGTGACAGAAAATGTCTCGGAGAGCAGCGTTGTGTAACGGTCATCGGAAACATTTTCGTAGACACCGACCTGATAGGTTCCATCTCCGGAAGTAAGGGGAAAGGTACTATAATCTTTGTAAAGACTGTATGTATATGTGATGCCGTCTGTCCCTGTCAGCTGCAGTTTGGGTTTGGCATTGGAACCGGTGTATTTTGCCATAATATATCCTTCTTGCGTGTGGGAGATATCAATAACTGCAGTATCTGTTGTAAAAGTTTTGGTGCCGTCTGCCTGCGGGGTAAGTACCTGTGGGGTGTGATCCGTATGGGAGGCAGCTTCTGTGGCCGGGGTCTGGTTGTGCGTGGCAGAGGGCTGATCCTTGTTTTGGGAACATCCGCCAGTGAACAGACAGACACACAGTAACATAATCGGAATAAATCTGTACATTTGACAGGATTTCATGGTATACTCCTAATGATACAGTAAGTTCTATATTATCTGTGTTATATTATCAAGTGGAAATGAAAAGGAAAATTGTGAAATGCTTCATTGTAAAATGAAATGCGACAAGAGTTATTAAACTCTATCGCATTTCTTTTTTTATACCATAAAACGAGAAAATGCGTTGAGGTTTAACAACCTTGACGCATTTTTTAAGTTGTTCTGAAAGGAGGGTAAGGCAATGCGTAAAGGAGATAAGCGATTAAAGTACGAAGATAGAAAAGAAATTGAAAAAATGAAGAATGACGGCGTAAGGGTCGTGGTCATTGCCGAAAAAATCGGAGTACACCGAGCCACAATTTACAACGAGTTAAAACGTGGCGGGACACCTTACAGAGCGGAAGTAGCACAAAAAACAATATAGGGAGAATATGAAGAATCAAGAAATAGAAGAAAAAGCTAGAGAGTTGGCGGATATGGTCGGTTCTGTGGCGGTAGATGAAAACCTACCATTAGAAGTTATAGAAATGACCGCAGATATTTTAAAAGAGGATTGTGAGCAGATAAGACAGGCAGCAGTTGATATAGCGGAGGAAGAAAGGGCAATACGCCTTGAATATAGCACGGACACAACGAAAGGAGGGGCAGCATGGCGGGCAGCAGAACAGAGAAGCACACAGCGGTATACCGAAACGTGAAGCGGTGCGAGTTTCATAATATCGGGGATTATATCGTAGTGACAAGCATTATAGGCGGTACAACCTTTTGTGCGTTTTTCGATTCGGGATTACACACGGAAGAGAGTATAAAAAGGCGTGGAAGTATTAAGTTACATTCCATTTATGCCAAACATTAAAAATTAAAAGCAGGAGGACAAGGAAGAATGAACGCAGTAGACCACAACAATGTAGTAATTTTTGATGATAGAGGGATTCCCTCTATTATGTGC
>OWIY01000812.1_pt1 | contig 11402 bp, 11 predicted proteins | sample 1732841 | NCBI WGS metagenome assembly OWIY01 (sample SAMN05065760, study PRJEB22554) | human gut metagenome | biome: ENVO:2100002; feature: ENVO:00000062; material: ENVO:00002003 | host: Homo sapiens | place: USA | reverse complement strand
ATAGTAGGTAGGCAAGTCTTGAACTCTTTGGCTGTAACCCTGTTGTCGTCCGGGTTGGAGCTAATGATGATCTTTTCCTCCTGCTCCCCACTTTTCCTCTGGGCCAAACGCTGCCGGAAATAATTTTCCGCCTGCAACAGCACTTCCGAAAAGGCCAATAGCCCAATAACCATGGGCATAAGGCTGAATCCGTCGGCCAAATCGACAATGCCGAAGGTCAACCGCATGGTACCAAATTCCGGATCGGTGCCTACTGTGGCAAGAAAAAGCCCCAAGGCTGTCGAAAGCAGGCCCCGTAGAGGATCGGCAGTGGCCGCTACGGAAATAACGACCAAAGAGAAGAGCACGACCATACTGTATTCGGGCGGGCCGATGCGCAAGGCAATAGCCGCGACGGGGGCAGCCAAGAAGATCAGCACCAAATCGGACAAAGCATCGGCCAATACAGAGGAATAAAGAGCCGTCTGCATGGCTTTTCCGCTCTTTCCTTGTCTTGCGAGCGGGTACCCGTCAAAGGTAGTGCACATAGCCTGCGGCGTACCGGGAATATTGAATAAAATAGCGGGCAGAGAACCGCCGAAATTTCCTCCCTTGGAAAGCCCCATGAGCATGGCGATTCCGGGAATCGGACCGAGATAATAGGTAAAGGGCAGGAGCAGGACGATGGCCATAGTGTCCGTCAACCCGGGGATGGACCCCATAATGGCGCCACACAAAACTCCAATAAAGGCCCAAAAGAAATTTTCCCAAGCAAAAACGAGATCCAGAGCCCCAATAATATCTTCAAGCATAGTGTTCTCCGATACGGTTGCGTACTAAAAAAGAATACCGCTTGGTAAAGGATAATTAAGAAAAAAGACAACTATCCCGTAAATAACTCCAAGCAAAAGAAGAGGCGTCAGTACAATACGTATCAAACCACGCTCGAGGAAAAAAAATATGTATATCATGCCAAATACAGCATTAGTCACAAAAAATCCGACGTACTCCGTGCTCATGATACAGACGGCGTAACTCACTATAAGAAAAAGGATACGCGGGAAAACGGAATCGGATGGATTGGAAAACGCCTTGGCCACTGCTTCCAAAGAAATATTTTTTCCTGTGGTACGCAGAGCCATAAACAGGGCTGGAATGGCAAGGAAGATGATTGTCAGGCGCGGGTACATGGCCTGCTCTTCGCCTGAGATCTGCTGTGGGATAATTACAAACCACAACAGTGCGCAAAGACAGAGGAACAGACATCCTATGAAGCGATCTATCAGCATAGGGCCCCCTTTATTCCCGGAGGAAAACCCTCCGGGAATGATTGGTACTATTGACTAGTTGCTGTCCTGCTCATTGTACTTCAGCATTTCTTGAACGGATTCAACGGAATGACGTGAAAAGGCATCATAATCCTTTCCGGAAAGGAACTGCGGGATGAATCCCGCCGCCTTCATCTTGTCCTGGAGTTCAGGATTTTTCAGGACGTTGGCAATAGCCTGTTCCCACTTGTCGCAAATGGCCTTTGGGGTCCCCTTGGGGAAGGCAAAGCCGTACATCAAAGAGGTTGCAAAGGGATATCCCATGTCACGCAGCTTGGGCACGCCGGCAATGTATGGGACTTCCGAAGTTCCCAAATTGGCCAGCACAAGCAAGTCTCCCTTGCGGGCCGCCTGATAACCGGCGGTCCCCACGCCAAGCTCACACGCGTCAATATGCCCGCCCATCAAGTCAGCCGTGGCTGGTCCGCCACTCTTATACATGACCAGCCTGAACTTGATGCCCTCGTGAATAGCCGCGGCGTGAAGAACTTCAAGAGCTTCCTGACTGGCTCCGGAACCCACGGATACGGTGCCGGGATGTGCTTTGGCGTAATCCACAAGTTCCTTCCACGTCTTATAGGGCTTATCCGGACGCGTGAGGAGCAGGCGATCCTGCGGCATATAAGCTCCTACAAAAATGATGTCATCCAAATTGTAGGCAGGAGCCTTGAGAAAATAGGTGGCCACCAGCGCATTGCCGATAGCTCCGCCAATGACGGTATATCCATCATTTTTAGCCTTCAGGCCAAAATTCAATCCGGGGATGCCGCTTCCTCCCCCCTTATTGACGATGACGAGGGGCTGCCCCAGTTCTTTGGACAGATAGTCTGCGACCATCCGAACCGAAACATCAGCCGCACCGCCCGGAGCAAAAGGAACTATACAGGTCACAGCCTTGTCGGGATACTGCGCCGACGCGGAACCTGTACCTGCCAACAACAACGCCGCCAAGAGCAACCCAAAGAAACTCTTCATGATATACCCCTTTTCATGCCAGCCGAACGAGATCGGCTTTTGGAGTTAGCGAAGAAGATAGGGAATATTGACGTACAGAGCCTGTTGAGGACATTCCACTTCACAAGGCAGACAGAACCAGCAGTTCCTGTAGTGCCCAGTGGGACCGCCACAGGACAGGCAACGCGATGCTTCGTCCCGGGCCTCCTGCTCAGTCAAATATTGCGTCGTTTCAGTGAAATCTCCGGTACCCGTGCAGAAGTGGCCCAAGCCCGTTTGACGAGGGATAGCGACGGCATTGCCGGTATCAACGGTAAAGTCGTCTACATAAGGACCGGCGTACTGACGGCCATAGAACATGTCCTGACCAGCCAAGAGACGGATGATCGAGGTAGCTGCGCGACGTCCGGAAGCCATAGCGTATACGGCGGACGAAGGCCCATGCTCCATGTCGCCGGCGGCGAAGATAGCCTTGTCTCCGAGCTGCAATGTCACGGGATCAAGGGTGACATCTCCCACAAGCTGCGTCAGCTGGCTGTCCCGTTCCTGCCCCACGGCCATAATGACGCTGTCAGCCTCTATGCTGCGGATCTCGTCGGCCTTAAAGTCAGGGTAGTCCAGACATTGCGGCGGCAGCAATTCCAGATCATGACGGCAAGACAACGCCAGTTTCCCGTTTTTGCCCTCCACTTTCACGGGTGCCCAGGTAAAAGCAAATTTGATGCCCTGCTTCCTGGCCTTGGCAATATCTTCAGCATCGGCTCGGAATGCATCAATGGTGCGGCGATAAACGATGGTAACGCTTTCCGCGCCTTGACGCATGGCCGCTTGCGCGCTGTCGAGAGCCACATATCCGCCGCCAACCACCACGACATGGCCGGACAACTTTTGACCGCCCCCTGCACGGACTTCCATAAGAAATCGGAATGCCGACAGCACGCCCGGCAATTCTTCTCCTTCAATAGACGCCTTGCGTCCGCCTCCCGCTCCCAGAGCGAGTACTACGGCATCATAACGTTGCGATAAATCATCCAATGCCTTCTGATCCACGATACGCTGGCCATAATGAAAGACAACGCCAGCCTGTTCCATGATGCCGACAGCCTCATCCAGCACGGCGTCGGGGAGTTTCCAAACGGGCAGGATATTCCGTAACACCCCTCCGGCTTTACCCTCCGCTTCATACACGCTTACGGCATGCCCCGCCTTGCGCAGATCATGAGCCGCCAATAACCCTGCCGGACCCGCTCCGATCACGGCCACCGTTTTGCCGGACGCTTCGGCGCACTCCAGCGGAAGCATCTTTTCTCCGGCAAAGAGATAACGCTTGATGCCGTTAATATTGACGGCCTGCCCGTCGACCTTGCAGCGGTTGCAGGCATGTTCGCAGGGGTGGTCGCAAATGCGGCAAATCAGCTGGGCAAATGGCAAATCCTGAGCGATTACGGCACGGGCTTCATCATCCTTCCCGCGAGCCACCAACTGCACATATCCCTGAATGTTCAGGCCCAAAGGACAGGCCGCGGAACAAGGGGCGCGATTGATCCGAATATTGTCGAGTATGCACGTCTCCGCACACTTTCCACAAAAAATACATTTCGTCTTGTCCACGACGAGGTTGTCGGTCAACGCCTCAAGAAGATTGCCGGCGCTCATGCGGTTTCCTCCATTTTGATGACAGGTACGTATGAAACACGAATATCTTCCAAAGAATCCCCCTGGGTAAGCACGATGTGCTTCAGCCACTGGGCATCATCCTTGACGGGGTAATCCGAGCGCATATGCCACAATCCCCACCGGCTTTCCTTCCGCTCCTTGGAGGCCACGGCACTCATGGCCGCACATTGGATGATGTTTTCCACTTCATATGCCTTAAACAGATCATGCTGATTCCTGATGCATACCTCCGTACGCAGTTCACTACGGAATCTGTCCATCCACCACAGTGCCCTGTCGAGCTTGTATTCATTCTTAGGAGGCCGTACATAGTCGTTGATCAGACGGCGGACCTTGTATTCGAACTCTTCAATGGGAACCTGCCCGCCGGTTTGGGCAAGTTTGGCGTCACGATCCCGAATGACGTCCATGACCTGTTCGTCGTCAATGACGGGGTCGGCTACCGTACGGGCGTATTCCGTGGCGTTTTCCGCCGTAATCTGTCCATAGGTGAAAGCTCCGCTCAAGTGTCCCCGGGCCACCAGGGAAACGTCTCCCGCCGCATACAGCCCCGGCACGGAACTCTCTCCGCGCTCGTTGATCCGGATGCCCGTCAGACCGTGCCCGCCGCACAGGTAACAGTCCGTCGGCCACAGCTCGATTTCTCCGGTACGGAAATCAACGCCGCGGCCCTTAAAGAAGCGCTCCTGCACGGGCCGTTCCGTGGAGAAAAGCAGTTCCTCCACTTCACGGATCTTTTCCTCGCTCAAATGGCGCATGTCGATCCGCATGGGGCCACGCAGCGCCATATGCTCCGAGTGCATGAGGTGAATCCCCGGATGATTTTCTTGAAATTCCTGTGCGAAGGCATTGAGCAAATGAGCCCCACGAGTGAGCGTGATGTACAGCAGGGGGGCGTTGATATCCTTAATGATGTAGTAAACAAGCGTATACTCGAAGCCTGAAAGCTCCGCCCCGGCGCGGTAGGCCATTACATAGCCGTCGCCGGTATTCCCGGGGAAATCGTAAACGCCATAGAGGTAGCCGTTTTCCGGCAAACCGAACCGTGCCGTACCGCCTGAGCACAAGATCACGCTCTTGGCTTTACAGACCACGATTTCCCCTGTGCGCACGTTGATCCCTACGGCACCGCAAACCCGGTCGCCATCCTTGAGCAGCCGCAGGGTCATGATCCTGTTGTACACTTCCGCGCCATACTCATGGGCCTTGGCCGCCAGAATGGTCTTGAGTTCGGGCTCCTTCATCGTGATGCAGAATTTGCCCTTGTTGTGGATCTGCAACTTGTCATATTCGCCCTTTTCATCGACGGGAAAACATACGCCCCAGTCGATGAGCTCCTGCATCACCGCCCAAGTACGCTGGGCCATGACATAGTTAACAGGTTCGTCCATGATGCCCTGACAAGCCTCGCCATTGGTCTCGACATACAATTCCGGGGTTTCTTCCGTGCCTGGAATGGAAACGATATTCATAGCGTCCATACCACGCGCGATGCAGCCGGAATATTTCATATCCCCCTTTTCAAACACGACAACTTTCTGTTTTGGATCCATCTGCTTCGCTCGGATGGCAGCCATGACGCCAGCGCTGCCGCCTCCGACGATCAACACATCTGCGCTTACGGTCAAATAAGGCTTCATTCCTCGTCTCCTCCTTTAGGATATACTGCTATGGTTATATAGAGCAGTTGTTAGGGTAAAAAAGGGGAGCATCCCCTTTTTCCGAACCTATTCCCGGAAATTGTGAAGCCGGATCAGGCCAAAGGGCTCCGTCCGAATCAAGCTCTTGCGGAACTCAACGATGGTGTCGTCATAGCTTGTTGAAACCATAAAAGAACTAATGACAGGGGCAGACACGGGCAAATCCATGATCTCCGACTCCCGCTCTGCAATCATTTCGATCTCCAAGAGTTCTCGGCTATTCAGCACGGGGAGGCGGCAATACTTTTCAATCAAAAGATAGAGGGAGAAATCTTCCAACTCTCCACTCATGGCCCTCTTCAAAGGCTCCCCAAAGGGAAGGGGGATGTAGGAAGTACTCAAGGCGACAGGGCAACGTTCTTCTCCCTGCTCTCCGCTGAACAAACGTTCTATACGCAAAAAGGAGGGGATATCTTCAGGGACGGCAAACCGTCTATCCATCTCAGCCTGGCGGGGAACTTCCTCCATGGAAAGGAGTTCGACGCTTAACGAGACATCCTGCTCGGAAAGATTCCGCCGCAGCCGATAATATTTGACGGCATTCTTGTCGATAATACTCTTGGTGACATAGGTTCCTTTTCCCTGAATACGGACGAGGTACCCCTGATGCACCATATTTTCCAAAGCTTTACGCACCGTTCCCACACTGAATCCCGTGGTCTGGGCAAATTGGCGTTCAGAAGGAAGCTGCTTTCCGGCTTGCCATTCCCCATTGACGAGCTTATCCATAATCGTTTGCTGAAGACGATAGTAGGCCGGTAACGCCTCGGCGTGTTTCTCAGAAAACTGGATATGTTTTGCTGTGTACATTCAACCATCCCTGTTTAGTGCTCTATAGCTCTACAGTTCTGATGCTGTCAAATCATTTTTCAGGAATAGCCATCTATACGTTGCGAACCTCCTCGCCATACCTTCTGACTTCGACATGCTCGACAACTTACGCTTGATTTCCAGTGTGCCAAAGTGCTATCAAGGAACCGAACCCGCCCAGCACAACTAGGAATTTTTCCTTATTCATTAAAATATGTTACGCAATAGGCGGTGCCGAGAAAAATGGAGTCCCGCCCTCGCACCACTTTTCAGCCCTTATGACAATTGTCATGAGGGCTTTTTCTTTTTCCGACAATGTTTCACCCTCTCCATGCTTCTTTCCCTCTCGTGTCGAACGTAGCTTCCCCAAAGGTCAAAGAAGGCCGCCTTTCCCATATGGCAAGGAAAGGCAGCCCGATATGGGGGAGCCCTGCCGCGGTTTTCCTAGTCTAGATTGTATTCCTTGCGGATGCATTTTTCGTTGTATTTGTACCCCCAATGCAGCTCGTTGACGCAGTGCATCAGCCGTTCGTAATTGCGTTCCTCAATAGCGTCGATGATGAGGGAGTGTTCCTCCACGGCGGCCAGATACCATTCGCGCACAAAATTTTTGCGAGGAAAATCCCACAGGCGGTTCTTGATGGGCGAGAGGATACGCTCGGCGAAGATATTGGGGGAAACTTCAAAAAAACACTGTGAAAGAGATAGTGAAGCCGATCATAGGTAACCATGTCGCCGCTCATGACCGCTTCCCTCATGTCCCCACTCAGGCGGCGCATCTTGGCTATGGTGGCCTCGGTGTACTGGTCGATGGACCCGGCGATGATGGTGTACTCCAAGGCCCCCATGATCTCGTAGAGGAAAGGGAAATCTTCCGCCTCCAGGGTATTGATGACCACCTTGCTACGGGGGTAGATAGTCAGGTAGCCTTCCGCCTCAAGGCGAATGAGCGAATCTCGCAAAGGCGTGTTGCTGATGCCGAGTTTGTGGCTGATGGCCGGAAGATCGAGCACGCTCCCGGGCAGGAGGCTCCCTTCCCGCATTTGCTGCCGGATGTACTCATACACCATCATCCTTCCCGAGACGGCAGCTGTTTCTTTCCCGGCCCGCGACGGTGCCGCCTTGGACTTTTGACGAGGATGCCGCTGTGTCTCGGAAAACAAAGGAGGAACATATGAGCTGGTCTGCATGGATCGCTGTTGCCATTGCCGTACTCGAAGTCATCCGTGAGGAATCGGATTAAACGAAAAACGAGGAGCACCCGATGTGTTCGGGTGTTCCTCTTCATGTTCCTCAGAAGTTTTTTTTGAGCTCGCAGTGCTGTTGGGAAGGCTTGCCAAGCCTCCGCTTTATGGATACGGTCTGTGCAACGAACATAGCCATGCAGAAATAAAGTTCAATGAGTTAGGGTGATTAAACCTGAATTCTACCCTCTCCGCCACTTGGAAACTCCAAGACATCCGATAAAATCCGAAAAGCCCTTGATCTGAATGGTTGAGGGCTTTTTCTGTATTCAACGCTGTCTGAAAAATCCTTTTCCACGACTCTATTCGAGGTGCATTTTACCGTATCTTGATTTTCTACGTCCATCATGCTTCAGCTTGTGTACTCCTAAGACGTATCTCCACAGACTTTTTCATGATGGCTTTGTGCAACAGCCTTCTGCTTATCCTGCATCTATTCAATGGAAAGGAGCAGGGATTGTCTCTCACAGCTCGTTCTTCTTACGGTTGTATGCCGTAAAGGAACGATTCTATGGATAAGGCCATTGTGAAAAAAAGAAAAAAGCATTGACATAAAAGATGCCGTATTCTATCCTCTAGAAGAAGTGTAAGGGGAGTAGCTGGGTCCTTGAGACCCCGGTAGCGTCAACAGCATGGCTTTACGGCCTGGCGTTACCATCAAGTGTTTGCTTGATAAGTGAGACCTTCACGGCAGTCATGCCGTGAAGGTCTTTTTTCTTTATCAGGCATCGCCTCACATTCTGCCCACTTTCAGCGGCTGTTCAGGAACGTACACCGTCCCTGTTTTTCCATACTCAACCGTTAGGACAGAAGAATGTTTGCACGCTTTTTGCCTCAGACCGTCCCTTTTTTCGAGCTTCTGGTACAGCAGAACGCCCTCCTGCAAGAGATGTCGGAGGCGCTCGCCGTCGTCATGGACAACACGGAAGCGTCGGAGCGCCATCTGAAGCGGATCAACCTGTTGGAAGAAGAGGCGGATCGGCTCTATCGGAGCATCACTCAGCATCTCTCCCAGACGTTCATCACACCCATCGATCGTGAGGATATCCATGCGATCAACATGGCCCAGGAGCGGGTGGCGGATAAGATACAGCACCTTGCCAACCGTTTTTTTGTTTCCGGGTTCATGTACCAGCGTTTTCCCGCTCAGATGATCACGGAAAGGATCCGGGGGATGCTGCGGGACACGAAGTCCATGCTGGATGAAATTTCCATGAAGAAAGAGGTGTCCGCGCACATCCATACGCTCAAATCCAGGAAGTCCGACTGTGAAATGTTCCAGTCGACCGGGCTTGCCGAGTTGATGGACAGCGAGATCGAAACCTTTGAACGCGTCAGAGAGATCATCCTCTGGGGGCAGGTCTACGACCGCATGGAGCGCACGGTCGATGCGGTATCGGATCTCGCCGACACGCTTGAGGAGGTTGCGCTGAAGTATGTTTGACGTTTCCTTCCTCCTTATTCTGATCATCATCGTGGCGTTGATCTTCGATTTCACCAACGGCGCTCACGACTGCGCCAACGCCATCGCTACCGTGGTTTCGACCAAGGTGCTGAGCCCTCGGACTGCCGTCATCATGGCAGCCACCCTCAACCTGATCGGGGCGTTTTTAGGGACAAAGGTCGCCAACACGCTCGGAGCGGGCATTGTCCACCCCGATATTGTCGCAAACTGCCAGCCGCTGGTGCTTGCGGCCCTGATCGGGGCGATAGGCTGGAACCTGTTCACATGGCATTTCGGGATCCCCTCCTCTTCCTCCCATGCGCTGATAGGAGGGCTCATGGGGGCCGCCGTGGCCTATGCCGGCTTTTCATCCCTCAACGGGGGCTCCATCCTGACCAAAATACTGCTGCCGCTGGTCCTCTCCCCTCTGGCTGGATTCGGTATGGGGCTGCTGGTCATGTTCCTCATCATGTTCCTGTGCGCAAAGTGCGCGCGGAACAAGCTCAATACGGCCTTCACGCGGCTTCAGGTGCTCTCGGCGGCGTTCATGGCGACCAGCCACGGTATGAACGATGCCAGAAAACGATGGGGGTGATCACCCTTGCCCTCTTCATTTTCAACGAAATCGAAACGATAGCCGTCCCCCTCTGGGTCAAGTGCCTCTGTGCCGCCTTTATGGCGCTCGGTACTGCCATGGGCGGCTGGAAAATCGTCAAAACCATGGGGCATAAGATCTTCAAACTGGAACCCGTTCACGGCTTCGCCAGCGAAACGTCGGCCGCGCTGGTCATCTCCGGCGCGTCGCTCCTTGGTGCGCCGATCAGCACGACGCACACGATCACGGCCTGCATCTTCGGCGTAGGCTCGACCAAGCGCCTCACCGCCGTCCGCTGGGGGGTCGCGGGGCACCTCATCATTGCCTGGGTCCTTACCATTCCCGCTTCCGGTCTTCTGGCGGCCTGTTCCTTTTTCCTTTTAAACGCTGTGGGGTTCGCCTAGTATGCAGTATTATTTCAATGGAAATATACTGTCTGATAAAATAATATCAAATCGTATTGACATGTTCTATTTTCAAGTTTAAAAATTCACTATACCATCCGAATAATACCCAGAGAGCTGTTGTATGCCTATTCCTTCAGTCACACAAAAATTCATGTGCACACTTTTTGTGTTCACAATGATCTGTGGTGTATGGCAATATGCAGCAATAGAGAATACCTTTTACTTCGAAGACAGAGAAAACATCGTATCCGAAGAAATCTGCGAATATGCCGTAACGCAGCGTATTGCTGAGCACAAGCGTTTAAATTACAATACAAATACAAGCGGCATAGAACCTCTTCTTCCGTTGCTTTCCCTCTTGCTTGGTTTTCTTCTCTACGCCCCCGTCGTCAGAAAAATCCATCTTTGCCGCCTGCAAAATGATTTTCTTCCCAAACTGTGCGACTTTCACGGGATGCTCCCACTCCCCTTCGCTCCTCCGCGCTCCCTCTCGTAAGTCTCCAGATCGGATATGGCTGAAAGAGGCTCTTTCATGCTCCCGGACACGCTTGACGCGAGAACGGCATCCGTTCCCGTGAATGAGGACCGTTTCCTCCGTCTTTTTCAGCGTGCACCCGGTCGAGGGGGCTGGACTCATGCTTTAGGACCATTTCGCATTACTTAAGAACATATTTCGGAGTGAGGAATATGGAAACCGTAAGAAAGCCGTTGAATGAAGATCGCGTAGCCTTGTTGCTTGGAAGCGTCATCTTTATCCTTGCCCTGCTCAAGTTCAGCGGGATAGACATGCTCGGCTGGGCCGTCAAAATCGGCATGTGGGTGGGCGATCCGCTTGACGCGTGGCGTCCCGCCACCAAAGGTCTTCTCCCCGGCTATGGCGCACTGTTCGCTACCTATGCCATCCTGACGGGCGCGCTGGCTTGTTGTGTGAAGCTCATGGGGAACGACGTGGTGAAGTTCGTCAAGTCCTTCACCATCATCTTCTTTATCGCCATGATTTGTTATACGCTGGGCGCCAACGCCTACATCGCGGCCAACCCCACCCAGCTCAAGGCGCAGGGGATTCCGTGGGCGCTGGGCCTGAGCACCGAGGCGGGGCTCATCCTCGCCCTCGTCATGGGCATCGTGATCAGTAACTTTATGCCGAATCTTGCGGAATCTTTGAAGGACGCCTGCCGTCCCGAGCTGTTCGTCAAGATCGCCATCGTCATCATGCTGTCTCTTATACACATCTGACGCTGCCGACGATCCCATAAGTGGAGAT
>OWIY01000808.1_pt1 | contig 11432 bp, 10 predicted proteins | sample 1732841 | NCBI WGS metagenome assembly OWIY01 (sample SAMN05065760, study PRJEB22554) | human gut metagenome | biome: ENVO:2100002; feature: ENVO:00000062; material: ENVO:00002003 | host: Homo sapiens | place: USA | reverse complement strand
TACACTTATGCGATCGTCGGCAGCGTCAGATGTGTATAAGAGACAGACCCAAAAGCAAGAATCCTGTCATAAATCGCTGCCCAATCGAAGAAAGGATGCCCATTATCATGGAAAAAAATATCGCTGTCATCTGGGGCGACTGCTCCAGCCCCGAGATCGTGAAGCAGACCCTCCGCGTTCTCGATAAGGTGGCCGAGAAGTACGGCCACACCTTCCACTACACCGACGCCGCAATGGGCGGCGAGGCCATCGACAAGTACGGCGACCCGCTGCCCCAGCACGAGCTGGATAAATGCCTTGCGGCAGACAGCGTTCTTCTGGGCGCAGTGGGCGGCCCCAAGTGGGAGGGCCTGCCCGGCGAGCAGCGCCCCGAAAAGGGTCTGCTCCGCCTCCGCGCCGGGATGGGCCTCTACTCCAACAACCGCCCGGCAAAGATCTGGCCTCAGCTGGCCCCGGCCAGCCCCCTCAAGCCCGAGATCGTGGCCAAGGGCATCGACTTCATCATCGTGCGTGAGCTGATCGGCGGCGTCTACTTCGGCAAGCACGAGACCTATACGCTGGAAAACGGCGAGAAGCAGGCCGTGGACTCCATGCCCTACTCGGAGCACGAGATCGAGCGCATCGGCCGCATCGGCTTCGAGACGGCGATGAAGCGCCGCAAGAAGCTCTGCTGCGTGGACAAGGCCAACGTGCTGGACACCAGCCGCCTCTGGCGTGCCGTCATGCACCGCCTGCAGGCCGAGTATCCCGAGGTGGAGTACAGCGAGATGTTCGTGGACAACTGCGCGATGCAGGTCGTGAAGGACCCCAGCCAGTTTGACGTCATCGTCACCGAGAATATGTTCGGCGACATCATCTCCGACGAGGCTTCGATGATCACCGGCTCCATCGGCATGATCCCCTCGTCCAGTCTGGGCGACGGCACCCGGGGTCTGTATGAGCCGATCCACGGCTCTGCTCCCGACATCGCGGGCAAGGACATCGTCAACCCCACCGCCTGCATCCTCTCCGCCGCCATGATGCTGCGGTACTCCTTCGGCATGACCGAGGAGGCCGACGCCATCGAGAGCGCGGTGAACAAGGTGCTGGACAAGGGCCTGCGCACCGCCGATAATATGAGCGAGGGCTGCACCTGCCTCGGCTGTACCGCAATGGGCGATGCCATCCTCGCGGAGATCTGAAGCCAGAGCAGGCCCAGAGCAGGCAATGTACGAGCGCCGCAGACGGCAGAGCACAATAGACTGTTCCGGCAGGCACTGTCTTTATCGCAAGGCAAGAAATTAGTGCAACATTCAAACAGCATATTTGCGATATGCAATTCAACGCTGTTGCTGTTGCATTAAAAAGTTGAATTGCTATGAAACTTGCGATAAAATAAAATGCACCGCCGCCTCTCACAGTTTCGTGGGAGGCGGCGGTTTTTTTGTATCCCAGAGATAAAAGTATGTCTTATAATTTTGACAAAATGCCGAAATCGAAAAAATAGGGTAGATAACATTGACGAAAGTTGCCCGAAAATGTATTATTGTGATATGGAGGCGGAACGCTTCCTAAATTATAAGGAGGAATTTTTTATGATGTTGCGGTTCAGAAAAATGATGGCAGTCCTGTTGGCGGCGGCGCTGACACTGACGATGCTTACTGCCTGCGGCGGCGGTGGCAGCGGCAGAGCAAGTGTCGATGCGAAAGTCAAGCTGACCGAGAGCGTGAATGAAGCCTTAAAGAAGGATGGATATAAAGAGATTCTTAAATACGATGCAAAAATAGATGAAACTGCATACCTCTACCGTGTCTACCGTGAAAATAGTGATGTCAGGGGCATAAATAATGATTGGAAGGACAAGAATGTCAATCGTAGGCTGTTCAAAGTAGATGTTCTGGAAGCTAAAAAAGCGGACAGTGCAAGTAAAATTGCCGAAGAAATAAAGCCTACCTTGGAAAATATAAAAGGTGACGATTGGAGTATCGGATACTACGTAGAGCCTAAGGAGAATGGCAAAAAAGAGGTAGTAAGCAGAGAGTTTACGATTATTTTGGAGTGGAAAGAAGTTACTAAATAATAAACCCTGCATAAATTGAAGTAGGAATAGAACCGCCGTCTCTCACGATTTTGTGGAGGCGGCGGCTTTGTATTGTGCTTTGCAGGATTTTGTGTTATTCTGTAACTAATGCCAGCAATGGCAGGAAAAAGGCGCTGTGTCTAAAACGCAGGCGGCTGACTCCTTACCGGCACCTAAGCGCCGGGCAAGGCAGTTTTTCTTGAAGTTGCCACTCCCCGGATGCTCAAGGGCAGGAAGGGGGTGTGGTTCATGACGTTCTCCGATGTTGCAATTTTACTGACGCTTCTTGGCGGAGCAATTTTTGTTACATTTCAGATCACATGGACGATCGCACATGAGAACCATGACGATAAAAAACGCAAGAAAAAATGACCGCCTCACAGTTCCCCAACTTGGTCGGTCATTTTCTCTTGACTAATCTGGTAAGGAGCTAGTCGTTTTGCAGACACAGCGCCTTTCTATATGTAGTATAGTCAAATTTCTTTGGGTTGTCAAGCGGGGGCGGCATCCTGCACAGACAAATACAATGTTTGCAAATTCCGCTTTCGGCCTTAAAGTGTGAAATAGATTCATTTGACAAATCAAATTATGTAAACTATACTAAGTCCTGTCTTTAACGATGAAAAATACCCCGTGTGCCGGGATGGATAAAAAGAGATAGGATGGGAAAACCGATATGCTGACACTGGATAAGATCTACCACGCCGCCTTTGTCCTCAAGGATGTAGCACGCAAAACAGACCTCATCGAAGCCCCCAAGCTCTCGAAGGACTGCCAGCTCTACCTCAAGACCGAGAACCTGCAGGTGACCGGCAGCTTCAAGGTGCGCGGCGCTTATTATAAGATCAGCCAGCTCTCCAAGGAGGAGAGCGACAAGGGCGTCATCGCCTGCTCGGCAGGCAACCACGCACAGGGCGTGGCGCTGGCCGCTACCCGCCGGGGCATCCGGAGCATCGTCTGTATGCCGGACGGTGCACCCATTATGAAGGTGGAGAACACCAAGAACCTCGGCGCGGAGGTCTGCCTCGTGCCCGGCACCTATGACGATGCCCACGACAAGGCCGTCGAGCTGCAGGAAGAGACGGGCATGACCTTTATCCACCCTTACGACGACGAGCAGGTCATCGCCGGTCAGGGCACCATCGGCCTCGAGATCCTCGACCAGCTGCCCGATGTGGATGCCGTCATCGTGCCTGTGGGCGGCGGCGGACTCATCTCCGGCGTGGCCTTTGCCATCAAGAGCCTCAAGCCGGAGGTCAAGGTCTACGGTGTGCAGGCCGAGGGCGCACCCAGTATGTACCGCTCCCTCCATGAGCACAAATATCAGACCCTCTCCGCCGTCTCCACCTTTGCGGACGGCATTCAGGTCAAGACCCCCGGTGAGCTGACCTACAAGCTCTGCGAGGAGTATGTGGATGACATCGTCACTGTCACCGAGGACGAGACCGCAGCGGCCATTCTCTCCCTGATGGAGAACCAGAAGCTGGTGGCCGAGGGCGCGGGGGCTGTGCCTGTGGCGGCGGCGCTCTTCCACAAGCTGCCCATCGAGGGCAAGAAGGTCGTCTGCCTCATCTCCGGCGGCAACATCGACGTGAACATCCTCAACCGCGTCATCACCCGCGGCCTCGTCATGAGCGGCCGCAAGGCCAACCTGACCATCGCGCTGGAGGATAAGCCCGGCCAGCTGCAGCAGGTGGCCAACATCGTCTCCCGCTGCGGCAGCAATGTGGTGTCCGTCCTCCACGACGGCTCCGACCCCAATATGCCCATCTCCAGCTGCTTCCTCAAGCTGACCCTTGAGACCCGCGACAATGCCCAGATCGAGCAGATCCGGCAGGAGCTTGCCAAGGCGGGCTTCCAGCTGGTGGCAGAGCGCGTATAACGAATCAGAAGACACAGAAAAGCCGCCCGGATGGGCGGCTTTTCTGCGGTTTGTCAGCCGATGATCTCGTACTGGAAATATTCGCACTTGAGCTTGCTGCCTACGTCGATCTCCGGCGGCAGGAGCGCCAGCGCCACCGGGTTCAGCTCGTCGCTCTCGATGTCGGTGCGGCGCAGGTTGACGTAATCGCCGTCAAAGCTGACGACTTCATAATACCAAGGCCCCATAGGTGAACTCCCTCTCTCGTGTCAGGTGTCGTTTTCTTTTTCCTGTTTCCACCAGTGGTAGTACGGCCCGAGGATGCAGACCGCCGAAAGGATCATCACGGCGAGGAGGATGCTGGTGACGGTCGGGTCGTCGGAGAAAAGGCAGAACAGCACCTGTACGCCGCCTACGATGAGTTCCAGCACGCCCAGAAGCCGCTGCCAGAGGCGGCGGCCCTCTTCGCTGGACGATTCCAGCCGCCGCGCCAGCACGCCGGGCAGCTGGACGCGGAGGACGTCTGCAATGCCCCAGACGAGGAAGATAACGCCGATGACAAGATGGTGCACCATAAGCCGCGCTCCTTTCTGCGCTGTGCGCTGAACAGAAAAAACTTTTACACAGCAAGTATACCATATCCGCCGTCCCCCGGCAAGGATGGGGAACGGGCGGAATAGAATAGAAAGTTTTTGCGGAAGCCCCGGCGGCTCTTGTGGAATCCGGAAAAATATGCTATACTATTTTCTACTGATGCGCCATCGCCAAGCGGTAAGGCAGGGGACTTTGACTCCCCCATCGTAGGTTCGACTCCTGCTGGCGCAACTGTATGAAAAAACTGCACGGACTGCTGGACTTCAGCGTTCGTGCAGTTTTTCTTTTATGCCTCTGTAAAAACAGGAACGGGGGACGGCATCAGAACCGTCCCCCCTCGAAAAGCATTTGGCAGGCGTGGCGTTCTCCTGCATCTCTCAGGGCAGATGCCCTTGTCGTTACCATCGGCGTGTGGCTGCCACGAAATTGACCACCTCAAATGCTTCTCTTATCCAGTATAGCATGCCGGATTCATTTTGTATAGAGAAACAGCCCGGCCAAAACGCAAAAAGCCGCCCGGCTTTCATACCGGGCGGCAATGGAGAAGAAAAATCGCAAAAGCGATGAAAATATCAGTTTACAGGATGTCGATGTACTCACCAGCCAGAGCTTTGTTCATGCTGCGGACGGCGCAGAACTTGCCGCACATGGAGCAGGTGTCGCTGTGGTCATCCTCGGGCAGGCGGGCGTCACGGATGGCCTTTGCGGTCTCGGGGTCGAGGGCACAGGCGAACTGTGCGTCCCAGTCCAGCACACGGCGGGCGTCGCCCATCTTGTCGTCGATGTCCCGGGCGTGGGGGATGCCCTTGGCGATGTCGGCGGCGTGGGCGGCGATCTTGGAGGCCACGATGCCCTGCTTGACGTCGTCCACATTGGGCAGAGCCAGATGCTCAGCGGGGGTGACATAGCACAGGAAAGCCGCACCGCTCATGGCTGCGACAGCGCCGCCGATGGCAGCGGTGATGTGGTCATAACCGGGGGCGATGTCGGTGACGATGGGGCCGAGGACATAGAAGGGCGCGCCCATGCAGATGGTCTTCTGGATCTCCATGTTGGCGGCGACCTGATTCAGGGGCACATGGCCCGGGCCTTCCACCATGATCTGAACATTGTGTGCCCAAGCCCGCTTGGTCAGCTCACCCAGACGGACCAGCTCTTCGATCTGGCAGACGTCGGTGGCGTCGGCGAGGCAGCCGGGACGGCAGGCGTCGCCCAGAGAGATGGTAACATCGTGCTCCTCGCAGATGTCGAGAATCTCGTCGAAGTGCTCGTAGAAGGGATTCTCATTGCCGGTCATACACATCCATGCAAAGACCAGAGAGCCGCCGCGGCTGACGATGTTCATCTTCCGCTTGTGCTTGCGGATCTGCTCGATGGTCTTGCGGGTGATGCCGCAGTGGAGGGTGACGAAGTCCACGCCGTCCTCTGCGTGCAGACGCACCACGTCGATGAAGTCCTGCGCGGTCAGGGTGGCGAGGTCGCGCTGGTAGTGGATGACCGAGTCATACACTGGCACGGTGCCGATCATGACAGGGCACTCGTGGGTCAGCTTCTGGCGGAAGGGCTGGGTGTTGCCGTGGCTGGACAGGTCCATGATGGCCTCTGCGCCCATGTTGACCGCGCTCATGACCTTCTGCATCTCGATGCTGTAGTCCTTGCAGTCGCGGGAGACGCCGAGGTTGACGTTGATCTTGGTGCGAAGCATGGAGCCGATGCCCTCGGGGTCGAGGCAGGTGTGATGCTTGTTGGCCGGGATGGCCACCTTGCCCTCAGCGACCAGCTGACGGATCTCCTCGACGGTGCGGTACTCCTTCTTGGCGACCGTCTCCATCTGGGGCGTGACGATGCCCTTGCGTGCGGCATCCATCTGTGTGGTGTAAGTCTGCATGGTTAAAATCCTCCGAAATACGCTCTTTATTTATCCTGTACAGCGTCTGGGACGCCGTGCATCCAGTTTTCGACTCCTGTGCCGCCCAAGGTGTGGTCCAGCGGGCCGGAGCCTTGGCCCAAGTCGAGCTGAGCGTTCAGCGCGTCGGTCAGATAGGCCTTGGCCCGGGCGATGGAGTCCGCCAGCCCGAAGCCCTTGGCGAGGTTTGCCGCGATGGCGCTGGACAGGGTGCAGCCGGTGCCGTGGGTGTTGGGGTTATCGACCCGCTGCCCCGGGAACCAGAGCAGCTGCCCGTCCCGGAGCGCCAGAAGGTCGTCGGCGTCGGTGTCGCTGTGGCCGCCCTTCAGCAGGACGTTGCAGCCATAGCGGTCGGCGATGGTCTGCGCGGCGCGTACCATGTCATCGCGGCTATGGATGGACATTTCGGCCAGAACTTCCGCCTCGTGGCGGTTGGGGGTGATAAGCGCCGAGAGGGGGAACAGCTCCCGGCAGAGGGTGCACACAGCGTCCGAGGCGATGAGGTCAGAGCCGGAGGTGGCTACCATCACGGGGTCTACGACGATGTTCTCCGCCTTGTAGAAGCGGAGGCGCTCGGCGATGGTCTCGATGAGCGGGGCCGAGGACACCATCCCGATCTTGACCGCGCAGGGGCGGATGTCGGTGAAGACGGCGTCGATCTGCTGGGCCAGAAACGCGGGGCTGACCTCATAGATGCCGGAAACGCCGGTGGTGTTCTGGGCCGTCAGGGCGGTGATGGCGCTCATGGCGAAGACGCCGTTCATGGTCATGGCCTTGAGGTCGGCCTGAATGCCGGCGCCGCCGCTGGAATCGCTGCCCGCGATGGTAAGTGCAGTTTTCATGGGTTTGCTCCTTTAAATGATTCGCTCCGCCAGCACCTTTAATTCCCGGCACTCGGCCTCGATGTCCTCGGCACCGAAGATGGCGCTCACGAGGGCCACGCCGTCTGCGCCGGAGCCTTTCAGCTGGAGGATGTTGTCCTTATGGATGCCGCCGATGGCGACGACCGGCACATCCACAGCGTCGCATATCTTTTTCAGCTCGCCCTCGGGCAGGACGTCCACATCCGTCTTGGTGTGGGTGGAAAAGGCTGCGCCGACGCCGAGATAATCCGCGCCGTGGGCCACAGCCAGCCGGGCCTCCTCCACCGAGTGGGCCGACACGCCGAGGAGCATATCGGGGCCGACTTTGGCCCGGACATCGGCTGCGGCCATGTCCTCCTGCCCGACGTGGATGCCGTCCGCATGGCACTGGATGGCGATGTCCACGTTATCGTTGATGATGAAGGGAACGCCATAGCTGCGGCAGAGGGCCGAAAGCTCCATGGCTTCCTGTAAAAATGCCGCGTCGTCCAGCTCTTTTTCCCGCAGCTGGACGCAGGTGACGCCGCCCTTCAGCGCATCCTCCACCTGCTGGCGGAGGGTCTCGCGGCCCGTCCATGCCCGGTCGGTGACGGCGTAGAGAAGCATGGTGTGTTTATCGCATTTCATAGCGTGCTCCTTCCTCGAGCTGCTCGGGGGTCATGTTGTAGATGGCGTCGATGATATAATTGCGGTAGGTGGCGCTGCCGTCCCGCTTCGTAAGGCGGCTGTGGGCCACTTCACCCGCAAGGCCCATGGCGCAGACAGCCGCCGCAGCAGCCTCCAAGGGCTTGTCAGGGTTGGCAGCGCAGAAGGCCGCCGTCAGGGCCGAGAGCTGACAGCCGGTGCCGGTGACGGCGCTCATCATGGGGTGGCCGTTGCGGATGCAGAACGCCCGCTGGCCGTCGGCCACGATGTCGATGGCCCCGGTGACGGCGATGACCGCCCCAGTGCGGGCCGCGAAGGACTTGGCGAAGGCCACAGCACTGTCCAGAGTCTCTTCCGTGATCTTGTCGGATGCGTCGGCGTCCACGCCCTTGGTGGTGCCGCTGCCCACCGCCAGTGTCCGCATCTCGGAGATGTTGCCCCGGATGACGGTAGGCTTTACCTCCCGCAGCAGCCGCAGGGCCGTCTCGGTGCGGAGATGGGACGCTCCCGCACCCACCGGGTCCAGCACGACGGGCCGGCCCAGCCGGTGGGCGGTATGGCCCGCCAGAAGCATGGAGGGGATGGTGCGGCTGTTCAGAGTGCCGATGTTCAGGTTCAGCCCGGCACACAGAGAGGTGATGTCCTCTACCTCGGCGGCATCGTCCGCCATGATGGGGGACGCGCCGCAGGCCAGCACCATGTTGGCGCAGTCATTGACGGTGACGTAGTTGGTGATGTTATGGACGAGGGGGCTTCGGGCCCGGACGTTGGCGAAGATGCTCTGGAACATGGGTCGTGTTACTCCTTCCGCTCAGCTCAGGCTGGCCTGCATGGCGCGGAGCGCGCCTGCACGGGAAAGTGCGGCCAGCAGCACGCCTGCGATGACCGCGCCGCCTGCGGTAGAGACGAGGAAGGGCACGATGTAGGCGTAGAAGGCGATGTCACCGGCGCTCTTGCCCATCAGCAGAATGGCGACGGGATAGGCGCACAGACCGCCGAGGATGGAGGTACCGAACACCTCGCCCACGAGGGTGGGCAGCAGTTTCTTCGTCTTGTGGAAGACGAGGCCGCAGAGCAGCGCGCCGAACATACTGCCCGGGAAAGCCATCAGGCTGCCCAGACCCAGCAGGTTGCGCAGCAGGGAGGCCACGAAGGCTACGCCCACGCCATAGTAAGGCCCCAGCAGGACGGCACAGAGGATGTTGACCATGTGCTGGACGGGGGCGCATTTGCTGCCGAAAACGGGGAAGGAGAAGACGCTGCCCACGACGGCGAGGGCGCAGAACATACCGGCCAGCGCCAGCTTTTTTGCAGAGTAGTGTTTCATGATGAGTGCTCCTTTTCAATAAAAATATCATGCGGGAGCAGACAGACCGCCGCCCCCGCACGCGAACAGAACCGGCACCCGCGCAGATGCCAGAAACGGAAGAAGCGGTCGAGGCTCATTGGCCTCCTCTCACGCCGGAACACGGCTTCCCATCGCAACATATAACCCAGACTCAGGGCGCTCCCCCTCAGCCGGTAACACGAGAAGCCGTTTTCTAAGCGCTGCACGCCGCCTGAGCGGCCTTTTTGCCCGCTTACGAAAACAGCTTCTAACAAAAAACAGGAGACGCCCTCTGCGGCGTCTCCTGTAAAAATCCATAAACAGCGTTATGACTTCCTACGGCGGCATTATCCGCATCAGGTGCAGAGGCTGTCCAAAGACAGCCTCCAAGGGTCGAAGTTCGAGAACTTCCTCTCAGCCTGCGTTTACAAGCTCCCCTGTATTTGTTTGTCGGGAGTATTCTACACCCATCGGGGAGAAAATGCAAGGGTTTTCTTTTTTCGCCGCCTGTTTTGTGGTATACTGAGGGAAAGCCCGCGCGCAGAACAGCGGGCAGAAAAAGGAGATATGGCTTATGGGTCTTGTCAAAGCGGCATTGGGTGCAGCATCCGGAGTGATGGGCGACCAGTGGAAGGAATACTTTTATTGCAGCGCTCTCCCGGCGGAGGTGCTGGCCGTCAAGGGACAAAAGAAGGTCTCCGGGCGCTCTTCGAACCGTCACGGCACCGAGAACGTCATCACCGATGGCTCCATCGTGGCGGTGGCCGAGGGCCAGTGCGCCCTCATCGTGGAGCAGGGCAAGGTGGTGGACCTCTGCGCCGAGGCGGGCGAGTACACCTATAACACCGGCACCCAGCCCTCTCTGCTGAGCAAGGGCCTGGCCAAGAACATCGACGAGGTCTTTGCAGAGATCGGCAAGCGGTTCAGCTTCGGCGGTCAGGCCGCCACCGACCAGCGCATCTACTACATCAACACCAAGGAGCTGATGGGCAACAAGTACGGCACTCCCAGCCCGGTGCCCTTCCGTGTGGTGGACCAGCGGGCAGGCATCGACATCGACGTGAGCATCCGGTGCTTCGGCGAGTACAGCTACCGCATCGTCAACCCCATCCTGTTTTACACCAACGTCTGCGGAAATGTGGAAAATGAGTACACCCGCGACGCCCTCGAGGGCCAGATGCGCACCGAGATGATGACAGCGCTGCAGCCTGCGTTCGCCCGCATCAGTGAGATGGGCATCCGCTATTCGTCCCTGCCCGGCCACACCGCCGAGCTGGCCGAGGCCCTGAATCAGGAGCTTTCCGAAAAGTGGAGCAAGCTGCGCGGCATCGAGATCGTCTCCCTCGGCGTGTCCGGCGTCAAGGCCAGCGAGGAAGACGAGCAGATGATCAAGGAGCTGCAGCGCAGCGCCGCCTTCATGGACCCCACCCGCGCTGCCGCCCATATGGTGGGCGCACAGGCCTCGGCCATGCAGGCCGCGGCGTCGAACACCTCCGCCGGCCCGGCCATGGCCTTTATGGGGATGAATCAGGCCGCAGCCGCCGGGGGCATCAACACACAGGCCCTCTACCAGATGGGCGCACAGCAGCCTGCTCCCGCCCCTGCCGCCCCGGCAGCGGGCAGCTGGAGCTGCTCCTGCGGACAGACCGGCAATACCGGCAAGTTCTGCACCGCCTGCGGCAAGCCCCGCCCTGAGGCGGGCTGGGTGTGCAGCTGCGGCACACACAACACCGGCAAATTCTGCTCGGAGTGCGGCAGGCCCCGCCCGGCGGCCAAGTGCCCGAACTGCGGCTGGACGCCCGCCGACCCCACGGATCCGCCGAAGTTCTGCCCCGAGTGCGGCAAGCCCTTCGGCGCCTGAAAGGGGGCCTGAACGATGGCAGAAAACACCACGAATTACCAGTGCCCGGCCTGTACCGGCCCGCTGCGGTTCGACAGCGCCAGCGGCAAGCTCTGCTGTGATTACTGCGGCTCGACCTACGATGTCGCACAGGTAGAGGCCCTCTACGGCGAGAAGCAGACACAGGCCGACAAGGCCGCCGAAGCAGCCGAAAAGGCTGCGGCCAACGGCCCGGTCTGGGGAGAAGGGGAGGCCGGAGGCCTCAGCAGCCGCACCTGCACCTCCTGCGGCGCAGAGCTGGTCTGCGGCCCCGAGACAGCAGCCACCACCTGCCCC
>OWIY01000792.1_pt1 | contig 11569 bp, 10 predicted proteins | sample 1732841 | NCBI WGS metagenome assembly OWIY01 (sample SAMN05065760, study PRJEB22554) | human gut metagenome | biome: ENVO:2100002; feature: ENVO:00000062; material: ENVO:00002003 | host: Homo sapiens | place: USA | reverse complement strand
TCGTGGGCTCGGAGATGTGTATAAGAGACAGTATGACGGCCAAGTAGCTTCAGATCGTGGATATTGACAATCACGGTCTCTTTCTCGCCGTCGTTGTATACAATCTCATCCTCTTTCAGGTAGAAACCTTGTTTCAAGGTACGCAGACTGGAAAAATATACCACCTTGATGTCTTTTAAAGTCTCACCAAATTCACGCAGTACCGGATCCTCATAGTTCAGGACGCAGACATCGCCCTCTTTCTGGTTCTTGGTAATGCTCTCTTTCGTCTCGATGTAGCATTCCATCGTCTTATGACGATCCAGATGATCCGGGGTAATATTTAAAATAGCGCTTACATTCGGGTGGAAATCAGTCATGGTCTCCAGCATGAAGCTTGATACCTCTGCGACAGTTACGGTCTCATCCGTTGTTTCCAATGCGTGGAATGCAAACGGCTCACCGATATTTCCAACTACAAATACGCTGTCATAGAATGACTTCATGATCTCGCCGGTCAGGGAAGTCGTCGTTGTCTTTCCGTTCGTGCCGGTAATGGCTACCATACGTCCTTTTGCACAGTGATATGCAAGCTGCATCTCGCCCCAGATCGGAATACCGGTTTCACGAATCATCTCTACAAACGGCGCGTCGGTCGGGATGCCCGGGCTTAAAATTGCCAGCTCCACGCCTAATAAATCCGTCTTTTTCAACTCTCCGAGGACAAACGTGATCGTCGCACCTTCGTCAAATTTCTTTTTCAGCTCCTCTGGATCCAGTTTTTCATTGCCATCGTAAAGCACTACCTCCCCGCCTTTTGAGAGAAGGAGCTTTGCAGCTGCAATACCGCTGATACCTGTTCCTGCTACTAATACTTTCTGACTCATAATCTTCCTCCTATAATCCTAAGTATGCTATAAGGCAAAGGATTGCCGTAATAATCGAAAATACGCCTACGACCCTGGTCTCAGACCATCCGCAGAGCTCGAAATGATGATGGATCGGCGCCATCTTGAAAAAGCGCTTTCCGCCCGTCTTCTTAAAATAGGTTACCTGAATAATAACAGATAATACTTCCACCAGATAAATCAGACCCACGATCGCGATAAAGATCGGCATCTGCATCATAAAGGCACTGGAAGCAACAAAACCGCCAAGTGCCAGTGAACCGGTATCGCCCATGAACACACGCGCCGGATAGACATTGAACAGAAGAAAGCCCAGAAGACTTCCAACTACTGCGCCGGTAATCGGGCTAATGCCGCTGTTCTCCCCAATCGCCACGATCGTAAAGAACGTTGCTACCAGAATCGTCACACTGGTGCACAGACCGTCCAGACCATCTGTGAAGTTCACGCCATTGTCAGTTCCCAGGGTAATGAAGAACAGTGCCGGTACAAACAGCCAGACCGGAAGCTGTAAATACTTGCCGATAAATGGAATCAGCATCTCTGTTCCAACGTCCGGTGAGGTTACAATGTAATAGGCAAAAATACCTGTGATCACAAACTGTCCGATCAGCTTCTGGATCGGATTTAAGCCCTCCGAACGTTTCATCACGATCTTGATGTAATCGTCCAGAAATCCAACCACGCCGAATCCAACGGTCATAAACAGCACCGGAATGATCCTCGGATAATCCCGGATATAGAGCAGAGACGTAATGATGATGCTGGAAAGAATTACCAGACCGCCCATCGTCGGGGTTCCCTGCTTTTTCAGATGCGTCTGCGGTCCGTCATCACGCACCTGCTGTCCGAATTTCAACCTGTGGAGAAACGGTATCACGATCGGGCACAGCACTGCGCTGACCACAAATGCGATGATAACCGCCAGTATTGTTTCATTTACCATGTCACACCTCTAACTTATCTTCCTATGTATACAGAGATAGTTCCTCAAATTATACACTTCAATAGTATACGTCTTTTTAGGGGAATAATCAACCTCTTTTCTCCACCCCCAGATACGGCAAAATGACCTCAAACAGATCGCGGATCACCGGGGCGGCAATCGTCCCGCCATAGTAGATTCCTTCCGGTTCATCGATGGTGATGAGCGCGATCACCTGCGGATCGTCCGCCGGTGCAAACCCTAAAAATGAGGAAATATATTTTTTCCGGCTCCTTGGAAGTTTCTCCGAAGTTGCCGTCTTTCCGCCGATCCGGTAGCCCTCGATCCGGGCGTTTTTTCCACTCCCCTCCGCCACCACCTGTTCCAGAATATAACGCAGCGTCTCACTCGTCTGCTCCGATAAGATTCTCTCCCCTTTTGGATAGGCAAACACGTGGACTGCCTGACCATCTGCCCGCACGGCACGGATACCGATGTGCGGTGTGATGCGCGTGCCTCCGTTGATCAGGGAGGACGCCGTTGTAATGAGCTGGATCGGCGTGATCTGAAACGACTGCCCAAAAGAGACGGTCGCCAGCTCCACCGGTCCGATCTGATCCGGCTGGTGCATGATCGTCCCCGCCTCACCCGGCAGATCAATCCCAGTCTTTCCCAGCAGACCAAACTGCTTAAAATACTGATAGTACCGCTCCGGTCCCAGCCGCTGCCCGACATCGATCAGAACAGGATTGCAGGAATTCATCATTCCCTGTAAAAACGTCTCCCCGCCGTGTCCGCCCACCTTGTGACACCGAATCTTCCGATCTTCCACGATCCGGAATCCCGGGCAGGAAAACTGGTCAGTCAGGTTGACCACGCCCGCCTCCAGTCCCGCAGCGGCGGTCACGATTTTAAATGTAGACCCCGGTTCGTATGTATCATTTAAACAGGGATTGCGCCACATCTGATTGAGGAGAGCTTGTTTATTTTGCGCTGATGCTGCGTGTGACTGCACTTCATCCTTCCAGGATATGTCTTCTTCTGTTTCTGAATCTTCGTTTTTTCCATCTGTCACCAGCTCAAACGGCTCATTCAATGAAAACTCCGGTGCATTTACCATTGCATAGATTTCCCCGTTCTTCGGGTTCATCACGATGATCGAGACGCGGTTCGCATTCTTTTTCTGCATCGTCTGGTACGCCGCCTGTTCCGCGTACATCTGGATATTGACATCCAGACTCGCCTGCAAATCCCGCCCTGCCTCCGGCTCGATGCGATCCTCCGCCTCATTCTCCAGCTCGATCCCCGCCGCGTCCGTGAGCGTCAGGATCTTGCCATCCGTGCCCTTTAAATACTTCTCATACTGTACTTCCAGACCGATGATCCCCTGATTATCTCCCCCGGTGAATCCCAGCACTTTCGATGCCAGACGTCCATATGGATAATATCGTTTATAGTCCTCATCCACCTTGACCCCCTCCAGGCGCATTGCCCGGATCGCATCGCCCCGCGTTTTCTCTACATTGGACTTGATCACCTCCCTGGAAGATCGCTTTTCCGTCTTTTTCCGCACCTCCGCCTCCGGAAGTCCCAGTTCTTCGCTTAAAACCCGGATAACTGTCTCCGGATCTTTTACCTGATTATGAATCACTGAGATAGTACATACAGTCCGGTTATCAGCGATCACCGTTCCGTTCCGGTCAAGGATCCGCCCGCGCGGCGCTTTGATACTGCGCTCCCGCTGATGCAGCTCCTCCGCCATCTGGCTGTAATAATCCGCTTTATACAGCATGAGGAAGAACAGTCTCCCCGCCAATCCTGCCATGCACAGGCAGATGGCGGCGCACAAAAAGACAGTTCTTCCTCTGTGATGCGTCCGGTTCCGATTCATACTGCTTCCTGTCTGATCTCATTGCTACAGTATATCATAAGAACCGTTTCTTTATTCTGTATTTTCGTTACTGTTCACACACGTGTGCACAGCAACGGGATTTTGCCGATGCTACGCATTCCAAATCGGCAAAATCTGCTGCCAGAACTGTATCGTACGGATTTTTCAGTTCAGAAAATTCCTACCTGTGAACAGTTACGTATTTTCCACACAAGATAGATAACTCTTCCCGACAGGCACAATTCTTAATCTCCCGCTGCCTGCGCTTCCTGGGAAGCTGCCGTTTCTCCGGCATTATCCGCTGTTCCGGTGTCTCTGCCCGTTCCAGTCGTTTCACCGTTTCCAACCGCCGCCGATTCATCCTGCACATTTCCCATCGTATCCGGATAGCTGTACTCGTCTCCGGAATCGATAAATTCCTCGTCGTAGTTCGCCCAGCCGCCCTCCGGAGCCGGAGTCGTCTCTGCCGGTGTTTCAGCTGCATCCGGATCCTCGGTCGCTGTCCCGCTTATAATGCCTTCTTCCTGGCCGGAAAGATTGGTCTCGAGATCCTGTGCCGCGCCGCCTGCCGGGAATACATTCTTATATGGAAGGACTTCCGCCATGATCTTGCTGAAAATCTCGCTGGCAAAAGTCGAATGTGCCTGCTGCTCGCCCGGCAGATGCGGGGTATCTACTACCACATAGCAGAGTACCTGCGGATTGTATGCCGGTGCATATCCGATAAAGGAAACCAGATAATTCTTCTCCGCACGCGGCTGCTTCTGCGCCGTACCTGTCTTACCAGCCACTTCGTAACCGGCAACTGCCGCCGCGCCCGCGGTACCGCCATCACCTGATACTGTCTGGTAAAGCGCATTATTAATGAAGTTCGAGGTCGATTCCGAAACCGTCTCTCGCACCAGATTTGGGGAAACGGATTTGACAACGGATCCTTCGTCGTTCAGAATCTCTTTTACCACATGCGGCTCATAATAGGAACCGCCGTTGATTAAGGACGCATATCCGGCTGCCATCTGCACCATCGTACAGTTATAGTTCTGTCCAAATGCGTTGGTCGCCAGAGAAGCCGGATCCATATTGGATGCCTGATAAATCAGACCTGACGCCTCGCCCGGAAGGTCGATGCCCGTCTTCTCGCCAAATCCGAAAATCTTCTGATACTGGACAAACTTCTCTTTTCCTTCCAGTGATACAATACGCATCATAACGACGTTGCAGGATTTCATCAATCCCTGTGTGATCGTCAGCGGTCCGTGACCGGCTCGGGCAACACACCGGATATCCCAGTCTCCGAAATGCAGTTTTCCGCCGCACTCAAAGACCTCGTTTCCGGAAATCGCGCCTTCCTCGATCGCCCCGGCTACCGTAAATGCTTTCTGTGGAGAACCCGGCTCATAGGAGTCGCTCACGCAGAAGTTTCTCCACATTTTATACCACGCCTCGGACTTCGCCTTTTCATCCATCGCCTGGATTTCCTCATCCGTATAGTAGGTACTTAAATTGTACGGATCATTCAGATTGTAACGGGTCGTCGTATCCATCGCCAGGATCTCACCGCTGTTCGGATCCATGACGATCGCCGCCGCCAGATTACTTCCAATGCCCGCCTGCCACTCATCCAGATATTTCTGGACAATCTTCTGGATGTTGACGTCGATCGTCAACTCCAGCGTCTTTCCGTTCTGCGCCGGTTTTACCGTTCGCTCGACGTTCGAATCGCCGTTTAAATAACCATACTCACGACCGCTCACACCGTTCAGGATATCATTATAATACTGTTCAACACCGCCGGATGCATTGCCATCCTTGAGGGCAAAACCAACCACATTGCATGCCAGCTCATTGTACGGATACGTTCTCTTATATTCTTCCTCGAACCATACGCCCGTGATACGCTGGTTGCCGCCTTCCTCCGTCGGCAGCGCCCGGTATTCCTTGTTCTTGTCCTTCTCATAAGTCTCAAACTTCTCTTTGTCTTCCGCTGGAAGCTGTTTCGCATAGATCACATACTGGCTGTCTTTTTTCTCCTCGATCATCGCCTGCAGCTCGTCCCGCTTGTAACCGAAGCACTCCACCAGCGCGTCCAGCGTAGCATCGAGATACTGGTAGTTCTCCTCCGTATCCAGAATCTGCTTCGGATCGACGACCAGATTGTAAACTTTCTCGCTAATCGCCAGATACGTCCCGTTCCGGTCGATAATATTGCCGCGCTTGTAGGGAATCGTGCGGCTCTCATAGTCCTGATGGCTCAGGACTATCTGATTGTACGACTCGCCCTTACTTTTTACCAGATTATAAAGCACCAGCACCAATGCAAACAAAGCCAGCATAATTACCAGGACGGTAATTGCCAGCTTTTCCTGCATATATTTCCGAAAGGTCTGTCTGCCGTTAGTGTTTTGGGATGTCCTCATACTGTCTTACATACTCGCTTTCCGTCTTGTCATATAAAAGAATCTGATCCTTATTTGCATATACCATGCCGAGCTCTTCGGTCGCCACTTTATATACATGATCCAGATCCACATACGTGTCAATCCGGGTCTGAAGCGCATCATTCTCGGACTTCAGGTTCTCCAGTTTCAGCTCCAGATCCTCAATATGGTTGATACGGGTCGTGATCGACGCCTGCTTATGCAGATAATTCATACATAAAACCAGCGTGATCAGCGCAGCGATGGTCAGCGCCAGCACATACGGTCCGTTCATGTAAAGCGCCTTTTCCTGGTTGCGGCGCACGGCGTGTTTATGCCGGTACTCCTCTCTCTCATCTCTTTCTGGTCTTATCTCCACGGTTCTCTGAACTTTTCGCACGGTATTACCGTCCACATACGTGGAGGCCGATACATGTTGTCTCCTTCTGACAGACATAACGTTCCCTCCCTGCTCTTTCGCTTTTTCTCTCTTTTATCTCCCCCGCACCTGAAACGATCTCTGTTCTGCGGTGCAGTTATGCTTTTGTTTATGATTTTTCAAATACCCGGAGCTTTGCGCTCTTGGAACGCGGATTTTCTTCCATCTCCTGATCGGTCGGAAGAATCGGTTTTCTTGTAATCACCCTGCCGCGGCTTTTGCGTCCACAGACACAGACCGGAAAATCCGGCGGGCAGATGCATGGATTTTCATTCGTCCGGAAACGGTTCTTTACGATTCTATCTTCCAGGGAATGGAATGTAATGATCGCAAGCCGTCCGCCCGGTGCCAGGCGCTCAATCATCGTATCGATCGAATCTTCCAGCACATCCAGTTCCCGGTTTAACTCGATCCGGATCGCCTGAAACGTACGCTTTGCCGGATGACCGCCGGTCGCCCGGACCTTTGCCGGAATCGATGCCCGGATGATCTCCGTCAGCTCGCCTGTCGTCTCAATCTCTTTTTTCTGTCGTGCCTGTACGATGTGTTTTGCAATATTCTTCGCAAACCGATCCTCACCGTAGTCCCGGATGATCCGGTACAGTTCCATCTCACTGTAGGTATTAACGATGTCCTTCGCGGTCTGCTCATTTCTCTGATCCATCCGCATATCCAGCGGCGCATCGTCCTCGCGATAGGTAAATCCCCGTTCCGCTGTGTCAAGCTGGAAGGAAGAAACACCCAGATCCAGATAAATTCCATCCACCTGCGGAATCTCCAGCTCATCTAACACCTGTGCAATCCGCTCATAATTGCTCCGCACAACGGTTATCTTATCTCCAAAGGGAGCCAGACGTTCTGACGCAGCCGCAATCGCGTCCGCATCCTGATCAATCCCGATCAGGCGTCCGCCGTCTCCCAGCCGTGCCGCCACCTCGCTCGCGTGACCGCCGCCTCCCAGTGTCCCATCCACATAGATACCCTGGGGCTTTACACAGAGACTGTCAACCGTCTCATTTAATAATACTGATTTGTGATTAAATATCATATGCCAAGGCCTTCCATATTTTCTGCAATCTCTTCCATGTCATCATAGACATTCTTCTCCGCCCAGGTCACCTTGTTCCAGATCTCGATCCGGCTTCCGACGCCGACCAGGACAACCTCCTTCTCGAGTCCTGCAAAATCCCGCAGAACCGAAGGAAGCAGGATTCGTCCCTGACGATCCACCTCACACGCCGAGGCACCTGCCAGAAAGAAACGGGAGAATTTTCTGGCATTCTGATTGGTAAGTGGGAGTGCCTGTAACTTCTCTTCGAACTTTTTCCACTCGGTGTTATCGTACACAAAAAGACAGCCATCCAACCCCTTTGTCACCACAAATTCGTCTCCAAGCTGTTCCCTGAACTTCGACGGAACGATCAAACGTCCCTTCGCATCGATTGTATGATTGTATTCTCCCATGAACATATCAATCACCCGTCATCCGATGTGTACCACTTTTGTGTCCCGAAAATCCATTTCGTTCCACTTTTCACCACTTTCTACCACTTGTTATGTTTATTTTAGTACATGCCCATCAAAATGGCAAGGTCTAAATCGAAAAAAAATCAGAAAACTCAGGCACCGGTTCTTTTTCCGAACACATGTATCTGAGTTTTCTGTACTTATCTATATTTGTTTCTATTTCCACTCTTATTTTACAGCGCCGTCTCCAGCCCTCTTTCAGTCTCCGTCTCCAACCCGATATACTGATTTAAGAGTTTGTCAAGCTCCACACTGCAGTGATAAATTGTGTCATATGCTGCCTTTGTGTCAATATTTTGATTCAGCTGCTGTCTTGCCCGTTCAATCTTTTGAACTAATTCTTCTCTCATATCCGCCATCCTATGCATTCTCCTTTTCTATTCTCTAGTGCCACTCCTCCTTACTTCACTGTCATTTTACGTCTTCCACCAGCAAAAAGCAAACTATTTCGACCGATTAAATTCGACAAAAAACGACGTTTCGGTTCCAAAAGTGCCTACCCGTGAACAGCAACCGACGTTTGCATATAACAATAGGGCAGGATCCCGAAGAATCCCACCCTACTATATAAATACATTATTCAGAATAAATCTGCTCTATCCTATTTCACGCCAAAGATAGCCATGAATGTACCTGCTGCTACGGCAGTACCGATAACACCAGCTACGTTCGGTCCCATTGCGTGCATCAGAAGGAAGTTGCTCGGATCTGCCTCAGAACCAACCTTCTGGGATACACGTGCTGCCATCGGAACTGCAGATACACCTGCGGAACCGATCAGCGGGTTTACCTTACCATGAGTTACCTTGCACATAATCTTACCGAAGATAACACCTGCTGCAGTACCCAGAGCGAATGCAATCAGACCCAGAACTACGATCTTGATGGTATCCAGGTTTAAGAAAGCCTCTGCACTGGTAGTAGCACCTACGGAAGTACCCAGGAAGATAACGACGATGTACATCAGGGCGTTGGAAGCAGTCTCTGTCAGCTGCTTAACAACACCAGACTCACGGAACAGGTTACCAAGCATAAGCATACCAACCAGCGGAGCAGTTGTCGGCAGAATCATGCAGACAACGATTGTAACAACAACCGGGAACAGAATCTTCTCCAGTTTGGATACCGGACGAAGCTGCTCCATACGGATCTCTCTCTCCTCTTTGGTGGTAAGGAGTTTCATGATCGGCGGCTGGATAATCGGAACCAGAGCCATGTAGGAGTAAGCTGCTACGGCAATCGGTCCCATCAGACCTGTCTGACCAAGTTTACCAGCCAGGAAGATAGAGGTCGGGCCGTCTGCACCACCGATGATGGAGATAGCAGCCGCAGCCTTATCGTTGAATCCCATGAAGATAGCCATGAAGTAAGCGCCGTAGATACCGAACTGAGCAGCTGCACCGAGCAGGAAGCTCTTCGGGTTAGCGATCAGCGGACCGAAGTCTGTCATCGCACCGACACCCATGAAGATGAGGGATGGTAAGATACTCCACTCATCCAGTAAATAAAAGTAATGTAAAAGTCCACCAACTCCGTTCGATGAGTCTTCAATCGATCTCATAATATCCGGATAGATATTTACAAGCAGCATACCAAAGGAAATCGGAAGAAGCAGTAACGGCTCGAATCCTTTTCCGATTGCCAGATACAGGAAAATCAGCGCTACGAAAATCATAACGATGTTTCCAAATGTCAGGTTTAAGAATGCTGTCTGCTGAAGAAGATTGGACAATGTAGTTGTTATATATTCCATATTAATTCCTCCAAACGGAATAACATATCCCGTATTTTTTCAGCCAGTTTTATAAAAATTAGATTAGTTTAATGTAGCAAGAACTGCGCCCGGTTCTACCATATCGCCTACTGCAACATTAACACTGGCAACGGTACCGTCCTGAGGAGCTACGATCTCGTTCTCCATCTTCATAGCTTCCAGAAGCAGGATAACCTGACCACGTTTTACAGCTGTGCCAGCTGCTGCCTTAATACCAAGGATCTTACCTGGCATCGGGGATGTGATGGTTACGCCGCCTGCTGCCGGTGCTGCTGCTGGAGCCGGAGCTGCTGCCGGTGCTGGAGCTGCTGCTGGAGCCGGAGCTGCTGCGCCTGCAAATCCTTCTTCTACGGTTACCTGATATGCTGTACCATTTACGGTGATAGTATAATTCTTCATTTTAAATTCCTCCAGATTTTATCGATGATTATTTACGTGTAATGGAGCGGATATTTACGCTGTCTGCCGGTACGCCGGTTGCTGCTGCGATCGCTGCAGTGATAACTGCTACCAGTTCTCCATCGTTTGCCGCATTGCCTGCTGCTGGTGCTGCGGTACGTGCCGGCGCTGCTGCCGGTGCTGCAGTCTGTACAGGTGCCGGTGCTGCTGCCGGTGCCTCTGCTCCTGCTTTTTTAGCCTTTACATTTGCCTCAATCTCGTTAACCTTCTTGAAGCTGCTGATAATTAAGCTGATGAAAATCAGTACCAGGAATACGGTACCCATACCCATCAAGGTATTTAATGCTGCCTTCTCCATCTTCTCACCGAAGCTGTAGTTTACAACAAAGGATAACTCGGTCGGTACCAGAGAAGTACCGCCGTAGCTGCTTACGCTCTCCTCAGCGGTCAGGGAGAAAGTCAAGTCTCTCTTCTCAAAGGAAGCCTGAACAACTGCTGTGTAGCTGTCATCATCGGCGCGCTCTACGGTCACGCTCTGAATCTCACCCATCTTGCCTAAATCGTCCTTAGAACTGGTCCAGGAAGAAATTGCAGACTCAATGACTGTGTTTTTCTGCTTCTCAGCCTGTTTCAGCTGTGCTGCCAGATCTTCGTCACTGTAGCTGGCGAACTGCTCCAGATAGCTCTTAGCGCCATCGCTCATGGTCTGCTCGATCTCCGGAGAAATCGGCTCTACCGCTTCTTTAGAAGCGCTACCACAGGCGGACAGAGCGAAAAAGCAGACTGCCATGCAAAGTACAAGCAGCATTCTTTTCATATTCTGTTTCATAAATGTGTCACCTCGTAATTAGATCGTTCCATGCTTTGATGGACGTCCCTCTTTCTTCGTGAATCATATCCTGACAGCATCCATGTTTCTTTCATGGCGCCATCCGTGATACTTCCCACCTATCTGTGTTTGCAGGTGTTTTTGCAAAATTTCCAGAGCTTGTCATCCACTCCGGGAATTCTCCATCTGACACGCTGCGGCAGCAGAGGATTGTACACTCTCCTCTGCATACATAAATGGCATGCACTTCCGTCTATGCGAATCCGACTTTAATAGCCATGCATACATAAACATCTGTACCACTGACTTGTTATTCGATTCTCACATAAGCGCTGTCCGGTGCCTGACTGATGACAAACACTGCCCTCATCCCTGTTTCCGGAAATGATTCCGGCAGCCAGCCGCACTGACATCCCTTTTTTAGCACTACAACTCCGCCGACGGTTCTGATTATATAATCATTATACAATATGTAAAAACA
>OWIY01000789.1_pt1 | contig 11584 bp, 11 predicted proteins | sample 1732841 | NCBI WGS metagenome assembly OWIY01 (sample SAMN05065760, study PRJEB22554) | human gut metagenome | biome: ENVO:2100002; feature: ENVO:00000062; material: ENVO:00002003 | host: Homo sapiens | place: USA | reverse complement strand
CGAGATGAGCGCTAGTCTCGTGGGCTCGGAGATGTGTATAAGAGACAGCTCCCTCCTCTGTCTCCACGCCCGCCAGACTGCGCTTCTCCTCCGGCGTCAGGGGGCGGCCCAGCTCCAGGCACCGGCGGCACAGCGCTTTCAGCACCGCCTCCCGCCGGGCCGCCCCCTCCACATGCTCCCGCACCCAGGGGCGGACAGCCCCCAAATATGCCAAAATCTCCTCCACTCCCTCGGGCAGGCCTTCGGCAAACCGGTCCCGGAAATAGACCGCCGCCGAGGGGCTGCATCCTCCCGTGGACACCCCCACAGACAGCTCTCCCCGCTTCAGCAGGGCCGGGAAGAAAAAGGTGCTCTCCTCCCGGTCGTCCACCACATTGACAGGGATCCGCCGCGCCCGGCACAGAGCGGCCGCCCGGCGGTCCGTCTCGGGCCCGGCGGCCGCCACCACAAAGTCCGCCCCCGCCAGGTCCCTCTCCTCAAAGGGGCGGCGCAGTAGGGTGAGACCGGGCATCTCCTCCAGCTCCGGCAAAACGGCTGGGGACACCAGGGTGAGCCGCGGGCCGTAAGGGAGCAGGCGCTCCACCTTGCCCAGCGCCACCCGGCCCCCGCCGATCACCAGCCCGGGGACATCCTTCAAATCCACAAAAAAGGGAAAATAAGCCACGTTCCCCCTCCTTATCCTTTCGATACGCAGTAATACTGCCACCCCTCCGGCGCCATGATCCGGCGGACGGACACCCCGAACACCCGATCCAGCACGCCGTCTTCAAACAGTTCCCCCGGGCTGCCGATTCCGGCCAGCCGCCCCTCCTGCAGCAGCGCGGCCCGGTCCGCACCCCCCAGGGCCAGGGACAGGTCGTGGAGGACCAGCACCACCGCCCGTCCCTCCCCCGCCAGAGTCCGGGAGAAGCGCATCAGGTCCAGCTGATGCTGAATGTCCAGATAAGTGGTGGGCTCGTCCATGAGGATGGTTCGGGTGTCCTGGGCCAGAGCCATGGCCAGATACACCTTCTGCCGCTGGCCGCCGCTGAGGGTCTGCACCGGTAGCTGGGCCAGCTCCCAGGCGTCGGCCAGCTCCAGCGCCCTCCGGGCGGCGGCGTGATCCTCCGGCCGATACCGCCGGGGGTAGGACAGATAGGGGAACCGGCCGTGGAGCACCATGCGGTAGGCGGTGATGTTGGGGACGTTGCGGGACTGGGGCAGATAGGTGACCTTTTGAGCCAGCTGCCGCCGGGTGAGGCGAGCGGCGGGCTCACCGTCCACCAGCACCTGTCCCCCGGCGGGGGGCTGGAGCCCGGCAATCACCCGCAGCAGGGTGCTCTTGCCGCAGCCGTTGGGGCCCAGCAGAGCCAGAACCTCCCCGGGGTTCAGGTCCAGGCTCACGTCTTGCACCACCAGGGGCCCGCCGTAGCCCGCGGAGATATGTTCCAGCTGAATCATGGAATGCGCCCCCCTCTCTGCCGCAGGAGCAGCCAGATGAAGAAGGGGCCGCCCGCCAGGGAGAGGACAATGCCCACGGGGATGACATAGGGGGCAAACAGCAGGCGGGAGAGCAGGTCGCACACCGTGAGCAGAGAGGCCCCGCCCAGGGCGCAGGCCAGCAGCAGGGGAAGACTGTCCTCCCCCACCGCCCGGCGCATGATGTGGGGGACCAGCAGCCCCACAAAGCCCATCAGACCGGCGAAGCTGACGGCGGCCCCCGCCAGGGCGGCCGCCAGAGCCAGCAGGACCAGGCGCAGGGGCTTTACCGGCAGCCCCAGGCTCTGGGCCGCCTCCCGGCCCAGGGCGAGAATGTCCATCTCGCCGGAGAGGGAAATCAGCAGGATCAGAGAAACCAGAACCACCCAGAAGGCGGGAACAATTCGGTCCATGGACAAGTTGTTCAGCCCGCCGATGCGGAAGTCGGAGTAGCCCAGCAGGGCATCCGGGAAAAACGTGACCACCGCGTCAATGCCCGCACTGAAAATATTGGACACCGCCACCCCTGCCAGCACCAAGGTGATGCGGCTGGCTCCGGTGCGCTCCGCGATGAACAGCACCAGCAGCACCCCCAGGAGGGCCCCCAGAAAGGCGGCCAGAGGGGTGAGGGCCACTGACTGGGGCAGCAGGGCGGAGCACAGCGCCACCATCAGCCCCGCCCCCGAGTTGACCCCGATGATGTTGGGAGCGGCCAGGGGGTTATGGAGCACGCTCTGGATCACCGCCCCGGACACCGCCAGGGCGGCCCCCGCCAGCAGACAGCCGCAGGTGCGGGGCAGCCGGACCAGCTGCACAATATCTCCCTCCAGGGTGCCCTCCAGCTGCCCCAGAAGGGCCTGCGGGATCAGGGTGGGAGAGAGTACGGCGGTGGAGCCCAGGCAGAGGCTGAGCAGGGCGGAGAACAGGGTGAGCAGAAGCAGCCCCGACAGCACCCGCCCCGCCGGGCGGAGGTCAGGGGTAGAGGATGTCCGCAAGCTTTTCATAGGCTTCCCCCCAGCGCGCATTTGGCTTCAGATTATATAAGGAGTGCTCCAGGGTGTGGAACCGCCCCTCCCGCACCGCTCGCAGGTTGCCCCAGGCGGGGTTGGACAGGAGGGTCTTCTCCAGGGTCTCCCGGGCGTCGGTATCGTCCGAGCCCTGGAGAACCACAAAGATATAGTCCGGGTCGGCGGCCAGGATGGCCTCCAGACTCAGCTCCTCCAGCAGGGAGGCGCTGCTGTCCGCCACATTGACGCAACCCAGATCGGAGAGCATCTCCCCCAGGAGGAAATCAGAGCTCCCCTTCACCTTGCAGCTGGAGCCGGTGGCCCGGATGGTGAGCACCGTGGGAGCCGAGCCGTCCTGGCGCGCCCTGGCCGCCTCCACCTGTTCCTGGACCTCCAGGCCGTAGGTCTCATAGTTCTCCGGGCAGCCGGTGAGGCCGGTGCAGATCTTCAGCATGTTCAGATAGTCGTCAAAGCTCTGGATGTCGAAGTAGGCCGCCGGAATACCGGCCTTTTCAAACGTACTTTGCAGCTCCAGGTCCGCCGTAGTGTTGCAGCTGGATAAAATAAAGTCGGGCCGGGCGGCCAGAAGGACCTCCAGATTGGGTTCCTTCACCGCCCCCAGGTCCGCCACGTCGTCATCCAGCCCCAGGTCAAAGGAGGTCCAGGCGTCGTGGGCCGAGGCCGCCAGGGTGTCCCGCCCGCCCGCCAGACACCATACGTCGGCAAAGCTGCCGATGAGGGCGGCCACCCGCTCCGGCTTTTCCAGCACCACCTCCCGCCCCAGATCGTCCGTGAAGGATACCGTCCCCTGAGACTGTGCCGAGTCGGCCTCATCCGCCGGCTGCGGAGAACTGCCGCAGCCCCCCAGGAGAGCCGTCAAAAGCACTGCGGCAAGAAATCGGAATCGTATGTTTTTCATGGATGCTCCTCACAGCAGACCACAAAAGCCGCCAGATTTTTCAAGATACAAGATAACTATAACATATCCCGCCGGCCGAGGGAAGCCCTCGGTCGGCGGGGTCGAAAGTTCGGCCGAAGCGTCCTCGGTCAGCAGCTGGCGCCGCCCTCCAGATGGAGAGGCGCGTCCAGAATGGCTTGCTTTCGCTCCATCACGTCGCCGGCTTTCAGCTGGCCGATAAAGTTGTCGACACCGATACGCTCGATGAACATACCGAAGCGCTCACCTGTCCTGCCCTGCTCCCGATAGAGGAGCAGCGCCCGCTCCACCATCTCGAAAACCTGCTCTTTGGTGTAGATTTCATCCACCATGGTGCCCAGGCGCTGGCGCTTTCCCCACAGGCCGCCCACAAAAATGCGATAGCCCATCTTCTCCTCCGTCACGCAGTCAAACCGGCAGGCATCCACGCATTTTCCGCAGTTGTTGCAGACGGTCCAGTCGATCTGCATGATGCCATCCTCGTCCAGCTGGGCGGCCTTCACCGGACATACATCCACCACGGAACACTTTTTGCAGCCGTTGCAGTCATCCGGGTCATAGGCGGGCACTCTCTGTCCCATAATGCCGAAATCGTTGAGCGAGGGCTTGATGCAGTTGTTGGGGCAGCCGCCGATGCCGATTTTGAACTTGTGGGGCAGCTTGACATCGTACCAGCCCTTGTAGAACTTCTCATGAAGTTCTCGGGCCAGTCCCTGAGTGTCGATCAGGCCGTGGACACACACGGTGCCCTTGCAGGCCACAATGGGGCGCACCCGAGACCCGGTACCGCCGGTGTACAGGCCCGCTGCCTTGATACACGCGTCAAATGGCTCTATGGTTTCATAGGTCAGCCCTTGCACTTCGATCGTCAGGCGGGAAGTCATGGCCAGCTGTCCGCTGCCATATTTCTCTGCGGCCTCGGCCGCTGCCATAAACTGACTGCTGGTGAGCACCCCGTTCACCGTAATCAGACGGGCCACAAAGTGTTCCCCGTCCCTGTTCATGATGTAGCCTCTCCCTTTTAAGGCTTTTTTCTCCGCGTCGGTGATTTTCATACTGTCTACTCTCCTTGCTGTCTGAAAATAGTTGTCACACTTATTGCCCCAGCTGGGTGTTGAACAACACGCCGCCCTCCAGAATGCGGGTATTGGTATAGCCAAAGTGTTTCAGTCGATTCTGCAGCAGATAAGTTCGCTTCCCGGTTGAACATACCAACAGCAGTTTCTCATCCAGGGGGTGTCCCTCCAGCGGGCCGTTCACCTGGCTGAGCTGAATGTAAGGCACGTCCGGAAGGGCGGGTTGGATGGACACGTCCAACATGGTGTAGCCTTCCGCCTCACCCGCGGCATACTGGGCGGGGGTAAAGGACTCCAGTTTGCCGGACAGCTTGTTCAGCAGGGCGTTTACTGCCACGGCAAAGGGATGGATAGCAGTAGAAAAGGGAGGCGCATAGGCGAAATCGCAGTTCTGCAGGTCCTCCAGAACTGCCCCCATGGAGATGGCGGTAACGGCGATGTCGGTCATCTTGTCCACCGCCCCGTTCCCCAAAGTCTGCATCCCCAGCAGTCTGTGGTTCTCCTTGTCGCAAATGAGCTTTATCATCATCTTTTCCGACCCGGGGTAGTAGTGGGCCTTGTCGTCCACTGCCACCACAATGGTCTCCACATCAATGCCGGCCCTTCTGGCGGCGGTCTCGGTGAGGCCGGTTCGGCCCATGCTCACGCCGGGCAGCTTGGCCACCCCGGTGCCCAGCACGCCGGGGTAGGCAGGACCGACCTCACCGGCAATCCTGAGGGCAGCCAGCCGACCGGTGATGTTGGCGGTGGATCCCATGGCGGACCACTGGCGATTTCCAGTCACGCGGTTGGTCACCAGGGCGCAGTCGCCCACGGCATAAATATCCGGATCGTTGGTGCGCATATCTCCATCCACCACCAGTGTGCCCTTGACCATTTCCAGGCCGGAGTCCGTCAAAAACTCCGTATTGGGGCGGTTGCCCATGGCCAGCAGCACCGCATCCGCCTTCATGGGACGGCGGCTGGTGAGTACCTTCTCCGCCTTGCCGTTTCCAGTAATTCCCTCCAAAGCCACGCCGGTAAAGGGCATCACTCCCGCATCGACCATTTTGGACTCCACATAAGTACAGCACTCCGGGTCCAGCAGCTCAGACAGCACATGGGGAGCAAAGTCGATTACGGACACCTTCACGCCCTGGGCAGCCAGGTTCTCCGCCGCCTCCAGGCCGATGAAGCCGCCGCCTACCACAACAGCCCGCCTGATTTCTCCTGCATCCACCTGCTCCCGCATGGCTGCCGCGTCATCAGGGGTTCGCAGAAAGAATACATTCTTCAAACCCAGCCCCTCACACTGGGGGACGAAGGATCGGGCGCCCACCGCCAGGACCAGCTTGTCATACCCCTCGGTGAAGGTTTCTCCCGTGATCAGATCTTTGGCTGCAACTGTTTTGCCGGCGCGGTCCAGACCGGTAACTTCCACACCGGTGCGCACCTGGGCGCCGGTGAGTCCAGTGAATGCCTCGGGGGTATTGACCACCAGAGCGCCTCGTTCTTCAATCACATGTCCCACATAATAGGGCAAACCGCACCCTGCGTAAGAGATGTCCTTCCCTTTGTTCAGAATCAATACCTGCGCGTCTGGTCTCTCCCGCTTCAGCTTGGCCGCAACCTTTGTGCCCGCTGCCACACCGCCTACGATCAATACTTTCATGATCAGGTTCCTCCTTACTTTTTACCTCCATGCTGATGTTATCGACCGATCTCCACCTGTCCCCGCAGGAATGCTTCCACCTGTCCCGCATCCGGAATCGCCTCAATATTCCCCGGAGCAGAGACCACCAGCGCGCCGATGGCGTTGGCTCTCCGCAGCGTCTGTTCCAGAGGCAGTCCCTCCAGATAGCCGCTTAAAATTCCGGCGCAAAACGCATCTCCGGCTCCAAAGGCGTCCACGACCCGTTTCACGGGAAAGCCGGGCGAAACCACCTTCCGCCCCTCCTCATATCCGATGGCCCCTTTGGCTCCATCCTTAATGATAACAGAAGGAATCCGGTATCGCTCCTGGAAAATTCTCGCAATTTCGTCCGGCTGATCCGTCCCAAAGAGGAGCTGCCCCTCTTCCCTGCCGGGCAGGACGATGTCCACCATGGGCCAGATTTTCTCCATCGCCGCACGCGCCTCGTCAATGGTCCACATCTTCAGACGGAGGTTGGGATCGAAACAGACTTTGACCCCCTTCTCTTTGGCGGCCTCTATCGCCCTGCACGCCGTGGCGGCCACCGCAGGACTCACCGCCAGCGTAATTCCCGAAACCATAAAATACCTGGCGCTCTGGATGTACGACTCGTCCAGCAGATCAGGCGTAAATGCGCTGAATGCAGAATTTTTTCGATAATAGGTATTCCGGTATTCCCCGTTCCCCATGGCCTCTCGGAAGAATATCCCGGTGCTGTGTCCGGCATCAAAGGCCACACGGCTGGTGTCCACACCTTCTCCGCGGAAGGTGTTCACTATCAGGCGCCCGAATTCATCGTCTCCAACCCGGCTGATCCAGCCTGCGGTGTGCCCCTGCCGAACCACGCCTGTAGCCACATTCGTCTCTGCTCCCCCTGTATGGCTTGTATATTGGTGCGCATACCGCAGCGGTCCGGGCGTGACGCTGTCGAACACGACCATGGTCTCTCCCAACGTGACAACATCGACCATTTGACATTCCTCCCCACCGTTCTTTATTAATTTCCAACTGGAATCCCGCTTTGATCGTACCACATTTCATCAAAATTGACCACTACCGCCTCGCTATATCATCGATAATTTCCAGTTATGGATCAGACCCTTCGCTTTTTTCCTGATCGTTAAATTCATAATTTTTAGTTATTAAAACGATAAGAGATTGATAGTTTACAAACAAAAAGTTCTATGATAGCATCAAGCCAGGTTAAGCAAACGGGTACCCGCTCGACAGCAACATTCGGACCGAACCATTCAAAATCCTATCATCTATCAGAAAAGGAGAGCAAAATCATGGATGTTAAGAAGTTTTCCGGTGTGTATCCCGCAGTTATTACTCCTTTTGATGCCAAGGGTGAGGTCGATGTAGAAAAGCTGCGCAACTATATCGATTACCTCAGCGACCGCGTGGACGGCCTGTTCGTGGGCGGCTCTTATGGTTCCGGCCCCATCATGAGCGTGGCGCAGCGGAAGACTCTGGCGGAAGTCACCATTAAAACCGCCGCCGGCCGTGTGCCCGTCATCATGCATATCGGCTGCACCAATCTGAACGACACCATTGAGCTGGCTCAGCACGCCGAGTCCGTCGGCGCCGACGCCATTGCTGCCGTAACCCCCTTCTACTATCGTCACACCCCCGAGGTAATCAAGCAGTATTACGCCGACATTATCGCCTCTGTCAAGATCCCCGTCATCCTCTACAACAACCCCAAGTACTCCAACTTCACTGTGAACGGCGACCTGCTGGCTGAGTTGGCCGACATCGGCCTGGAGGGCGTGAAGGACTCCTCCGCCGACATTGCTCTGTTCTATGACTTCATGGCGAAGGTCAAAAAAACCGGCTTCCTGTTCCTGATCGGTTCCCAGACTCACCTGTTGCCTGCTGTGGTGGGCGGTGCTCACGGCTGTGTGTCTGGTCTGTCCAACGCCTTCCCGGCCTTTATCAAGGAGATCTATGAGGACTGCAAAGCCGGCAAGTTTGCCGAGGCCCGCGAGCTGCAGCTGAAAGCCAATCTGCTTCGGTCCGTTACCGGTTCCGGTATCCCCGTCCCCTTCTATCACGCCGTCCTGCCCATGCTGGGCGTAGACATCGGACTGCCCAAGCGGCCCTTCCTCCCTCTGGGAGAGGCGGAAGTGGAACGTATCCGCAAAGCATTGACGGAGACTCAGATGATCATCGGTTAATCCTCCTGTTGGCGGCTCACATTCCTGTGCATGTGGGCCGCCTTTTTATGATCAATTATCGAGTTCCAAAAAGGAGGAATCCCCATGATCTTCACCCACAGAAATGACTGCGACCGCTATCAGGGCATTACCCCAAATCTGGATGTGGCCCTGCGGTTCATACAAGCAACGGACTTGGACGCTCTGGAACCGGGAAAACACTCTATTTCCGGGCAGGACGTGTGGGTCCGTATTTCCGATGTCACAACCAAGCCGGAAGAGGAAGCGGTTCTGGAAGCCCATCGGGACTTTCTGGATATACAAATGGTCCTGCGCGGGGAAGAGATCATCCGCTGCGGCTTTCTGGGACAGATGACCCACGTTACAGACACGTGTCCGGATCGCGACGTCTCTTTTTACAGCGGTCCAAGCCAGCCCATCACCTTGACAGACGGACAGCTTTTGATTCTGTTTCCCGATGATGTCCATGCTCCGGCCCTCGCAAAGGGAAAGCCCTCCGTCGTGCGGAAGGCTCTGTTTAAAGTGAGGTTGTGATATGACAGGCAAAAAGCTTCCTTCCTCCCCTCTGGAGCAGATTCGATTGGTTTTGCTGGATCTGGACGGTACCGCGCTGCTGCCGGACGAGACCCTCTCGCCCACTCTTCTGGAAACTCTGCATCAGCTTCGCGGCAGAGTTCTTTATACCTTCATCTCCGCCCGATCCCCCGCCATGCTTCGGGTATTCTGCGCGCAGGCGAAAATCTCCGGTCCGGTCATCACCTATGACGGCGCGTTAATCCTGGACTGGAACAGCCAGCGGAAACTGGATTTTCACCCCATACCGTCTGCTCCTGCCCTCCATCTGATGGATATATGCAGCCGTATGCGCCTTGACTACACAGTTTATACTGCGGAACACGCCTATCTGGGCCAGCACACCACCCGCCTGCCCCGTTTCCGACACTATAATGCCCAGGCCGCTTCGATGGGCATCTCCCCCGTGCCATGCCTTTTCTTCGATGCTTACAGCCCAGACTGGATTGCCCGGGAAGGCGTGGTGAAAATTTTTATTGAAAATCCAGATGAGGCTGTCCGGCAATATCTCTCTCAGGAGCTGGGAAAATCTCCCGATCTCCACGCAAATTGCACCGAGGGAACCTGTATCTCCATCACCTCAAAAGAGGCTTCCAAGGAGTCAGGCGTCCGCTTCCTGTGTCAATATCTGGGCCTTGCCCCGGAACAGGTGTGCGTCTTCGGAGATTACTACAACGATGTGGGGATGTTCCATACGGCAGGCACCTCTGTCGCGATGGGAAATGCGCCGCCGGACGTCCAGCGGGCGGCCCAATATGTGACGCTGCCGAATTCACAAAATGGAGTTGCCTGGTTCCTGTCTCAATTTATCGCTGGCCGCTGAAGAACGATTCCTGAGCTTTTTATAAAATTCGGTAACGCCACAACGTCTGATAAGAAAGGCACACTTATCATGTATCTTTCTTTGCCAATTCCAGACAAAGTGTTCGGAATTAGGAGTAATCTGTGGTCCTCTTGGAACAAGCGGTAGCAATAATATAGATGCTTTGTGAAAAATCTATGACCTGGTAGACTGAAGGGGCGGCAGATTGCCGCCCCTTTTCCCTATCTATTCTCCGCAAACCATATTGAAACGTCTGGATTTGTCTCCTCAACTGGTGCCATTTGCGCCAGCTTTCAATTTTGCTATTTATATCGTTCTCATCTGCCCAACAGGTATTTCTCAATGCAGCATTTGAGTGCTGGCAACTGTAAAATTCCTTGTGCAAGTTTGATTAACACACGATGCCTTCCTCATATTTTAAAAATGAGCTTATAAACTATCTTATCAGCATTCATATATCTCCACATTGGAGATCATCTCCAGGGAGCTATAGGAGATGTTATTGGGCACAGAGTTCTTGTCTCTGGCGCGGTTCAAAGAGTAAACCACGTCCTCGCCGCTGACCATCACACCGGTATCCACTGCGCGCTTGTTTTCCACCTTCGCAAAATTGATGTCGTCCCGCAGAAGGAAGTAGAAGTCCTGGTTGCCCTCGCCGATGACATAGGCCCGGGTAAGGGTGGCATCAGTGGTATTGTCGGCGGTAACGGAAAAGGAATTGCAGTGGAAACACTTAAGTCCGGCACAAATTTTTCCACCACTAAGTAAGGAGACAGTGCGATGAAGAAAAGAATTTCAGCTTTGCTTCTGGCGGCTGTCCTGTGTCTGTGTCTGGTTGTCACCGCTTCTGCTGAAGGGCACTATGTCAACGACCCAGACAATGGACCCCAGTGGGTGGAGGACGGTTCCGGTGAGAACCCGGATCCCGATCCCGCCCCCACACCTGACCCTGATCCGACGCCCGGCGGCGGTGGAGGAGATTCCTCCTCCAGCGGCAATCTGGTCAGCATCCCCTCGTCCTCCATCTCCCATGGCCAAGTGACTGCTTCCCCCTCCAGAGCCGAAAAGGGCGAGAAGGTCACCCTGACCGTCAGGCCCGACAGCGGCTATGAGCTGGACCGGCTGACCATCACCGAGCGGGATGGGACCCAGGTGGAGGTAACCAAGGTGAGCGACACCAAGTACACCTTCATCATGCCCAGCGGCAAGGTGACCGTGGACGCCAGCTTTGTGAAGATCCAGGAGCAGACTCCCGCTCCGGAATTTACGGACGTGGCTTCCGGCGCTTACTATGCCGACGCAGTGGCATGGGCTGTAAAGAACGGAATCACCGCCGGGACTACTGCCACAACATTCAGCCCTGACACCCCCTGCACTCGCGCTCAGATCGTGACCTTCCTGTGGCGCTCCGCGGGCTCTCCCAAGGCTAGCGGGAACACCCCGTTTGCCGATGTGGCCTACGGCAGCTATTACTATGACGCCGTACAGTGGGCGGTTGCCCAGGGGATCACCTCCGGCACCAGCGCCACAACCTTCAGCCCTGACGCGACCTGCACCCGTGCGCAGGCCGTGACGTTCCTCTACCGCTATGAGAAATCTCCGGCGGTGGGTGGCGGCAGTATGTTCACGGACGTCGCTGGCAATGCGTATTACATCAATGCGGTCCAGTGGGCTGTGACACAGGGCGTTACCGCCGGGACTTCCGCAACGACCTTCAGCCCCGATAACACCTGCACCCGCGCCCAGATCGTGACGTTCCTGTACCGTGATATGGCATAACCCGCGAGAAGCGCAAACAAAAGCAAAACCTTTGGCAGTTAAACCATGTGGCGGGGGCATCCATTTTACTGCTGTCTCT
>OWIY01000761.1_pt1 | contig 11793 bp, 9 predicted proteins | sample 1732841 | NCBI WGS metagenome assembly OWIY01 (sample SAMN05065760, study PRJEB22554) | human gut metagenome | biome: ENVO:2100002; feature: ENVO:00000062; material: ENVO:00002003 | host: Homo sapiens | place: USA | reverse complement strand
AGCGCTAGTCTCGTGGGCTCGGAGATGTGTATAAGAGACAGGTATATCATATTTCGTAAAAAAATCAACACTTTTTATTAATTTATGTAATAATTATGTAACATTTTATTTTCACTAATGCTCAGCAAAAAACAGGCACTGCCCTTTTTCAGAGACAGTGCCTGTGCTTCTTCTTATTTGTTTACAGTTCTTTATTCACCGGTTATTCCGCTTCTGCAGCTTCTTCCGGTTCCGCATCCATAACTTCCTGGAACTTGTCCAGAATGATCGTCTGGATCCTGTCACGTGTTGCAGAATTGATCGGATGTGCAATATCACGATATTCTCCGTCTGTTGCCTTACGGCTTGGCATAGCGATAAATAACCCTTTTTCTCCTTCAATCACCTTGATATCATGTACTACAAATTCATCATCGATCGTTATGGAAACAACCGCTTTCATCTTTCCTTCTTTCGCTACCTTCCTCACACGCACGTCAGTAATATTCATGATACAAATTTACTCCTTTCGATTTACCGAATCTATCCGGCTGTTTTATTTACAGTATATATCTGTCATTTTTCTCCACGACAATCTTCACTTCACCGTCGCCGCAGTAATACGAATTTGCACGAATAGTATCCCGGCTTTCAACAATGCAGTTCTCAATATGAGTATTATCTCCCAGATATACATTGTTTAAAATCACAGAGTTCTTGATCACGCAGTTATTTCCTACAAATACGTCTTTAAAAAGAACGGAATTCTCCACCGTACCATTGATAATACATCCGCTGGCAACCAGGCTGTTCTTCACCTGTGCTCCCGGATTGTATTTTGCAGGAGGCAGATCATCAATCTTTGTCTTAATTGTCGGTTCCTGTTTGAAGAAATAGTTTCTGATCTCCGGTTTCAGGAAATCCATATTTGTCTTATAATATGCTTCCGCTGTGGAGATATTGCTCCAGTATGTGTCAATCTTATATCCATAGATTCTCTTAAGATTCTTGTAGCGGATCAGAATATCCTTTACAAAATCATGTCTGCCTTCCAGTGCAGCTCTCTCAATCAGTTCGATCAACTGTCTTCTTCGGATAACATAGATACCTGTTGAAATTGTATTATAAGAAGAAACCATTGGCTTCTCTTCAAATTCCTCAATCCTGCAGTCCTCATTCATACGGAGAACACCAAATCTCTCAATCTCACTGGGATCATCGCAGGTAGTGCATACTACCGTAACATCTGCACGTTTCGCAATATGATATTCAAGAACCTTGTTGTAATCCATCTTGTAAACACAGTCGCCGGATGCGATCACTACATATGGTTCATGACTGCTTTTAAGGAATTCCAGATTCTGATAAATAGCATCTGCTGTTCCCTGATACCACAGACTGTTCTCTTTTGTGATCGTAGGTGTAAATACAAAGAGACCACCCTGTTTTCTTCCGAAATCCCACCATTTGGAAGAGCTTAAATGTTCATTCAGAGAACGGGCATTGTACTGTGTCAGAACAGCAACTCTCTGAATATGAGAACTCGCCATGTTGCTCAGTGCGAAGTCGATACTTCTGTAGCTTCCGGCGATCGGCATTGCTGCGATTGCCCTCTTATTTGATAATTCTCTCATGCGGTTATTATTACCGCCAGCCAAAATAATACCTATCGCTCTCATTATTCGTCACCGTCCTTTGCTGTAATTACCTGTCCGCCGGCCAGCTCACCATCAGGATAATCCTCAGGAACAGTTATACCTGAGATTGCTGTATTCTTTCCGATCCTTACATTATCCGGGATCACGCTGCGTTCACCAACCGTAGCAATTCCAAATGCATAAACTGCAGGTTTCAGCACATTCGGTGCTTCCTCACCACATCCCAGTACAACATTGTTTCCAATAGTAACATCCTCGGCAATAATAGCCTTATCCATCTGTACGCCCTCACCAATGGTAGAATTGCGCATGATAATGGAATCACGGATCACGCTGCCTTTTCCGATCACAACATTTGGTCCGATCACAGAATTATGTATTTCCCCGTAAATTTCTGCACCCTCACCGATCAGACATCTGTCTGTAACCGCATCTGCCGAAATATACTGAGGCGGGATAATATCTCCCTTTGTATAAATCTTCCAGAATTCTTCATAGAGATTAAATTCCGGAATAATATCGATCAGTTCCATATTGGCCTCCCAATAAGAACCCAGTGTTCCTACATCCTTCCAGTATCCATTGTATTCATAGGCGAAAAGTCTTTCACCTTTCTCCTTGCAGTATGGAAGAACATGTTTGCCAAAATCACAGCTGTTCTGATCCTTCAGAGACATCAGTGCTTCCTTTAAAGCAGGCCAGCTGAAAATATAAATTCCCATGGACGCCAGATTGCTGCTCGGATGCTCCGGTTTCTCCTCAAACTCCGTAATGCGTCCTATGTCATCTGTTACCATGATACCAAAACGGCTTGCTTCCTCAATAGGTACCGGCATACAGGCAATCGTCACATCCGCTTTATTCGCTTTATGGAAATCAAGCATTACTTCATAATCCATCTTATAGATATGGTCACCGGATAAGATCAGGACATAATCCGGATTATACTGTTCCATGTAATCCATATTCTGGAAGATTGCATTGGCTGTTCCTGTGTACCACTCACTGCTGGTACTCTTCTCGTAAGGCGGCAGTACTGTTACACCACCTTCGTTTCTGTCAAGATCCCATGGAATACCAATTCCGATGTGTGTATTAAGTCGCAATGGCTGATACTGTGTCAATACACCTACTGTATCGATGCCTGAATTAATACAGTTACTTAAAGGAAAATCTATGATACGATATTTCCCGCCAAAAGCAACTGCAGGTTTCGCTACTTTTTCTGTCAGTACACCCAGTCTGCTGCCCTGACCGCCGGCCAGAAGCATAGCTATCATTTCTTTCTTAATCATGCAATCACCTCTTGTTGTAGTTATGGTAACTATTCGTCAGTCTGCTGTTTCGCGAGGCACTGAACAGTTACAGGTTATGATTATTTAATTATAACACACTTTTATCTGTTAGTGAACATTATTTACAATTTTTGTTTTTCATTTTTTGTTTTTTTATGATTTTTGCACACGTTTTTTATTGAGTCTGTATTTCCGCCGATATATTATTAGGCATTTTTTATATATCCAATGTCGTTTTTTGTGATTTTTTATCAACCAAAAGAAGTCCTTTTCATTTTAAGGCACAGGGAGTATAATAAACAGACAGATAAAACAGTTCCAGTAACTATGCGAATATGTTACAGTTACCGGATTTATAAAGATTTGTAAATAATTGATCAAGGAGAACATACTATGTATCAGATAGATTTTCACAAACCACTTCATATACATTTTATCGGTATCGGCGGCATCAGCATGAGCGGACTGGCCGAGATTCTTCTCGGCGAGGATTTTGTCATTTCCGGTTCCGATTCCAAATCCAGTCCTCTTACCCAGGCACTGGAGAAAAAGGGAGCCACCATCTATTACGGACAGCGTGCCACAAACATTACCGATGACGTAGATGTTGTGGTATATACCGCAGCTATCCATCCTGACAACCCGGAATTTGCCTATGCAAAGGAAAAAGGACTTCCAATGCTCACACGTGCAGAGCTTCTCGGACAGATCATGAGGAATTATGATACTCCTGTTGCCATTTCCGGAACTCATGGAAAAACAACCACAACATCTATGGTATCTCACATTCTTCTTGCAGGAGACTGTGACCCGACCATCAGTGTGGGAGGTATTCTTCCTGCTATCGGCGGAAACATCCGCGTAGGCAATTCTGAGACTTTTGTCACAGAAGCCTGCGAATACACAAACAGCTTTCTGAGCTTTTTCCCGAAGATCAGTATTATCCTGAATATGGATGCAGACCATCTGGATTTCTTTAAGGATATTGACGATATCCGTCATTCCTTCCGCCGCTTTGTAGAGCTTCTTCCTGCTGACGGTACACTGATCATCAATGCAGATACTCCGAAATATGAAGATATCATCCGGGATCTTCCATGTAATGTGATCACTTATGGTCTGGAACATGATGCAGATTATCAGGCAGCAGATATCACTTATGACAAATATGGACATGCTTCCTTCTCCGTTCTGCGCAATGGCGTTAAGGTTGGCAGCTATTATCTGAAAGTACCGGGCATCCACAATGTTTCCAATGCACTGGCAGCAATTGCCCTCGGTCATCTTCTTGGTCTTTCCGAAGAAGTGATCATCAAGGGACTTGGAAGTTTCACAGGAACAGACCGCCGTTTCCAGTATAAAGGAGAAGTTGCAGGGGTTACGATCGTAGACGATTATGCACATCATCCTACAGAAATTGAAGCAACTCTTCATGCCGCACACAATTATCCCCATAAGAAATTATGGTGTGTATTCCAGCCACATACATATACCCGTACCAAAGCTCTGCTTCCGGAATTTGCCAAAGCACTCAGCCTGGCAGATCATGTGGTAGTTGCAGATATTTATGCAGCAAGAGAAACCGATACTCTTGGAATTTCTTCAGAGGATCTGCAGAAGCGTATCCAGGAACTTGGAACGCCATGCGAATATTTCCCGACCTTTGATGAGATTGAGAATTATCTTCTCGCAAACTGCCAGGAGGGAGATCTGCTCATCACCATGGGAGCCGGAGATGTTGTAAATATCGGGGAGCATCTGCTGGGTAAATAATGTTTCTGCCTGACATAGATATCAGCAATTTACACAGGACAATTCGGAAAATAATTTTTCAGAATTGTCCTGTTTTTTACAACCGTCCAACTTATAGTACTTATAGCAATAGAAGATACTGAACACTTGTGTCTCTGTCGACAATTTCCATTAAAAAGTTATAAACATTTTATCCCCCTCAGTTCTTCCTTTATTTATAACAGTTCAGATCACTTATCCACATTTTCCACATCGTTATACACATTTTCATCTGCCTGCATATGTGGATGTATATGTGCATAAATCACTTAACATAATTCGACATTATTCGTCCCCGTAATACTCCGTTTTTCCCTGAAATTCAACATTTTTCAGGTTTCCAATAATATATACCACATTTCACCTTTCCACATTATCCACATTCAAATGTGGATGAAATCTTCGACAAAAATCCCCTATTCTCTTTTAAAAAATGTTGTGCTATAATTCATAGATATCAAGTCAGAGGAAAAATATCTTTTTTTTACTCTGACATCTTATTATTATGATATCAGGGTCAAAAGGTCAAAAAGTCGTTCGTGCTTGCACGATAAGACTTTTGAACTTGGGACCCGCCAAACATGAGAAAGTAGCGATTTACGCAGTAAATCAGCGGATTTCGAATGTTTGAGAATTGTGGGAGCTGCTTTGCAGCGGAGCAATTCGTGGATATCAGGTTAGGGGCAAAATACCTTTTGACCCTAACATCTTATTATTATGAAAGAGAGTGGAAATTCATGGCTATGATCACTTTACAGAATTCCCGCAATGCGGAAGTAACTGTATTAACCAACAATTTCATAGACAACTATATGCCTGGGGCCAATGGAGAATTTGTGAAAGTATATATCTATCTTCTGAGGCTTCTTTCTGACACCTCTGTACCCTTCAGTCTGGAGCAGATGGCTGATCATTTCTTCTGTACAGAACGTGACATTATCCGCGCTCTGAAATACTGGGAGAAAGAAAAACTCCTTACTTTAACCTACAGAAATAACGAAGATATAGCAGATATCATATTGAATGTACCACCTGTAAAATCTGCTGCTTCCGACACACCCGTTTCGACAGCCCCTGTTACAAAAACAGAAACCCGGACTTCTTCTGCGCCGGCACAGCCTGTGAAGCAGACCACCAGATCAGCCACTGCACTGTCTCCTGACCGTGTAAAAGAATTAAAGCAAAATGATGAGATCGTACAGCTCCTCTATATCGCAGAACAGTATCTCGGCAAAACACTCACTCCTACCGAGATGAAAAAGATCCTGTTTTTCTATGATGAGCTGAAATTCTCGCCTGATCTGATCGAGTACCTGATCGAATACAGTGTCAGCCGCGGGCATAAGAGTATGCGTTACATAGAAACCGTTGCTCTTGCCTGGGCAGATGAGGGAATCACCACTGTCACCATGGCAAAAGAGGCAAATTCCCGTTATGCCAAAGAATACTTTACTATTTTTAAATCAATGGGAATCAGCGGACGAAATCCGGTAGATACAGAGATTTCTCTTATGAGCACCTGGCTGAATGATTATGGTTTTACCATGGATATCATCCAGGAAGCCTGCAGCCGTACAGTTCTCTCTACCGGACAGCCAAGTTTCCAGTATGCAGATAAAATCCTTTCCGGATGGAAAGATAAAAATGTACGTACACTTGCAGATGTCCGGCTCCTCGATGCTCAGCATCAGCGCCAGAAGCTGGAAAAGAATACCCAGCGAAAAGCAGCTTCCAAACCGGCTGCATCAAACCGGTTTAACAATTTCCATCAGCGACAGTACGACTTTAACGAATATGAAAAGAAATTACTGAATCAGTAACGGCAGTGACATAATCGTCTGAAAGTCACTGAACAGCTACAAAAAAACAAACGAAAGGGTGTGAAGTCATGCCTTTACAGAATTATCAGTATGATACGATCATGCGGGAATACAGCAAGACCCAGTCTCAGAACAGACGTATTCTGGAGGAGCGTACTCAGGAGATTTATAAAAAAATCCCGCGCATCCACGAAATAGATGAAGAGGTTGCCACCTTAAGCGCCAAAAAAGCAAGAGCACTCCTAAGCGGAGAATCATCAGGTCTTGAGGACCTTAAAGCTGCAATCTCTCTTCTGTCCCAGGAGCGCAATGCCCTGCTGGTATGTAACTCATATCCGGAGGATTATCTGGAACTTCCATATAAGTGTCCGGTCTGTCAGGATACCGGTTACGTCGGAAGCCAAAAATGTACCTGTTTTAAGAAAGCAGAGATAGAACTGCTCTATACGCAGTCCAATTTAAAAGAAATTCTCAAAAAAGAAAACTTTGACCACTTTTCTTTTGATTATTATTCTGATACAATGAAGAACGAAGCTACCGGACTGACAGAAAGAGAGACGGCCCGGAGAGCTTATGATATTGCCAGAGGTTTTGTGAGAAATTTTGACAGTTCCTTTGAGAATCTGTTTCTTTACGGTGATACCGGTGTGGGTAAGACTTTTCTTTCTCACTGTATTGCTCATGATCTTCTGGAATCAGCACATTGCGTTATGTACTTTTCCGCATTTGATCTGTTTGAACTGCTGGCAGACTCCAAATTCTCCAGAGATAAAACAGAAGGACAGGAATTTGTATTTGACAGCGATCTGCTGATCATCGACGACCTGGGAACTGAACTTACAAACAGCTTTGTCTCTTCCCAGTTGTTTTTGTGCATAAATGAACGCATCATGCGCAGGAAGTCTACGATCATATCAACAAATCTGAAACTGGAAAATTTCTCGGATACTTATTCCGAACGAACCTTTTCGAGAATCGCCAGCAACTACCGTATGGTGAAGCTGGAAGGAAAGGATATCCGTATACAGAAAATTTTTTTAGGAGGAAAATAAAACATGGCACAGGCAACAACTAAAGATTTAACTACACTTCCGGTGGGCAGACTTGGTCTGATCCCCCTGATCAGCTGTAAGGATCTGGGTGAAAAAGTAAATGAATGGCTGATACAGTGGCGTAAAGAGCGCAGCCACGAAGAGCTTGATTCTTTTGCATTTGAGGGTTATCAGAGAGAGTCCTATCTGATACCGGTCCAGACAGCACGTTTCGGTTCCGGTGAGGCGAAATGTACGATCATGGAATCTGTACGTGGTGACGATATCTATCTGATGGTTGATGTATGTAACTACAGTCTTACCTACAGCATCGGACCATACGAGAATCTTATGTCTCCTGATGACCATTTTCAGGATCTGAAACGTGTGATCGGCGCAATCGGCGGCAAAGCCCGCAGAGTAAACGTGATCATGCCTTATCTGTACGAAAGCCGCCAGAATATCCGCAGCGGCAGAGAATCCCTGGACTGTGCAACAGCACTTCAGGAGCTTGTAAGTATGGGTGTGGAAAACATCATCACTTTTGACGCACATGACGCGCGCGTGCAGAATGCAACACCTCTGCATGGATTTGAGACTATACAGCCATCCTATCAGTTTATCAAAGCTCTTCTCAATCATGAGAAAGGACTTCACATCGACAACGATCATTTCATGATCATCAGCCCTGATGAGGGAAGCATGAACCGCGCAATCTATCTTGCCAATATCCTTGGTGTTGATATGGGTATGTATTACAAACGTCTGGATTACTCCAAGAGAATCAATGGACGTCACCCAATCGCAGCTTACGAATTCCTCGGTCCAAACCTTAAGGGCAAAGATATGATCCTGATCGATGATATGATTTCTTCCGGTGATACAGTTCTTAAGATTTCTTCTCTCCTCAAGGAAAGAGGAGCAGGCAGAATTTATATCTGCTCTACTTTCGGACTGTTTACAAACGGACTCGAGAAATTTGATGAGGCTCATAAGGCAGGAGTGTTTGACAAACTGCTCACTACAAACCTAATCTATCAGTCTCCTGAGCTTCTTGCAAAAGATTACTACATTTCCTGTGATATGAGTAAATATATCGCCCTGATCATTGATACTCTTAATCATGATCAGTCCGTAAGCTATCTGCTCAACCCGGTTGACAGGATCAACCGCTGCGTAAGCAATTATATGGCTCAGTATGATGAGAAATAAATAACTTCTGTAAAATTTATAAAAAGAGATTTCATGTTCTGTTCCGGCTGTTTCATCCGAAATTCCTGCAGTACATGAAATCTCTCTTTTTGTTATATATAATGCAATCCACTCTTCTATGCGGCCCTACACTGAATAACTGCTTCGCAGTCTGATTAAAATTCAGGAAATAATTTGCTTCCCATAAGGGATTCCCTCTCTGTCCAGAAGTTCCATCTCGCGTTTACTGCAGGTACTGATGATAACCTGCTTTTTCTCCTTATACATCCATTCAAGAACTGCCTCAAGATCTTCTTCCTCATACATCCCAAAGATATCATCCAGTATCACCGGCAGACTTTCTTCCTGACACAGAAGCTCTCCTGCAGCCATGCGCATGGCAAAATAAATCAGCTCCAGAGTGCCGCGGCTGAGACATTCCAGTGCTTCCGCTCCGTTCCCGGTAGTTACTGTCATGTGGGATGCCGCATCCATCTGTACGTCCTGATATTCACCATCTGTAATCTCACTCAAAATCTGAGAAGTACGTATCTGCAGCTTTCGTCCCACCTGAAGATGAATATTTCCTGACATTCTCTCTATGGTTTCCATCGCCATATTCAGAGCCTGTACTTCCCGCTCTTCCGATGTAAGCAGAAAAGAATTTTCTTCGTATTCCCGGTATTCTTCCTTAAGGTTACAAAGTTCTGTTTCTTTCTCATCATAGTCCTGTCTGAGATTTTCTTTACTGCATCTGAGTTTCTCCTGCCTGGATACCCAACGTTTCTTCATCCGTATTCTCTTCTGAAATTCCCTTGCATACTTCAGCTGCTGTTTTCCACAAAATCCCACCAACGCAGCTGCAATAACCGCTACGATCAGACTTACCGAAACACTGTCCGCTATAATCGCAGTCAAAATCAATCCAAAGATGCCGGCAGCGGCCGATATCAGCATTCCCATTGCAAAGCTGTTTCTTTTTGCCTTTGCCTGTGCCATTCTCTCATCCAGAATAACCGCACCATTTTCATCTCCGGGATGCATCCGTAACGACTCCTCTTTCTCATTAATCTGATCCAGCTTTCCATTCAGATCATTCAGATCACTTATGATATCATCCATCCTGGTCAGAAGTTTCTGCCTCTCCTGTTCTGTCTCTTTCTGTTTTCTGTCTGCCTGTACCAGATAACCCTTTCTGGACATCTTGAGCATCTGCATGGCCCGTCCCAGATCCATGGAGCTGTCTGCAGTTCCCTGATAGCCGGTCATAAATTTTTGCAGCTCCCGAGCCAGATCCTGTTCTGTCGGACTCTTTAACTTCGCAACAAAAACTGCATTATCGTAGATTGCTTCACTGATATCTCCGAGAAACATATTTTTAATATACGTATGTACTATCGCTCTTTCGCTTTCATTCTCTCCATACAGAACGTTAATTCCCGGAGAAAACTCTAAAGTTTTATCATGGATTTCTCCAGAGTTTTTAATATTTAACTGTCTGATAATCATATTCTGTCTGTCACCTGCTTGTTTCCAGTAAAGCCTGAAGACCATAATATAATGCCTTCTCCTCCACTGCATTTCTGTCTTTTTCAAGAAAATAACTGATATAGTCACCAATCAGTGTTCCACTATATTTTTTTTGAAGTGCTTCCAGATCATAGGAAGGCTTTGATTCATCCAGAACCTCTGTTACGTAGCCAAAAGACTTCAGTCTCTCGGGAAGCAGCAGAAGCTCCGGTGCCCTGGTTCCCTGGATTACGATCCTGTAGATATTCATGCGTCCTTTATTCGCCAGATCCGCCTTCAACATATCCTCCAGAGATGCCTGTGTAGAATCTTCACGCAGCATCAGAAGAATCTGCTCATAGGAACGGCAGGCAAAAGGAACAAAATTTGTCTTAAGCCTTCCGTTTTCCAGATGTCCTTCTATGTATCCATGATCACCCAGATCATTTCTGTCAACAGGCTCCAACGCACCTGCATAAGCTGCATTATCCCGGATCAGAATCTGGGGTTTATGAATATGTCCTAATGCAATATAATCAAATCCTGACGCAGCAATTGATTTGATATTCATGGGGATATGCTTCGCATCTCCACCATGAGCCAGTAAAATGTGAACCCCCTCTCCCTCTGCAGGATGTATAGAATCATACAGAGGATTCTCTATTTCCTGATGTTCATAGCTCAGTCCATATACATAAATATCCAGTTTCTCATCTTTCACACAGGTAAGCTGTTCATTCTTAAAAAATGTCACATTCTTTTCCCACTGAAAATCCCGGTAAAAAGAATCAGCCTTAATATAGTCATGATTTCCTGCCATCAGATAAACCCGGGTATCCGGGATGGTGGAAAACAGGTTATTTACTTCTTTCAGTTCCCGTAGAAGAGGCTGGCGGTGGAACAAATCTCCTGCTATAAATAACAAATCCACCGGATTCTCGCGGATACCCGCAATAACCCGGCGGAAAGTTTCCCAGATTTCTTCCTCCCGCCTGCTGCTCCATGGACAGCCCCTGTCAGGAACTGCACCAAGGTGTACATCTGCAAGATGAATAAATCTCATGCCAATCTCTCTTTCTATAACATTTTTGATATCTGCGGATTGCTCTGCAGCTTCAATGCTCCCACAATACTGATATCAGTCAAATTATAAATCACAGTTTTTAACAGTTCTTGGGAATGGAATTACGTCGCGGATGTTGCCCATGCCGGTAAGGTACATTACGCAACGTTCAAATCCAAGACCAAATCCTGAATGGCGTGTGGAACCATATTTACGAAGATCAAGATAGAAGTCATAATCCTCTTTCTTAAGTCCCAGCTCGTCCATACGTTTCTCAAGTTTCTCAATGTCATCCTCTCTCTGGCTTCCACCGATGATCTCACCGATTCCAGGCACCAGACAGTCCATAGCTGCAACAGTCTTGTTATCCTCATTCATCTTCATGTAGAAAGCTTTGATCTCTTTCGGATAATCTGTTACAAATACAGGTTTCTTAAAGATTTCTTCTGTAAGATA
>OWIY01000757.1_pt1 | contig 11803 bp, 10 predicted proteins | sample 1732841 | NCBI WGS metagenome assembly OWIY01 (sample SAMN05065760, study PRJEB22554) | human gut metagenome | biome: ENVO:2100002; feature: ENVO:00000062; material: ENVO:00002003 | host: Homo sapiens | place: USA | reverse complement strand
GCATCGAGGACGCCCTGAACGCTACCCGCGCTGCTGTGGAGGAAGGCATCGTGGCCGGCGGCGGCACCGCCTATCTGAACGCCATCCCCGCCGTGGAGAAGCTTTACGCTGAGACTGAGGGCGACGAAAAGACCGGTCTGCAGATCGTGGCCCGCGCACTGACCGCCCCCGTGAAGCAGATCGCTGCCAACGCCGGCATTGATGGCTCTGTGGTGCTGGAGAAGATCCGCGAGTCCGGCAAGGTGGGCTACGGTTTCGACGCCTACAACGAGGTCTACTGCGACATGATCCCCACTGGCATTGTTGACCCCACCAAGGTGACCCGCTCCGCTCTGGAGAACGCCGCCTCTATTGCCTCTACTCTCCTGACCACCGAATCCCTGGTGGCCGATAAGCCTCAGCCTCCCGCACCTGCAGCCCCCGCCGCTCCCGACATGGGCGGCATGTACTAAGACATGCCTCGACCTCTTGAAAACGCTGAACTTTTGCAACACAGGAGTGCAGCCCTTATGCCAAGCTTACTCCACAAACGCAAAAATAAAAGCGCATAACAGGGTGAACCAAAGCCGACACTTACAGTTTTGTAGGTGTCGGCTTTTTCTTTTGTTCTGCTAAATCTTAAAGACATTAAATTTCACAACTCCATATCCGCATATACAGGAGGAGCTGCTTGACAATATCGCGCCGCGATGTTAGAATGGGGAAAAGCAATATCGTGAGACGATATTGCAGAGAGAGGTGCCATGATCGATATGAAAGATAGAGGGGTACTGACAGAGTCAATGTTCTATGTGCTGATGTCTTTCCTGCACCGTGAAATGTGTGGTATTGAGATCACAGAATTTGTAGAACAGAAGACCAATGGACGGGTGCGTCTTGGTCCCGGTACGCTTTATACATTGTTAGGCAAATTTCAAGATGAGCACCTGATCGAAGAAACACAAACCGATGGCCGCAAACGCAGCTATCGGCTGACTGAGAGAGGCAGAGCAGTATTTAAGGACGAGCTGGCACGCCTAAAAGCCTGTGTCCTTGACGGAGAGGAGGAATTTTTATGAGCAAGACTGTGATCCGTATAACACCAGTTGGCGGTTTTGATATTCCAGGGTTAGAAAACTGGTTCGCTGTTATGGCTGGGAAAGGACTGCGCTTTTCCATGACCACTGGCCCCCTCACCATTTTTGAAAAGACAGCGCAACAAACGGTACAAATCCATTTAGAGCCGATTCGCGGAGCAGTAAATGATGATCCAGAGCTAAATGCGCTTTACGAAGATGCAGGCTGGCACTACTGGGGGATCTTCCGCGGAAGTTTCTATGTCTTTGCCTCTGACGACTTGACGGCGCAGGCACATACAGACTCGGAAACACAGGATTATGCGTTAAAGCGCTTTTTCAAAGAGAAAGTGATTGGAGGTGTACTGCTTGCCTTCGGAAATGTGCTTTTGCTCAGCCTTTATCAAAACGGCTCCCCATGGGAAATTGATTGGACATGGCTCAGATATTATCCCGTTGAGACCTTTTCCAACCGACCTGTGCTCCCGTTCCTACTGACAGCGTTTGGGTTGTTGCTGATTGACTTATCGTACTTGTTGGGGCTTTTCCATTTACTGTGCTACCGAAAGGCGATTAAAAGCGGGACAGTTCCAAAGAGACACGAAAGAGTCGGCTGGTTGTTGGCGATAGGATTCGCGTTTTTGCTTCCGGTCTTTATCAATACCATACAGTTGTTTGCGGGAACAGATTACCGCCCCTATGATCTAGCAGGTTCCGGCTTCATCACTCTGACGGACATTGAGGGAGAAGATCTGCCGCTCTCCCGGGATGTGTTTTACAGCATGGACTATATCTCTCATGGTGGAACGCTACTCGACCCGGAATCTTGGTATTTTCATCAGTATGGTGCATTCAACGAGGATGACAGCCCAAATGACGTACCTCATCTGGAGGTCATCATCACTCGTTACCCATTGGATATACTCGCCGAAATGCGGGCAGAGGAATGGAGCAGGCAGAAATTTAACAACTCCGGTGACTATCAGCAGTTTGATGTTCTCGATGAATGCTTGTACGCCAAACGCGAAGGGCGAACTCATGTCAATGAGATAACCGGGGAACCGCGTGTTTTTCTGCCCGGCGGCATCCTCGTGCTGCGTCGCGGAGATACCGTCCTGTTTGCCGATTACTATGGAGAACAGGATCTCTCTGAACATATTGAACATTTTGCGCAAATGTTAATGGACCTGTAATCCCAGCTTATCGGGCTGATAAAAAATCAAACTAATATCACAGCGGTGGGACAGCCAGCCTGCGGCTGTCCCACCTTGATAACAGACAAAGCACAGCCTGCGGCCCCCGTCAACGGCTGCTTTTGCCGTCCATTTCGACCATTGACAGGGTAGAGACCTGACACAAAAAAGTCTTGACAAATCAAGGGTGGGATGCTATAGTGAACATCGTTCAGAATGGGGCGTGAAAACGTGAACACGGTCATCACTTCCAAAGAGGCCATCTTGGAGACCAGCCGCAAGCTGATCCAGGAGAACGGCTGGGCGGCCGTCAACATCCGCAGCGTGGCGCAGGCCTGCAATATCTCCGTCGGCTCCGTCTATAATTATTTTGACAGCAAATCTGACCTGATCGCCGCAACGGTGGAACGCGTCTGGTGCGATATCTTCCACATCCCTGATGGCCAGACCTCCTTCAAACGGTTTCCAGACTGCATTGAATGGGCCTATGAAAGTATGCGGCGTGGGAATGAAATATATCCCGGTTTCTTCTCCATGCACTCCATGAGCTTTGTCGGTGAAGACAAGTCCAGTGGGCAGGAGCTGATGGCAAAATCGTGGAAACACATTCAGGAGGGCTTCCACATGGTCCTAATGCGGGATAAAAATGTAGATCGGGCGGTTTTTGACGACGTCTTTACTCCTCAAAAATTTGTTGAGATCATCTTCTCTCTGATCATCTCCTCTTTGCTGCGGCACGACTATGACTGTGCCGGCATTGTCAGGATGGTGGAACGGATCCTTTACCGTTAAAGAATTCCCGTTCATGCGGGAATTCTTTATCCAGCAAAATGAACAAAGTTCATATCAAGTAGGAAAGCGAGGCCTCTTTATGCAAGCTATTGTTGAAACACTGTTTGATGCAGTCTATCTGACTTCCGTGATCGCCATTGGCGTCACCATGATCGTAAAGAGCAGGGGAAACAAAGAGTACTGGCTGTTCGGCATCATGGCCGTCGTCCTTGGCGCCGGCGACGCCTTCCATCTGGTCCCCCGGGCTCTGGCTCTCTGCACCACTGGTCTGGAAAACTTTATCGTCCCCCTGGGCATAGGCAAATTCATCACCTCCATTACCATGACGATCTTTTACATCATCCTCTACTATGTGTGGCGGGTCCGGTACAAGGTCAATGGTCAAAACGGCATTACCGCCGCCGTGTATCTGCTGTCTGCCCTGCGGATCGCCCTCTGCTTCTTCCCTCAGAATGCATGGCTGAGCGCCAATGCGCCGCTTTCCTGGGGCATTTACCGGAACATTCCCTTTGCGCTTTTGGGCCTGCTGATCATCGTCTTGTTCTACAGGAGCGCCCGGCAAGCAAAGGACCGCGCGTTCCGTAATATGTGGCTGACCATTGTGCTCAGTTTCGGTTTCTACATTCCCGTGGTCCTCTGGGCAGACGTCGTCCCTATGATTGGTATGCTGATGATCCCCAAGACCTGCGCCTATGTCTGGACGGTCCTGATCGGCTTCAAGGCCATGAAGGCCAGCACAGAGATCTGATAAAAGATACCGCCGGCTGTCTTGCTGATAGCCGGCGGTATCTTTTTCACTTTTGGACTGCCGAAGTTAGAATATCCAGAACTGGCCTTCATTCTGTACACTTGCCTATCCAAATTGGTGCTCCTTTATTATAGCTCGTAACACAAAGCAAAGAGCCACCCCTTCTTCAAAAACACCTATACAATGTAGGTTTCAATAATTTCCCCTATGAAATAAAGCCCAGAATGACCGGCCTCCAAAATGAACCGACAGACATGTTTAAACTGCTGAAACAAGATCGTTTTCTTATCTTTGTCCCCGTTTACTAAAGCGTATTTTTTCCACCTATCCAATATAAAATTTTGTACACCCCGCAAGCGCATTTGTTAACTTTTGGTGACTTCCATTTCAAATAGGAGATTTCAATGATATAATAAAAGTTAAGAACTGCTGTTGCATAAGGTTTGCGGAAATTTTTGTAATTTCCAAAAGAGAGGGCTTATTATGAAAGAGAATTCCAAAAAAGCAGGGATACACCTTTTGGAAAAGGGCAAGCGGGGGATTTTCCGGGTGATCTTCAGCCGCTCTGGATTGATCCTCGTCCTGCTGGCCGTGCAGGTGCTGTTCCTGTTCAGCATCTTTCACTGGTTCGAGGCCTTCCTGCCCCACATTTACGGCGGCGTTGTGATCTTCACGTTTTTTATGGTACTGTATCTGCTCAACAGCGCTATGGACCCCACCGCCAAGATCACGTGGCTGGTGGTGGTCATGCTCCTGCCGGTGTTCGGCGCCCTGCTGTTTCTTTACACCCAGAAAAACATTGGCCACCGGGCTCTGAAAAAGCGCTATGCGGAATTGAATACGGAAACTGCGGAAACCCTTGTCCAGTCCCCGGAGACAGCTCAGGCCCTGGGGCAGTCCGACCCCGGAGCCGCGGCGCTTGCCCGCTATGTTCAGCGCAGTGGATGCTATCCGGTCTATGACCATACTGCCGTCACCTATTTCCCACTAGGCGAGGACAAGTTCCGGGAGATGCTGATCCAGCTGGAGCAGGCAAAGCGGTTCATCTTCCTGGAGTACTTCATCGTGGATGAGGGGGAAATGTGGGGCAAGATCCTGGAGATCCTGGCGCGGAAGGCCAAAGAGGGCGTGGAGGTCCGTATGCTCTACGACGGCACCTGTGAGCTGTCTACCCTGCCCCATGACTACCCCAGGCGGCTTCGATCTCTTGGCATTCAAAGCAAAATGTTTGCCCCCATCAAGCCCTTTGTCTCCACCCATTATAACTACCGCGATCACCGGAAGATCCTGGTGATCGACGGGGAGACCGCCTTCAACGGCGGCATCAATCTGGCGGATGAATACATCAACGCCTATGAAAAGTACGGTCACTGGAAGGACACCGCCGTGATGGTAAAGGGCGAAGCAGCCCGCAGCTTCACCAGGATGTTCCTGCACATGTGGTACTTGGATGAAAAGGCACCGGATTTTGACACATTTCTGAATGTACCGGCAAAGCAGCAGGCTGCAAACGGTTTTGTCATGCCTTACGGAGACTGCCCCTTGGACAAGGACAAGGTGGGCGAGCAGGTCTACATGGATATGCTGAACCGGGCCCAGAAGTATGTCCATATCATGACGCCATATCTGATTTTGGACGGTGAGCTGGAAAATGCGCTCAAGTATGCCGCCGAGCGCGGTGTTGATGTGCGGATCATCCTGCCTGGTGTTCCAGATAAGTACATCCCCTTTGCCCTTGCGCTGACCCATTACAGATCCCTGCTGGAATCCGGGGTGAAGATCTACGAATACACCCCCGGCTTCGTACATGCCAAGGTCTTTGTCTGTGACGACCGGGAGGCTGTTGTCGGCACCATCAATCTGGACTACCGCAGCCTCTATCATCACTTTGAATGCGCGACCTATCTGTGGGGAACGGACTGTATCCCCCAGATCCAAGACGATTTTGAAAAGACACAGGGCAAATGCAGGGAAGTCACGCTGGATCTGCTCCCAGCAGAGCCACTCAAGCGCCGGCTGCTGGGCTTTATTGCAAAAGCCGCCGCGCCGCTGCTGTGACCGGCCCAGGGAACAGATGTTCAAGCCCCGGTGGATACCTATGAAAGGTGACCCGCGCCGCCCCCTATCCCGCCCCCTTCATCATGCTTGAAGTTTAATATGTAAAACAACGACTTCGCTGTTCGTCCCCAAACGGACTGGCAGCTGAAAATAACCGGTCCCAGATGAAACAACGCTATGGGTGTCTCCAGTCTGAAAGTGCCCATAGAATCCGCGTCTGCCGTATGCCCACTTGGTAAACAGTGTGGCGGGGAAAAACTGTCCTTTATGGGTATGCCCACAAAGGATCAAAGCGGCCCCCGCTTTGACGGCATCTTCGATGCCTAAAGGGTTGTGGTCAATTACGATCTTCGGCTTCTCCGTATCCACACCGGCGAACAGTTCAGAAATGCCCTTGCGGGCAGGATTTCCCAAGATATCATCCCGACCGACGATCAAGAAGTCCTCTGTTTCTGCACATTCATCAATCAGCAGATGTATTCCAGCCTCCTCGAAATATTCCTTGACCTCTTTATGGCTCGAATCCGGATCATGATTCCCCAGCACAGCGTAGACGTTTCCCTCTGGCTGGAGCCTCTGTAGTTCTGCTTTGACACCATCCATATCACAATGCCCGAAGGCATCTTGATCAAAGGTGTCACCGGCCATGATGACAAGGTCTGGCTGCAACCGATTGACTGCATCAACTATTTTGTGGAGTTGTTTCCGATCCACATAGCTCCCGGTATGGATATCGCTGAGCAGTACTGCCTTTACCTCAGATCTTTGGTGCTTGCTGCTGGCAGCAATGGGTATCGAATACTCTTTCACAAAGATCTTTCTGGCATGGACAAATCCATAGGCAGACACAACAGCAGCCAACAGCAGTGGAATGAGGTATAGCCGCCCATCGGAGGCTCCGCAAAGGGATCTTATCAGGTCGAACAAGAAAAAACAGATCACTGTGCTTGGAAAAAAAGAAAATATGATTCCACATAGGTTGAATAACTTCTGTGTTTTCTTGTTCTCTCTGTGGATATTCACATAGATGAGCATATAGGTGCAAAACACTGTCAGTATCAAAAAAATTGCCAGTTGGAGGTCAAGGCCGGCAAATCCCTCAATCAGTATGCCCAATCGGCTGGACAGATAAATCGTCAGCCCAAAACCTAATATACAAAAGAGGACAGAGAACACACGCCCTCTAATAAATTTGCTGAACCACACTTGCATTGTGAAACCTCCTCTGTCGCCCGATATTTAGATGCCAAGATATCTGCTTTTGGTTTTGTTTTATACATATAAGAGGAGTGCAAGGAGTTACTCTCCATGCACTCCTCTTGTTTTTAAGTGAGGGGCTCTTTGAGTTTCAGATTCGCATCCAGATTTTCAGCCATCTTCTCTGCAATTTGGCAGACCTGCGCAAAATCCTCTTTTGAAATGCCTTCCGCAATACAAGTAATGAATTTGGTTTGAGCCTGTGTGAGCTTGTCCAAAATCGGGGCCGCTCTCGGCAGCAGACGCAGATGGATATATCGGCTATCCTCTTGGTCACGATATCCTTCAACCAAACCAGACTTACGAAGTGACTCTAAGCTCCTGCTTACCATGCCGGGAGAGAGGCAGGAGTACTCAATGATATCCCGTGCAGTATCTTTAGGCGCACTGTTGTAGAGAGACAATATACAAGCCATCTCACTCATTTTGATCCCGTCTGGTTCTACCGCCTGATAGCAGTATTGATAATACGCCTTCTGTATTTTATGGAATGTTCCTACGACGTTCTTCATCGAATATCAACTCACTTATGATGTTTCACCAGCCCAAACGCCTTGACGATCTCCAGTACGACCACGGGAACGACCGCCAGCCCAAAGCCCAGCATATACAGCTTCATAGGAAGACGGATGAGGCCAAACACGGAGGCGATCGGAGGAACAAAAAGCACCAAGCACATCAAAGCAGTGGAAACAAGGCTGGCTAGATTCAGATATTTGTTAGTAAATAGTCCGGTCTTAAACAGCGATTTATGGGAGCGCATATTGTACGCATGCAGGATCTGCGCAAAGGCCAGCACAAGGAAAGCCATGGTTCGGCCACCTTCAATGGCACCGGTGACCTGACTGCCAACACGGAATCCGATCAGTGACAGGATCGCAAACATGACACCCTGCAAAACAACTTGAATTCCAAGCCCGTTGGCGAAAATCCCTTCCTTTTTGGGCTTTGGCTGACGGTCCATCACATTGGGGTCGATGGCCTCCATTCCCAGGGCAATAGCAGGCAGAGAGTCAGTGACTAGATTGATCCACAGCAGCTGCATGGACAGGAAGGGGGCCTGATTCCAAAGCAGCATGGCAATAAAAGTGACCAGCACCTCGCCAATATTGGTACCCAGAAGGAACGCGACCGCCTTTTTAATATTGTCATAAATACCTCGGCCCTCCCGAACAGCAGAAACGATAGTGGCAAAGTTATCGTCCATCAGCGTCATATCAGAGGCGCCCTTGGCAACATCAGTACCAGTGATCCCCATCGCGCAGCCAATATCTGCTGCCTTCAAAGCGGGGGCATCATTGACACCGTCACCCGTCATGGCTACGATCGCGTCTCTGCGCTGCCAGCCCTTGACGATCCTTATTTTATCCTCTGGAGACACACGGGCATAAACTGCGATATCTTCAATCTGCTGATCCAGCTCTTCCTCGCTCAGCTTGGCCAGCTCACTTCCAGTCACAGCCCGGTCACCAGGCTCCATGATGCCGAGCTGCTGGGCAATAGCGGACGCAGTGAGCACATGATCTCCAGTGATCATTATCGGCTTGATACCTGCCTGACGGCAAACAGCCACCGCCTGCTTGGCCTCTTCACGAGGCGGATCGATCATGCCGACCAGTCCGATCAGTGTCAGATCGTGCTCTAAAGTTTCCGAAGTGACTTCTTCCGGCACCTCATCAATGACCTTACAGGCCACCGCCAACACACGTAGAGCCTGCCGACTCATCTCCTCTACCACGTTGGCGGCCTTCTCCGTCAAGCCGTCAGTACAGCGTGAGGCTAGGGTGTCGAAACCGCCCTTGGTAATGACAACTAATTTGCCACTAATCCGACAGACCACACTCATGAGCTTACGGTCGGAATCGAAGGGGACCTCAGCTACACGGGGGCACGCCTTGTTCAAGTCGTCTTTACAAAAGCCATTTTTCAGAGCGGCAGCAACGATACAGGTTTCCGTTGGGTCGCCGATATCCACTTCTTTCCCATCTTGAATGGTGACTATGCCGTCACAACACAGGGTCCCAAGTTTGAGCAGAGTCTGGATCTCAGGCGTGTTGGCGGAAGAGATATCTTCTCTGAGATCACCTTGGACACAGTAGCCCTGAATGAGGGTCATACGGTTTTGGGTCAGAGTACCTGTTTTATCTGAGCAGATCACCGAAGCACCGCCCAGTGTCTCTACAGCGGGGAGTTTTCGAATGATGGCATTGCGCTTGGCCAGCCGGGTAACACCGATGGACAGCACGATGGTAACGATAGCGGGAAGGCCCTCTGGGATGGCAGAAACCGCCAGAGAGATCGATACCATGAAGATCTCCATCAGCTCCATGCCACTGGCCAGACCGATCGCAAAAATCACTGCGCAGATGATGATCGCCAGAACACCCAGCATCCGCCCAAGCTGGGCCAGCTTTTTCTGCAGAGGTGTCTGAGTCTGTTTCTCGTTGTTCAGGATCCCGGCAATATGGCCCATCTCGGTGTTCATGCCAGTAGCTGTCACAACTGCTTCACCATGGCCGTAGGTCACGCTGCATCCGGAGTAGACCATGTTCAGCCGGTCTCCCAGAGGCGCACTGGAGGCCACCACAGCCTGAGCGTCCTTCTCAACCGGAACGGATTCACCAGTAAGAGCAGACTCCTCCACCTTCAGATTGAAAGCCGAGATCAGGCGCCCATCTGCGGGAATGTAATCGCCCGCTTCGATCAAAACGATATCCCCGGGCACCAGTTTGCTGGCGTCAATGATGGATTCCTGTCCATCACGACGCACTCGCGCATGGGGAGCAGACATATTTTGAAGTGCTTCCAGTGATCTTTCTGCCTTGCTCTCCTGAACCGTACCCATGATGGCATTCAAAATGACAATGAGCAGGATCAGAGCCGGCTCAAAAAACTCCGTTGGATCGCTGCCCTGCAATGCTACATAGAAGGAGATAGCCGCTGCAGCCAGCAGGATGAGAATCATGGCATCTTTGAACTGGCTGAAGAATCGTTCAACAACGGTTTGCTTTCTCTTTGCCTTCAAGCGGTTCTCCCCTACTTGGGTCAATATCTCCTCAGCATGGGTGGAGGTCAACCCCGATCGTGGTTCCGTTTTCAATTCACTGCATACATCTTGCGAGGATCGATCATACGCTTCCATAGTGAAATAGTCTCCTCATTTTTATTGCAGACAGTTTATTATTAAACTATCTGTGCAGTAGCATATTGCGAAAACAATGTTCTGTCAATTGGTGTCCAAGCATTTTTACAATCAATTCACAAATATGTTACAGTTCATATATAAATGAAGTAATTTTCCTGGTTCGAGCAAAGAGACGGCCCTTCTTTTGAGCCTGTTTCAAGATATTAATCTAGATGCAGTTTTGACTTTATCCTTACCGGCAGGGAGTCACCAAATTTTCATCGCTTCAAATCAAACAAACCGCAGAGAACTCGAAAATGATTGCAGCACTTGACAGAACAGCTTTGCTTTTCTATAATGAACAATGTTCATATTAAAGGGCCATACTGCGTATTCAAAATGACATCTAATGTAAATTGGAAAGGGCCCGAATCTTTACTGTCGACAATTGCATCAGCATTTAATCGCCTCATTGTATCTACTCACCTATTTCCGAACACAAATAATTGGAAACGGTTTTATCAAATCCTTTGCCACCATCAAGTAGCAGAGGGTGAACTCGTAACATGGCGGAGCGTGGAATTCATCCTGGGTGTACAAAATGTCAAGCTTTCACTGTTTGCTTATCGGTCTGCAACCCCCATATGCAGAACAGCGGACCAGGCCAAGCGCAGACGGTGTTGGCAGTCTCTTGTTTCTGAGGGAGCACCTCAATCACCGATCCGATCTCCAAGTCTCCGGGTCGCATTCCTTCATAATCTCCCCCGCCCCATAATGCCGTCTTACCGCGTAATTCCGGTTGAAACGCTACGCATCTTTTTTGTTCTTAAAGCGTTCCCAGTGTCCCTTTTCAGCCCTTGGGGACGCGGACTTTTCGAGGAGTCCAACTCCACATAGTCAGCAGATCCAGCACATTGCTGCGCGAGCTGGGATGGGGCGCATCAGAAAACTACCACATCGCTCTCGGGTGCGGGATGCTGGGCCTGAAGCGGTACACCATCCTGATCCTCAGCCTGTTCTGAGGCACTCCCTGCGCTCTCTCCCGCCTTTGAGCTGAAAAAAAGCGCCCCGCTCATATGAGCGGGGCGCTTTTTTCACAGAGAATTGCTTGGGATCAGCCCTCTTTGATGGCAGCCTGCGCGGCGGCCAGACGGGCGATGGGCACACGGAAGGGAGAGCAGGAAACATAGTCCAGGCCCACACGGTGGCAGAACTCCACAGAGGAGGGATCGCCGCCGTGCTCACCGCAGATGCCCAGATGCAGGTCGGGGTTAGCGGTACGGCCCAGCTTGGCAGCCATCTCGATCAGACGGCCCACGCCCTTCTGGTCCAGCTTGGCAAAGGGATCGTTCTCATAGATCTTCCTATCGTAGTAGGCATCCAGGAACTTGCCCGCGTCGTCACGGCTGAAGCCGAAGGTCATCTGAGTCAGGTCGTTGGTGCCAAAGGAGAAGAAGTCGGCCTGCTTGGCGATCTCGTCAGCGGTGATAGCGGCACGGGGGATCTCGATCATGGTGCCCACCTTATACTTCTGTCTCTTATACACATCTCCGAGCCCACGAGACTAGCGCTCATC
>OWIY01000752.1_pt1 | contig 11841 bp, 9 predicted proteins | sample 1732841 | NCBI WGS metagenome assembly OWIY01 (sample SAMN05065760, study PRJEB22554) | human gut metagenome | biome: ENVO:2100002; feature: ENVO:00000062; material: ENVO:00002003 | host: Homo sapiens | place: USA | reverse complement strand
AGATGAGCGCTAGTCTCGTGGGCTCGGAGATGTGTATAAGAGACAGCTTTTTCAGGAGGCGGATGGGGGAACTCTGTATTTGGACGAGATTAACTCCATGCCGCTCAATCTCCAGGCAAAGCTGCTGAGAGTGCTTCAGGAAAAACAGGTCATGCCGTTGGGAAGTACACAGCCTATTGCCGTTGACGTTCGTATCGTCTCCTCCTCCAACTGTCCACCCGATGAGTTGGTGCGGAATGGAGAATTGCGTCCCGATCTGCTGTATCGCCTCAACACCGTGACATTGGCGATTCCACCCCTGAACCAGCGGCCGGACGATATCCCGTTGCTGTCCGAGTATTTCCTTTATAAGTACAGCAGGGTGTTAGGCCGGCCGGTCCCCCAGATGGCCCAGGAGACGATTCTTTTTCTGAGCAATTGCAGATGGCACGGCAATGTGCGGGAGTTGGAGCATGCCATTGAAGCGGCACTCAATGTTTTGGGAGAGGGAAGCGTGCTCTCTCTGGAGCACCTGCCCGCTTATTTGACCATGAGGGAGCCTCCGGAAATTCATCAGAAGAATACGGAGCCAACGCTTTCACTGCCGGAAACTATGGGCTTGTATGAGAAAAAACTGATTTTGCAGGCATTGATGTCCTGTGGCGGCAAAATTGTGGAGGCGGCGGCACTTCTGCAGATCCCGAGAACCACGCTGCAGTATAAGATTCGTAAGTATGGGTTAATGATCGAATGACAAAAAATCGTCATTTAAGACGAATAATTGTCAATAAGGCGACGTTGAACCGTATATAACCCATGATTGAGAGCGACAGGCGACGAAAATTCGTCGCCTGTCGCTCTTATAACATTGATTTTTTGCTCCCCTGTGATCTTAATATGAAAAAGATGCTGTTAATTTCCCTGATAATGTAAATTTATTTGGCACACGGTTTGCACTATTAAAAGAAAGAAGGAGGTAACCCGGTGCATTATGGAAGCCTGAACCATCATACGTGAAGAATAGGAGGTTCTTATGGAAGAAGTCATCAACTATGGCTGGCTGTCTCTCATTCCGGCTGTTGTGGCAGTCGTGTTGGCCTTTGCTACCCGCAACGTAGTGCTCTCCCTGGCAATCAGCCTGTTCCTCGGCATCATGATCCAAGTGGGCGCCAACCCCTGGCTCTCCCTGCAGCACCTGTTCAGCGACTATCTGTTTGTCGATCTGGCGACAGACAACAATCCCCAGACGATCGTAATGATGGCGACCGTGGGCGGCTTTGTAGCCCTGATCGAGAAATCCGGCGGGGCACGGGCATTTGCAAAGGCCGTGGCAAACAGCGTCAACAGCAAAGTAAAAGCGCAGTTGGCGGCCTGGCTGGGCGGGCTGGTCATCTTCTTTTCCGACTCTGGCAACAGCCTCATTCTGGGGCCCATGTTCCGCCCCATCTTTGACCGCCTCAAGGAATCCAGGGCAAAGCTGTCCTATATTTTGGACTCCACCTCCTCACCAGTCTGTATTCTGATTCCCATCACCGGCTGGGGCGTCTATATCATGAGCATTATTGCGACCGAGTTTGAAACGCTCGGCATCAACGGCTCTGACGCCTCCACCTTCATGGCGGCGATTCCCTATCAATTCTACTCCATTCTTGCACTCTTCCTGATTCCAATCGTGGCGTTCGGCAGACATGACTTTGGATTCATGGCCAAGGCGGAGGAGCAGGCCCGTCTGGGACTGCCGCAGAACATCGCGGACGACGAGGCCATCCTGGTATCCGATGACAAGAGGGTATCTCCCTGGAATATGATCCTGCCCCTGGTGATCCTGTTGGGGACCATCCTAGTGATGTTTGTCAGTTGGGGGTTCCCGTTCCAGAACATTCCCGGCTCCAAAATCCGCATTGCCCTGACCTCCGGTTACCTGCTGGCCTCTATCGTATGTATGATTATGATTACGGCCCAGAAGTTGATGAGCTTTAAGGAAACCTTCGACGTGTTCATCGGCGGTATTCAAAAGATGGGCTCCGTCCTGGTCGTCGTGGTCCTGGCCTGGGGCGTGGGCTCTGTCTGCAAGGATCTTGGAACCTCTCAGTTTATTGTGGATTCCACGCTGGGGCTGATCACTCCGCATGTGGTACCCGCCCTGCTGTTCCTGGTGGGCGTCATTATCTCCTTTGCCACAGGTACTTCGTGGGGGGCCATGGCGATCCTGCTTCCGATCGGCATCAATATGGCCGTCGGTTTTGGGGTGTCCATCCCCATGACAATTGGCGCGGTGCTGTCCGGCTGCCTGTTTGGCGACCACTGCTCGCCCATTTCCGATACGACGGTGATGTCCGCAATGGCTGCCGGATGTGACCTGCTGGAGCACACCCGTACCCAGCTCCCCTATGCGGGAATCGCGGCGCTGGCCAGTTTTGTGGCCTACCTGATTTTGGGCTTTACCAATGCAAATATCTGGATTATGCTGGTGGTCGCCCTGGCTCTGCTGATCGTATTTTACCTCCTCTCGTGCAGGCTGTGGGGAGTGAAGGCCGCGGAGTCCAAGTAACAACGCATGAGAAAAAGGAGTATGATTGCGATATGACAGAAGCGGAGCGCAGCAAATATGACGGCCGGGATATGGTCATTCTGAACCGTCATACGGAGGACACCATTCAGGAGGACAAGCTTTCCTTCCCCATGCAGATGGAAAACCATTTTGCCCACGTCCGCATGCTTTTGGAGCAGGGCATACTGACACGCAAGGAGGCCAGAGCTATTTCTGCGGCTCTGCGTAAGCTCCTGGCCGCGGGACCGGATGCTACAGGCCGCCGGCCGGGCCTAACGGATCTCTTCTCCAATCTGGAGGAATGGCTGATTGAGGAACTGGGGATAGAAGTAGGCGGAAAGTTCCACACCGGCCGTTCCCGCAATGATATGAACTTGACCATTGAGCGCATGTATACCAGAAAGACACTGCTGGATATGTGTGAAGCGGTTTCCTTCCTGATGGATACCCTGCTCCGAAAGGCAGAGGAGCACAAAAATACCATTATACCGGGCTATACACACCACTCCCAGCATGCGCAGCCGGTTACACTTGGGCACTTCTATCTGTGTGCGTTCGAAAACTTTGCCCGCGATCTGGAGCGCCTGCTGGCAGCCTACGACCACACCAACCTGAGCCCTATGGGGGGCGCGGCCATCGCCACGACTGGTTTTCCCATCAACCGGGAGCGGGTTGCCGAGCTGCTGGGCTTTGACGGCCTGCTTCTGAACTCTATGAACGCCACGTCCAGCCTGGATTTCGCCTATGAGGCGGCCAGCGCCATGTGTATTTTTATCCAGAATGTGGGCCGAATGGCGGAGAGCCTGCTGCTGTGGAACATGGGAGAGGTGGGCATCTCGCGCCTGAATTTGAAGTACTGCTCCTACAGCACCATCATGCCCCAAAAACGCAACCCCGTGGCCCTGGAAACACTTCGCTATTCCGGGGAATGGAGCTATGGCGCCCTGAGTACGATGTTCAACACCATGAAAGCCTATACGCCAGGCAATGGGCGGGAGCCCGGCTTTGTGGTCAGCCTGTACTATGAAATCGCGCAGAGAGTTATGGACAGCGCCTATCTCCTGGAGGGGATTGTACGCACTTTGGAGGTGGATCGGGAGCGCGCTTTGGATATGACCCGCAAAGGCTTTTCCACCATGACCGAGCTGGCAGACGAGCTGGTACGCAGCCAGGGCCTGTCCTTTGCGGCCGCCAAGAAGCTGGTCGGCAGGCTGGTGCTTCTGGCCCATGAGGAGCATATCCCCTGTGAGGCAATTGGCCGGGACCTCCTGCACCGGGCGGGCCTGGAGGCGCTTGGGGTAGAAGTGGACATGCCGGAGGAACTGCTGCGCGCCGCTCTGGATCCCGTCCAGAATGTGGAACGCCGCAGCCTTATCGGAGGCCCCAGTCCTGCACGTGTGGCTGAAATGATCCAGTGGGGAGGGGGACGGCTGAAGGAGCTGGACAGTCAATGGAAGGCCCGAGGGGATCGACTGAAGCGGGCCTCCAGCCGATTGGAGGAGCTGACCGATGCATTAATTAGGGAGGAGGAGTCATGACGCTGTCAGAAGCCTGTGCACACTTTATTCAACATCCGGTACCGCTGGGCGAGGAGGAGGTCTACCTCTGCACCCGCTCCATCCTGGATACTGTGGGGGCTATGGTCCTTGGCAGCCGTACCGGGGTGGTAGAAAAAGCTGCGCGGGTTATTCCGCGGGCCGGGAAAGCCACTCTGGCGGGAATTGGCGGAGGCTTTTCCGCGCGAGATGCGGCGTTCCTGAACGGTATCAGCGGCCACGAGCTGGAGCTGGATGACACCTCCAGCTCCAATCTGGGGCACCCCACCGTGGCTGTGCTGCCCGCTCTGCTGGCACTGGGGGAAGAACTGAACAGCCCTGGCGAAGAACTGATACGTGCATTCGCCGTAGCCACCGAGGTGGAGTGCAAGCTGGGGCGTCTTTGCGCTCACGCCCTCCACGAGCGGGGATGGCATGCCAGCAGTGTTACCGGTATTGTTGGAGCCGCCGCGGGCGCCGCGTATCTTTTGAAACTGAAGGAAAAGGAACTTGTAAACTGCCTGGGAATTGCCGCCTCCATGGCGGCTGGTGTGCGGGAGAACTTCGGGACGGACACCAAGTCGCTTCATATCGGCAAGGCGGCTGCGGATGGACTTCTGGCGGCCTGTCTGGCCCGGGAAGGCTGTACCGCCTCCTCCTCCGCCCTGGACGGCCGGGAGGGCTACCTCTACGAGTATTCCGGGCTTCGCCTTGACCCGTTTGGTTCAGACTGGTACAAGACCCTGGGAAACCGATACGATGTCTGCACCCCCGGGTTTGCGATTAAACAGTATCCCTCCTGTAGCAGTACCCACCGTGCAGTGGATGCCTTTGTTGATTTGGCGCAAGTACATCATTTTCAACCAGAGGACATCGCCTCCATCCGGGTGGAACTGAGTGCGGCCGCTCTGCGTGAGCTGGTGACGCCCGAACCCAGAACCGGAGATGAGGCCAAGTTCAGCGTTGGGTTTCAGGTGGCCCTCTATTTGAGCGGGTTGGACAACATGCCGGACAATTATACAGAGAAGATTATCTTCCGGCCCGATATCCAACGGATTATAAAAGCCACTCATCTTTGCCATGGGGAGCGGTATGATGCGCTCCCAGTGGATATGGGAGTAGGACCTGCCTTCGTATCCGTCACCCTATTGGATGGCACAGAGTACCATACAGAGCGCATTTATCCCGTGGGACACCGGACAGATCCCATTTCGGATCAGGCGCTGGAGGAGAAATTCCTGCGCTGTACCCGCCCGGTATTGGGTGAGGAGCAGGCGTGTGTGTTATGCAGGACCCTCTGGAAGCTAAAGGATGATGCCGTTGCCAATCTCATGCGCCAGACCGTTCCCATTCTCCGATGACCCGAATCCCCCGGCTCGTTCTGGGCCGGGGGATTTGACACATCCCGTATAATCTAAAATGAGCGAATAAGGAAAGGAGAGCCACATATGGACTACCGGATAGAACGGGACTCGATGGGAGAGATGGAGGTTCCTGCGGACCGCTACTGGGGCGCGCAGACCCAGCGGAGCTATCAGAACTTCCAGATCGGCACGGAGAAGATGCCGGAGGAGATTGTGCGGGCCTTCGGAATTCTGAAGAAGGCGGCGGCGCTGGCCAACCACAGGCTGGGGAAGCTGGACGATGAAAGGCTGGGCCTGATCAGCCGGGCCTGCGACGAGGTGGTGGCGGGGAAGCTGGACGGGCACTTCCCGCTGGTGGTGTGGCAGACGGGCAGCGGCACCCAGTCCAACATGAACGTGAACGAGGTGGTGGCCAACCGGGGCAACGAGCTGGCGGGGAAGAAGCTGCTCCACCCCAACGACCACGTGAACATGTCCCAGAGCTCCAACGACACCTTCCCCACGGCCATGCACATTGCGGCGGCGGTGGCGCTGGAGGACAAGCTGCTGCCGGCCATTGACGGGCTGGTGGAGACCTTCCGACGGCTGGAGGGGGAGAACGGGGACGTGGTGAAGAGCGGGCGCACCCACCTGCAGGACGCGGTGCCCATCACCCTGGCCCAGGAGATCAGCGGCTGGCGGACCAGCCTGGAGAAGGACAGGGCGATGGTGGAGCTGGCGCTGCCCGGCCTGCGGGAGCTGGCCCTGGGCGGGACCGCCGTGGGCACCGGGCTCAACGCCCCCAAGGGCTTTGACACGGCCGTGGCCGAGGCGGTATCGGAGCTGACGGGTAAGCCCTTTGTCACGGCCCCCAACAAGTTCCACGCCCTCACCAGTAAGGACGAGCTGGTGTTCGCCCACGGGGCGCTCAAGGCCCTGGCGGCGGATCTGATGAAAATCGCCAACGACGTGCGCTGGCTGGCCTCCGGCCCCCGGTGCGGCCTGGGGGAGATCCAGATCCCGGAGAACGAGCCCGGCTCCTCCATCATGCCCGGCAAGGTCAACCCCACCCAGTGCGAGGCGGTGACCATGGTGGCGGTACAGGTGATGGCCAACGACGTGGCGGTGGGCCTGGCGGCCTCCCAGGGCAACTTCGAGCTGAACGTGTTCATGCCGGTGTGCATCTACAACTTCCTCCAGTCCGCGCGGCTGCTCACCGACTGCATCCGCTCCTTTAACGACCACTGCGCCGTGGGCATCACGGCCAACCGGGAGAAATGCCGCCACAACCTGCACAACTCCCTCATGCTGGTCACCGCCCTCAACCCCTACATTGGCTATGACAACGCGGCCAAGACCGCCAAGAAGGCCCACGCCGAGCACATCTCTCTCAAGGAGGCCTGCGTCAGCCTGGGCTTCCTCACCGCCGAGCGGTTCGACGAGGTGTTCCACCCCGAAGAGATGGTCTGAGCGGGCCGCAGAAAGGAAGAAAAACGTACTATGGACGTCAATCAGGAATCCCTCAAGCTGCACGAGGAACTGCGGGGGAAGATCGAAGTGGTGGCCCGCAGGCACATCGAGACCCGGGACGACCTGTCCCTTCTGTATACCCCCGGCGTGGCCGAGCCCTGCCGGGAAATTGCAAAGGACTATGAGAAGTCCTTTACCCTCACCCGCCGGAGCAATCTGGTGGCGGTGATCACCGACGGCTCCGCGGTGCTGGGCCTGGGGGACATCGGCCCGGCCGCCGGTATGCCGGTGATGGAGGGCAAGTGCGCCCTCTTCAAGGAGTTCGGCGGGGTGGACGCCTTCCCCATCTGTGTGGACACCAAGGACGTGGACAAGCTGGTGGAGACCATCGCCCTGATCTCCAAGAGCTTCGGCGGCATCAACCTGGAGGACATCGCCGCCCCCCGCTGCTTCGAGGTGGAGCGCCGCCTGAAGGAGGTGTGCGACATCCCCGTGTTCCACGACGACCAGCACGGCACCGCCATCGTGGTGGCCGCCGCCCTGCTCAACGCCATGCGGGTGACCGGCAAACAGATGGGGCAGATGAAGATCGTCATCAACGGGGCCGGCGCCGCCGGCATCGCCATCGGCAAGCTGCTCATCTCCATGGGCTTCGGCAATATCGTCATGTGCGACATCAACGGCATCATCTGCGAGGGGGATGAGGGGCTCAACGCCGGACAGGAGGAGATCTCCCACATCTCCAACCGGAATCACGAGCACGGCGCCCTGGCCGACGCCCTGCGGGGGGCGGACGCCTTCGTGGGCGTGTCCCGGCCCAATCTGGTGACGGCGGAGATGGTGTCCACCATGAAGGACGGCATCGTGTTCGCCATGGCCAACCCCACCCCGGAGATCATGCCGGACGAGGCGAAGCGGGGCGGCGCGGCGGTGGTGGGCACCGGGCGCAGCGATTTCCCCAACCAGATCAACAACGTCATGGTCTTCCCCGGCATCTTCAAGGGCGCGCTGGCCGTGCGGGCCCGGGAGATCACCGAGGGGATGAAAATCCGCGCGGCCAGAGCCCTGGCCGCCCTGGTGACCGACGAGCAGCTCAGCGCCGACTACATCCTGCCCTCCGCCCTGGACAAGTCCGTGGCCGACACCGTGGCCCATGCCGTCGCACAGGAGGCCAGAGAGCAGGGCATTGCACGCGCCTGAACACAAAAAGGAGGACGCTTTTATGCGCGAGGTTTATATTGTAGACGCCGTCCGCACTCCCGTGGGCCGCATGGGCGGCACGCTGAAGAACACCCAGGCCCACGAGATGGGGGGGCTGGTGTGCAAGGCCCTGATGGAGCGCACCGGCTTGGCCCCCGAGCTGGTGGAGGAGGTGGTCATCGCCCAGGTGAAGCAGAACGCCGTGGCCTCCAACATCGCCCGGGTGTGCGCCCTGATGGCGGGCTTCCGGGAGGAGATTCCGGCCTATACGCTGATGATGCAGTGCGGCTCCTCCCTCCAGTCGGTCAACTGCGCGGCCAACGACATCCGCTGCGGCGACGTAGACGTGGCGGTGGCCGGCGGCGTGGAGGCCATGAGCGCCACCCACTTCGAGCTGTGGAACGCCCGGTACGGCTACGGCACTGGCAACAACGTGCTGGTGGATCCCATCGTGGAGGGGGCCAAGCGGGCCCAGCCCCAGGAGACCTACGGCGTGTTCGGAATGGGTGATACCGCCGAGAACGTGGCCGAGCAGTTCCATATCTCGCGGGAGGATATGGACGAGTTTGCCTTCCACAGCCAGCGCAAGGCCGCCGAGGCGGTGGCCGCCGGCGTGTTCAAGGATGAGATTGTCCCCGTGGTGATCCCCCAGCGGAAAAAGGAGCCCATCGTGTTTGACACCGACGAGCAGCCCAGGGCCACCACCATGGAGGGCCTGGCCAAGCTCAAGCCCGTGTTCCGCACCGACGGCAAGGGCAAGGTCACTGCGGGCAACTCCTGCGGGCGCAGCGACGCGGGCGCCGCCCTGCTGCTGATGAGCGGCGAGAAGGTGAAGGAACTGGGCGTCAAGCCCATGGCCCGCATCGTGGCCCACGCCATCGTAGGCGTGGATCCCCGCATCATGGGCATCGGCCCGGTGCCCGCCGTCCGCAAGGTGCTGGAGAAGGCGGGACTCACACTGGACGATATCGGCATGATCGAGCTGAACGAGGCCTTCGCGGCCCAGTCCCTGGCGGTGATCCGCGAGCTGGGGCTGGATATGGCCAAGGTAAACGTCAGCGGCGGCGCCATCGCCATGGGGCACCCTCTGGGCGCCACCGGCGGGCGCATCCTGACCACCCTGGTTCACGGCATGAAGCGCACCCGCACCCGGTACGGCATTGCCACCCTGTGCATGGGCGGCGGCCAGGGCGGCGCCACGCTTCTGGAGCTGGCGGACTGAACAAGAGCCCTCGTTTGAGGCCCGGCGGGGAACCGCAAGGCTCCGCCGGGCTTTTTTTCCTCAAAATGGTATACCAATTAGAGAAAAAAGAAAGGATCGGTATTCCGAATGGACCGCATTTGCAACGAGGCGCTGCTACGCAAGGTGACCACTCCCAGGGCGGCGGCGGCGCATATCAAAAACGGCATGACCGTGGGCTTCAGCGGCTTTACGGTCATCGGCTATCCCAAGGTGCTTCCGGTTGAGCTGGCCCGGCGCGCCGAGGAGGGCGAGGAGCTGGGCATCACCGTAATCACCGGGGGCAACGTGGGCGACCAGTTGGACGGAGTGCTGGCCCGCTCCGGCGTGATGAAGCGGCGGTATGGCTTTCAGGGCAACCGGGATCTCCGCGCCCTGGCCAACGCCGACCGGATTCAATATGTGGACACCCATGTGAGCCACGGCCCCTACCTGATCAAAAACGGCTACCTGGGGAAGATCGACGTGGCCGTCATCGAGGTGGCCGCCATCCGGGCCGACGGCAGTCTGGTGCTCCCCTTCTCGGTGGGCATTGACGATACCCTGGTGAAGTATGCCGAAAAGCTCATCCTGGAGGTCAACGAGGCCATCCCCCTGGAGGTGGAGGGCATGCACGACATCCTGACCCTGGAGCGGGCGCCCCACACCCAGGCCATTGAGATCTTCAAGCCCGACGACCGGGTGGGCTCCCCCTATCTGGCCTGCGACCCGGACAAGGTCGCCGCGGTCATCCTCACCAACTGCGAGGACACCAACCAGGATCTCCCTGCCCCCACCCCGGATATGGAGGCCATTGCCAGCCATATTGTCAAATTCCTACAGAGCGAGGTGGCGGCCGGCCGCCTGCCTAACCCTCTGCCCCCCATGCAGTCCGGTGTGGGCGGCGTGGCCAACGCGGTGCTCTCCGCCCTGGCCCGCTCCGAGCTGGAGCACCTGAGCGTCTATACCGAGGTCATGCAGGACGCGGTGGTGGAGCTCATCGACGCGGGCAAGGTGGCCTGCGCCAGCGGCACGGCCCTCACCATCTCCCCCTCCGCCCGGGAGCGGTTCTATGCCCATATCGACGACTACAAGGGCAAGATCATCCTCCGGCCCCAGGAGCTCAGCAACGCCCCCGAGGTGATCCGCCGCCTGAGCATCATCGCCATGAACACCGCCATCGAGGTGGATCTGGCGGGCAACGTCAACTCCACCCACATCGGCGAGGGGGCCGTCATGAACGGCATCGGCGGCTCCGGCGACTACGCCCGCAACTCGGGTATCGCCATTTTCTCCACCGCCTCCACCGCCAAGGACGGCGCCATCTCCTGTATTGTGCCCCACGTGGCCCACGTGGATCACACGGAGCACGACACCGAGATCATCGTCACCGAGCAGGGCCTGGCGGATCTGCGGGGCCTGACGGCCTACGAGCGGGCCCATGTCCTGATTGAGAACTGCGCCCACCCCAAGTTCCGTCCAGAGCTGCGGGAGTATGTGGAGCAGGCCTACGCCCAGAGCAAGGCCAAGCATGGCATCATCCGCCTTTGACTCCGGCAGGGGGATTTTTTGAGAGATCCCTTCTATTTGACCTCAGATTATGATAAAATAAGGAAAAAGTACTTGAGGATAAAAGGAGGAGTCCGATGAATCTCCCAACCAAGCAGGCGGACGGCAGCGGCCGCTTCTACGAGTACGTGATTGACAACATCCGCCAGATGATTGCCGATGGAGAGCTTCAGGCGGGCCAGAAGCTGCCCTCCGAGCGGGAGCTGGCCGAGAAGTTCAACGTCAGCCGTGTCCCCATCCGTGAGGCGCTCAAGATCCTGGAGTATATGGGGGTGCTGGACAGCAGCCCCGGCGACGGCACCTATGTGAAGAACACCTCCGCGCAGAGCCTGGTCAGCAAGATGGATTTTTCCTTCGACGCCACGGCGGACACCATCCGGGATCTGCTGGAGCTGCGTATCGTGCTGGAGACCTTCGCGGCCTATCACGCCGCCCAGCGGCGCACCGACGAGGATATCGCCTCCATCCAGAAGCTGCTCCGGGACATGCGGGAGGCCAAGAAGGTCAACGACGGCACCGAGGAGTCGGTGCAGAACCTGCGCAAGCTCTCCCACGGCTTCCACCAGGCCCTGGTCAGGGCCGCCCACAACGCTGTGCTCTCCAGCGTCTACGAGTACCTCTATGAGCTGCTGGATATCTCCCGGCAGTTCACCATCAACAACAGCGGCATCTCGTATAGCTCCATTGTGGCCCACGAGGCCCTGTTCAGCAAGGTCATCGAGGGGGATGCGGAGGGGGCGCGCCAGTGCATGGAGGAGCACATGGAGGATGTGCGCTACAACCTCAAATCCACCATGGGAACCGATCATCCGGGACAGAAGGCCGCGATCGGCTGAGCCCGGAGCAAACACGAATAAAGAAAAGATAAAACGCTCCCCGCGCGGCTGGCGCGCGGGGAGCGTTGAAACTGAAAAAACTCCCAGCCGGATGGTTCGGAGGGAGGGATAGTGTGAAAGGGAACCGTCAGGGTTCCCT
>OWIY01000749.1_pt1 | contig 11858 bp, 13 predicted proteins | sample 1732841 | NCBI WGS metagenome assembly OWIY01 (sample SAMN05065760, study PRJEB22554) | human gut metagenome | biome: ENVO:2100002; feature: ENVO:00000062; material: ENVO:00002003 | host: Homo sapiens | place: USA | reverse complement strand
TACACTTATGCGATCGTCGGCAGCGTCAGATGTGTATAAGAGACAGGTATCGATGGAGTTACAGAACCAAATGAAAAAGAAGAAATGCGTTATATGAAATTGGGTGCAGATTATGGAAATTGCGATATGGCTTACTCTTATGCATTATATGTTGGAACTTCAAGTGAGGATGGAGTAAAATATATGAAATTAGCTGCAGATTCAGGGATATCAGATGCTCAGTATTTTATGCATCTATTTTGGAGAGATAGTAATGAATCTCAAAAAATAGCAATGGCTTCAGAATATTTACAAAAGGCTATTCATGGTGGTTCTGTAGATGCAATAAATTTATTTAGGGAATATGGAAGACAGTCAAATGCCAGAGAAGAAGAAATCCAAAAAGCTATAGACGCTATTAAAGATATATAAGGTAAAAAATATTGCGCAAAATAATCTGTTAATGGAGCCGAATGCTTTGTAATTTGCTAGATTTTTGGCATATTAATAGAAAACACATGATTTTGATAAAAATATAAAGATAATGTAAAAAATCTGCAAATTGAGAACTTCTATGATATTGAGCGGCTTAATGGTAGTTTTCTGCGGTTAAGCCGTTGTCTATTTAATTGCAAAAGTATACGAACAGGTCAAGAGCAGCCAGAAAAATTAGAGTGTATTTTTTCTTGGCATGTAAACGCGTAATAACGAATACCGAGTACCTTGACATTTTTAGGCGGCTGCTTTACAACCACCAGTATTTAAGCTTTGCGGATTTCTGACGGAAGTTTTTCTGACCAGGGCAGAAGATTTCCAAAAAGGAACAATCTTTGTCATCCATGTGTTTTTGGGTTTCTTCTAAGAGATATTCTACATAATCAAAGGACTTCGAATGATTCGCTTTTGCAGTTTCCACAATATGAAGTGCTATACTGTAAATAATTGCGGAAGATTTGGTTCCACGGATCGTATCGATCATCTGCCAGTTCTTCTTTCCAATACAAAATCCTCGGATTGCCCTTTCGGATGTGTTATTATCAATCGGAACATCTCCGTTCGCGAGGAATACCCGGAGATATTTTCCCTGGTTCAGCGCATATCCAACGGTATCACCAAATTTGTCCTTTTTGGACACATTTATGGTTTTCAGATACGCAAAAAATGCATCCACAAGCGATTTGATAACCACCTGCCGCTGCTTCAATCGTTCATCAGAAGAAAGGTCATTCAATTTCCGTTCTTCTCAATAAATTGCCTGAACATGTTTCATCAGCAGAAATGCATTGGATTCCTCTTGATAGGATTTGGGAATCAGTTTCAAAGCTTCATCAAATCTGCGGCGACAGTGCACCCAGCATCCGGCAGTGACCAGTTCTTCCAACTCTTTTTCTAAAGTATGGTAGACCGGGTAACCATCGGTTACACAGATGCCATCGTATCCTTTTAGGAATTCCCGTGGATGGGATGCATTTCTTGTCTGATGGTATTCATACAGGACAATCTGTCGGTTTTGATACAGTACAGATGTCCGGAACGGTATACTCACATCCAGTTTTTGGAACCGGCTTTGCGTTTGTCATGGTTTACAAGCACCGGTGTCTCATCCGCCTGGATCACATGGTAGGAATGCAGTTCTTTGTGAAGATAATCATAAAGAATCGATAAGTATTCCTCTACTAACCGTATACACCAGTTTACCATGCTCTGCTTTGTGATCTGCAGGCCATAACGCTGGAATTCCTGTTTCAACCAATAGAGGGAAACTGCATTCACGTATTTTCCGTTGATGATTGCAGCTCCCAGAGATGGTGATACCAGACTTCCATGCAATAACGCTGTTGGATGATCTGCCGTTACCATGTGTTCATCTGTTTTGCTGGAATACACGCCGATGTGATGTTCCTCCACTTCTACCTTGGCAGATATGAAATGATATTTTCTGGCAATGGCATCCAGTAACTGTTTCCAGCCCCTGGCACCGAATTCTGCTTTCAATTCCTCCTCAGACAGATAATGGTCGTTCCGTCTGATCGGAAGCCTGGAAGGATCAGCCTCTTTCTTTCCCTTGCACTTTTGCTGTTTGGGTGATTTAAGTTCCAGATCCTCCGGTTCTGCTGCATTGAGGTCGCAGACAGCTTCGGCTTCATTAAAAATATGGTCATTCCATCTGCTTCACGGAAGCAGATCTGGCTGGTATCTTCCATTTTTTCGGAAAATTTGCCAAAACGGTCCTGCTTACCCAGGAGCACCTGTTCCATCAAAAGTTGCTTTTTTTGTTTGATACAACCGAATCTCACTTTCCTGGGTGGTATTATAGCAGAAACAACGGCTTTTGACTGTTTTTAAATTCTGTCGTTTTCGTCATTTTGATAGTGGATAACAGTCATGAATATTTGAAAATAAAAGTTTAACATTCAGATATCTATGACTGCTATCTACAATCGGAAAAGTTTGGAAACTCGAGTGAATAGAAACTCACAGAAAATGTTCAGGATGTGAATAACTTTAAATTTTATATTGCACAGGAGCATGCGATATGGATGGGAATAATTTTATTTTCTACGTTTACTATAAATCAGCATATTTTTTTCGGGAAAAAGATTAGTTGGGCGATTAAGAATAGGTAGTAAAAAATAAGGATAGCCACAAAGGAGAGAATACAACTTGTGGTTTGCGCTCACGAAATAGCCAAGAGTTGTTTTCAGTGATAGTTCAATAAAGAAAGGATCTAGATATGATTGTTTTGAAGGATGTATATGAAGAGATATTACTCAAGACTTCCTCACATATGCCGGAAACTGGTGGAATTATAGGCGGTCAGAGTGAAGTCATAACAGAGGTGATTTTTGATAATGGAAAACTGAATGATGGTTGTAAGTGCAGGTATACTCCAGATGTAAATCTCATGAACAAGTGTATTGCAGAATGGATAGAAAATGGAATTGACTTTTATGGAATGTTTCATAGTCATTTTTATGACGTTTCTACTCTATCTAAGGGGGATATATCATATATAAAAATGATAATGAATTCTATGCCGGAAGAAGTAAACAGACTCTACTTTCCGATAGTGATTTTTCCTAAAAAGGAAATAGTATCATATCTGTGTATCAGAGATAGAGAAGGGATATCGATTAAGGAAGATTCGTTATCTATCATTTGTACGCAGCTTTAAATAAAAAACAACAAGTACAGGAGGTATTTTCATGAACAAGAAAGATACGAATAATCAGTTACAGGTGGTCGTAATTCCGGAAGGCTCATTTGAGGGAAATTGCTCAGATTGTGTTTATGCGGATTGGCATGATGTTGATCAGTATGGAAGAGTTTACTGCCGTGGATCATATGGTGGTTATAATCGTCCAAGCGATAGAAATGGTTGTATTCATTATAAGTAAGGACGGAACTAGGTGTTCTAACTGTGATAAATGAATAGGCACGCAGATTGTTATGATACAACAGATATGATAAGTGCTTCTCGCTGAAATATTCATATTATTTCAGCGAGAGTATTGGTTGAAAAATTTAATATGGATACTTTAGCTGTATTAAAGTTTACACGACTAAAAAATAGGAAGGAAGATCTTGCGAGAACACTATATGGGTACTGTATGGGACTGCGAATAAAATCTCTATTTTGCTTTAAAAACGATAGCGTTTGCTTCTGATCATGAGAGATTATGCCGGTGCAGATGCAAAACAACCCATTAACAAAACAAATGCGCAGTCTATGTGGTTGAGACATAAGAGCATCACGAATATAATATGAGTATAAAGATACCTAGAAAAGAGGTCAGCCAATGAAGACGGAAACAGCTTTCAAAAATCGTGATCGATTTATCGAGTTAGGTATTCTGGCATCGAAAAACTACAGGGCCTGAAATGCTAGCTGGTTGCACTAACGCGCTTTGCGTAGTGCCTGCCCGGGCAATCTATGTCTGGGCTTTTCGGTTATAGCCTGGGAAATGGTCAACAGCTCCGGGTATGCTTTCGGCGCTGACGGCTATATAAAAACCGGCTGGGTATTTGACTTCCAGCTGGGCAGACGGTATAACATGTCCATTGACTGAGGTATGCAGATTATATGGTATACGGATCCCCAGGACCAGTATACCTATTATATGGAACCGGGCGGCCAGCTGGCCACCGGCTGGAAGCAGATCGAAAGCAGTTGGTACTATTTTAATGTAGTGATCGCTCCCAGAACCTGGGAGATCGATCCTATGAACGGAAACTGGTATTACAAGGTACAGAGCAGATTCCAGCCTTTCGGTTCCCTGTACCGGGGAAAAATAACGCCCAACGGCTGCTTTGTGGGCGAGAACGGTGTCTGGGATGGAAACAGGTTCCAGTAAGCCATAAAGGACTCCCGGAGGAGTTTTGCAGGAACAAAGGAAAGCTGCTTATGATCAGGTTGTGGCTCTGGAGTTTGGGGAAAATGAAGAGCTATGGAATGATCAGAATTATGTGGCAGAAACCATAGAAGAATATAGGAGACGGAATATATGGGGACGATATTATCCATTCTGCTCTATGATTACATACTGCTTGAAAAATTATATGATTTAAAAGAACTGCGAAATCTTTCACGCTCCAGAACCGATCCCGACACAGCCATTATGTATCGGAAAACAGAACCTGCAAAAACAGCTATGACAGCCGCCGCACGGCACCGTCATAGCTGTTTTTATTGGGGATCAGCCCAGAATCCGGAAAAAGTCCACGGTCCGCTGGATCTTTTTCATCAGTGTGTCGAACATCTGGGGAGTTAAGGACTGGGCTCCGTCGCAGAGAGCCTTCTCCGGGTTATTATGGACCTCGATCATCAGACCGTCGGCTCCGGCGGCAATGGCTGCCAGGGCCAGGGGCTCTACCATGAAGCGGATCCCGGATGCATGGCTGGGATCCACGATCACTGGCAGATGGGTCTTCTGCTTTAACATGGGGATAGCGGAGATATCCAGGGTATTTCTGGTGGATGTCTCAAAGGTGCGGATCCCCCGCTCACAGAGGATGACGTTTTCGTTTCCTCCGGCCATGATGTACTCGGCGCTCATTAAAAGCTCGTCCAGGGTGTTGGCCAGGCCGCGCTTTAAAAGGATGGGCTTCCGGATCTTTCCCAGCTCCTTTAAAAGCTCGAAGTTCTGCATATTCCTGGCTCCCACCTGGATCACGTCCACATCTTCAAAAAGAGGAAGGTGCTCGGCGCTCATGATCTCTGTGACCACTGGAAGTCCCGTGGCCTTTTTTGCTTCCAGAAGAAGATCCAGGCCCTGCTCATGGAGTCCCTGGAAGGCATAGGGGGAAGTCCTGGGCTTGAAGGCCCCGCCCCGTAAAAGGCGGGCTCCGGAGCGCTTCACATCCTCGGCCACCTGGGTGATCTGCTCTCTGGTCTCGATGGAGCATGGACCGGCAATGACCTGGAAGTGCCCGCCGCCCATCTTCTGGCCGCAGACATCCACAACCGTATTTTCCGGATGCATGGACCGGCTGGCCTTTTTATAGGGCTCCCGGATCCGGCGCACATCCTCTACCACGTCCATGGCCTTCAGCCAGTCCTCATGGATCGCTGTGGTGTCTCCGATGAGGCCGATGAGGGAGGTCTGGGTTCCCTGGGAAAGATGGAGCTTAAATCCCTTGTGCTCAAGCTCCTGCTTCAGGATCTCTACTTTCTCCGGATTGGCATTTCGTTTTAAGATAATGATCATATTCGTTTTCCTCCTGGTTGAAATAGCAAAATGGGGATCTCTTGCGGTGGACCGCTCCTGCGATAAAATTCCCGTCCGCTGCATGGCAGTCCTCACGGAGCGTTTTCATGTCATAAGACGCTCTTTCCTATTACATGAAAAAACCGGCGTCTGCTGGGAATGCAAACACCGGCTCCTGGTTTTCGGAAATCTTTAAGAGAAATCGGGAGAGGTTTGTTTTCCGCAGCAAAAGCAGTCCGCGCTATAATAATAGCCCGGAAAGGAATAGAAGAAATAAAAAGCGTTCCATGCGGTATTCTTCATGATCGGCTGCGTCCTTTCTGAAATCTCATGTTCTGGAAACCATCATACAGCGGATGGTTCCTTTTGTCAACCGAAATTTTAACCATTTAAAGCGTAACGGTTTTAAGTGAGAGAGATCGTGCTGGAAATAACATCCACACACTTCTGGATCCCCAGCCGTCCGCTGTTTAAGCAGAGGTCATAATTCTTCGGCTTTCCCCATTCGTTGCCGCTGTAATACTGGTAGTAATTCCGGCGTTTCTGGTCGATGGTACGGATCCTTGCCTCCATTTTCTTTACATCCACGGTCTCATCCTGTTCCAGGGAGAGCAGCCGTTCCACCCGCTTTTTTAAGCTGGAGCAGATGAACACGGAGAACGAGTCTTCCACGATCACGTCCGAACAGCGTCCGATGATGACACAGGGGCCCATATTGGCCATTTTTTTGATGATCCGGGACTGGATCACAAAGAGCTGGTCAGAAACGGGTACCTCATAGGTGGAAGAGAAGGGATCGATCACGGCGTACTGGTAGTCGATCCGTTCTTTATGGCCGATCACTTCATCATTGGCATGGAAGATTTCCTCGGAGATATTGCTGTCTTCGGCGGCCATGGAGATGATCTCTTTATCATAAAAAGGAATCCCCAGCTTTTTTGCAAGGCGGTAGCCGATCTCCCGTCCGCCGCTGCCGAATTCCCGGCTGATGGATATGACTTTGCTCATAATTTTGCCTCCCTTTTTGATATAGTATCCCTATCATACCATACTTTCTGCCAATTTCCAACAATTCTCTTTTTTTTCCATGGATTTTCGTGTATCATAGGAGGAAAAACAGGAGGTGTACCATGACTCTGACCCAGCTTCGCTATGTGATCACCGCCGCCGACACAGGCTCCATGAACGAGGCGGCAAAAAAACTCTTTATTTCCCAGCCCAGCCTGTCCCAGGCCCTCAGGGAGCTGGAAAGGGAGATCGGGATCGAGATATTTTTAAGAAATAACCGGGGCGTGATCCTGACAGAGGAGGGAAAAGAGTTCCTGGGATACGCAAGGCAGGTGACAGAGCAGTATGAGCTGATGGAGTCCCGGTATGTGGAAAAGAAGGACGTGAAGAAGAAATTTGCCGTCAGCATGCAGCATTATACCTTTGCGGTCAGTGCCTTCATCGGGATGGTGAAGCAGTTTGGCATGGAGGAGTACGAGTTTGCAGTGCGGGAGACCACTACCTATGAAGTGATCGAGGATGTGAAAAACTTCAGGAGCGAGATCGGGATCCTTTATGTCAATGAATTCAATAAGCGGGTGCTTTACAAGCTGTTTTCCACCATGGACCTGGAATTTGAGCCGCTGATGGACTGCGGCGTATATGTATATATGTGGAAGGGCCATCCCCTGGCGGGGAGAACGAGGATCTCTATGGAGGACTTGGAGCCGTATCCCTGCCTTTCCTTTGAGCAGGGCCAGTATAATTCCTTCTATTTTGCGGAAGAGGTCCTCAGTACCTATGATTATAAACGTTCCATTAAAGTCAGCGACCGGGCCACCATTTTAAACCTGATGGTGGGACTCTGCGGCTATACCCTTTGCTCCGGCATCATCTGTGAGGAGCTCAACGGCTCCGATTACTGTGCAGTCCTTCTGGAAGGAGAGGAGACCATGACCATCGGATATCTGAAACGGAAGGGGGCAGCCTTAAGTCCCCTGGGGCAGAAATATCTGGAGGAGCTGGGGAAGGTCCTGATATAGAATGATCTGATATAGGAAAAACCTTTAACGAGGCGTATTTTTTCTGTATTGGACAGGGATGCATTTTTGTGATAGCATACCTTCATTACAGAAAATGACTAAAGGCAGGCAGAAGATATGAAGATCACAGAAATCTTATCCCAGGAAAAACCAGTTCTTTCCTTTGAAGTGTTCCCTCCCAAAAAAGAGAGCGCATATGAGACCGTGGAGCAGGCGGCGGTGGAGATCGCCAGGCTTTCTCCGTCGTTTATGAGCGTCACCTACGGGGCCGGCGGCGGCACCAGCCAGTATACGGCGGACCTGGCGGCCTGCCTGGAGAAAAAATACGGAGTCACGTCCATGGCCCATCTGACCTGTGTTTCCTCCACCAGGGAGCATGTGAGGGGCGTGGTGGAACGGCTCAGGGAAAACGGGATCGAAAACATCCTGGCGCTCCGGGGGGATATCCCTTCGGACGGTCATGTGGAAAAGGATTACAGCCACGCCAGCGACCTGGCGGCAGAGCTGGCGGCCATGGGAGATTTCTGCATCGGCGGCGCCTGCTATCCAGAAGGCCATCCCGAATCGAAGAATAAAGCTGAGGACATCCGGTATCTGAAGGAAAAGGTGGACGCAGGCTGTAGCTTCCTGACGACCCAGATGTTTTTTGACAACGATCTGTTCTACAACTTCCTTTACAGGATCCGGGAGGCCGGGATCTCCGTGCCGGTGGTGGCCGGGATCATGCCGGTGACAAACGCAAAGCAGATGAAACGGATCCTCAGCATGTCCGGGACGGTCCTTCCCACCCGTTTTAAAATGCTGTTAGACAGGTTCGGGGATGATCCGGCGGCCATGAAGCAGGCGGGCGTCGCCTATGCCGTATCCCAGATCATCGATCTGGTGGCCAACGGGATCCATGCCATCCATATCTATTCCATGAACAAGCCGGATGTGGCGGAGCAGATCAAGAGCAGCTTATCGGAGATCCTGGTATGATGGAGGACGGGGTCCGCAGGAGCGAGGTGTTCCGATATCTGGGATACGGGAACCGGGTCCCGGATGAGGAAACAGGAGAACTGGCAGAGGAATGCATAAAAGAGATCCTGCGGGCAGCAGAGGAGAAGATCTGTGTACGGGAGTTTCCGGTGACGGTGCGGGACGGGAGCCTGGACTGCGGCTGTTTCCAGACCTCCAGCAGAAGTCTTTTAAAGAACCTGGGCGGCTGCGCCCGGGTTCTTGTGATGGCGGCGACCCTGGGGACGGGAGTGGACCGGCTGCTCCTTAAGTACGGGAAGCTTTTTATGGCCAGGGCTGTGGTCATGCAGGCGGCAGCAGCGGCTCTGATCGAGGAGGTCTGTGACAGGAATTTTGAGTCCTGGCGAAAGGAATATGAGGAAAAGGGGCTTTACCTGCGGCCAAGATTTTCTCCGGGCTACGGAGATTTCCCGTTAAGCGTCCAGAAGGACCTTCTGGGAGGGCTGGAGGCCGGGAAGCGCCTGGGGATCACTCTGACAGAGGGAGGCCTTATGATGCCGTCCAAATCCGTGACGGCGGTGATCGGGATCAGTCCGGTGAAGGGCTTCTGCCGGACAGAGGGGTGCGAGGCATGTGAAAAAAAGGACTGTCCGTACAGGAGGAGCCTGGGACAGGGAAGGGAGACGTAAGGACAGATGGATATCAGGGATGAACTGAAGCGGAGGCGGATCTTTTTTGACGGAGGCATGGGGAGCATGCTCCAGGAGCGGGGACTTCTGCCGGGAGAGCTGCCGGAGACATGGAATCTTTCTCATCCGGAGGCCGTGAAGGAGATCCACCTGGAATACTTAAGGGCCGGGGCCGATGTGGTGACAGCCAATACCTTTGGGGCCAACGGGTTCAAATATAAGAAAGACGAAGGATACAGCCTGGGATCCATTGTAACGGCGGGCGTTTCCCTGGCAAAGGAGGCTGTAAAGGAGGCCGGGCATGGATATGCGGCCCTGGATCTGGGGCCCACGGGGCGGCTTCTGGCCCCCTGCGGGGATCTGGATTTCGAGGATGCATGTAAGGCGTATAAAGAGGTGGTGGAGGCTGGAGTCCGGGCAGGAGCCGACCTGATCGTCATTGAGACCATGGGAGACAGCTATGAGTTAAAGGCAGCGGTGCTGGCAGCCAAGGAGGTCTCATCCCTTCCGGTGTTCGCCACAGTGACTCTGGACGAAAAGGGGAAAATGCTCACGGGAGGAACGGTGGAAACGGCGGCCGCCCTCCTGGAGGGGCTGGGAGCGGACGTCATAGGCCTGAACTGTGGTCTGGGTCCGGTCCAGCTGCTGCCGTTCATGAAGCATTTAAGGAGCGTCTCATCCCTTCCTTTGATGGTAAATCCCAATGCCGGCCTTCCCAGGAGCGAGAACGGGCGGACCGTGTATGACATCGATGCCTGCGGCTTTGCCCAGGCCATGAAGGCCATGGCGGAATGCGGAGTTTCGGTCCTTGGCGGCTGCTGCGGGACCACGCCGGAGCATATCCGGAGACTTAGGGAGGCCTGCGGTCCGCTTCCTCTGCTTCCGGTGGAAAAAAAGGACCGGACGGTGGTCTCCTCTTACGGGCAGGCGGTGATCCTGGGCGAAAGGCCTGTGATCATCGGAGAGCGGATCAACCCCACGGGAAAACCCAGGCTTAAGCAGGCCCTGAAGGACCGGGATATGGCGTATATCCTGAACATGGCCGCCTCCCAGGAGGAGAATGGGGCGGATATCCTGGACGTGAACGTGGGACTTCCCGGCCTCGATGAGACGGCAGTGATGACAGAGACCGTAAGAGAGCTCCAGAGCGTAACAGATCTGCCGCTGCAGATCGATACCTCAGACGTAAAGGCCATGGAACAGGCCATGCGGATCTATAACGGAAAGCCTATGGTCAACTCTGTCAACGGAAAGAAGGAGGTCATGGAGGCGGTGTTCCCGCTGGTGCGGAAGTACGGAGGCGTGGTGGTGGCCCTGTGCCTGGATGAAAACGGGATCCCGGAAACGGCGGCCGGAAGGCTTGCAGTGGCGAAAAAGATTTACGAGACGGCGGCCTCCTACGGTATTGAGAAGAAGGATATCCTGGTGGATGCCTTGTGCATGGCTGTGAGCTCGGATAAGAACGGGGCCATGACCACCCTGGAGACTGTAAAACGGGTCAAGGAGGAGCTGGGAGGAAAAACCGTGCTGGGCGTGTCCAACATATCCTTTGGCCTTCCCATGAGAGAGCATATCAATTCTGCGTTCTTTCTGCTGGCGCTGGAAAACGGCCTGTCTGCGGCGATCATCAATCCTGGCCTCCCGGCCATGGCGGCCGCTTATAAGAGCTTTCTGGTCCTCCATGGGATGGATGAGAACTGCTCTGGCTACGTGGAAAAATACGGGCAGGAGGAGGCGGCCAGGAAGGCAGAACAGGAGGCCCGGAAGGAAGCGGCGGCTGGAATCCGGAAAAACGGATCCCAGGGAACTGGGGAAACTGAAAGTTCCGGAGGTCCCTATGGTCCGGCAGCGCTGGAAGGAGATCCGGCAGAGACTCCTTTAAAGCGCAGCATAAAGAAGGGGATGATCCAGGCGGCTGAAACGGCAGCCCGGAATGCCCTCCTTTCAGCAGATGCCCTGACCGTAATAAACCGGGAGATGATCCCGGCCCTGGACGAGGTGGGAAAGGGCTTTGAGGCCGGAACTGTGTTCCTTCCGCAGCTTTTAATGAGCGCTGAAGCTGCCCGGGCTGCCTTTGGTATCATGAAGGAAAAGATGACAAAAGACGGAGTGGAGCGGGAGAATCGGGGTGCGGTGATCCTGGCCACAGTCAAGGGAGATATCCACGATATCGGAAAAAACATCGTAAAGGTCCTGCTGGAAAATTATGGGTTCCAGGTGATGGATCTGGGGAGAGACGTGTCGCCGGAGATCATTGCCGCCGCCGCTGTGGAGGGCCATGTCCCTGTGGTGGGGCTGAGCGCCCTTATGACAACCACGGTCCCTGCCATGGAGAGGACCATCCGGCTTTTAAGGGAAAAGGCACCCTGGGCTAAAATCATGGTGGGCGGCGCGGTACTCACAGAGGAGTATGCCAATTCCATCGGCGCCGACGCGTATTGCAAAGACTGTCTCTTATACACATCTCCGAGCCCACGGGACTAGCGCTCATCTCG
>OWIY01000748.1_pt1 | contig 11872 bp, 8 predicted proteins | sample 1732841 | NCBI WGS metagenome assembly OWIY01 (sample SAMN05065760, study PRJEB22554) | human gut metagenome | biome: ENVO:2100002; feature: ENVO:00000062; material: ENVO:00002003 | host: Homo sapiens | place: USA | reverse complement strand
GCCCAGAGTCATGGCGCCAGCCAGGACAAGAGCTGCAAATTTCTTCATGTTTGTTTCCTCCTCTTAAATGGTATGTTTTATTTGTTCACTTGCCCGACCGGCCAAGGGCCGACCAGGTCAAGGGTGAACCGAAGTCAGTGGTCAGCGGCCCAACAGCGCCAGACTGACCGGCTCCACATAAGTGATGAGAGCCAGGGCCAGCAGGAAGGAGATGATGAAGGGGACCGCCCGCTTGGCCACAGCCATGGGCGGCTCCTCCGCCAAGTTTCCGGCCACGAACAGGTCCAGGCCGAAGGGAGGCGTGGCCAGGCCGATGGACAGACAGCACACCAGGATGACGCCGAAGTGGACGGAGTCCACGCCCAGGGCCTGCACAGCGGGCAGCAGGATGGGGGCCAGGATGACGATGGCGGGGCCGGTATCCATGACCATGCCCAGGATCAGGAACAGGATGACCAGGACAGACAGGACGCTCCAGGAAGTGGTGAAGTTGCCCACGATGAAGTCCTCGATCACCTTGGTGGCGCGGGTCAGGGACAGCACGCGGCCGAAAGCGGTGGCGAAAGCCAGCACGAAAGCCAGGCCGCCGTAAGTCTTGACAGAGCTGGCCAGGAAGGGGATCAAATCCTTCAAAGAGATGGAGCGGTACACCACCAGGGAGACGAACAGAGCGTAGAACACGGACACGCAGGCCGCCTCAGTGGGGGTGACGATGCCGGAGTAGATGCCGCCCAGCACGATGATGGGGCACAGCAGGGCGAAGAAGCTGTCAGCAAACAGCTTCAGGAAGCCGTTGCCCCGCAGCTCGGACATCTTGGCGCGGATGCGCTGCTTGTCCTCGCCCTTGGTGATGCAGAAGATCACCGCATAGGCCATCATGAACAGGCCAATCAGGATGCCGGGGATGACGCCGGCCAGGAACAGGTCGCCGGTGGAAACGCCGGTGGCCAGGGAGTAGAGCACGAAGGGGATGGAGGGCGGAATGATGACGCCCAGGCCGCCGGCCACGGCGATCAGGCCGGCGCTCCAGCGCTTCTCATAGCCCATTTCCACCATGAAGGGGATGCACATGGAGCCGACGGCGGCGGTGGTGGCCGGGCCGGAACCGGAGATGGCGCCGTAGAACAGGCAGGTCAGGATGGCCGCGCAGGGCACACCGCCGGGGATGTTTCCTACGAAGTAGGAGAAGAAGTTGAACAGCCGGCGGGAGATGCCGCCCTCTGCCATGATGACGCCGCCCAGGATGAACAGAGGCACCGCCAGGATGGGAGTGGAGTCAGCGCCGGACAGCGTGAAGTTGATCAGCTGGTCCACCGGTGCTCCGGCGTTCATAAAATACTGGGGGAACAGGGTGCCCAGGCACATGGCCACGCCAATGGGCACGGACACGGCGATTGCGATCAGAAATACGATAAATACCATTAATGCTGCCATTAGTTCGCGCCTCCTTCCAGATCACCCTTGGCCGCGGCGGCCTCCTCGGCGGCGTCCGCCATAGCCTGCTCCAGAGTGGTCAGTTCCTTCTTATTGAAGTTCATGATATGAAGCACGACCTGCTGGATGCCGCGGATGAAGCCCAGGCCGAAGCCGATCAGCAGGCAGATGTACACAGCGGCCATGGGCAGCTCCATGGCGGGAGAGGTACGACCGCTGTTCAGGGCGTTTTGGATCACGGTGATGGATCCGTTGAAAAACAGCGCCATCACCACGGTGTTGATGAGATCGATCACGATGTTGATCGCGTTGCGGGCCTTGGTGGGCAGCAGGTCCACCAGCACGTTCACGCGCAGCATGTTGCCCTTGCGCATGGTGTAGGGCAGGGAAATGAACACGCTCCAGATCCAGCAGTAGCGGCAGAACTCCTCCGGCCAGGAAAGCGCGGCGAAGAAGGTTCTGGCGATGATCTGCAGCATGGTGATGCAGGAGATGAGGACCAGGAAAAAGACCAGGAAGGTCTCTTCAAAGTGCTCATCCAGCCATTTGATGACTTTCATGTTTTACCTCCTCTTTACTACTTACAACGTCTTTCACCGGGCTGTTTCCGGCGGCAGACATGTCCGGCGGGGGGCCGGACTGCTCCGCATCCCGATCTCTTCTCCCCCCGGAATGCGGAAATACCCCAATGCGTGGTTTCCTCCTCTCTCTCTTCTTGTCTTCTCATTCAAAACAGCGCACAGCGCAGATGGGGGGTCCTTACTTGCTCTCCGCCAGGATGTCCATGAGCTCCTTGCGCATGGCTTCCACAGGGGCTTTCTCGCCAGTCCACAGTTCGATCTGTGCGGCGCCCTGATACAGGGACATGCCCAGACCGTTGAGCACCTGGCAGCCCTTCTCCTCCGCGTTGAGCAGGAACTGGGTCTTGTCGGGGTTGTAGCAGGCGTCAAAATAGAACTGACCGGGCTGGATGTGCTCCACGGGCATGGGAGTCTGGCCGATGGTGGAGCCCATGCCGATGCCGCTGGCGTTCATAACCACGTTGCACTCAGCGATCTTGGCGTAGTCGCCGTGGTGGACCAGCTCAGCCACAGGGGCAAAGTTCTCGTTGATGTCCATGACCAGGGACTCAGCGCAGGGCTCATAGAAGTCGGTGATGTAGATCTTCTTGGCTCCGTGATAGGCCAGCACGCTGCACATAGCACGGCCGGCGCCGCCGGCACCGAAGCAGAAGAAGGTGGACTCCTCCACGTTGATCTTGCCCTCTTCCACCAGGGAGGTGTAGAAGCCAACGCCGTCGGTATTGTAACCGATCAGCTTGCCCTCGGGGGTCTTGACCACGGTGTTGCTGGCGCCCATCTTCTTGCACAGGGGGTCCAGCTCGTCCAGGTAGCGCAGCACGCGGACCTTGTTGGGCTTGGTCACGGCGAAGCCGGCAAAGTTCATGTAGCGCAGGCCGTTGACCACATCGCCCAAGTGGTCCTTGTCCACCTCGGTGTAGAAGTAAAGCATGTTCAGACCGGCGGCCTCATAACCGGCGTTCTGCATCCGGGCGGCGAAAGACTGGCCCAGAGGTTTGCCCAGCAGGGTGATCATTTTGGTGTTGATGTCGATCTTCATAACGATCCCTCTCTCATTCTCTTCAAAAAAGTTTTATTGCGGTGATATCAGACGGCAGGACTCAGTCGATGCCGTGCTCCTTAAAGTAAGCCTTGGCAGTATCCAGGCAGCGCTTGGCATGGCCGGCCACACCCAGCTCCTCGATCCGCTTCAGGTTGGGCAGCTCGATGGACAGGGGGATCTCGGGCATCCCCTTCACCATGCCGGCGATGTCCATGGCACCCTCTCCGGGGTACAGGCGGCCCTCACGTGCGGTGAAGAGCATCAGCTCGTCCTTGATGTTGTCCAGGACGGGGTCTCCGTCGGGCCCGGCGGGGCCGTCGCACAGGTGGATGAAGTTGAAGTATTTGGGATCGGTGCGGGCCAGCTCGGCACCGGTGACACCGGCGCGGCCGGCATGGAGGGTGTCCACCATGATGTACAGGTTGTCCGCCTTCACAGTGTCCACCAGCGTGATGGCCTCCTGGAGGTTGCGGACACCGGCCCAGGGCAGGAACTCCACGTTATACTTCAGGCCGTACTTCTTGGCCATCTCGGCGATCTTGGCCACCTGATCGATGTAGTAGGCCTTGTCCCGGGTCCAGATGCTGCCCAGCACGTCGGTGGCGCCCAGCTCGGCTGCCTTCTCAAACGCGGGGTCATACTCGTTGATGTCCAGGTCGGGGCGGACGCGGGCCAGCTCGATGTCCATCACGGGCATGTCGTACTCCTTCAGAGCCTGGCGGGTCTCCTCGAACAGCTTGGCGTCCTTGTGGAGCAGGAACTCCGGCTCTCCGGGCAGGTGCATCGGGATGGTGCGCAGGCTGACGAAGTCATACCCCGCCTCCTTGGCGATGCGGATCTGGTCCACAGGGGCGGTACCGGGGATGGTCAAATAGGCCAACGAAAACTTTCTGGACATACTGCATTCCTCCGAATTCTAATATCATATTGTATTCGGTCCCGCAGGGGCCGTTTCCCGGCCTTTGAGCTGGAGGCGGCGGGAACATCCGTCCCCCCTGCCCGTCCGGGCCGGCACGCCGATGGCTGCCATAAAAATAAACAATCCCGGCGGCAAACATGAGGAGAGGGCACTGGAAATATCACCCTTGTGGCACTATCACCAATTCCCTCTTTTCGTTGTCTCCCATTTTATTTCAAAACTACAAATTCGTCTACTGCGAACTCTTCATAATTTCATCAATACTTCGCATGCTTTACCCGCTTCTCATCCCAATTTATTGTTCCATTTGTATAGTTTTACCCTATCAAAATTGTGCACCCATACAGGAACCTTGGTTTTTTTAAGGATTTGGACATGCAAATTTTTCGATTGTGCAAATCGCTCAACTTTATTTAAGCTCCCCTATTTCTCCATGATGTCTGACGATTTTCCCCCTTTGGGGCCCTCCAAGCCCCTCCCGGTCCCGCTTCCAGGCCGCCGGCAGCCCCAGGGCAAGGGGCGCGGAGCTCTTTGACGGTCCGCCGCCGCGCCTCAACCATCGAAATTTTCCATAGTTTAATGTAAAACTTATATTGGAATAATGGAGACCAATACAGTATGATAATCGTATAAGATGCTAATGAATGTTCCGGCATCCGGCAGGCGTTTCGCACATTTTCCACAAAACCCCGCCGCCGTGCCGGCATTATCAAGGAGGTTTCCCCAGCTATGATGAATCTACCCTCTGAAATCACCATCTGTGAGGTGGGCCTGCGCGACGGCCTCCAGAACGAAAAGACCATCGTCTCCACCGAGGATAAGCTCTCCCTTCTGCGGGACTTGGTGGACGCCGGCTTCCCCGTGATCGAGGTCGGCTCCTTCATGCACCCCAAAAAGGTGCCCCAGATGGCAGATACGGATGACCTGTTCAAGGCTCTGGTCAATGAATTCCCCGGCGTGGAGTTTCGCGCTCTGATCCCCAATCTGCGGGGCGTCCAGCGCGCCGCGGACTGCGGCTGCAAAAAGGTGAAGCTGAATGTCTCCGCCAGCCGTGAGCACAACCTGAAGAATCTGAATATGACTCCTGAGGAGAGTGTAGCCGGTTTTGCCGACTGTGTCAAGGCCGCCGCGGAGCACGGGATCGAGGTCTCCGGCTCCATTTCCATGCCCTTCGGCTCCCCCTGGGACGGCCGCATCCCTCAGTCCGAGATCGACTCCATCATCGATGCATATCTGGACGTGGGCATCACCGAGATCTCCCTGTCCGATACCTCTGGCATGGGCGTCCCCAACCAGGTCTATGAGATGTGTTCCCATGTCCACACCAAATTCCCCACTGTCTCTTGGTGGCTCCACTTCCACAACACCCGCGGCGTTGCCATGGCCAATATCATGGCCGCCATGGAGGCCGGCATGACCCGTTTTGACACCTCCTTTGGCGGTCTTGGCGGCTGTCCCTTTGTCCCCGGTGCTGCCGGCAACATCTCCTCTGAAGATGTGATTCACATGTGCGACGAGTCCGGTATCACCACCGGCATCGACGTGCGCAAGGTGATGGCCATCTCCAGAAAGGTGCAGACCATTCTGGGCCACACCACTGACAGCTACCTCCTGCGGGCAGGCTGCTCCAGCGACCTGCTCCAGACGGTCAAGTAAGGGGACCCCTGTTACTTTCGCTTCCTGTCTTCTTATTCTCTTCTCCACAACGCCCGGCCTGTGTAAACAGGCCGGGCGCTGTGGTTCCAGCCCATTTCCGGAACAAAACAGCGCGCCCCGGGGAAACTCCCCCCGGCGCGCGCTGTTTTTTGTGTCAGGCCAACGGATTTCCAGGTGCCTCCTGAATGTTGTGCTTCTTGGCATATCCAGTGAGCATCAGGGTCAGCGCCCCGTCTCCGGTGATGTTGCAGGCGGTGCCAAAGCTGTCCTGAAGCGCAAAGATGGTCATCATCAGGCCGGTGCCGTCATTGTCGAAGCCCACTACGCTGATGATCAGGCCCAGGGAGGCCATCACCGTGCCGCCGGGCACGCCGGGCGCCCCCACCGCAAAGACACCCAGCAGGAAGCAGAAGAGGATCATTGTGGGCAGGGAGGGCAGCTCACCGTAGAGCACCTTGGACACTGTCATCACGAAGAACACCTCGGTGAGCACTGAGCCGCACAGGTGGATGTTGGCAAACAGAGGGATGCCGAAGTCCACCATGTCCCGGCGCAGCACCTTGGACTTCCGTGCTCCCTCCAGGGCCACGGCCAGGGTGGCCGCGGAGGACATAGTGCCCACCGCGGTGAGGTAGGCGGGCCCGTAGTGGCGCAGGACCTCCCAGGGCTTCTCCCCGGAGTAGAGCCCCGCCAGCAGATACAGAACTGCCAGCCAGAGGTAGTGTCCCACCATCACGATCAGGATCACGATGAGGAAGACGGGCAGCTGGCGGGTGATGCTGCCCTCATAGGCCAGCCCGCAGAAGGTGCCCGCGATAAAGAAGGGCAGGATGGGGATCACCACCCGAGAGACCACCGCCAGCACCACCCGCTGGAACTCCTCCAGCACCTGGGTGATGACCTTGGCCCTGGTCCAGGTGGCCGCCAGGCCCACCAGCACAGAAAAGACCAGTGCGGACATCACCGACATGACGGGCGCGATGTCCAGGTTGAACAGCAGCTCCGGCGCCTCCCTCAGCCCCTCCGCCGCCGACTGGATGGACAGGCCAGGGATGATGGCGTAGCCGGCCCCCATTGACATCAGTGCGGCGCAGACTGAGGAGGTATAGGCCAGTGCCAGCGCCAGGACCAGCATCCGGGAGGCATTGCTCCGCAGACGGGTGATAGACGGGGCAATAAAGCCGATGATGATCAGCGGGACACAGAAATTGATCAGTGAGCCCAGCAGGTTTTTCAGCGTCAGTACCACCTGCATGATCGTGCCGCCCACGTCGGTGCCTCCGATCCACAGGTCCGCAGAGCCCAGACCGATGATGATGCCGATCACCACGCCGATGATCAGACGGACGGGAAGACTGCTCAGTATTTTTTTCATACTCTCCACACTCCATTTCCCAGTTCAGAAGCCGCCCCGCCTTCACACAGCACGCGGAGCGCCGCTGTCAGGACCACTATACCACATTATGCTTCCCTGTACAAGAATGGAGCCTGTCTTTCTCTCCCCTCAGCCAAGGAACCCCAGATGCTCCAGCAGGATCTTGCTCCCCATTAGGACCAGGATCACCCCGCCGGCAAGCTCCGCTTTGCCCTGGAAGCGGTCCCCAAAAGCTCCGCCGATATACACGCCCGCCGCCGACAGCAGGAAGGTGATGACACCGATGCAGGAAACGGCCGGCCCGATCTCCACCCGTAGAAAGGCGAAGGTCACTCCCACCGCCAGTGCGTCGATGCTGGTGGCCACCGCCAGGGGCAGCATGGACCGGGGGCGGAAGGAGCTGTCCACGTGCTCTTCCCCGCCCCGGGACTCCCGGATCATGTTCGCTCCGATCAGCCCCAGCAGGAGGAAGGCGATCCAGTGGTCGACTCCTGCGATGATCTCTTGAAAGCGCACCCCCAGCAGATAGCCCAGAAGAGGCATCAGCATCTGAAAGCCGCCGAAATAGATTCCTGCCGTCACGGCGTGGCTTCCCCTGACCCGCCCCACCGAAAGTCCCTTGCATATGGCCACTGCAAAGGCGTCCATAGACAGTCCTACCGCAATAACAAACAATTCCCACAGGCTCATATTGTGGTTCCTCCTCACACGCAGCCGGTCCTCCCCGACCCTGGAACGGGCAAAAGAAAAGACCTATCTGTCCCCACGACAGATAAGTCTCATCGTTTCATGCAGAGCCAGGAGGACTTTCCTCCAGTTTGTTGACTCTGCCGCGCGGCGCGCCGACTACTCCCTTATATGTTTATCTAGCTTACCACGCGGGACCACGCTCTGTCAATCATTTTTATTGTACTGCTCCTCTCTTTATGCACCCATCTTTTTTCATTTCGGCTGACGTTTTTCCGCAAAAAGTGTTGACAGCAGGACCAAGTTATGCTAATATATCACCTGCACTGAGCGTTTTCTGTGTGCCGCCAATATGCGCGAGTGGTGGAATTGGCAGACTCGCTAGATTCAGGTTCTAGTGTGCATTACGCACGTGCGGGTTCAAGTCCCGCCTCGCGCACCAAAAAGAAAGACACGACAAAAGTCGTGTCTTTCTTTTTGGGTTCCGCTCCCTTTGGCATTTCGATGCTCTGTCGGTCAAAGCCCCCCCTGCGCAATTGTTTAGTCCTGCGGACCTGCGAATTTACGGCGCATCAGCGCCGCCGGTCAGAAGACCGGTCTGACATCTCTATAGCCCAGATTTTAACCGGCCCCTCCACGTCGGAGCAAGTTTTGTATCGCTTGCTCCGACTTATTTTATAAGTCAGGGTACGCTCGTTTTGCTGTCCTTTCTTTCCCACTGCATCCCGCTTCGTCGGGCTCGCAGTGGGCGGGGCCGGCCTGCGGGCGGTATTCCCCGACTGTCTCATCAAGAAGGGAGGTATCTGCGTCCACAGATGCCTCCCTTTTTGCGGGGTCCGATGTCCTCATCGGGCCGTATCCCAGCACTCCCCTCAAAAAATGCCCGTGAGCCCTGCACAGGCGGGGCAAAATGAGCACAGTTTTGCTTTGCTTCCATAATTTGTATTGAAACGTCTCACAAAATAACTTTTCCCTCCGGTTTTGAGCGGGTCCGGATCTGCCGGGCCCAGTCAAGACAGGAGGGAATTTTTATGGCAAGGGGACAAACGCAGTATTATGGACTGAATCAATGGGAGGCTGCGGACCAGGTGCTCCAGACGGAGTTTAACGCGGATAATCAAAAGATCGACGGGGCGCTGAAAGCCATGCGAGATCTGATCGTCAGCCCCAGTGTTCTCAATGTGGTGCTGGATAAGCTGCGCGCCGACATCAACGCCCTGTCTTCCCGGGGGGAGAAGCTGGAGGGGAAGTGGGAGAGCCCCCCGGAGCAAATGCTCCGGGGGGCCGTCAATTGCACTTTACAAGATAGTTATCTAATTATGATTAGAAACCAATCGTAAAGCCCTCGCCCTCTACCTTCATGGCAGTAGACGCATTGGCACAGTAAATATCCTTTTGAGTGGCAGGGCCATCGAAGGCGCAGTCCTCAACGGTCAGGACACCGGACAGGCCATCAACATTCATAGCATTCATAGTGCCAGAATAGGTAAACTCACAGTTCTTGACACTGCCCTCACCACCATTGAACCAGATGCCGGAGTACAGATCATCGAACACGCAGTTCTCAATCACAACCTTGCTGCTACCGTTTACGGTCAGACCATGCTGGCTTGCGGTCTTACTGCCCTTAAAGGTGATGTTCTTGATAGTCACCTCTCCACCGGCAATCAGCAGGCTATCCTGGCCTGAACCATCAGCAGCGAACATCCGGGTGTTCTCAGAGCCGATGATGGTCAAATCACGATTGATCTGATTTTTGCTAGTGGTCAGCTGGTAGTTGCCATCGGCCAGATAGATGGTGTCCACATCAGTGTCGGCCAGAGCGGCGGCCAGTTCATCGCTGGTGGTGACTTCGGTCGCACCGGCGGCCACCTCGACCTTAACAACGACGGTGTTCTTGGCCTTGCCGTCCTCGGCAGTAATCACAGCCTTCAGATAGAAGGTGCCCCAGCCGGCGACAGACTCAGTCTTTGTGTTGTCATAGGCGGTCCAATCGTCATCAGCAAACTGGGTGGCATTTCCAACGTACAGAGCAACGGAGGCATTGGGATTGTTGGCGGTCACATCAAAGACCACTTTGCTGCTGGCCGCAACAGTGCTGGACAGGCTGATCTCATAGTCTACGCCGTCCTCAGAAGACGCCTCGGTAACAGGCTTTTCTTTGACCTTAATGGACTTCACAGAAGCGTCATCAGAGAAGACAGGGGCCTTCTCCAGCCAGATGTAGACCAGCTCGGCGTACTCCTCATCCTCCTCGATGACAGAGACATAGGAGATCATGCCGTCGTCGTCCACACCCTCAAACATGTCGTTGATGTCGCCGTCGTCGATGACCAGCTTATCCTCATCGCCGTTCTTCTTATAGGTCTGCTCCACCACGACAAAGATGGTCTCGCCGTCGGTGTCGTACTTGACCTGTTTGTCCTCGGCGTAGTTGTGATTGTCGGTGATCCAGAAGGCGTCATGGGCGACCTCGGTCACAAACTCGTTGTCCAGCTCCACGGGCCGGATGGCGGTGAAGTAGCCGTCGTCGTTGCTCTTGACTGCCTTGTACAGCACGCCGACCTCCAGGACCTTGTTCACCTTGCTGGTATCCTTGACCCACTCGCCCTTGGCAGCATCCCACATCTGGACCGCGTCATAGGCCACGGTGATGGTCTGCTTCTGGCCGTTCACATAGGCCTTGCTGTACTCCCAGAAGTCCTCGTCCTTGTTCAGGGACTCACGGGTCTTATCGGTGAGCATGAAGTAGGTGCTGTTCTCGTCGTAGATCTCGCCATTGACGATGAAGACCACCTCGGCGGTGCGGCCGTCCTTGACATAGGCGATGTCGGCATCATCCACGTTGGGGACCTCATCATAGCCGGTGTAAGCCACGTTGTTGTCTACGTCCACGAAGATGGTATCCCGGTCCACGATGATGCTGTTGGCACCGGTCTCGATGTAGGCCTTGCCGTTGTGGATCTGGACACCGGTCACGGTAGTCTGAGTATCCACGGTGTCATAGCAGAGATGATCAGCCTCGGTGAGGGTGTACAGGCCGGCATCATTGACGGTGTAGGCGAAGACATGCTTGTCGATGTTGGTGCGGACCTTCTGGATCTGGTCGCTGGGACCGTAGTCGGTACCGTCGTCCTTCACCCACTTGATGTCGTAGTCACCGTTATCAGACTTGACGTAGTCGTTCTTCAGCTCCACCTTGGAGGAGGTGCCGTCCTCCAGGACCACCTTAGCGACCCAGTCGCCCAACTCCTCGTCGGAGTCCTCCACGTACAGGTACTGGTCGGGGGACTGGTCAGCCAGAGCATAACCCAGAATGTATCCCTCGGGAGTCAGGTACAGAGTGTAGTTCTCGTTCAGAACGGGGTGAACATTCTTTCCCTCGTCCAGATCATAGACGTTGTGGTTCTTGCTGGCGTAGGAGTATTTGTTGCCGTCGATGCGGACATAGCTGTCGTCGTTGTCGTTGTTGGCGCTGTTGGATTCAGCGTCTTTATCCACGCGGGTGACCTCACCGCTGACAGTCTCGGGGGCCATCAGCTCGCAGATGTAGAAGTCCTCGTCGTCGTTGTAGTCCACGGTGAAGACAACATAGTCGTCCTCCTCGAAGTCAGCGGTAGCAAAGGTGCGGTCGTCCAGCTTAGCCTCGGAAGACAGAGCACGGACATTGATGGTGCCCTCGTCTCCGTCCACCTTGGAGACCTCGCCCAGGTAGTAGTTGATCTCCACCACGGTCACGTCCAGGGTGTAGTCATCGATGTACACCTCTACGACAGCGCCCTTATCGGTGTAGACCCACTTGTCGTCCTCGTTCTCAGTATGAATGACAGCTTCATCCTGCTCCTCACCGTTGATGAAGGCAGTCCAGGTGTACTTGTCGTCGCCCTTGGTGTCGTTGCAGACGGTAGAGCCCAGATCGTCGTACACGGCCTCTTCCTTGGTGTTGGCGGTATAGACATAGTCGGGAGTGTTAGGGACAGTGATGATTTCGTTCTTATCCAGCATCCGGACCTTGTCGGCGATCAGGCCGCCGTTCTCAGTCAGATACTCGTCCTTCTGAGTGGTGCCGGCGTTGGTGGGCACGTTGTAGGAGCCAGTGCCCCAGGTAGTGCCGGGACGGCCATAGATGGTCTCGGTGTCGGTGCGGTACACCAGGTCGAAGTTCTTGTAGCCCAGGG
>OWIY01000741.1_pt1 | contig 11927 bp, 10 predicted proteins | sample 1732841 | NCBI WGS metagenome assembly OWIY01 (sample SAMN05065760, study PRJEB22554) | human gut metagenome | biome: ENVO:2100002; feature: ENVO:00000062; material: ENVO:00002003 | host: Homo sapiens | place: USA | reverse complement strand
TATGCGATCGTCGGCAGCGTCAGATGTGTATAAGAGACAGACCAGCAGCTTTCCGTCATCATCCTGACACTCGCCCAGGGTGGAATTGATCACGGCATCTCCGCCCAGCTCCGCAATAGCTGCTTTGGCCTTCTGACTTGCCGCAAAAATTTTATCCGGTGCATATTCACGCATTGCATGATCTGCAAGTGTTACATATTTCATAAGATTTCTCCTTTCCGTTTTCCACAATACATTCTGTTCTTATTATAATAGGAATGGCTATACAGCGTAAAATATCCTTTTCCTATATCTCCATAACCTCTTTTTATGGCTTATCGCTTCAGTTCCTGTTTGATAAAGGAAATCAGCGTGCGCGCATCACTGTAAATCACCTTGCCCCGGCGGGTGATCAAACCGATCTCTGCCCGCATGGGATTTTCCAGGGGAATCGCGCAGATCTGATCATCCATGCGGACTGCGTCCCGGAGCAGAAATGCCCCGCAGCCATCCCGGATCACCAGATTTTTGATGGTATGCAGCTGACTGGTTTCCATCCAGATATCCGGCACCACACCGTTCTCTTTCATCCGCTGCCGCACCCGCTCGTTGATATAAAAGCCTTCCTTGAATACCACCAGCGGACAGCTGCAGGCTTCCTGAAAACTCACAGATTCCTTCTTCGCCAGTTCGTGATCTTTTGAGACGCAGAAACAGAACTCCGAATTGTACAGGTGGGTCCATTCCACATCCCAGGTCCGGGATGTATCCACGGAAAGAATGGCCAGATCCAGCTGGTCATCCAGAAGCTTTTTTACAATGTCAATGGCTCCGCTCTCCTCAATCTCCAGGCAGATATCCGGATATTCCTGCCGGAATTTGCCAAACAGAAGCGGCAGCAGAAAACTTCCGATCTGCAGCGGAACCCCAAGGCGGATATGATTTTTCTGCCCCACGAAATCATTTAGATCCCGATTCAGGGTGTCCATGCTTTTCAGGATTCCGTCAATGCGTTCCTGCACAAACCATCCTTCCTCCGTCAGCTGAATCTTGTTGTTTCGCCGCAGAAACAGGTTTACCCCCAGTTCTTTCTCCAGTTCATGAACCGCGGCTGTCACAGAAGGCTGGGAAATATGCAGTTCCTTTGCAGCCTTCGTAATGCTCCCGCACCGACAAACGCAGGAAAAATATTCCATCTGGCTGATCTTCATATATTCTCTCCTTCCGTTTTTATTCATGGTCTCCGCGCCTTTGCTCTATACAGGCACGACACGGAACGAAAAAACACCACAGACGGAACTGACACAGCATAAATGCTGTCCCCCGGTTCCATCTGCAGTGTTTTCCTTGTTTTAAGCAGCCTTTGCTGCTTTATTTGCCTTGATACGTTTTACCAGCGGCATGCCGATAAAGATGATGGACAGAATCAGTAATGCACAGCTTAACGGTCTGGTAACGAATACAGCCAGAGAGCCGTCAGCAAACTTCATGCTCTGAGTCCAGTTGTTCTCCATCATGCTTCCCAGGATAGAAGCAAGGATCAGCGGAGACTGCGGAATCTTGTACTTATTGAAGGTATATCCAATAAATCCGAAGAATACCATGACATAAATGTTGAATACGTTGTTGCTTACTGCAAATGCACCGGTTACACACAGGGTCAGAACGATGCCGCTTAAAATCATACGGTTCAGACGAAGTACTGCGGTTGCAAGGAAGTTACAGTAGTAAACGGAAAGCGGAAGCATGATGATGTTGGCTACGATGAAACCAAGGATAATCATGTATGCCATTTCCGGGGTATCACGGAACAGGGTCGGGCCGGTTCTCAGTCCCTGAATCGTCAGTGCGCCAAGGAACAGGGAAGAGGTAGAGTTTCCAGGAACACCAAGAGACAGAAGCGGAACCATGGAACTTGCTACCACTGCATTGTTTGCTGCCTCAGGAGCCGCAATACCCTCCGGAACGCAGTACCGAATTCGAGGTTCGGACGACGTCTGGAAGCCTGGTCGTATGCCATGAAGATTGCCATGATCATGCCGGCACCTGGAATAATTCCGATTACGTTACCAATAACACTGGACTGTACCCAGATCGGAAGCAGGCGTTTCGCCATTTCCTTGTCCGGAAGAACCACCTTTACTTTTTTGTAGTTCTCTTTTACATCTTCCTTGAAGTTTTCTACCTTCTGTTTTACTTCTTTCACCTTCGGGGTCTTCTGAATACCCTCGATCATCTCAAGAATTGAAGTAATACCGAACAGGCCGATTAACATCGGGATCAGGGAAATACCATCCATCAGACTGACCTGGCCGAAGGTAAATCTTGCAAGACCGGTCTGCGGGCTCATGCCGATACAACTGAAGATCAGGCCGACAGCCATGGCAAGAATGTTCTTTGCAATGTTGTTGCCTGCCATGCCGATTACGGTACTCATACCAAGAACAGCCAGCATAAAGTACTCCGGCGGGCCAAATTTCAGAGCCTGCTTAGCCAGGAACGGAGACAGGAATAACAGAACGATCGCACTGGTCAGTCCGCCAAAGGTGGAACTGGATATTGCAAGTCCGAGGGCCTGTCCGCTCTTGCCCTGCTGGCTCATCGGATAACCATCATACGCAGTTACCGTAGCAGACGCAGTGCCCGGAATCTTTAACAGAATGGACGGAACAGAACCGCCGCAGGCAGATGCACAGTAAATACCAACCAGAAGACAAATTGCAACCTGTGGTTCCATACCGAATGTGATCGGGATCAGAACCGCCATGGTAATACTGTCGTTCAGTCCCGGAAGGGAACCAACGATCAGGCCGATAACAACACCGCCCAAAAGAGCAAGTAACGCAGTGGGCTGTGCCAGCTGCCCCAAACCTAATAAAATGCCGCTCATACACCCACCTCCTTAGAAATCAAGCAGTATCATCGGCAGCGGAACTGACAATAATACTTTAAAGATAAAGAATACGCATGCAACTGCAAGCGCGGAACACAACAGGGTAACTCCGGTTTTTTTGTAACCCAGGGAACGGATTATGAAAAAGCACAGAGCAAAGGTATCGATGATGTAACCGATTTTCTTTAACAGAAATACATAAACAGCCAGAGCCAGAAGTGTAACTCCAACCATCTTCAGGTTCACGCCTTCCAGCTTTACAACCTGCTGGTGCTTGATCAGAATCTCAACAAATAAGTATACCGCGCAGAGCAGCAGCACACCGGCTGACATGATAGGGAATACACCCTCACTCTCCATCGGAATAGCTTTCACAATAACATAAACCGCAACCAGCATAAACACAATCGGCATAGCCAGTTCGATCATTAATTGCTTTTTATTCACAGCAATTCCTCCTTTTTTATCGTTTTCTTCACACTGTAAGAAAAAATGCGCCGCGCCCGGCTGCTTTATAGCCCGCGAGGCGCGGCGCATCATGGCAGTTAATGCTTACGAATGCTTACAATGTTTACTCGGATTAGTTGCCCTTTAATTCCGGAACCAGAGCCTCCAGATCCTTAGAGCACTGATTAGCATATGCCTGGAAATCTGCTGCGTTCTTGTATGCATACGGAATGGAAGCTTCCTTCATAGCATCAATGAACTTGTCAGAAGTGATGATCTTGTCGAACTCAGATACCAGATAATTGTATACATCATCCGGAACACCGGCCGGGCAAGCGTAGCCACGGAATGCACCAGCTACCAGATCTTCACCCTTTTCTGTGAAGGTCGGTACATCCGGGATGTCTGCATTTCTCTCTTCACCGCCCATTGCAAGGCCGATGATCGTACCATCTTTGATCTGGCTTACAGTCTCACCAACAGCCATGAAAGCTGCATCGCAGTGACCGCCCATCAGCTGCTGCATCTGTACGGATGCACTGTCGTTGTGCAGATACTCAAATTTTAAGCCAAGGTCTTTTGCAAACTGGATTGCTGCAATGTGATGTGCAGTAGAATGACCCGGAGTTGCAACCTTTACGGTATGAGTCTTAGCATACTCAACGAACTCATCATAGGTCTTGTACTCTGCAGTCGGCGGAACTACCAGGATCTCAGGATCGAAGCATACCATGCCGAGCGTCTTGAAGCTGTCCAGAGTGTAGGTTACATCTTTTAACAGCGGGTTGTTTACAACTGCACTGGTGTAAGCCAGTAATGTGTAGCCATCCGGATCTGCGTTAGCCACAGCGGTATGACCGATAACAGCACCGCCGCCTGCCATGTTCTCAACGATCAGGGACTTACCGTCAAAATAATCTTTTCCTGCCGCTTCTGCCAGGATACGAGTGGTGATATCTACACCGCCGCCTGCATCGTAAGGAACGATGATCTTAATGTTCTTTTTCGGGAAATTGTCCGGTTTTGCAGCCTCTTTCACGGTCTCAGCTGCCTTCTCTTCTGCTGCAGTCTCCTCTGCCTTTGTTTCAGCTGCTGCTTCGGTAGCTGCTTCGGTAGCTGCTGCAGTGGTCTCTGCAGGTTTGCTGGAGCATCCTGCTAAAGATGCTGCCATGATTCCTGCGAATAATAATGCTGCCATTCTTTTTTTCATACTGTCTCTCTCCTTTTTCTTTTATCTATCGTTCATTTCCAAGCCTGGTTTATGCCAGCGCTTTCACGATCCGATCAAGTGCCTGTTCTACCGTGGATTTTGGACAGGCGATGTTCATCCGGAGGAATCCCTCTCCATCCGGACCAAAGGTCTTGCCGCTGTTAAATCCAAGCTTCACAGTCTCAACAAAGAATTTGTTTAGCTCGTCCTGACTCATATTCAGTCCGCGGCAGTCCAGCCATACGAAATAAGTACCATCTGCATGGATTGCCTTGATTCCCTTTACATCTTTCAGGGTTTCCTCGACAAGGGCACGGTTCTTTTCAATATAAACTGCAAGCTGGTCTGCATAGTAATCGCACGCTTCATATGCAGTACAGAATGCAATGGTTCCGCAGATATTCTCACCAATCTGCTTATTATTGACTACGATATCATGAACTGCATTCTTGAGTACCGGGTTTGCAGCGATGAAGGCCGCGGTACGGAATCCCGGAACATTGAAGGTCTTGCTTGGGTTCATAAAGGAAACGCTGTTCTGCTCGAATTCCTCACAGATACTTGCAAACGGAATGTGCTTGTGTCCGCTGCTTACGAGATCCTGATGAATCTCATCTGCAAGAACAATTACATGGTATTTCATGCAGATATTTCCAAGCTTTGTAAGTTCCTCTTTCGTAAACACATGACCAGTCGGGTTCTGCGGGTTACAGAGGATAAATAATTTTGTTCTCGGATCTTTACATTTCTCTTCGAAGTCTTCAAAGTCAATCTCGTAATGATCTCCGGTTAAAACCAGCTTGTTTCTTAATAAATGACGTCCGTTATGATCGGAAAGATCTGAGAACGGCGGATAACACGGAGACTGGATCACAATGTTGTCTCCTGGCTGGCTCAATGCACGTACCGCACAAATCAGTCCGGTAATAACGCCCGGAACAAATTCAACCCATTCCGGATCCACGTCCCACCCGAAACGTTTTTTCTGCCATCCTGCTCCTGCTTTCTTTAAACGCTCGCTAATCGGAGTGTAGCCGTATACGCCCTGCTGCATTCTTGCTACCAGCGCATCTACAACCGGCTGCGGAGCCTTAAAATCACTGTCTGCAATCCACATTGGGATGACATCTTCCGGATATACGGAATATTTTTTGGAATCAGTTCCTCTCCGGTTGACAACCTCGTCAAAATCATGTACCAAACTCATCTTCAGCATTCCCCTTTCTTCATCAGCACCGGTAACCCTCTCCCTATGCCTGTTTTCATCATAGGCTCTGGACCGACATTTGTAAAATACTGCTTTTTGATTGTCCCATAGGCATTTCCTATCAGGACCACTTTGGTATACCATATGTTGAACATGTTTAGAGTCTAAACCCTTTTTTTTAGTTTGTCAATATACCATTGTACAGTTTGTTGTATTCCAATAAAGTTATTGATTTTTTTTGTGCAATTTACCACATAAAAGAAAGTGTGAATTCCGTTTTGATCCGTTTTTTTGCCTTTTCCCTTTATTTTTTTAATTTTGTCTTGTTTTCTAAAGTGGAAAGCTTTTCTTTATGCCCGGATCGCAATCATTTCTTTGTTTGCTTAACCTTATTCCTACTTAACTGGTATGTTAATATGTTATACTGGATATTTTCCTTTTTGTCAATCTGTTTTCTTTCATTTTTTCCAGAAATACAACCTCGGAAAGCAAAACAGGACTGCCCGTTCAGACAGTCCTGTTTACAGGATATCCATTCTGTTTTGTAATGGATATCCTGTTCTTCTTTATGCTTTTTTTGCTTTCCATTGTTTCCAGAGCGGAAGTCCAATGAAAATAATTGAGAGAATCAGCAGACCGCAGCTTAACGGTCTTGTAACAAACACGCTCAGGGAACCATCCGCAAACTTCATGCTCTGGGTCCAGTTATTCTCCATCATGCTGCCCAGAATGGAAGCCAGAATCAGCGGAGACTGCGGGATTTTATATTTGTTAAAGCTGTAGCCCACGAATCCAAAGAATACCATAACCGCAACATTAAAGATATTGTTGCTTACCGCAAAGGCACCAGTCACACATAATACCAGAACAATGCCGCTTAAGATCTTCCGGTTCAGGCGCAGTACGGCCGTGGCCAGTACATTGCAGTAGTAAACAGACAGCGGAAGCATAATGATATTCGCCAGCAGGAAGCCCAGAATGATCATGTAGGCCATCTCCGGAGTATCACGAAACAGAGTCGGGCCGGTTCTGAGTCCCTGAATAGTCAGCGCGCCCAGAAACAGGGATGAGGTAGAGTTTCCGGGAACGCCCAGAGACAGAAGAGGTACCATGGAGCTTGCTACCACTGCGTTATTGGCTGATTCCGGCGCTGCAACGCCCTCCGGTACGCCAGTACCAAATTCCAGATTCGGACATCTTCTGGAAGCCTGATCATAAGCCATGAAGATCGCCATGATCATGCCGGCACCCGGGATGATTCCGATGACATTACCAATGACACTGGACTGGATCCAGATTGGAAGCAGGCGTTTGGCCATAGCCCGATCCGGCAGTGTTACCTTTACCTTCTGGTAATTCTCTTTTACGTCCTCCACAAACTGCCTGGCATCGGTCTTTCCCTTGATGGATTCGATCATTTCTAATATAGAAGTAATACCGAAGAGACCGATCAGCATTGGAATCAGGGAAATCCCATCCATCAGACTGACCTGTCCAAAGGTGAAACGGGCCAGTCCGGTCTGCGGGCTCATGCCAATACAGCTGAATAAAAGGCCGACGGCCATGGCCAGAATATTTTTTACCACGTTCTTTCCAGCCATGCCGATTACCGTACTCATGCCAAGGATGGCCAGCATGAAATATTCCGGCGGGCCGAATTTCAAAGCCTGACGGGCCAGGAACGGAGACAGAAACAGCAGAACAATTGCACTGCTGATGCCGCCGAAGGTAGAACTGGAGATAGCCAGTCCCAGCGCCTCGCCGCTCTTTCCCTTCTGTGACATCGGGTAACCGTCATAGGCTGTTACAGTAGCGGATGCAGTTCCCGGAATCTTTAACAGAATAGACGGTACAGAGCCGCCGCACGCGGATGCACAGTAAATTCCGATCAGCAGACAGATGGCTACGCATGGCTCCATGCCAAATGTGATCGGGATCAGAACTGCCATGGTAATGCTGTCGTTCAGTCCAGGAAGCGAACCAACAATCAGTCCGATCACCACGCCTCCAAGCAATGCCAGCAGGGCCATCGGCTGAGCCAGCTGCCCTAACCCAAGTAAAATACCGCTCATACATTTCCCTCCTCGCGTTAAAAATCAAGTATGATCATTGGAAGCGGCACAGACAGCACCACCTTAAAAATCACAAACACTGCAGCCACCGCAACTGCGGAGCAGACTGCGATCATGCCATACTTCCGGTATCCCAGTGAGCGGATAATAAACGCGCAGAGAAGAAACGTATCAATGACATAACCGATTTTTTTCAGCAGGAACACATATACCAGCAGAGCCAGCAGCGTAATTCCCACCATTTTCAGATTTACGCCCTGCAGATTCACGACCGCCTGCTGCTTTTTCAGTGTCTGGAACAGCAGATACACTGCACAAAGAAACAGAACTCCTGCAGACATCATGGGAAAGATCCCCTCACTTCCCATGGATAATGACTGAACCGCTACGTAAGCTGCCATCAGAATAAAGGCAGCCGGCATAGCAAGCTCGATGATCCGTTGCTTTTTACTCATCCCACAACCTCCTTACCTTCTTTTGTACGCGCGTTAAGGAAAATGAAAATAATAATTGGCCTGTTTAGATTCTAAACCCTAAGGCTCCCTCTTGTGAAGTTAATATGTTGTTAACTTCGTCGCCGTTTCTCTAAACATTTCTTAACTCTTTTATGCATTTTATACAATAAAACGGAGCCACCTGTTCTGGCAGCTCCGCTTTGCTGAATTCCCTGTTCTGTTTTATGATCCGTATTGCAGTTACATTTGTTTCTTTCTGGCTTCTTTTTTCTGCTGTATCCTCCGCTGCTGTACCTCCCGGCGTACGGAAAGCCAGGTCTCCAGCACATCAAAGGCCAGATTAATTTCCTTATCACTGTAAAACTTCCGGACCTGATTGATGGACTCGCCGGAATGTTCCTCATCAAACTGCCGATGTGCCTGGTCCAGACTCTTTCCCTTTTCCGTCAGGAACAACGGGCATTTGTTCTCGCCCTTGGATTCTCCGCGGCAGATCAGCCCCTTATCCTCAATCTTTTTTAAAATCTGGGAAATGGCGCCCTTTGTCTTGCCGTTGTGCCTGGCCAGTTCTGTCACCGTAATTCCCGGATTGTCCGCAATGTGCTTCAGCGTATGAACTTCTACCGAAGTATACTCCTCCCCGGTTCCGTAGTCCCGCGGAACCTTGGTGGAAATATAAAGGTTCGCCACCTGGTGGATGATATCCACAGCCTCTGCATTGCTGTATTCTTTATTGACCCGCTTTGCATCCATGGCCTCTCCCCTATTCTTTCATTTTTTCATGCTCGGCCATGACCCGTTTCAGCGCCCTGCTCAGATGGAATTTCATATATTTGCTGGCATCCTCGGCATTTCCGCTCTCAATCTTATAAAGAATCGCCTCATGATCCATGAGAGTAGAATCACTGACACTCTCCGGACGCATGGTATACTGCTTGGAAATTTCCAGAAGATCGTAGAGACTGCGGTACAGATTTTCCAGTACCGGGTTCTTGGCCGCCGTGATCACCCGCAGATGAAACGCATGAGATGACCTGGTAAGGGATTCGCTGTCCGATTCCGGATCATCGATGGCCACCGACATTGCCTGAATTGCTTCGCGGATCTGCACAATGTCCTCATCGGTATGCCGAAGCGCCGCGTAGTATGCCGCTGCGGATTCCAGGAAAATTCGCACTTCAAACAGATTTTCTATGGTTTCCTGGGTGATCTCCGTCGCAAAATTAGCCCCCGGCGTAAACAGCTGCACATCCACTCTCTGGATGGTCATACCATCCGGGCCATTGTTGATAATTCCAATATATTCAAGGATTCTCAAGGCCTCCCGCACCGGAACCCGGCTGACACCAAACTGAGAAGCCAGTTCCCGCTCTGACGGAATCGGATCTCCTTCTTTCATCTGTCCGGACAGGATCTGCTGACGGAACCAGTCCAGAATCACCTCATAGTATTTGTTTCCAGACCTGGACGCTTTCTTCTCTTCCATAGTTTTCCCCTCTGTTTCTCCTGTGAAAATCTCATAACAAATGATGTGTTTGTTCCGTTTTTCACATTTTCTTATATAAAAGATACAATAAAACCTCTGTTATTGTCAATAGTTCCCAAAAATACCCCGGCATTTTTTATAATTTTTTTCTCATTTTCCCTTTTCTTTTGTGATTATGTGTGGTATTCTGTACATAAGAGCTGGTATACCACCAGTGAAAACGACAAAATCCGTGTTTTTGTTTATTACGAATTCATTCATCTGTGAGGAGGTTTTATATGAGCAGTTCAAATCAGGAAACCCGGAAACTGGCCGCTTATATCAAGGATATGAATTATGACCATTTTGATGAACATACCATTGACATCACCAAAATGTGTATCCTCGATTTCATGGGCGTAGCCATTGCCGGTTCCGCAAAGAAAGAATCATCCATCTGGAAAGAATATTATGCCGAGAAGGTAACCGCTCCCCAGGCCAGCCTGTTCCAACCTGGTTTTCAGAATATGACTGCTGAGCAGGCCGCCGCGCTGAACGCGGTATTTGGCCACGTCATGGATATGGACGACGTTCACAACGCTTCCATCACCCATCTGGCCGTCATCACCGTGCCGACTGCCTTTGCCCTTGCGCAGAAGCTTCATCTGAGCGGCAAACAGGTGATCGAGGCAGTGGCCGCAGGCTATGAGGCCGGTGCCCGCATCGGAGAAACCATCAACCCCTCCTCCTACAAGTACTGGCATACCACTGCGGTAGTCGGTGCTTTTTCCTCCGGTGCCACCGCCTCGAAACTGCTCGGTCTCACCGAAGAGCAGATTGTAAACTGCTTCGGTTCTGCCGGAACCCAGGCTGCAGGCCTGTGGGAATTCCTGGCAAGCGGTTCCATGAGTAAGGTACTCCATACCGCAAACGCAAACCTCTGCGGCATGCGGGCTGCAGAACTTGCAAAGCTTGGCTTTACCGGTGCTCCAACCATTTTGGAAGGTGAGCGTGCTTTTGTAAATGCCCTTGCCCCTGAGCATGACATGAACAATCTGGTAAAGGGCTTCGGCGAAGGCTATCGTATCACGGAAAACTCATTCAAGCCATATGCATGCTGCCGCCACACCCATTCCGCAGATTACTGTGTTGAGAAGATTCTTGCAGCGCATGACATCAATCCGGACGATATCGTATCCATTACGGACGATACCTACAGCACCGCGGTACAGACCACAAACAACCCATATCCGGAGAATCCGTATGCAGCCAAGTTCAGTGTTCAGTTCTGTATTGCCGCTGCCATCATCTTACGGGATTTAAGCGACCGGGTATTTACCATCGAGAACATCAACAATCCGAAGATCAAAGAGCTGATGTCCAAGATCAAGGTCAATGTCAGCCCGAAGCTGGACGATGAGTTCCATCAGGATCCGAACCAGTGGTCCCACAAGCTCACCATCACCATGAAGAACGGCGAGGTTATCACGGATCAGGTAGATTACCCGATCGGTGACTTCAAGAATCCATTCGACTGGGCTATGGCTGACCGCAAATTCCGCCTGCTGACGGAGGATATGCTTGGTGCCGACGTGGTTACCCGCCTGTTAGACAACCTGCATAACCTGGAAACATTCGATGATATCAACAAAGTATTTCAATTATCATAAACCCAATACCATTTAAGGAGGTTTTTATTATGGAAAAAGAACTGATGAAAGAAGCCATGCATGATGCCTGCATCAGAGCCGTAACCGAAATTTCAGCTGATGTAAAAGCACTGGTTCAGGCTGCTCTGGACCGTGAAACCAACGAGACCGCAAAGAGCATGCTTTCTTCCATGCTGGAGAACCTGGATATTGCAAAGGCCCAGGACAAGGCAGTCTGCCAGTCCCCGGGATATCCGACCACCTGGATTTCCTATGGCGATAACAATTTCCCGTCTTTCGCAAAAGAGACCATCGCAGAAGCACTTGGCGAAGCTACCAAAAAAGGCTATCTCCGTCCGAGTATCGTAGATCCGTTAACCCGTCACAATCCTGGCAATAACACCGGTAAGGGTGTTCCGAATATTGAGTACCAGTACAATCCGGGTCAGGATTATGTGGATTTCATTATCAGCTTCAAGGGCTGCGGCGCAGAGCTTGGTAACGCCATGAAGATTTTTACCACTGCTACCTTAAAGCTGGACAAAGATTT